>Ga0306920_100002777_pt1 | contig 22100 bp, 21 predicted proteins | sample flu12Cox44000170_FD_204666 | JGI IMG/M metagenome (GOLD analysis project Ga0306920, IMG submission 204666) | Lab enrichment of tropical soil microbial communities from Luquillo Experimental Forest, Puerto Rico - flux4day.12C.oxic.44.000.170 (v2)... | ecosystem: Environmental > Terrestrial >...
ACTAGGTGGAGTTATTTCGTAATACCAACATCGATTTCCTGGGCAAGAAGTGGTACTTCCTTGCCTTCTCGATGATCTTCAGCATCGCCGGATTGCTGTCGATCTTTTTCTGGCATGGCATTCCGTTTGGCGTGGACTTCAAGGGCGGCACCCTGGTGTACGTGAAGTTCGCCGACACACCGAACCTGAAACAGATTCGCACCGCGATGGACCGCGCCGGGTTGAAGGATCCGCGTATCCAGGCCTACGGACCGGCCAGCAACAACGAAGTGCTGGTAGCGCTCGAACAGCGCGAAACCAGCGAAGCTGCGCTCGATCAGGGCAAAAACACCATCATCCGCGCCCTGGAAGCGAATGAGAAGCAGCCCGCCGGCAAGCAGGACCTGAACAATACTGGCCCGTCGAGCTTGCAACAGTATCTGCTGTCGAAAGACCCGTTGCACCTTGGCGGAATCGACGCGGCCGCGCGATATCTGACTATCGCGCAGCAGATCGACGACTTCCGCAACAAACAGCGCGGTGGCGTACTGCGTTCGGTTGACGATCTGAAGGGCGTCGCTCCGCCGGAAGTGCTGGCGGTGATGGAGCAGGATTTTTATACCTCGAATTTCGCGGTGCGCAACGTTGAAATCGTCGGTCCGCAGGTCGGCAGCCAGCTCCGCAAGCAGGCCTTGTGGGCGACGCTGTATTCGCTGGGCGGAATGCTCATCTACCTGTGGTTCCGGTTTGAGCTGATCTACGGTGTGGGCGCGGTTGTGGCCTGCTTCCACGACACCATTATTACAATCGGCGCATTCTCCCTGCTGAATAAAGACATCACGCTGACGGTGATTGCGGCAATTCTTACACTCATCGGTTATTCGATGAACGACACCATCGTCGTGTACGACCGCATCCGCGAAAACATCAAGCTGTTGCGGCGGGAAGCGCTAGCGGACGTGGTCAATAAGAGCATCAACCAGACCCTGAGCCGGACGATTCTCACTTCGGGCTTGACATTTCTGACCGTACTCTCGTTGTATGTGTTTGGGGGAGAGGTGCTGCGCGGGTTTTCCCTGGCCCTAGTCATCGGAATCCTGATCGGAACCTATTCTTCCATTGCCGTGGCGGCCCCCATGCTCGTGGCCTACCAGGAATGGCGCTCCCGGAAAACAGGTCGGGCCACGTTGCCCGCGGCCAGTGCCAGCCGGGAAAAGGTAAAAGCCAAGGCCTAATCGATTTTCTTGAGCACACAAATCGCGTTCCGGGGTGTATATTCAAGTCCTTCGGGCAGTCGAAGGGTTTCGAGACGGCCAACCGAAGGCTGCCGGGGCGCTCCTGCTCACCGAGAGCGCGATGCAGCCAAACGATTTTGGGAGCAAAAGAAAGTTGGCCGGTGTCTAAGTAGTCAAAGCGTTCTACGGAGATAGGGCTATGTTTGAAGACAGCCTCATGGAATCTGGAGGCAAGATTAAGACGAAGCAGGGCGCAACCACCGCCATTTCGTTCATCCTCCAGATCGCGCTCATTGGCGTACTTGTCTTGCTACCGTTGGTTTTCACCGAGGCCTTGCCGAAGCAGCAGTTAATGACCTTCCTGGTTGCTCCGCCTCCGCCTCCGCCACCTCCACCTCCCGCAGCAATGCCGGAAGTCAAAATTGTCAAGCCGCGGCAGACCGACCTCGACAACGGCCAGTTGCGCACTCCGACGGCCATCCCGAAGAAAGTCGCTATGATTAAAGAAGACGAGCCGCCACCGTCGACGGGCGTGGCGGGTGTCGTGGGCGGCGTTCCGGGAGGGGTGCCGGGCGGTGCCATGGGCGGCGTGCTGGGCGGCATCATCAGCAACGCTCCAGCGGTCGTGCCCAAGGCAGCGACTCCGCAGCGCGTGCGTGTCTCGCAGGGCGTCTCGCAAGGTCTGCTGGTACGCCAGGTCAAGCCGGTTTATCCCGCGCTGGCGCGTCAGGCCCGCATTCAGGGAACGGTGGTGCTGCAGGCGGTGATCAGCAAGACGGGTGATATCGAAGGTCTACACCTGGTAAGCGGACACCCAATGCTGGCTCCAGCTGCGATCGATGCCGTCAAGCAGTGGAAGTACAAACCGTACTTCCTGAACGGCGAGCCGGTGGAAGTGGAAACCACGATCAACGTGAATTTCACGCTGGCCGGCGGATAGAGTTTTTGGGCCACGGGGCAAGCATCCCTTGCCGCTTCCTAAGCCCGGAGCGAACCGACCCGGGCCTTGGGCGCATAGCTGGGGTGATCTGCGTCGAAGTTTTGACAGGACCGGACAACGGCCTCACCGCCGGAGGAGTCCGGCACAACAGTTCTGAAACACCGGAAGTAACAGAAGTGGTTCAGCAGTAACCGAAGTTCCTGAGGAGGAGAATTCGACTCATGCTTTTAGCTAACGTTGCAACTTACGCTCTCAGCCACGTACCCAACCTCGCAGTCTGGATGTTCCAGGAAGGCGGCGTGGGATGGGACCCGGTTTCGCTATGGAAGCAAATGGGCATTCTGGCGAAGCTGGTGGTAATCATTCTGTTCGTCATGTCGGGCTGGTCAATCGGCGTAATGATTGACCGCGCCATGGCATACAGCGCCGCCCGCAAGCAGTCGCGTGCATTCGCCCCCGCCGTTGCCGGCGCGCTGCGCGAAGGCAAGATCGACGAAGCCATCAAGATTGCCGAGCGCAACAAGAAGAGCCACCTGGCGAAGGTCGTCACCGCCGGTCTGCAGGAGTTCCGTGCACATGGCGAGTCCAGCGACATCCCCGGTGAGCAGATTGAAGCGTCGAAACGCGCCCTGGAGCGTGCCGAAGCCATCACCCACGCCGAATTGAAGCGCGGCCTCGGTGGACTGGCGACGATCGGTTCGACCGCCCCCTTCATTGGACTGCTGGGAACGGTGGTGGGTATTTTGAACGCCTTCAAGGAAATTTCGACACAGAAGGCCACCGGCCTGGGCGCCGTCGCCGGCGGTATTTCGGAAGCGCTCGTAACCACGGCCATCGGACTGTTCGTCGCGATTCCCGCCGTCATGGCGTTCAACTATTTCTCCAACAAGGTGGAAGCCTTCGACGTGGAAATGGACAACAGCTCCAGCGAGCTGGTTGACTACTTCCTGAAGCGTCGCGGGGCCGTTCGCCGGTAATCAGAGTGAGGTGCAGTTGTACCGTCTGACGTGATGGGAGGGTGAACGATGGGTCTAGCAAAACGCGACGAAGGTTCGAAGGTAAATTCCAACATTAACGTCACGCCCATGGTGGACGTGATGCTGGTACTGCTGATCATTTTCATGGTCATCACGCCAATGCTGCAGAAGGGCGTCAGTGTGGACATGGCGAGGGTCAACAGTCCGGTCCCCATGCCGGATGCCGATAAGGAAGATGCTTTGCTCATCTCGATCATGCGAGATGGCAAGATCTACTTCGGTTCCGACCGCGTGGAGGCCGACCAGCTCACGCAGAAGGTGAAAGACCGCCTGGCCAACAAGGCCGACAAGCGCGTCTTCATCAAGTCCGACGCCCGCGCCCGCTACGGCAACGTGGTGGAGGTGGTGGACAACGTCCGCTCGGCGGGCGTTGACGACGTGGGTTTGTTAACGGAACAGAAGAAGCAGGGTGCACTACCGCAACCGCCGGCCGCACCCACACCGTAACGGGAGTCTCTTATGGGAATGCAATTGGGAGGGAAAGGCGGCCCCTCGGCTGACATCAACGTAACGCCGCTGATTGACGTATTGCTGGTGCTGCTCATCATTTTCATGGTGATCACGCCGCTGACTCCGAAGGGCCTGGACGCGCTGGTTCCCCAGCCGCCCAAGGACAAGGAAAAGCAGCCGGACACGAGCGACCGCACCATCGTTGTCCAGTTGCTGAAAGGTAGCGGCGATAAGGCAGCGCTAAAGATCAACCAGGATGACGTGACCTGGGACAACCTTGAAGGCCGTCTCAATGACATCTTCAAGACGCGCGCGGAAAAGGTCATGTTCGTCAAGGCTGATCCGGATCTCACTTTTAACGAAGTTGCGCAAGTCATCGACATCGGGCACTCAGCCGGTGTCGACAAGGTGGGGCTGATCACCGCCAAGATCGAAGCGGGGCAGTAACAGTTTCGCACCACAGGAACGTAATTCGGGAACCACTTCTCCTTCCGGGAAGGCGGGACATCGCTGGGCGATGTCCCGCCGTGCCATGAGACCCGAAAAACGCGTAAGGGAGACTATAAGCAAACATGAAGAAGAGCGGACGGGTATTAACCATCCTGGCAGTACTGCTGGCGATGCTCTCGGCGGTGGGTTGCGAGAAGTTGAGGGCGCGCGATCAACTTAACAAGGGCGTGCAGTCCTACAAGAACGCGCGCTACGAAGAAGCCATCGAACATTTCAAGAACGCGGTGCAACTGGATCCCAGCCTTCTGAACGCAAAACTTTATCTGGCAACCGCGTATATGCAGCAATACATCCCTGGCGCCGATTCGCCCGAGAACAACAAGTTTGCCGAAGAAGCGATCGCTGAATTCAAACAGGTGCTGGACGCCAATCCTCCCAAAGAACAGAAGATCCTCGCTTTGAAGGGCATCGCCTCGCTGTACTTCAACATGAAGAAGATGGACGATGCGAAGAAGTACCACGAGATGGTCGCGCAACTCGATCCCAACGATCCCGAGGTCTACTACTCGATCGCCGTGATCGACTGGACGCAGGCCTACCAGCCGCGCCTCGAAGCCCGCGCCAAGCTGGGACTGAAGCCCACTGACGACATCAAGGACAAAAAGACCTGCGCTGATTTGAAGAAGGCCATCGATTCTAACCAGGCGGTGGTCGAGGACGGAATTGCGAAGCTGCAAAAAGCGCTTGAGCTGCGCCCCGACTACGATGACGCCATGGCTTACTTAAACCTGCTGTATCGCGAGCGCGCCGATCTGGAGTGCGACAATCCCGATGCGCGTAAGGCCGATCTGAAGACCGCTGACGATTGGGTCGACAAGACCATGGCCACCAAAAAAGCCAAGGCCGAGAAGGCTGGCCCGACGGGCATCGTCACCACCGAAACGCCGTCGAAATAGCCGTCGCATCCTCGAATTTCTTACCCAACGCCCTTCGTTTTAGGAAGGGCGTTTTTATTGCGTGCGGGTATCGCGTCACGGCGATCTGTGACATCATCACTCACTCCAACCCGGCCGTGCAGTACAATTTGGGATTTGACGCGAGCGTTCCCGCATTGCAGGAAATACCTGCCTGCCGCGCTCGGCTCGCACGGTGGGCGCTTTTATGTTCAAGCGGATTCTTATCGCTAACCGCGGCGAGATCGCGGTACGCATCATTCGTGCCTGTCGCGAGATGGGCATCGAGTCCGTCGTCGTCTTCTCCGACGTCGATCGCCGTGCACTTCATGTACGGAAGGCCGATCACGCCTACCACATCGGCCCAGCGACGGCGAGCGAGTCGTATCTCAACATCGACAAGATCCTCGATGTCGCCCACCGCGCCGGCACCGAGGCGATCCATCCCGGCTACGGTTTTCTGTCCGAGAACGCGCGCTTTGCAAGAGCCTGTCGTGATGCCGGAGTAAAGTTCATCGGTCCCACGCCCGAGTCGATGGAGATGATGGGCTCCAAAACCCGCGCCCGCCAGAACATGAAGAAGGCGGGTGTGCCCTTCGTTCCCGGCTCCGAGCACGGCATGGAGTACGATGCCACGGCGCGCCTGGCCGAGCAGATTGGCTATCCCATCATGCTCAAGGCGGCAGCCGGCGGAGGCGGCAAAGGTATGCGCCTCGTCGAACGCCCCGACGAGCTGCGCTCGGCCTTCGAGAACGCGCGCAGCGAGTCGCAACGCGCCTTCGGCGACAATGAGGTCTACATCGAGAAGGCGATCGGCAATCCGCGTCACGTAGAGATGCAGATTTTTGGCGACGAGCACGGTAATGTTGTCTACCTCGGCGAGCGCGAGTGCTCAGTGCAACGCCGGCATCAAAAGGTGCTCGAGGAGTCGCCCTCGCCGATCGTCGACGAAGACATGCGACGCCGCATGGGCGAAATCGCCGTGCGCGTGGCCAAGGCCGCCGATTACCAGAACGCCGGCACGGTCGAGTTCCTGGTCGACCAGGGTCGCAACTTCTATTTCCTCGAGATGAACACACGCCTGCAGGTCGAGCATCCTGTGACCGAGTTCGTCACCGGCCTCGACCTCGTTCACCTGCAGATTCGCGTTGCCGCGGGCGAGAAGCTGCCATTCGCGCCGGGCGCCATCAAGCTCCGCGGGCATGCTATCGAGTGCCGCGTCTATGCCGAAGATCCCGACAACAACTTCTTCCCCTCGCCTGGACAGATCACGCGCCTCATTTCGCCTTCGGGACCCGGCATCCGGCGCGACAGCGGCATGTATGAAGGTTGGACGGTGCCCATCGAGTACGATCCGCTGCTGGCGAAGCTCGTGGGGTACGCCGAAACGCGCGACGAGGCCATCGACCGGCTGCTGCGCGCCTTGTATGAGTATTTCGTCGGCGGCATCAAGACCAACATCTCGCTGTTCCGCCGAATTCTCAAGGACGCTGACTTCCGCGCCGGCAAAATCGACACCGGTTTTTTGGAGCGCCTGCTGAAGAATCCTCCAGTCGAGACCGATCCGCGGCGGCCATTAATTGCTGCGGTGGCAGCGGGCATCTTCGCGACAATGGATCCGCAAGCTACGTTTCCCGGCACCAACGGATTGCCCGCACCAGCGAATGGTGCTGCGGCGGCTTCCGGGCCCAGCAACTGGCGTCGAAGCGCGCGCGAGGAAGGGGTGCGTTCGCGATGACCTATGACGTCGTGGTTGACGGCAAGAGCCATCGCCTTGAACTCACCAAGGGCGAAAAAACCTGGCTGTGCAAGGTCGACGACCAGCAGATCGAAGTCGATGCCGCCCTCACGGCGCGCGACGTGATGTCGATTCTTCTGCGGGGCGACGCCTTCGAAGTAAAGCGCGAACGCTCGCTCGAGGGCGAGCTCCACCTGGTGATCGGCAGCGCCCGCTACGCCGTCGATGTGCAGGACCCGCGCTCGTTGCGCACGCGCCGCGCCGCCGGCGACGGCGACGGCGAAGCCGGCCCGCAGAAGATTACCGCTCCCATGCCGGGCAAGATCGTGCGCGTCATGGTTGCCGAAAAGGATGAAGTCAAAGTCGGCCAGGGCGTCCTCGTCATGGAAGCCATGAAGATGCAGAACGAGATGAAGTCTCCCAAAGACGGCCGCGTGCAGAAGATCCTTACTTCGGAAGGCTCGACCGTAAACGCCGGCGAAACGCTTGCAGTGATTGAGTAGAGCAAGTGTCCGTTTTTAGACATCAGCTTCATCCTGCTCTTTCTGCAACAAAAATCATCTCACGTGAGCGTGGCTGATCGAACGGGCTCAACCCCCAATCTCCGAACACTTTTCGCACCCCTAATCCCGCGCGACCGAGCAGCGCCTCGACGTGTTCTCGCGAGGGAAACCGTAGGGTGCTGCTCGTGGTCAGTGTCGTATGCGGAGAACAGTAGGTCGTTTGGAAGGAGATGAGCTCCGCACCGGCACCCCTGATTTCCAATGTTTCGAGAACTCGTTCGCCGCTCGGCATGCGCATCAAACGCTGCCTCCCCGCCCACTCGCTGGCCCAATCGACACGAGGATTGCGAGTCTCAAACGCAACCCTGCCGCCGTTGTTGAGATGCACTCGCATGGTCTCAAACGTTGCCAGAATGTCGGCGTCGATGAGGAGAGTTTGGAAGGCGTGCCCGGTCATGAAGATCAGGTCGAAACGCTTCTGCGATTGGTAGCTCTGTGCCGTTGCCTCGACCCACTCGACTTGGTTCGAGGGAGGCTTTCTCCTCGCGACATCCAGCATCGCCGCTGCGGGATCGACCCCTGTTATCTGGTGGCCACGTTCAGCGAGGGCACAGCAGAGCGTACCCGTCCCGCAACCCAGGTCGAGGACACTACACGGTCGCGACCCGGCGAGAGCGAGGTAGAAGAGGCCGTCTTCGGCGAGCCGGTTGGCGGCATCGTAGATCTCGGCGACCTGTGGGTCTGTATAGTCCATTTCCTTGGTATACCCCAAACTCCTCCCGGCAAATTCCTTGTTTTGATGAAGATGCGGAGTTCGGCACGCAAAGTCTTGAGCGCGAGAGGGTTAGAGGCAAAGTCGTCTTAAAGAGTGGGGAGGTATTTTCTCCGCATGGACGGGAACGCTGGCGGGCGGGTGGGCAACAAATCGAGAGCGAACACCGACCTATCACGGGTGACGTCGTCGGCAGGAACGGCATTCGTGGTGTCTTTTGAAGAAGAGAACATGGCGCCTGGGAGAAAGCGACCAACCGGCGATCGCATAACGGCAGCCTTCAGTAAATGTCCCGGAGCCCAATCAGCCAAATTGGGCAGACACGTTGGCGGCACCAGCCGAACAGAGGGTGAGTCAGCAAAATCTAATTTAGAAGGTGAGGCGTAGCGGCGCAGGATTACAGCACGGGCGAACGATGACAGAGAGGCGCAAGTGTCGAACAGGCGCGAGTGTCGCACCCTATAATGCTCCGATGAAGAAGGACTGGACCACCAAGCTCATCCACTCGGATGCGCGCGTACCCGAAGGGTTTCGCTCGCTGGCCACGCCGACCTATCGCGGTTCGACCACGCTGTTCAACGACGCGGCTGCGGTCACGGATGAGCCCGACGCTTACCAGGCCGGATATACCTACGGCCTCTATGGCACGCCTACGACGCTGGAGCTGGCGGGGCGCATCTGCGAGCTCGAGGGCAGCTACCGCACCCTGATCACACCCGGTGGACAATGCGCGATCTCCACCATTCATTTTGCGTTCCTGAAATCGGGCGACCACATACTCGTGCCAGAAAGCGTGTACGGGCCCAATCGCAAGTTGGTGCGCTTTGTGTTGCGGCGTTTCGGCGTCGAGACTACCTTCTATCCGCCGGGTATTGGACGCGACATCGAGTCGCTGTTCCAGCCCAATACCCGCATGGTGTGGTGTGAAAGTCCCGGCTCGATCACGATGGAGGTGCAGGACCTTCCAGAAATCGCAGAAGTCGCGCATGCGCACGGCGCACGAGTCGTCATGGACAACACCTGGGCGGCAGGCGTTCTGTTCGACGCCCTGGCGCATGGCGCGGACATAACCATGCAGGCGGTGACCAAGTACATCGGCGGGCATAGCGATCTGCTGCTCGGTTCCATCAGCGTGAAAGATGAGGCGGCTTGGCGGATCCTCAGCGACCACCATCAGGTACTGGGCGCTAACGCATCACCGGACGATTGCAGCCTCGCGCTGCGCGGCATGAAGACGATGGCGGTACGGCTGAAGGCGATTGAGAGCTCTGCGCTGCGTGTTGCGAAATGGCTCGAAGCGCGGCCGGAAGTTGAGTTGGTCTTACACCCGGCATTGCCGTCGTGTCCCGGACACGAATTATGGAAGCGCGATTTTCTGGGTTCGTCAGGGCTGTTCTCGATGGTGTTAAAACCCGGCCCCACTCAGCAGCAGGTATTCGATTTTGTGAACGCTCTCGAACTGTTCGGGATCGGCTATAGCTGGGGCGGCTTTGCTAGTCTGGCGACCGCCTACGATTTCACCGGATTCAAGGGTCGCCCCGACTACGGGCATCGTATCGTGCGCCTGCATATCGGCCTGGAAAAGACCGAGGATTTAATTGCGGATTTGGAGCACGGACTGACGAAGCTCGGGGTTTAATTTTTCACCACGAAGGCACGGAGGCACAGAGGAAAAACGCAGGTCTTAGGTCACGGGTCCGAAGGGAGTCACAACACCCCGACACTAAGTGACTCGCGAGCCTTTAGCCACAGACCGCACAGAATGAGACGAACTCCGTGTCTCAGTGTCTCTGGGGTGAATTTGCATCGCTGCGAAGATGAATTTCTTTAGCGTCGCTGGCTATTTCATCGTGCCGGCGCGCCTCAAGATGGACTCCGCGAAGAAGTTTTCCACCTTGGCTTCGTCGCGGATAACTTCGTAATACGCGGCCTTAAGCAATTGCTCTTTTCGGTCGCGAAGCTGCTCGCGAATGGCCTGCTGGATGCGCGGGTCCTGCAATTCGCGCTGTCCGGCGGCTTCTTTGCTGATGAGCCGCACGACGCGGTAGCCAAAGATCTGGTGGCTGTTGGGGTCAGCGACAACCAGTACGCCGGTGTATTGCCCTGGTTTCAGCTTGCCGATAGCGTCGAAGGCTTGCTTGTCGCCCTTCAGCGAGGACTCGGGTACGAAGCCGAGATCGCCGCCGTTCTGCGCGGTCTCGGATTGCTCGGACAGGTTCATCGCGACCGTGCCGAAGTCTTCGCCGCTGTCGAGCCGGTTCTCGATTGCCTGAATTTTCTTCTTCGCTTCGGCGTCGTTCTGTGCCTTATTGGCGACGTTGCGCGCTTGCGGGTTGGGCTGCGTAGTCACCAGAATCTGGGCGAGGTGATACTGCGGCTCGATGAGGTTGAACTCGGCCTTGTGCTCGTTGTAGTAGGCCGTGATGTCACCGTCGGTAATGTTGATCTTTGATGTGATTTCCTTGTTGAGCACCTTTTCGACCGTGATGGAGCGGCGCAAGTCGGCTTTGAAGTCAGCGAGTGTGATGTTGCGGGCCGAGAGACGCTTGTCGAATTCGTCCTGGCTGAAGGGAGCCTTAATCTCGGCCAGCTTGGCGTTCACTTCGTCGTCGGTGGCGAGCAAGCCGAGTTTCTCGGCGCGCTGCATGAGGATTTCGTTGTCGATAAGTTGTTTCAGGATGTTCAGGCGCAGGGTGTCGGCCTGCTCATCGGTAGGCTTCTGGGGCGCGTCGGCGGTCTGGTTGTTGTAGTACTTGTCGACCTCGGTGCGAAGGATCTTGCGGCCATTCACCGTAGACATGACACCTTCGGTGGTTTTATTCGTGTTACATCCTGCGACGGAAAGCAGCAGGATAAGAGCTGCCGCGAAGAAGATCGCGACACTCGGTCGACGCGTGGAATTCAATTTCAAAACGTGCTCCTTGTAATGCGGCAGACAACCGCCAGTCATAGCGCATTGGCAGCGGCCCCACGAGCTTCTGCTAGTTGCTGGACTTCAGGTCGCTGGGCTTATCGCCGCCGGACTTCTCGCTGCTGGATTTCGGCTGGGCCGCCGGAGGTTCCACGGGAGGCTGGACGCCTGCCGCAAGCAGTTGCTGATTCAAGACCGCCTTGACTTCGTCGACGCCAACCGCGCCTTCCAGCTTCTCGCCATTGATGAACATGGTGGGCGTGGCATTCAGACCGAGAGCATCGCCTTCGTCCATGGAGGCTTTCAGGACCTTGTCGGATTGCGCTTTTACGCACGCCTGCAGGCGATCCAGATTGGCGCCATTCTTCTTGCCGACATCGAGAGCGACGCGGTCGAGCTCAGCAGTGGACTTCTGGAGGTCCTGCCCGGTTCCGATAGACTTCTGATTGGCGTGAGCGTAATCGACGAACTCCCAATAAGCTTTGCCGTTTTCGGCTGCGAGGCAATTGGCGTTGTTGGCCGAATGCGGCGCCCAGGGATGCATGGACAGCGGAAAATCCTTGTACACGATCTTGATGCGATCGCCGTACTGGGGAAGGATCTCCTGCATGAGCGTGCTGTGCATGCGCGAACAAAACGGGCATTGCAGGTCGTCGTAGTTGACGATCGTAACCCTAGCATCGGGATTGCCGCGCACCGGGCGTCCCGTGACATCGATCTTGTTCATGCGCTCGGCATAGATGTCCTTCGTGAGGTCTATCTTGGTGACCTTCGCGAGAATCTTGTTGTCCTGCGAAAGCAGAAAATCGACCTTCTGCTCGCGGCCTTTGCCGTTCAGCGTGATCGTCACCAGATCGTAGGCGGGAAAGTCGCTCGGATGCCGGGGTCCAACGTCGATTTTTACGTCGGGAGGAAGATCATACTGGGCCTGAATCTGGCGCTGGATGCGGGTCTTCGTCTCAGAGGAGACAGTTTGTGCTGTTTGTGCTGAGCAACCGGCCGAGACCAGCAACAAGAGGACTACTAATTGTTTTGAGGGCAAGATACGAACCGCCTTTGGAGGTCAGCCTGAACTACTTATTATCGCATGCGTGATGCGGGATGAGAACATTGGCAAACCATTACAGACGTGCGACTTGTGACGGGCGTCCGTGACAAATTTAGGGTCGCGGAGTCCAACCCAAAGGGTGTATTGCCTGGGTGTCCACACACGGACAATCGTTAGCACTGGTGGACGGAACCGCTGCCGGGCAAAGCGCGTAACAATCACTAGATCAATGGGTTGTGGCCGATCCGAGAGGAATTCGATCTGCTCCTGAACAACTTCGAGGTTGCCGCTTTTATGAACGACATTCGTATCGCACTCCGACAGCTTGGAAAGTCGCCAGGCTTCGCCTTGACTGTCATCCTGACGATCGCACTGGGTATTGGCGCCAACACCGCTATTTTTACGCTGGTGCACGCCATCCTGATGAAGTCGCTGCCGGTCACCGATCCGAAGACACTTTGGCGGATCGGCGACAAGGACGACTGCTGCGTCAACAGCGGCTATTTGAATGACGAGGGCGATTTCGACCTGTTCTCGTACGAGTTGTACTTGCACCTGCGCGACACCTCGCCCGAGTTCGAACAACTCGCTGCCATGCAGGCGGGGCAAAACACCGCCACTGTACGGCGCGGTTCCGAACCCGCGAAGTCGCTGCGCAGCCAGTACGTATCTGGCAATTTCTTTACGACGTTTGGGGTCGGCCCATTTGTTGGACGCGTGCTGACGATAGCGGATGACACCAAGGGCGCGCCGCCCGCCGCCGTCATGAACTACCAGACCTGGCAGGCCGAATATGGCGGCGATCCGTCGGTTGTGGGGACCACGCTTTATGTTGACACCCAACCCGTTACGGTGGTCGGCGTTGCACCACCGGGCTTCTTTGGCGACCGCATTCGCGAGAACCCGCCCGCCTTGTGGATTCCTCTCGCCCTCGAGCCGCTCATTTCGCAAGAGAAGTCCCTTCTGTCGATCAAAGAAAGCAATTGGCTATATGTGGTGGGGCGAGTCAGGCCGGGCACACCGATTGGGCCTCTCCAAGCGAAGATCTCTAACAATCTCCGCTTGTGGCTCGCAACTGTCGTGGAATACACCCGGAACGGCGGTTCCAGCGTCATTCCCAAGCAGCACGTGGCGCTTACACCCGGCGGCGCCGGTATCCAAAACCTGCAGCAGGAAACCGGCAAGGGCCTCTACCTGTTGATGGCTATCTCGGGACTGGTAGTGCTGGTTGCCTGTGCCAATATCGCCAATCTCTTGTTAGCCCGCGGAACGATTCGCAAGGCCGAGACATCAATCCGTATGGCCTTGGGCGCTGCCCGCACCCGGCTCGTCCGCCAGATGCTCACGGAAAGCGTGATCCTTGCCTGTTTTGGAGGCCTGGCTGGCCTGGCCGTAGCCTACGCAGGAACCCGCACGATCCTGTCGCTGGCCTTTCCCGAGTCGCCCAACATACCGGTTCAAGCCACGCCCTCGCTCCCCGTCCTCGGATTTGCTTTTCTACTGTCGCTGACAACAGGGATCATCTTCGGCATCGTGCCGGCGTGGATCAGCTCGCACTCGGATCCGGCGGAAGCGTTGCGTGGCGTCAGCCGCACTACGCGCGATCACGGCAGTTTGCCGCAGAAGTCGCTGATCGTGTTTCAGGCGGCGCTGTCTCTGGTGGCGCTGGTGAGTGCGGGACTGCTGACCAAGAGCCTGCGCAATCTGGAACATCAGAACTTCGGCATCCAGACGGCGAGCCGATATGTTATCCACATCGACCCGGCCGGCGCAGGGTACACACCAGACACATTGCCGGCGTTGTACCAGAAGTTGGAGCAGCAGTTCGGCGCACTTCCCGGTGTGCAGAGTGTGGGACTAGCGCTCTACAGCGCCCTCGAAGGCAACAACTGGGGCGAATGCGTTCGGGTGGAGGGCCGTCCGGAGCCGGGTCCTAATGAGCACTGCAGCTCATCATGGGACCGCCTCAGTCCGAAGTTCTTTGACACCATCGGCCAGCCCGTGATTCGCGGTCGAGGCTTTACCGATGCCGATACCGCCACATCACAGTTCGTTGCTGTGGTCAACCAGGCCTTCGTGAAGAAGTTTTTCCCCAATGAGGATCCCATGGGTCGTCACTTCGGCATTTATAGCCACCTATACGCCGGAGCCTTTGAGATTGTTGGCATTGTGGCCGACGCCAAGTACACCAACCCGCGGCAGGAAGTGCGCCCCATGTACTTTCGCCCGCTGACTCAAAAATTGCAGGTCACGGATCCACCGAATGGCGCAATGGCCGAAACCTGGTCACTCTACATCAACTCCATTACCTTGCATTTCAGCAATCCACCGCAGAACGTGGATGCCAGCCTGCGGCGCACGCTGGCCGACGTCGACCCGAACCTCACGATTCGCGACCTGCACTCGCTCGACTACCAGGTCGCCGGCAACTTCAACCAGGAGCGGCTCATCGCGCGTCTGACGACGTTGTTCGGCATTCTCGCGTTGGTGCTGGCCTCGGTTGGTCTGTACGGCATTACTTCCTACAGCGTGGCACGACGTACGAGCGAGATTGGGTTGCGCATGGCGTTGGGCGCCGATCGCGGCAAAGTCGTTCAATTAGTGCTGCGAGGTGCATTCCTGCAGATCGCAATCGGTCTTGCGATCGGCATACCTGTCGCGCTGCTCGGAGGCCGGTTCATGGCGAGCCAGCTCTTCGGCGTGCGCGCCTGGGACCCGGTAAGCATGGGAATCGCGATTGCCGTTCTGTCAGCGGCCGCAGCGCTGGCTGGATTCATTCCAGCCAGACGCGCGGCCAGGATCGAGCCGATGGAAGCGTTGCGAATCGAATAGGATTGCCTGATCGCTGAAAAGAGCCCAGGATTTCTTCAGATCGCCATCATCGACAGCTGAGAGCTACTGCGCGGCACTTTGGCCCAGGTTGGCGACACTGCGCTGCTTGAAACGCAAACCCTTTCGATAGAGTCCGTCGCTGCCCACATCGAACACGCGGTTGTAGCGCGCGCGGAAGTTTTCCTGCGCCGCCGCCGCAGCCAGCTCGATCAGTTGGTCTTCCGTGAAGTGCTGCCGCAATTCGGCGTAGAGCTCGTCGCTGACATTCGACGGAGTATCGGATACCGCATCGGCCATGCCCAGTAAGGCAACTTCGGCTGGCGGGAAACCGTCGAATCTGCCCTCTCGAATCGCTGCAATCTCGTCGTCGTTCATGCCATACATTCTGCCTCCGGCAGAATTGGCGTCGATTCAAAACGGACACCCAACACGTACTGCGGTACGCAACATAATCAGGGACCGCTGCCTCAGCGGGATCCTCGCCTTTTGTCCAAGGAGCCACTCCGGAAGCGTGAAGGACCAGAAGACGCGTGGTACTCGTGCCGTGATCTTCTGCGGCGTGAGATCGCGACCCAGCGCCTTGCGGACCTTCTTGAAGACCTGCCGCATGAGGAACGAGGTTTTGGTCGGATCAACACCTTCAACTCTGGCCACAATGCACTCCGATTTTCTTGGGCTTACTAGAAACTAGATTCCGGCTAAGGGCCTTAGGCTATTGCCCGCTGATCGCCTTCGCGGACGACGGGAAGATGAGCCTTCAGCCAATCGTGCTTGCCTCCGACGTAGCTACGAACATTCGAGCATCCCATCGCGTTGAATTCGTTGGCTACCGTATCCGAGGCGTGGCACTGGGGCCCCGGCGCAGTAGAGGATAACTTCCAGTTCGGCCGCGAGACGCCGGGCCTCATCGGCCGGGATATTGATCGCACCAGGCAGATGCAGTTGGCGAAATTGGTCTTCGGGAAGCACATCGACAAGGACGATTTTCTTCGGATGATCGAGCTTCCGCTTACGTTCGTCCCGATCAATGTCGCTCACCATAAGTACAACCTCCAGCTGGACGCCTAACGGTTCAGATGCGACGAAGAGGTGATTGATGCATCACGTTCGATTTTGGAAAAGAGCCGAACGGCATACCGTTTTCGGTGATGTAGGTCCGGCGTGGTACCCCTTCTGTCTACAATGTTGCAATCCAAGCACTTGCATGATCGGCGAAACCACCTCGCGTTACCTTGTCGGGGACAAGCTCGACGAAGGCGGGATGGGTGTGGTCTACAAGGATGATCTGCTCGAACAGGTAGCGAATACCCAGGCTTACTACGGTCGCTTCGCGAAGGCAGGTGAACTCTCTCGACGGGGCTGCGCGTTCCCGTGACGGCTGCGCTGAAATCCGGCAGCACGAAATTCTTATCGGAAGCGGCAGTGCCGTCGGCGACACTGCCGGCGCCGGCAAGCTGGCTGACGAACTGGAGCAAAAAATATCCGCTGGACACCATTGTTCAGAACTATATCGTTCCGACCGTTCGCGCACCGAACCAGCTGCGCCAGGGACGCGCCGCCGCGGCGGTGCAGAGGATAGAAAAGATGCTAACCATGGAACTGTCGGGCGCTGAGTTCGCGCAAATGGAACCAACCTACGTTCGTGGCATGGCTTACCTCCGGCTTCACAATGACTCCTGAGCGGCTGCAGAATCTCAGAAGATGATCGACCACCGGGGGTACTGTCAGAAATTTTGTCACCGGCGCACTGGCGCACCTGCAATTGGCCCGCGCCGATCGAAGAAGCGGGAAGACCGAAGCGGCGCATACGGAATATCAAAACTTCCTGGCCCTGCGGAGAGATGCTGATCCAGACAGTCCGATCCTGAAAGCCAAAGCGGAGTACGTGAAGCTGGCGTAATGTGCCAAGATTCTGAATTCGCGACTATTTCTTCGTCAGGAGCTCTGCGGGCAGTACGGCATTCATTGAGCCCGAACGAAAGCCTTCCAGATCGAGGGTCACGTAAGAGAAGCCGAGCGCTTTGAAAATACGGGTAAACTCGGTCGCCATCTCGGGACTGAGGGCACGAGGCAACTCGTCACGGGCGATCTCGATGCGAACGATATCGCCGTGATGGCGAACACGAAATTGGCGAAAGCCCATCTGACGCAGGGCGTCTTCGCCCTGCTCGACTGCCTGTAGCGCTTTGGGAGTCACCGGGCGGCCATATTCAATACGTGATGACAAGCATGCGGAGGCCGGCTTGTCCCATAGGCGAAGCCCGGCTTGCCGGGCAAGATCGCGGATGTCCTGCTTGGTCAGCCCGGCATCGAGGAGCGGAGCGACGACTCCATGCTGCCTCGCAGCCTGCTGGCCGGGACGATAGTCTCCCTGGTCGTCAAGGTTGACGCCATAGGCGATGACGTCAAAACCATGCCCGGCACGAAACTCTTCCATCACCGTGAACAGTTCATCTTTGCAGTGGAAGCAACGGGAAGCATCATTGCTGCGGTATTCAGCTCGCTCCATCTCTGCCGTCTGGATGATCGTGAGTGGGATACCCTCCTCCTGGGCGAAGGCCACGGCATCTTGCATCTGGGAGCGCGCCAGGCTGGGCGAGTCGGCCAGCACCGCCAGCATGTTTTCGCCTAGCACTTGAAGAGCGGCCCAGGAAAGGAAGGCTGAATCCACCCCGCCGGAATAAGCGACCAGGACGCGGCCGAGCCCGCGCAATTGTTCCTCCAAGCGGTGGGATTTGGCCGACAGGACTCCGGTCAAGATGGTGCCCGGCAAGGACATGCTTTCATTCTACCCGGCGTAGCGGGCGGAAAGGATGCGAACTAATAGATTCGCTGCAGCTTTTTTAGATTGCCAAAGGTGCCGACATTTGTCAGGCTGAACGCGAAGCGATAGGCGTTTTCGTTGCGTACGGTGCCCAGTGCCCAGCGCGAGTACTCAAACGTCAGGCCGCAGCAATCCCAGTTATAGGCGGTCTGCACCGTTGCGCCTTGCAGAAAGTCGTTCCTGATATCAAAGGCGATGCCGGCAGAGGCGCTAAAACCGCGACTGTTGAGGCTTCCATAAATCGGCTGGATGCGAAACTGGTTTGAAATATCCGGCGCCAGGACCTGGTTGACGCTCGAGGGTACCACTTCACCCGGGACATGCAAGTACGTTTGCGTGCCCAGGATCGCCCACTTCGGAGACAAGTGTTGCGTGATAAAGATGGTGCTGGCGTTCACCTGATGAAACACGGGATCGTAATCGAGGGCCCACTCAAAGTCCGTCGACTTGTCTTGTACGAACAGTCGGGAGATGATGGGCGAGGCGTTGCGGGGCACTGTGAGGAACGCGATTCCGCTGAAGTCGACGGAGCTGTCGAATACATTGCGTTCATTGGGAACCAGTGCACCGCCAAACGTGGGATTGAAGAAGTACTTCTGAGCGATGGTCCAGGTGATGACTTCTTTGGCGCCGCCGTTCTTATCATCACAGATAGACGGATCGCTCTTCAGTTTCTTTTCGGCTTCAGCTGGTGGCGTGTCAGACGGCAAATACTTCGGATGCGAATAGCACCGGGACTCGGACGTCGACTTCTTGGCATAAAGTCGATTGACAATGCCATACTCCACCCCGCTGGTGTCAGCCAGAATATCGCGCTGGTCGAAACGAATAATGTTGGCGAAATTGTTGACGCCGGTCTCGTAGCTATAGATCGCATAGGGCTCGACAACATGCTTCATCACGTAGCCGAGAATTTTCTTATCGAAAATCTTGGCGATGGATGGAGGCCGCACTTCCATCGACGCAAGAAGCACATTACGATTCAAGGCCTGAGCGACAGCGACACCGATCACGCCGGTGTTGCTGTGTGTCGGCTCCAGACGCTCGCTATAGACCGTTTCGCGAAAGCCGACCTCGGGTCGGAAAGTCCAGCCGTCCAAAAATGTCGGCAGGGAGACGGTTGGGTAGGCGTCGAAGCGTCCGACGACATTTTGTGTCTGAAAGCCGGGCTCGTGTCTAGAGAGTCCTTCACCAGCCACATCGTAGGTGTACATGAACTTCGAGTTGAACAGAGGGGTTTCGACATTGGCCAACTGCAGGCTCGGAATATGGGCAATGTCAATGACGTCGCCGTTTACGGTGCTTTGATAATTTTGGTATCGCGATGCCATCAGGCCCAAGTAGTTTCCTGAATCGCTCTTGCTCACGAACCCAACTGATCGAACCTCGGAGTTGATGGCATCCGTGAAGCTCTGTCCGAAGGCCAGGCGAAACAGATAGGAACTGAGATAATCGACGGCAATTACGCCCCGAAAGTCGTCGGGCAGACTGGCCTCACCGTTAATCTTGAACTCCTCTCCGCCCTGGTTCTGGTGAGTTGTGGGGTTGCCTTTCTCGTCGATGACGCCGTAGTACTGCGCGTGAAGCTGATAATGCCAGCCGATATTGCGATAGTCCCCAACCTGCGCCCAGCCGCGCGATGAAAAGTAATAACCGCCGATTTCCGCGTCGGAATTGCGATTGATCGCCCAGTAAAACGAGTCTCCGAAGATAAATCCTTTGGAATTCGACTGCCCGATAGCCGGAATCAGAAATCCACTTTGTCGCCCGAGATTATCGGCCGGATGTTGCACGTAGGGGAAATAGAATACCGGGATCCCGGCGATACGCATGGTGGAGTGGTACATCGTGGCGTTGCCGCCCACTTCGACGGTCGCCGTGGCAGGATGGTACTCCCATTTCGGCTTAGGAAGTGTGCAAGAGGTGATGATGCCGTCGTGCACACGGTATAAATCTGGCCCCAGCTTGTCCACGACTTTGCCAGTGAAGAAGAAGGGAGTGGAAGACCGAAGATACATGGCAGGGTTCTTTACCGTGATGCCGGTGGAACCGGTAACGTCATAAAACGTCCCGGTGTCGCGGCTGATGTCGTATGTGGCGTGCGTACCGACGAGGTGTTCGTTGTGGGTACCGCCGTCGTAAACCACGTGCCCGGTGGCGTTGACGATTCCGGTTGAGGAGTCATAGGTCGCCTGGTCGCAGTGGATCGTGTTATTGCGAAACCGAATCTCCACATTACCGCGGACCTTGTAAATGTCCTGGATCTTTTGTTGCTCGTTCGCGCGAATCAGCACGTCATTGCGGTTGAGCACAACATTTGCAGCAGGCCGCGGCGGCCCAAGCGCCTGCTCCTCGATCTGCTGTTCGACGACCTCCTCCATCACCTTCATGCCTTCGTCCTGATCGGAGGGTGCCGCCGTTTTCGCCGGAGCCGGTTGGGGTGGGTTAGTTGTAGTTTGATCCTGCGGCTCAATACGTCCGGAAGCTGATGAAAACGGTGAAGATTCATCGCGGGCAGATGGGCTCCGCAACTGGCTGGTTAACAGGGCGGGCGCGAGAAGTAGATGACAACCCAACAGGGCCGTGATAATCAATCGAATGCGGGAGATCATCGAAAGCCGCGCGTTGCCTCGCCGAAGAAGTTGAAATGAGTGGAACCCTGCAACTTAGCACGTTGGGTGGACTCAGGCAAAACGCGAAGCGCTGACGGTGGTTTCACGCTGCTCTGGTGTTCTTCTAAACCCGCTTGCTGCCGACTGGTTGCGCCGTTAACAGCCAACGAGTTGTTGTGCCTGAACATGCCAGCGCTCGACCTTCTTTCCGCCTCATTTGCAACCATGTCACAGGGTGCTTGGCAGTGCGCCGGCCCACAAAGGAATAGTCGCGCCACGACATGACGGACCAACAATTCTCTCAATGTGAAGCGGTGAACCATTTGGCAGAGCCGGCTGAAGACATCTGGCGAAATGAAGTGCAGGACCGGCTCGCGCGCTACAAACGTCGTCGCGGGCGACGCATTGAAGGCGCATTCACCATGCGCTTTCCATTTCCTGCGGATGATCTTCCAGAGCCGCTCAAGCAGGTCGAAGCCGACAAGGCGGTAATCGATCCTGTAGGACATGCGAGTGAAAAACTTGTTGCACAACCCCAAATCCACCAGGGAGAGGCTTTCGTCGAGAGGACGAAGGTAAAAACCGCTGAAGTTGGAGCCAATCCGCAAGCCGAAGAATCAACGCAGGACCCTGTCAACCTCATTCTCGAACCCCCACCTCCGGAACCCGAACCCGAGCCCTTCGTCGACAGCGTCGTTCGCCCCCGACCCAAACGAAAAGTCATCGCTTTTCCCAAGCACCTGTCAGTTGCTCGGGAACAGATCTATCACCTTGCTGATCCTGTGACGATGGAAGTGCCGCGCATTCTGGATGTGCCGGAAGAGCTGCAGGCGATCCCGACGACGCCGTTCCTGGACGGCCTCCAGTTTGAATCGCCCACCGCCCCGGTAGAACCGCGTGATCACGAGCATGTTGAGCTGCCGTGCCGTCCGGCGAGCATATCGCAACGCACGTTCGCCGCCGGTGTCGATGTCACCGTAGCGGGCAGCGGTGTCGCAGTGTTCGCAGCAGTAGCCTACAAGATGCTTGACAGTCCATCTCTGACGAAGCCGCTGATGGTTGGCATCGTCGCTTCGGCGGTCGTCCTCTGGAGTACGTACCAATATCTATTCGTGGTTCACTCGGGCACGACGCTTGGCATGCTTGCGGCGCGAATTAGAATCCGCACCTTCCTGGGAAAACCGGCCTCCTTGGGGCAGCGGCGCAATCGCATACTCGGTTTCTATCTCTCGGCGCTTTCGCTCGGCATGGGCCTCATGTGGGCATTCGTCGACGTCGACGAGCTGTGCTGGCACGATCGCCTCAGCCGCACCTATCTGTCTGAACGGGAACGTTCCTGATCGGATACCCGCGTTTGGCGGGCATTTCTCCGGCTTGCTAACATCGAAGTGTGAGCCAGCATTCGAAGCTACGCGTACGTTTTGCGCCATCTCCTACGGGGCAGTTGCACGTCGGGAACGCCCGCACCGCACTTTACAACTGGCTGTTTGCGCGCAAGATGAAGGGCGCAATGGTCCTGCGCATCGAAGACACTGACCTCGAGCGCAGCGAAGCTCGTTACGAAGATCAACTGCTCAACGACCTGAAGTGGTTCGGCATCACCTGGGACGAGGGCCCGGACGTCGGTGGCCCGTTTGCGCCCTATCGGCAAAGCGATCGACTGGCGATCTACCGCGAACACGCGGAACGCCTGCTACAGGAGGGCAAAGCGTACCTTTGCTTCTGCACGCAGGAGGAGCTTGAGCGCGAGCGTGATGTGGCAATGGCCGAACACCGTTCGCCGAGTTACTCAGGGAAGTGTCGCCTTCTCGATCCC
>Ga0306920_100002778_pt1 | contig 22094 bp, 15 predicted proteins | sample flu12Cox44000170_FD_204666 | JGI IMG/M metagenome (GOLD analysis project Ga0306920, IMG submission 204666) | Lab enrichment of tropical soil microbial communities from Luquillo Experimental Forest, Puerto Rico - flux4day.12C.oxic.44.000.170 (v2)... | ecosystem: Environmental > Terrestrial >...
AGGCCGGCGATGCGGCGCAGCATGTCGACGAACAACCCCGAAAGGGGCAGGTTTGACCAGTCGGAGTTGGCGGTCACGTGAAAGAAGATGATCTGGCCGTCGCCGTGCTTGGCGGCGGTGACCAGCGGCGTGCCATCTTTCAGGCGCGCCCACACCCTGACCTCTGGTCCAAGCCCAGCGGGGTCGGCCAGCACCTGCTTGTTCACCAACACCTCGGTGGGAGGCGTCAGTCCCGCAAACAGGCTGTCCTCAGCGAAGGGCGCCAGCGGTTGCGGCGTCGCCCACGACAGCGCGCCGCCGAGCGTGCGTCCGCCGATCCGCAGCGGCACGGGCAGCAGATCGTCGCCGCCCTTCTCTAGCCTCGGGCCGGCGAAACGCACGAGGATGCCGCCCTTCTTGACCCACTGATCGACCCGCTCTTTGACGTCGTGCGGCAATGTGCCGATGTCGGCCAGCATGAGCGCCGATACGTTGCGCCTGATGAGGCTCTCGATGCCGGTCGACAGATTGGAATCGTCGCTCTTGGCGATTTCAGAGAACGGCAGCAGCGCACGCTCTATGTAGTAGAGCGGCGCCAGCAGTGGCTGTGCCTCTTCGCGCGAGGCGCCCGCGAGTAGGCCGACGCGGTGCCATTGCGAACGGGCATCGAGCAGGTGCACGGCGCCTGCCGAGCGCTCGCCGGCGATCTCGACGCGGGTGACCTGGTTGCGCAGCTCCAAAGGCATATCAAAGTCGGCGACCGCCCGCGTCTCCCCGGCACCAAGCGAGAAGGAGGCTTCGCCCAGGCGCTGGCCGCGCGCCGACATGGCATGCAGCCTACCCGAGCGCGGGCCCCCCTCGGGGCGCAGGACCTGGGCGTCAAGGCGTCCGCCGGCCGCGACGGCGGCGACGGCGGCGAGCGCCTCCTGTCCGGGGCGTGTCTCCACCACGGAGAGCTTGCCGCCGGCAAGGCTTGCGAGCTTGTCGACGAAATCGCGCGCCGAGCCGTCATGGTCGATCCCGTCGGCAAGCCACAGGACCGAGGCTTGGCCCGCGCCGTCGAGCGCGGTGGTGATCGCCTGCGCCGTCGCCATCCGCTCGGGCGCGAACGGCTGCGGTTGCACGGCGGCGGCGGTCGAGCGGGCCGCGACCGGCGCCTCAATCTTGAGGGTGACCGCCTTCGTCGCGTGGGCGGTCGGCGCGATGAGCACGGGTCGGTTCTGGCCTTCGGCCTCCGCGATCAGTCGCTCGATCATTTCGCTGCGCACGGACCACTGCGCCGCGGCCGCCCAGCCATTGTCGACGACGAGTACGACCGGCCCGGAGCCCGACAGCGCCTTTTCGCTGTTGGGATTGAGCACCGGCTCGGCCAATGCCAGGATCACCAGCGCCGCGGCCGCCATGCGGATGAGCGTCAGCCACCAGGGCGTCTGCGCCGGCGTCTTCTCGCGATTCTCAATGCCCACAAGAATGCGGGTCGGTGGAAACTCCAGGCGGCGCGGACGCGGCGGAATGGTGCGCAACAGCCACCAGATCACCGGCAGAGCCAAGAGGCCCACGAGCAGCCAAGGGGAGAGAAAAGCAATCGGCCCGAGGGTCATGGCGCGCCTCCCCCCGCCGCGGCGGCTTGCGGCTTCCAGCGGTAGTCACCGGCCAAGCCCTGCAGCCGCATCATGAGGGCGAGCAGCGGCTCGGACGCCGGCCGGTCGGTGTGATGCACCAGGAATGACCAGCCGATGCGGTTGGCTGCCTCCTCGATCCGGGTGCGATGTGCGGTGAGCTTCTTCTGATACTCGGGCCGCAGGGTTTCGACGCGGTCGGCGATCCAGCGCTCGGAGCCCTCGGGCGAGCGGAACTCCATGCGCCCCTCGTAGGCTAAGGTCTCCTCGGCGGGATCGAGCACTTGCACCAGATGGCCTGAGACGCCGCTTTCCGCCATCTCGTTGACGCGCGCCGCGACGGTCACAGGCGGGTCTAGGAAATCGCCGAACAGCAGTGCGCTCGAGAAGCGGGAGAGCCGCGCCGGCGGTGGCAGGCTCGCCTGCATCGCCGCTTCGCCCGCGTGCGTCGCCAGCGCCTCGGCCATGCGCGAGGTGGCTTTGCGGCTCGCCATCGGCGGCGTAAGGCCGATGAGCGCAATGCGCTCTCCAGCGCGCACCAACAGCTCGGCGATAGCCAGCGTCAGCACCAGCGCGCGGTCGCGCTTGGAAACGGCGCACAGATGGCTGCGGAAGGCCATGGAGCGTGACATGTCGGGCCACAGCCAGAAGGTGTGCGCCGCCTCCCATTCACGCTCGCGCACATAGAGATGATCGGAGCTCGCCGAGCGGCGCCAGTCGATGGCGGCGGCTGGGTCGCTCGCCTGGAATTGCCGGAATTGCCAGAAGGTCTCGCCGGTGCCAGCCCGGCGACGGCCATGAATGCCGTGCGCCACCGTGTTGGCAACGCGCAACGCGTCGAGGATCAACTCCGGCAAACGGTCGGCAAGCGCGTGCGCCTCCCCTTCGAGCCCGAAGAGGCCGCTCCGGCCGGCCGGCGCCGCCGCTGTCGTTGGGGAGCCTTGCGCTGGTGCCACCCCGCCCTACTCCAAAGCCGCCGCCAGCCGGTTGATGACGCCGCTCGCCGTCTCCCCCTCGGCGCGCGCCGCAAACGTGAGCGCCATTCGATGCTTAAGGACGGGTTCGGCCAGGGCAACGACGTCGTCGACCGATGGCGCCAACCGTCCGTCAATGAGTGCCTTGGCGCGTACCGCCAGCATGAGCGCCTGACTGGCGCGCGGCCCGGGACCCCAGGCGATGAGGCGGTCGGTGTCGGCACCGGCACCGGTGCCCGGCCGTGCCGAGCGGGCTAGCTTCAGGATGGCCTCCACCACCTTGTCGGGCACCGGCAGCTGACGCACCAGCCGCTGGGTGAGCATGAGCTCCTGGCCGGTGAGGATCTGTTCCACGCGCCGCTCATCCGTGCCGGTGGTGGCAAACAGCATGCGCCGCTCCGCGCCCTGGTCGGGATAGCTCACGTCGATCTGCAAGAGGAAACGGTCGAGCTGGGCCTCCGGCAGGGGATAGGTGCCCTCCTGTTCGAGCGGGTTCTGGGTCGCGAGCACGTGAAACGGGGTGGGCACATCGTGGCGCTGACCGGCCACCGTCACGTGGTGCTCCTGCATGGCCTGCAGCAGTGCCGACTGCGTCTTCGGACTGGCGCGGTTGATCTCGTCGGCCATGAGGAGTTGGGCGAAGATGGGCCCCTTGACGAAGCGGAAACTGCGCCGCCCGCTGCCGGAGTTGTCCTCAAGCACCTCCGAGCCGATGATGTCGGAGGGCATGAGGTCGGGCGTGAACTGGATGCGCTTGGCATCGAGCCCCAGTACCTTGCCAAGCGTTTCCACCAGCAGCGTTTTGGCAAGACCGGGCACGCCGATCAGCAACGCGTGGCCGCCCGACAGAATGGTAACGAGCGTGCGCTCGATCACCTGCTCCTGGCCAAAGATGACCGAAGAGACTGCCTTCTGGACCCGCTGAATGCGCTCGCCAGCGGCCTCGACGCGGGTGACGATGGTGTCGTCGGTTTGTGTGAGTGTGGTCATGATCTCCAAACTATACGCTTGCGCTGCCCGGATGAGAAACAGTGTTGGCAAAAATGGTCACAATATGAACAGCTAGGAACTGGCTCCAAATCGTGCAATGGGCCAAAATAATGGGCTCAGGCCCAAGCATGCCGCCGCGTTGCAGCCAACAGGGATGGACCATGGCAACTCAAGACCGTATGCCGCCCATTGCGCCCGAGAGCATGACTGGCGACCAAAAAAAAGCGGCCGAGGAGTTCGCCGCCGGCCGCGGCTATGCCGTGCGTGGGCCCTTCGCGGTGATGCTGCGCTCGCCCGAGGTCATGCTACGCGCCAAGGCAATGGGGGATTACTTACGCTTTCGTAATGTCCTTCCCAAACGCGTGAGCGAGATGGTGATCCTGATCACCGCGCGCGAGTGGACCCAGCAGTACGAGTGGGCCTACCATTACGGCTTCGCGCTGGAAGCAGGCCTCCCCCAATCGACCATCGAGGCCATCGCCGAGGCTCGCCGGCCGGAGGCGATGCAGGAGGACGAGGCCGCGGCCTACGACTTTTCCATCGAACTGCACCGGCGCCGCAGCGTGAGCGATGCCACATATGCGCGGGCGTTGCAGCTGTTCGGCGAGCAGGGCATCGTCGATCTCATCGGGATCAGCGGCTACTACACGTTCAACGCCATGATGATGAACGTGGCGCGCAGCCGAGTCGACCTCGACAAGGTGCCGCCGTTGCGCCACCTCCCGGACTGAGCGGCCGTGCCGAGCGACGTCAGCACCAATCGCATCGCCGATCTGGAGGTGCTCATCAGGGAGCGGCAAGGCAAGGGTCTCCCGCCGGTCGAGACGTGGGACCCGCCTTACTGTGGCGATATCGGCATCAAGATCCGCGGCGATGGCGTGTGGATCTATAGCGGCACGCCGATCGGTCGGATACCGATCGTCAAGCTGTTTGCCAGCGTGCTGCGCAAGGACGCCGACGGCAGGCATTATCTCGTCACCCCGATCGAGAAGGTGGATGTGGATGTCGCTGATGCGCCGTTCCTCGCCGTAGAGATGGAGGTGCGCGGCAGCGCGCACGAGCAGACGCTCGTCTTTCGCACCAACGTCGACGACGTTGTGGAGGCTGGCCCGGCGCACCCGCTGCGGTTCGAGATGGAGCCCGGCAGCCAGGGGCTCAAGCCCTACCTGCTCGTGCGCGGCCGTCTCGAGGCGCGCGTCACCCGCGCGCTCTACTACGACCTCGTGGAGCTTGCTGTGGACGGGGGTGATGGCCTCGGCCTGTGGAGCGGTGGGGCATTTTTTGTCATGTCAGCCGCGGCGGTGTGACGCCCATGCTCCGCGCGGGAGCCATGCTCGACGACCCACCCATCCTCACCCTCCGACGCGACTTCCAGCACCCTGGCCGCAGCCTCATCGCCAGGCTTGCCGGGGCGCAGACAGGCCACATCGTCGATGCGCTGAAGGGCACCGCGCGCTCGACCATCACGACAGGCCGGTCGATCGGGGTGAACGAGCTTCCCGCGCACCAGCGCGTGTGGCGGCAACGACGACCTGCCCTGCGTGGTTGGCGCCGGTGATGGCCGACGGGTGCGCCGGCGACGGCTTTGTTGCCGCGGCCGTCGTCGGCGACAACCTGGCGATGATGACCAAGAACAAGGGCATCGCCGCCATTGTCATTGACGGTATTGGCGGGCGATCGGGAGGGCATGGTGGCCGCCGGGCTGCGGCATCACCCCCAACTCGGCGTGAGGAGCGGGCCAGGTCGGCCGGGGCCTCCCGGTCGTCTGCGGGCGGCGTCGGAGGTGAATGGCGACGCGACCGCAATGGCGTGGCGGTGATCCCGCAGGCGCGGCTCGGAATTGCATCGTGATCCTGAGCCGTGCGCGGGGTCGCCGCAACGAGCAGGCCATCATGCAACCCATCATCTTGATTAAAAGCCGGATCCCTGCCCATGGCCAAGACACCTGGCAGCCATAGCGTCAGGCTTGTGATCGAGGCTCTGCTCCCGTCTTCCCCCAAATGGCGGCCTGGGCTGCAGCGAGGCGCGCCACCGGCACGCGGAAGGGCGAGCAGGAGACGTAGTCGAGGCCGGCCGCATGGAAGAACGCAATCGAGGCCGGGTCGCCGCCGTGCTCGCCGCAGATGCCGACCTTGAGATCGCTGCGCACCTTGCGGCCCCGCTCGGTGCCCACGCGCACAAGCTCGCCGACGCCCGCCTGGTCGACGGAGACAAATGGGTCCCCGTCGAGCACCTGCCGCTGCAGATAGTTGGCGAGGATCGGTGCTGCGTCGTCGCGCGAAAGACCGAGGCACGTCTGGGTGAGGTCATTGGTGCCGAACGAAAAGAACTCGGCACCACCATCCCCGCCAGCGATCTCATCCGCCTTGAGCGCTGCCCTCGGCAGCTCGATCATCGTCCCAATCTGGTAGGCGAGCTTGGTCCCGGTCTGCGTCTCTACGGCCTGCGCCGTCCTGACGATCAGGTCGCGCAGGAAATCGAACTCCCGGCGGTAGGCGACGAGCGGGATCATCACTTCGGGGACCACGGGCTTGCCCGTCTTCTTTGCTGCGCTGACGGCGGCCTCGAAAATGGCGCGTGCCTGGGTCTCGGTGATCTCGGGATAGCGGATGGCGAGCCGGCAGCCGCGGAAACCGAGCATCGGGTTGAACTCATGCAGCTCGGCCACGCGCGCCTGCAGCTTCTCCAGGGGCACGCCGAGTTCCTTGGCGACGGCGGCGGCCTCCTTCTCCTCGTGCGGTAGGAACTCGTGCAGCGGCGGATCGAGCAGCCGAATCGTGACGGGCAGGCCGGCCATGATCTCAAACAGGACGGCGAAGTCGGCGCGCTGCATGGGTAGGATCTTGGCGAGCGCCCGACGGCGACCGGCCTCGTCGTCGGCGCAGATCATCTCGCGCATGGCGAGGATGCGACCCTCCTCGAAGAACATGTGCTCGGTGCGGCACAGCCCGATGCCCTCGGCGCCAAAATCGACGGCCTGCTTGGCGTCGCGCGGCGTATCGGCGTTGGCCCGCACCCCCAGTGAGCGCGCCGCGTCCGCCCACTGCATCACCTTGGCAAAGTCGCCGGACAGCTCGGGCTGGCGCATCTTCACGCGGCCCTTGAGCACCTCACCCCTGGTGCCATCGATGGTGATGATGTCACCCTTGTGGAACGTTTGCCCGCCAGCCGTCATGGTGCCGGCCTTGGGGTCGATGCGGAGCGCGCCCGCGCCGCACACGCAGGGCCGCCCCATGCCGCGCGCGACCACCGCAGCGTGGCTCGTCATGCCGCCGCGCGTGGTGAGAATTCCCTCGGCAGCGTGCATGCCGTGGATGTCCTCCGGGCTCGTCTCGGTGCGCACCAGGACCAGCTCGCGGCCGTGACCCTTGAGGGCCTCCGCTTCGTCAGCCTCAAACACGATCTCGCCCGACGCGGCGCCCGGCGAGGCGGGCAGGCCGGTCGCTATCACCTGTCTCTCCGCCGCAGGATCGATGGTGGGGTGCAGGAGCTGGTCGAGGCTTGCCGCATCGATGCGCAGCAGGGCCTCGTCCGCGGCGATCAGCCCTTCCTCGACAAGATCCACGGCGACTTTGAGCGCCGCCTTGGTCGTGCGCTTGCCCGAGCGTGTCTGCAGCATCCACAGCTTGCCTTCCTGGATGGTGAACTCGATGTCCTGCATGTCGCGGTAGTGCGTCTCGAGCGTCTGGAACACCTGCAGCAGCTCCCGGTAGGTGCCAGGCATGGCCGTCTCAAGCGATTTGGCCTTGGTAGCAGCCTCGATGCGCGCCGCCTCGGTGAGGGGTTGCGGGGTGCGGATGCCGGCGACCACGTCTTCACCTTGCGCGTTGATGAGGAACTCTCCGTAGACCTCACGCGCGCCCGTGGAGGGGTTGCGCGTGAAGGCAACGCCGGTGGCGGACGTTTCGCCCAGGTTGCCGAACACCATCGCCTGCACGTTGACCGCCGTCCCCCAGCCGTCGGGAATGAGGTGCAGGCGGCGGTAGGTCTTGGCGCGGGCGTTCTGCCAGGAGCCGAACACGGCGGCAATCGCGCCCCAAAGCTGCTCCGAGGTGGACTGCGGAAAGGGCTTGCCCTTCTCCCGCTCCACCGCCCCTTTGTAGGCATCGATGACCTCGAGCCAGTCGTCGGCGCCGAGCTCGGTGTCGAGCGCAAGTCCCGCGAGATTCTTGTGGTTCTCGAGGATGTCCTCGAATACGCCGTGGTCGACCTCCAGGACCACGTTCGCATACATTTGAATGAAGCGGCGGTAACTGTCGTAGGCAAACCGCTCGTCGCCGGACTTGGCGGCGAGCCCCTTTACGGTGTCATCGTTGAGGCCGAGGTTGAGGATGGTGTCCATCATGCCGGGCATCGAGGCGCGCGCGCCGGACCGCACCGATACGAGCAGCGGCGAGAGGCGATCGCCGAATGCCGCGCCGACTGCCTGGCCGACGTGTGCAAGGGCGGCTTCGACCTCCGTCAGGACACCCTCGGGCAGCTTGTGGCCACCGGCATAGTAGGCGGTGCACACTTCGGTGGTGATGGTGAAGCCCGGCGGTACCGGCAGGCCGAGACTTGCCATCTCGGCGAGGTTGGCGCCCTTGCCGCCGAGCAGATCCCGCATTTGAGCGTTGCCTTCGGCCTTGCCCCCGCCGAACAGATAGACGCACTTGCTCACGCTGCTCGCCGTCGTCCCGGACCTCGTCATGGTGTGCGCTCCGGCGGTGGAATGAAACAAATGAGTTCGCTGCATGTGGTCTGCCCATATCAGCCTTGGCGGCAACGGGAAAGATGGAGACCGTTCAACCCGGCAGATTTCGTTAGGTTCCAGCGCGTTTCCCGACCACTCCCCGCCACCAGCATTTCGCGCGGCTGCGCCATGTTTCGCACTCCGGTTGACAGATGTGCCGGACTGGCCGCAATCATTCCTCTCTTCTTCACCACAGCGCCAGAAAATCTAATCCGAGCGAGTACCTCCACCGTGCCCACCAGTGTCCAGTCGGGTCCCGTGCTGAAACAGGTCTTGAAGCGGCTCGACGCGACGCGTGCGGAGGCCCTCGAACGGCTGTTCGAGCTGATCCGTATTCCGAGCGTCTCCAACGATCCGCAGTGCATGCAACACTGCCGCGCGGCGGCGGATTGGTGCGCGCGCCAGCTCCAGGACATCGGCTTCGATGCCAAGGTGGTGGCGACCGCGGGCCATCCCATGGTCGTTGCTCACGACCGCAGCGGAGCGGACAGCGCTCCGCACGTGCTGTTTTACGGTCACTACGACGTACAGCCGCCCGATCCTCTCGAGCTGTGGAAATCGCCCCCGTTCGAACCGCGCATCGCCAGCGACAGGCACAACGGCCGCGTGATCCTGGCGCGCGGGGCCGAGGACGATAAGGGCCAGCTCATGACTTTCTTCGAGGCGGCGCGCGCCTGGAAAAGCGTGGCGGGCAGATTTCCCGTGCGCATAACCGTGCTGCTCGAAGGCGAGGAGGAGTGCGGCTCGCCGTCGCTGCCGCGGTTCCTGGCCGAACATGGCAAGGAGGTGACGGCCGACCTGGTGCTCGTGTGCGACACCGGGCAGTGGGATAAGGATACGCCAGCCATCTCCACCCAGCTCAGGGGGATCGCCGGCATCGAGATCGTCGTTTCCGGAGCGAGCCGCGACCTACATTCGGGCAGCTACGGCGGACCTGCCGTCAATCCGATCCGCGCGCTCGCGCGCATCATGAGCGAGATGCACGATCGCAAGGGCAAGGTACGCATCCCCGGCTTCTACGACGGGCTCAAGAAGCCGCCGGCTCAGCAGCGCGCGCAATGGCGTGCGCTAGGCTTCGACGAGCGCACGTTCCTTGCGCAAGTGGGCCTCTCTCACGCTGCCGGCGAACCAGGCTACAGCGTGCTCGAGCAGATCTGGTCGCGCCCCACGCTTGAATTTAACGGCATCAGCGGAGGCTACCAGGGTGCAGGCTCCAAGACGGTCATCCCCTCACAGGCCTCGGTGAAGATCACGTGCCGGCTCGTGCCCGGCCAGGATCCGGGGCATGTGCTGGAAGCCATCCGCAGCTTCGTCAAGGAACGTCTGCCGCCGGATTGTCGCGTGGAGTTCGTGGGCGGCCGCGGCTCCGAGGCCATCGCTTTCGACTCCAAGGCCAAGCACATCGTGCGGGCCGCGCAGGCGTTGCAAGAGGAGTGGGGCACGCCCACGGCGCTGATCGGCATGGGCGGCTCGATTCCGATCGTCACCTCCTTCAAGGAGACGCTTGGTATGGATAGTTTGCTCGTGGGCTTCGGCCTCGACGATGACCGCATTCACTCGCCCAACGAAAAGTATAACCTCACCTCGTTTCGCAAGGGCGCGCGCAGTTGGGCCCGCATTCTCGACAAGCTGGCGGACTGAAGGGTGCTGACGGGGCAATTTCCCGCCAGGCGAAGCCAACACTTCCAATCCGTCGGTGGGTGCCGCGTCGCGGGGAACGGCGCTTCTTCGATGGCGATCATGCGGCATTGTTGCTTTTGTGTTCCACGGCCTTGATTCCCCCTCTCTGAGCGAGCACCGAGGAGCCTGCCATGCTTTGCCACCCCGTGACGCGCACCGGGCTCGCCGGCCTCACCGTTGCTCTGCTGGGCTTTGGCGTCGTGACTGCGGACGCGCTGGCTCAGCCGCCGCCCTATCGCGACCGCCCGGACAGCTACGGTCGCGATTACGGCGATCGCTCGGGGCGCGAGCATCAGCCGGGGGTGTTCGACTATTACCTTTTGGCGCTGTCCTGGAGCCCCACCTACTGCGCCGACGTTGGCGCGGAGCGGCGCGACCCGCAATGCAACCCCCGCGCCGGGCGGCCGTACGCGTTCGTGCTGCATGGCTTGTGGCCGCAGTATGAGCGCGGCTGGCCCAGCAACTGCCGCGCCCCCGATCGCGGCTATGTGCCAAGCCCGGTGGCGGACCGCATGCTCGATATCATGCCGAGCAAGCGGTTGGTGTTTCACGAATACCGCACGCACGGCACCTGCTCGGGGCTGGGCGTGGACGGCTACTTCGAACTTGCGCGACAGCTCTACACGAAGGTCAAGATCCCAAGCCGCTTTGCCAGCCCTGTCGAGGAGCGGATGACGATCGCGCCGGGCGAGCTCATCGGCGAGTTTGTGGCCGCCAACCCTCAGCTCAAGCCCGACATGATCGCCGTCTCCTGTGGCGGTGCCGGCAACCGCTTGCGCGAGGTGCATATCTGCTTCGACAAGGGCGGGGCATTCCGCGCTTGTGGACGCAACGAAAACCAGGCGAGGCTGTGCTCAGCCGACCGCATGTACGTGCCGCCAGTGCGCGTGGGCGGAGGCGGGATGCCCGCGCGCCGGCCGCCATCGCCGGGGGACGACCTGCTGCCGGGGCCGCGGGATCGCGAGCTGTGAGGCGACGCGATTGGGCAGGGACTGAGCGCTGCTGCTTCGATTTCTCCCAGGAAACCGTTCAATCTTGCGCGGCCGACGGGCTCGAGGGCTAAAGCTCGCCCCTTCCTGGCAATGCACGATCGCGATGGCGCGCACAAGCGGCACCGTCAGCGAGGGCGACCACCTCTCTCCTTGTCGTTTTGTCGTTGTAGCGGAGGATGGAGCTCGGTTTCGCCGTTGGCGTCGAGGCGCTCCCTCAGTCGCCTCCAAACCTGAACGATACCACCCGCAAGGCATGGCCCAGCGGGGCGATGTTCGTCAGCATGTGCCGTTATAAGAGCGGTACCACGCCACGAATCGGGCGATGCCATCCTCGATGCTCGTGCGAGGCGCAAAGCCCGTAGCACGCCTCAGACGCTCCACATCGGCCCAGGTGGCTGGTACGTCTCCTGGCTGCATCGGCAGGTAGCGGCGGTCGGCCTTGCGCCCGAGCGCCGCTTCGATGGCGGCGATGAAGCGCTCGAGCTCGACCGGCGTGTGATTGCCTAGATTGTAGATCGTGTGCCGACCAGCTGCTGTTGCACCGCCGCCTCCTGCGGCGCCGGGCGGCAGCTCGATCAGCCGCGCCAGCGCTTCCGTCACGTCATCGATGTAGGTGAAATCGCGCTGCATGCGCCCATGGTTGAACAGATCGATGGGGCGACCTTCCAGGATTGCCCGGGTGAAGGCGTAGTAGGCCATGTCCGGGCGGCCCCAGGGGCCGTAGACCGTGAAGAAGCGCACGCCGGAGCAAGGAATGGCGAACAGCCGCGCATAAGCCTCGGCCATCAGCTCGTTTGCCCGCTTGGTCGCGCCGTAGAGCGAGACCGGTGCTGGAACGGGATCGTTCTCGTGAAATGGTACCTTGCTGTTGGCTCCATAGACCGAGCTGGAAGAGGCGTAGACGAGGTGGCGCACGGCGTGCGCGCGACAGGCTTCCAGCACGCCGAGGAACCCATCCAGGTTGGCGCTCACGTAAGCGCGCGGCGCCTCGAGCGAATGGCGCACGCCCGCCTGCGCGGCCAAATGCACCACACATTGCGGGCCGAAGTCGGCGAACAGCGCTTTCAGCCCGTCGTAGTCCGTGATGTCGAGGAGCGAGAAGGCGAAGCGCTCGTGGGTGCTGATCTGGACGAGGCGGGCGCGCTTGAGGCTCACGTCATAGTAGGCGTTGAGATTATCGATGCCGTGCACGGTGGCACCGGCGGCGAGCAATCGCTGCACGAGGTGGAAACCGATGAACCCCGCGGCACCCGTCACGAGAACGCGGTGTGACCTGAGGTCGGGCTCGGGCATCATCTGTGTTGGTTCGCGCGCAATCGCCCCGCTCATCAGTCCTCGTCCTCGATGATCGCCACCGCCCGCGTCCACCCGGCAGAGGCGGCTTTGATCTTGACGGGAAAGCAGGCGATGATGAAGCCGTCCGCGGGCAGCATCTCCAGGTTGTGCAGCTTCTCGATATGGCAGTAGCCGATCTCGCGGCCAGCCCGGTGGCCTTCCCAGATGAGCTTGGCATTCCTGGTCTCGGCGTACCGTTTGGCTGTGTGCACGAAGGGCGCATCCCAGGACCAAGCGTCGGTGCCGGTGATCTTGACGCCGCGCGAGGTCAGGTAAAGCGTGGCCTCCCGTCCCATCCCACAGCCCCTCGGCACATAGTCCGGCGCGCCGTAGCGGACCCCGGCTGACGTGTTGACGACGACGATGTCGAGCGGCCTTAACTCGTGACCGATGCGCTTTAGTTCGGCCTCCACGTCGGCGGCGGTGGCGACATAGCCGTCGGGGAAGCGGCGGAAGTCGAGCTTGACGCCGGGCTGGAAGCACCAATCCAGCGGCACCTCGTCGATGCACAGCGCCCGTTTGCCGCCGTCCATGGTCGAGGCGAAGTGGTAGGGCGCGTCGAGGTGCGTGCCGTTGTGGGTGGAGATATCGATGCGCTCAATGGCCCAGCCTTCACCGTCGGGAAGATCGGCAGGCGTCAGGCCAGGGAAGAAGGCGCATACGGCCGGCGCGCTCTGCTTATGATCGACGTAGGTAATCTTGGGCTCGTGGCCAGGCGGGTCGGAGGCGATGTCGCTCTGGAGCGGCACGGAGATGTCGATGATGCGGCGAACCAAGAGAGCGTCCTCCTAAATGTGTTGTTTATTTAGAGGCCGGCGACATTGTCCCTCCTCGCAGCGGCCTTGTCACTTGTCATGGACGTGTGGCCGCGAGCGTGCTGGACGCAAGGCCCGGCCTCGCCCTGGAAGCGCGATGCCTTGAGGGATCCACCCCCACCCCAAAACGCGCGACCTTTCAAGGATCTGCCGCCTATGCTCAGGCCACAAACCCACAGGAGGTGCGCCCCGTGGCGGTCGCGACCGGCCAACAACAACGCAAGACCGGATGGGCTGTTCGTGCACGGTAAGCCTTAAGAGGCGAAGTCCTCGCCGAGGCTGGGGTGTCACGGGTTGCGGCGTAAAGCATAAGTCGGTTAGCAGCGCGGATGGCGCCACTTGGTCGAGCGTGAGGAACTGCGGGCGATGCCATGATCATGATGGCGGCAACCGCAGGTGGCCCGGCGCGGTAGTCCAGTAGTCCAGGCTGAGGCCGACTGGCGTTGTACGAGCAAAGACCGGGCGGTCCATTCGTTTGGTCCAAAGCAACGGGGAACAGCAGTTCTTGCCAACGCCAGCCCGAAGGCTTGAGCCCGCCTACTCGTCGAGCCAGACCTCCACCAGGTCGGTGCCCTGGAAATGGCTGGGCGACATGGACCAGCCCTTGATCTTCTCGTTGTGCACGATAATGCGGTTCCACCACAGCACCGGTACTGCGTAGGCTTGGGTGAGGATGTAGCGGTCAGCCTCCTGCACCAGCCGCTCGCACTCTGCGACGTCGAGCGTGCGGTTTTGCCTCTCATAGAGCTCGTCGAGCTTTTTGTCGGCGTGCCGGGAATAGCTCATCGTCGAAGGTCATGGCCGATGAAGTAGTAGAGCATCGAGGTGGGATCGTCGGCCGGCTCCGTCGCCGGCCAGAGAGCCACGCCGAAGTTGCCGGACACGAGACGGTCGAAATAGGTCTTGGCTTCGACCTGCAAATGCTCGGTAGTAATGCCGATCTTGCGCCACTCGTCGATGACGAAGATGCCGCTCGGCGTATAGAGCTCCGGCATCGTGCGGTTGAGGAGCTTGATTCTCAGGCCGTCGGCGCCTGCCTCCTTCAGGAGCCTGCGGGCCTGCTCCCGGGCCTTGTCAATGTCCTTCGCATAGCCAATCACCTTCTCCAGCTCCGTTTCGGGCAGCGCCCATTGTGATCCGGGTCGCATGATGCCGCCCAAGGTGAGGGTGGAACTTGATGCCCTCGTGGAGCTTGAGAGTGTAGGTGAGGCCGTCGGGCGAGATGGTCCAACTCTTCGCCAGGTCGCCTGTTACTCGCGAATTCTCCGTGGCGTCCCACCTGACCAGCAAAGAGTATTGTGGCGTCACCGGGTGCAGCAGCGCGAATGTCTGGGAGGCGTGGCAATCGTAGCCCGAGGTCTCGGCTACGACGGCGAAATTGAGCGTGCCGCCGCGCTTGGGGGCTTGCCCGGCCGCCATGGTCGCCACGGCGGTGCCGGCAATTTCCGCCGCTAGCAGCGACGGTGCACGCAGCATGGTCTCCTCTTTGGAGGTTTGGTCCTTCTTGGTCCTTCTTGGTCCTTCTGGGCAAGCATTGGCTATTTTGCCGCCGTGACCACGTCGGATCGGAGGCAATCGGGGCTCGGGTGCAACCTCTGCTCACGCATCGTAGCGCGGGCTCAAATGCAGGGTGCCCGGTCGACCCGATCGGGCGATGCCCAAGCAGGGGGGCGCCCGCTCCGTGGCGGCAACGAGCTTCAAGCCGGTGCCGAGCGCCGCAGGTCGGCTATTCGGCAGCTTGCGCTGCGGCCGGGCGCGTGCCCTGCCGGCCGAGGCGCTCGGCTAGCCAGCGGCAGATGACGTAGAATGCGGGGGTGAAGATGAGGCCGAACGCCGTCACGCCGATCATGCCTGAGAACACCGCGGTGCCGAGCGTCTGGCGCAGCTCGGCACCGGCACCAACGGCCCACACCAACGGCACAACCCCGAAAATGAAGGCGAGCGACGTCATCAGGATTGGCCTCAGCCGCAGCCGCGCGGCTTCGGCAGCGGCGGCCCAGCGTGTGCGACCGCGATCCTCGAGCTGCTTGGCAAACTCCACGATCAGAATGGCATTCTTGGCGGCCAGGCCGATCAGCACGATGAAGCCGACCTGGGTCAGGATGTTGTTGTCCATGCCGCGAATGATGACGCCGGTGATGGAGGCGATGAGACACATGGGCACGATGAGGATCACAGCGAGGGGCAGAGTTAGGCTTTCGTACTGGGCTGCGAGCACCAGGAACACGAACACGACCGCCAATGCGAATGCGAACGCGGCGGTGCTGCCGGCCCTCAGCTGCTGATAGGCGAGCGTGGTCCATTCGAAGCTGAAACCCGGTGGCAGCGTTTCGGCGGCCAACTTCTGCATGAGCTCGATGGCTTGGCCCTGCGAGAAGCCAGGCGCCGGCGCGCCATCGAGCTCGGCGGCGGGATAAAGGTTATAGCGAGGCACACGATAGGGCCCGGCGATGTCGCGCACAGTGGAAAAGGACCCGATCGGCACCGTTTCCCCGCTTCCATTGCGCACGCGGATCTTCAGCACATCTTTGCGGTCGAGGCGAAAGTCGGCGTCGGCCTGCGCGGTGACCCGGAAGACGCGGCCCAGCAGGTTGAAATCGTTGACGTAGGAGGAGCCCAGATAGGTCTGCAGTGCGGCGAACACGTCGCCCATGTTGACGCCCAGCATCTCCGCCTTGGTGCGGTCGATATCGAGATAGAGCTGCGGCGTCGATGACTCAAAAAGGGAGAACACCTGGGTGAGGCCCGGGGTCTGGGCGGCGCGCCCCATCATGGCGTAGACGGCGCCTTGCAGCGCCTGTGAACCAGCGCCGCCGCTGTCCTCCACCATCATGCGGAAACCGCCGGCGGTGCCGATGCCGCGCACAGGCGGCGGCATCACCACCACGACGAGGCCCTCTTGAATGGCGGCGAAGCGCTTGAACAGGGCACCCTGGATGGCGGCAGCGGATTTCTTCGGGTTGCGCGCGCGCTCCTCGAAGGGCTCGAGCGCCAGGAAGATTGCGCCGGAGTTCGGAGCGTTCGTGAAGGTTGCACCCGAAAAGCCCGCGAAGTTCACGGCGTGCACCACCCCCGGCACCTGCAGGGCCATCTCCACGACTTGGCGGTTGACCGCATCGGTGCGTGCGAGTGAGGCGCCGCCCGGCAGCTGCGTGACGACGATCAGGTAGCCGGCATCGAGTTGCGGGATGAAGCCAACCGGCGTCTTGCGGAACTCGTTGAGGCCATAGGCGATGACGGCAACGTAGACGACGAGCATCAGCGCCGCAAAGCGCACAATGCGCGCCGCGAGCCAGCCGTATCCGCGCGCCATCGCCTCGAAGCTCACATTGAAGGCCCTGAAGAAACCGTGCACAGGCCGCATCCACCAGCGGGTCCGCGCTCGATGGGTGTGGGGCAGGAGGAGGAGGGCACATAGCGCCGGCGAAAGCGTGAGTGAAACGATGAGCGAGATGACGGTCGCACCCGCAATGGTGAGGGCAAATTGACGGTAGAATTGACCAGAGATGCCGGTGATGAAGGCCGCCGGCACGAACACCGCGCAAAGCACGAGGGCGATAGCGAGCAGGGCCGAACCGACCTCGTCCATGCTGCGCTGCGCCGCCTCGCGCGGGGAGAGGCCCGCGGCGATGTTGCGCTCCACGTTCTCCACCACGACGATGGCGTCATCCACGACAATGCCGATGGCGAGCACGAGCCCGAACAGCGAAAGGTTGTTGAGGGAGAAACCGAACATCGCCATGAAGAAGAAGGTACCCACCAGCGACACCGGGATCGCGATAATGGGAATGATGGCGGCGCGCCAGGTCTGCAGGAACAGGATCACCACCAGGACGACCAGGACGATGGCTTCGCCGATGGTTTCGATGACCGCATTCACCGACTGCTGGATGAACTCGGTTGGATTGTAGACGATGGTGTACTTGAGCCCCTCCGGAAAATCCTTCGCCAGCTCCTGCATCGTGGTCTTAATGGCTTTGGCAGTCGCGAGCGCGTTGGAGCCCGGCAGCTGGAAAATGCCGAGCGCGACGGCGGGATCGCGATCGAGGTAGGAATTGGTGGTGTAGTCGAGGGCCGCCAGCTCGACACGCGCAACGTCCTTTAGGCGCACGACGGCGGTCCCGGTCTGCTTCACCAGGATGTCGCCGAACTCGCCGGGATCGACGAGTCGACCGAGCGTTTGCACCGCTACCTGGAAGGCGCCGGGCGGATCGATCGGCGGCTGGTTGAGCACGCCAGACGCCACCTGCACGTTCTGGCTTTGCAAGGCCGCCGTCACGTCTCCCGTGGTGAGCCCGAGCGACTGAAGCCGATCGGGATCGAGCCAAACGCGCATGGAGTAATCGCGGCCGCCGAACACGAGGATCGAACCGACACCGTTGATGCGGTTCAAGACGTCGATAACACGCACGTTGGCGTAGTTGGATATGAAGAGCGTGTCGCGCGACTTGTCGGGGGAATAGAGGTGCACGACCATCATCAGGTCGGGGGAGGCCTTTGCCACAGTCACCCCGATGTTGCGCACATCCGACGGCAGCCGCGGCTGGGCGATGGCCACGCGGTTCTGCACCTGCACCTGAGCGATGTCGAGATTGGTGCCGAGCTCGAAGGTGACGGCGATTGTGAATCGGCCGTCGCCGGTCGAGTTCGACGTGACATAGAGCATGTTCTCCACGCCGTTGATCTGCTGCTCCAGCGGCGTGACCACGGTGGAAGCCACCACGTCGGCACTGGCGCCGGGGTACTGACCCGTAACGTTGATCGTTGGCGGCGCGATCTCGGGATACTGCGCAACCGGCAGTCGTCCGTAGGAGACGCCGCCCAAGATCACGAACACGAGGGAAACAACGGCGGCGAAAATCGGCCGATCGATGAAAAAGCGCGAGATGCGCATGGGGCTCTCCGGCGCCTCAGTTGGCCTTGGTGATGGCGCCGGCCGCGGCGGCCTTGTTGTCGGGTGACTCCTGCGGTGTCACCTTGACGCCGGGGCGGGCTCGCATCAGGCCGTTGACGATCACACGGTCGTCGGGATTGAGCCCACCCCTGACCACGCGCATCCCTGCCACGACGGGTCCCAGCGTCACGTACTTGGCTCGCGCAATATTGTCGCTGTCGACCACGAGCACGAACTTGCGCACCTGCTCGGTGCCGATGGCGACGTCCGGTACGAGCAGCGCCTCGGTCGGCGGTCCGGCCGCCACCTGGATGCGCCCGAACATGCCGGGCGTCAGCGTGCCGTCGGGATTGGGGAACTCGGCGCGGCCGCGGATGGTGCCGGACGCGCGGTCAATGGCGTTGTCAACAAAATCCAACTTGCCCGCGCGCGTGAATTTGGCCTCATCGATGAGCTTGAGGCGGACGGGCGCATCAAAGCCGCGGTTGGCGGCTCCCGTTCCATTGCCGGCAAGGCGCATGTAGCGCAGGTACGTCGTCTCGTCGACGGTGAACTCGAAGCGGATCGGATCGATGGTCGTGATGGTGGCGAGCAGGGTCGTCGTGCCCGTCGTTCCGCCCATGACGAGGTTGCCCGGCGACACCCGCCGATCGCCGATGCGGCCCGACACCGGCGCCCTGAGCTCGGTGAACTCAAGGTCGAGCAAAGCCTGGCGCACGGCCGCCTCCTGTGCAGCCACATTGGCATCCGCCACTCTTTTGGCCTGCGTGCGCTGGTCGAAGGTCTGCTGCGTGATGGTGTTGCCACGCACGAGGTTCGCGCCACGCTCGAGGTCGGCCTCGGCGAAGGCGAGGTTGGCGCGCGCCTGCGCCAAGGTGGCCTGGGCTTGCGCAAGGGTGGCTTCGAAGGGTCGCCGGTCGATGGTGAAGAGCAGGTCACCCTTGTTGATGAGTTGACCGTCCTGGAAGTGTATCGCGTTGAGGTAGCCCGAGACGCGTGCTCGCACCTCAATGCTGTCGACGGCGACGAAGCGGCCGACGTATTCATCCCACTCGGTCACCAATTGCCGGGAGGGCTTGGCCACGGTCACCTGCGGAGGTGGGGGCGCGCCCTGGGCCTGCGGTTGGCTCCGCTCGCAGCCGGCGAGGCCGGAGGCGAGCAACAGGAGAACGAGCAACACGGGAAGAGGTGCGGAAATGCGCAGCTTCCCGCGCGGTCTGGCAGATGGCATGAGCGTCCCGGCATGCTGACGATGCTGCGTGGGAGCATATGGGCGTTGTGGCCACGCTCTGGCAAGGCGCTCGCGATGACGTGATATCGAACCTCCCGGAGCAAGATCACCCTGGGCGCCCATCCCAGCCGGCTCCCTACCATGATTGTTGGCCCCAGATGAAGGTGACATGAGATGAGCACCAGGGTCGCCGACCCCGAAAGGGTCCTGTTTCATCGTTCATATAGTAGGTTCAGGTGGGGCGATGGTGACACATTCTGGGAACGCGTTGGTGTTGAGTTTTCGGCGTCTTGGCTTTGCCCGCGGGGCGATTTGCCGCGAAATGCCCTCCGGTCGGCAAGGGTTGCGCGCAAGCCGTTGCATCGAGGAGTGAACGGAGGCAAAGACGGGCCGGGCAAAAGCAGCACAAAGGATGCCGATGGGGATGCCGATGGGGATGCCGATGGGCAAATTCGCTGTTGCTCGGCCGAGGGTGGCGGCTTGGGGTCTTCTCAGCGGCGTGTTGCTGGTGGCCGCCCCGGTGGCGGCCCAGCGCCGGGAGCCGCCGCCCACGCGGGAAGCGGTGCAGTACTCCTTCGCGCCCATCGTCCGGATGGCCGCGCCGGCCGTCGTCAACGTGTATGTGCGCGCACGTGTGCCCACCTTTGTGTCGCCATTTGCCGACGATCCGCTGTTTCGCCGGTTTTTCGGCGAGCGCTTCGGCATGCCGCAAGAGCGCATCCAGAACTCGCTCGGCTCAGGGGTGATCGTCGCCCCCGACGGGATCGTCGTCACCAACACGCACGTCGTCAAGATCGGTGGGGCGGCCGAGATCCGCATCGCGCTGGCCGACCGACGCGAATTCGATGCCAAGGTCGTGCAACTTGACGAAAAGTCGGACATCGCCGTGCTGCGGATCGAGGGCGCGGAGGGGCACTTCCCCTACCTGGAGTTCGAGAATTCCGATGCCGTCGAGGTGGGCGACATGGTGCTGGCGATTGGCAACCCGTTCGGTGTCGGCCAGACCGTGACGAGCGGCATCATCTCCGCGCTTGCCCGCACCGAGGTCGGCAACTCGGACGCGCAAGTATTCATCCAGACGGATGCCGCCATCAACCCCGGCAACTCGGGCGGGGCGCTGGTGGACATGGCAGGCCGCGTCGTTGGCATCAACACGGCCATCTTCTCCCGTTCTGGCGGTTCGCACGGTGTGGGCTTTGCCGTTCCCTCCAACATGGTCAGGCTGGTGGTGGACAGCGCCATTGCCGGCCGCAAGCTGGAGCGGCCATGGCTGGGCGCCAAGCTCGATACGATGACGCGCGAGATGGCCGAAGCCATGGGGATTGCCCGCGTGGCCGGCGCGATTGTCACTCGGCTTTACGACGCAAGCCCGGCAGCGCAAGCCGGACTGCAGACGGGCGACGTGATCGTGGCGGTCGACGGCTACGAGGTGGCCGATGCGCGTGCCATACTCTACCGACTGACCACGCGCGGCGTCGGCAACCGCTGCCGTCTCGATATTGTGCGCAAGGGCCGGCAACTCTCCCTCGAGATCGCCTTGCACGCAGCCCCGCAGGCCGGCAAGGACGACGTGCGCAATCTGTCGGGCGCGCATCCCTTTGATGGCGCCCGCGTCGGCAACATTCTCCCTGCGATTGCCGACGAGCTCGGCCTCGAGGACCAGGAGGGTGTGGTAATCCTGCAGGTACGCCCCGATTCGAAGGCGGCCCGCATCGGCTTCCAGCCGGGCGATATCATCCAGCAGGTGGGTCGAAAAAAGATTGCGACGGTGGGCGAACTCGAAGCGGCGCTCAGAGAGCGCCAACAGGTTTGGCTGGTGTTGCTCAAGCGCGGCAACCAGAGCGTGCGGTTGCAGCTCGCCGGCTAGATCTCCGCGTATCGGAGCCACGATGGCGCCATGACCAATCTTTTCCAAGCCGCGGGCCTCGAAGCGGAGGCGCCGCATCCGCTCGCCGACCGGCTGCGGCCACAGAAGCTTGCCGAGATTGTGGGCCAGGATCACCTCCTTGGCCCTACGGGCTCGCTGACGCGCGCCCTGAACAGCGGCAGGCTGCAAAGCATGATCCTGTGGGGCCCGCCAGGCACCGGCAAGACCACGGCTGCACGGCTGCTGGCACACGCAACCAACCTGGCCTTTGAGCAGCTGTCGGCGATTTTCTCGGGCGTGCAGGACCTGCGCAAGGCCTTCGATCGCGCCAAGAGCCGGCGTGAGACCGGCAGAGGCACGCTGCTCTTCATCGACGAGATCCATCGCTTCAACCGCTCGCAGCAAGACAGCTTCCTTCCTCACATGGAGGACGGCACCATCACGCTCGTCGGCGCCACCACGGAGAACCCCTCCTTCGAGCTCAACGGCGCGCTGCTCTCCCGCGCACTGGTCTTGGTCTTCCACCGCCTCGACGAGGCGGCGCTGGAGGAGCTGCTGGCTCGGGCGGAGGCGGTGGAGGGGCGAGGGCTGCCGCTCGACGCGGAAGCGCGCGCGGGGCTCAAGGCCATGGCCGATGGCGACGGCCGCACCGTGCTCAACATGGCGGAGGAGCTGTTTGCCTCGCTCGCACCCGGCGTGGCGCCGCTCGACCGTGCCGCACTCAGCGCGCTCGTGCAGCGCCGCGCTCCCCTCTACGACGGATCGCGCGACGGCCACTACAACCTGATCAGCGCGCTGCACAAGGCCGTGCGCGGCTCCGACCCCGATGCGGCGCTCTACTGGCTGGCGCGCATGCTCGACGGCGGGGAGGATCGTCTCTACGTCGCGCGGCGTCTGGTGCGCATGGCTATCGAGGACATCGGTCTCGCCGATCCGCAGGCGCTAGTGCAGGCGTTAGCGGCCAAGGACACCTTCGACTTTCTCGG
>Ga0306920_100002779_pt1 | contig 22094 bp, 19 predicted proteins | sample flu12Cox44000170_FD_204666 | JGI IMG/M metagenome (GOLD analysis project Ga0306920, IMG submission 204666) | Lab enrichment of tropical soil microbial communities from Luquillo Experimental Forest, Puerto Rico - flux4day.12C.oxic.44.000.170 (v2)... | ecosystem: Environmental > Terrestrial >...
TTTGGCCAAGTCTGTTCCCAGAGATTTTCCGGCAGCCGCTTCCGAGCCGAAGAGATCCACGCAATCGTCAAAAACCTGGTAAGCTGTTCCAAAATCAAGGCCAAACTGCCGTAGTGCCGCGCGTTGTTCCGTAGAAGCACCGCTCAGAAATGCGCTGAGATCGCATGACAACGCGAAGAGTTCCGCAGTTTTCATTTCCAGCACCTTGAAGTATTGCTCCCGCGTAAACTGGAAGTCGCCTTTATGCTGGGTCTGAAGTATCTCGCCCGAACACACAGTGTTCGTCGCTGTAGCTACGGCTCGACAAATTTCAGGTGTGGGGAAACTTGCGGCAAGTGTCAGCGCCCTGGCAAACAGGCAATCCCCAAAAAGCACAGCCAGGTCATTGCCCCAATTGGCCGCTAATGTAAGCCGGCCTCGTCTGATTTCAGCTTCATCCATGATGTCGTCATGGACGAGAGTTGCCAAATGGACCATCTCAATGATCACCGCGACGGTTATATGCGCCTCGCCCGCGTGCCCAAGCGCTTGGGCGCCCAGCGCCACCAAAGCGGGTCGCAAGTGCTTGCCGTGCCCGTTCAAAGCGTAGTCGGCGTAGGGAACTATGTCGGGATCAAATGCGTTGACTTGCTGCACCAAACGATAGCTAACCGCCTCCAGAAACGGCTCGACTGGATTGATTATTTGCCTCCAGGATTGGGCCGGCCGGGCGCGCGCGGTCTCCGTCACGAGCGAAGAATCCGCTTTGGAATCAGCCGCTAACATGCTGTGAAAGAATCTAAGATTGGCGCTCACTCAAGTCAAACCCCTTATCCGGAAGCATCTAGCTAGAAGTGTGCAGGCTGGGCGAGGCTTCCAATAAACCTCATTGCTAACAAAGGGGTGATGGAGTTTTGGAGCGCTGGGTGGCACCTTTTAGCCACCGTTCCATACTCCCAGCTGCCATGGCCCGTCAGAGTGCCCGGCGTTTCGTTCGATCGATTTGAATACCGTCTAGAGCCGCCTGCAGGACACGCGCCGCGCCTGACAATGCGTCGTCGAATCTGATGCATTCCTCCATGTCGCTTTCTGTCAAAACCTGGTGACTGAGCAAATGGCTGGCAAATTGGCTGCACTCGCGGCGCATTGAGTGGAGCTCAAAAACAATTTGCGCCGCATATTCGAGAGGCAACGTGATCGATTGCTCGGGCTTGTCCATCTTCCAAGGCTAGGACTTCGGGGGGATGGCTGGCTTTCGGACGAAAGCCCAATCGGACATCCGTGTTTGTCCGACAAGTCGGAACCAAGGCTAATCGGTTCGCGCCAGGGTACCTGGCGTCTCAAGAACCTTACCGCCTGCAATACCCTGCCCCGAACCCGACCATAGCCGGTTGATTACCCAGATTAGAGCACACCCGCTTATCACGAGGGTTATCAGCAGAATCATGGATGTGACCATGCGACCGTAAAGGATGTTCCCAACCAAAAAGAGACCCGACCATACGACAGAGCACCCGGCGACCCAGCCGAGGAGCGACAGCGGGATATTCTCGTGAGTCGCAGCTACTTCGGTCTCGCTGATACCGGCCTCAATGCGGACCTGTCGCCAGCCGGGGCCAAATGGCTTAACCTTGCGATAAAAAGCGATCAGGACCTTTTTGTCGGTTTGTGGACCTGCGAAAGCCGTGACTACCCAACAAAAGGTCGTGACTGCAACGGTGATAAGGAGAGCGATATGGGTGGGCACCGCATGCCCGTTTTTGGCCAGCACCAGCAGTATGAGCGATACACCAAAGGAGCTGACCATCGCCACGACTTCGCACCAGGCATTGATCCGCCACCAAAACCACCGCAACAAATAGAGCAAACCAGTACCGGCACCGATTTGTAGAATGATATCGAATGCGCCTTTGGCGGTATCCAGGACGAAGGTCAAAGCCGCGGCGCAAATGAACAACCCAACAGTCGCCAAACGGCCTATCCAGACGTAATGCTTTTCAGAAGCGTTTGTGTTTATGAACCGCTGATAGAAATCGTGAACCAGGTAGGATGCTCCCCAATTGAGGTGTGTCAGAATCGTGGAAGAATTCGCGGCAATCAAACCACCCACCATTAGGCCGATGAACCCGGCCGGCAAAAACTTCAGCATTGCCGGATAGGCAATATCATGGCCGAGCAGGCTGGGGTCCAGGTTAGGAAACGCTTTCTGAATATCTGCGAGCTCCGGATAAACCAGCAGTGAAGCAAGCGCTACCAGAATCCACGGCCAAGGTCGCAACACGTAGTGCGCCAGGTTGAAAAAGAGAACCGCACCCAACGCGTCCTTCTCCGACTTGGATGCCAGCATTCTTTGAGCGATGTAGCTGCCGCCACCCGGTTCCGCCCCGGGATACCACACGGCCCACCACTGAACGGCGATTGGCATGATAAATACTGCTATAGCCACGTCCCAATTATTGGTGAAATCCGGTAAAATATTCAGGTAATTGATGCCGGCCGGCCCGACCTTGGAGGAGAGAGACGACACAAGAGTATGCATGCCACCAATGTGTTCCACGGCGAACCAGGCGGCTGCGATAACCGCGGTCATCTTCACGAAAAACTGGATCATGTCGATGACCAATACGCCCCAAAGGCCCGAGTGCGCGGCAAACACCACGTTGAGCAACCCGCAGATCAGGAGGGTTTGCCAGCGGGTTAGCCCGAAGAGAATCGCCGCGATTTTACACGCCGCCAGAGTCACCGTAGCCATGATCATGCAATTGAACAGGAAGCCCAAGTACACCGAGCGGAACCCGCGAACGATGCTGGCTGCTTTGCCCGAGTACCGTATTTCGTAAAACTCCAAATCGGTCATGACTCCTGACCGGCGCCAAAGACGCGCGTAGAAGAACACGGTTGCGATGCCCGTGAGGGTGAAAGCCCACCAACACCAGTTCCCCGCAACACCCTGACGCCGCACGATGTCTGTGACCAGGTTGGGAGTGTCACTGCTGAAAGTGGTCGCCACCATGGACAATCCCGCCAGCCACCACGGAACCGAACGGCCTGAAACAAAGAATTCTGCGGTACTTTTTCCGGCGCGCCTGCCAAAAAACAGCGCAGGCACAAAACAGATCAGCAGCGTGATAAGAACAATAACCCAGTCGATTGGGTAGAGATGCATTTAGTCCAGGCGCTTAATCGAAATATTGCGAAACATCACCGGGTCGTTGTGGCCCGCGAAGCCAAAGTAACCGGTGGTGCGGTCTTTGCCTGGATGGGCGGTATCGTGCATATAGTTGTGCACCTTGCTGAGGTCGCAGTCCAAAATCACGGTGCCATTAAGTTCAACCTTCATGGTCGAGCCCTTTACAGTTACTTCCTCGTAGTTCCACTGGTTAATTGGATGTTGATAACCTCGTTGAGCGGCGACCATTCCATAAGCGGAGCCGTGTGCCTGGCGAGGGTCGATTTTTTCACCAGTGGCTTTCTCATAATTATCATCCAAAACCTGGCATTCGCACATACCGTTGTAGGCTGTGTCGCCAGTGCCCGGGTACCGGATGGCCAGGCCATTATTCCCCCCCGGCGGCAGTTTGAATTCCACACGCGCGATAAAGTCGGAATACTGTTTCGAAGTGTAAATTGTCCCCCCTTTGCCCGGGCGGCACGTAATCGCGCCATCCTTAACCTGGTAATTATCAATAGGCCCTGCCCAGCCTTCGAAGTCTTTCCCATCGAACACCGATTCGAACCCGGCTGAATCCTTTCCGCGAAGAAGCTTGTCGGCTTCATCCGATCCGATCTCGCGAATGTATAGATTACGCCACCGAATTTCGCCTCCGTGCGTTTGGAGCTGCAACGGGCCCTTCGGGGGCACTGGCAGTTTTCGGTCATAGTAGTTTTCCATATTAGCGCCGTCGACAGTTTGCTGGTTGTTAAGCCAGACCCAGACACGGGAGCCGACCATAATGATCCGGAAATGGTTCCATTCTCCGAAAGGTTTGTCCGCCTTCACTAGAGGGTCCTTGCCTGGAGCGCCCGGACTGTTGTTCCAGAGTGCTCCGGAACCTTTGTCCGCGCCGAGGTTGAACTTATCCTTCTCTGTTGAATCCCAGATTTGCACCTGAGGACAACCACGTAAATAAATCCCGCTGTCCGCCAATGGCACTGTGCGATAATCCACCAAAAGCTCAAAGTCGCCGTAGTATTTCTCTGTTGTGAGGTACAAGCCCTTCCCATCGTTGACTATCTCATCCCCCTGCACTGACCAATGTTCAGCAATGTCTTTGAGGCTGTCGTCGTGCTTTTTCTTAAAAGCTTCAGGGTCCAAAGCCATGTACTTTCTTGGGTCTTCAGTTTCTGCACCCCACCAACCGGCCAGATCTTTCCCGTTGAATAGAGATGAGAATCCGGGTGGTGGATTCTTGGTGACGACAACGGGACCAAAGGTCGAGCTTGTGGAGGATTTGCAACCGGCCCAAGTGAGGGCCAGGGCGGCCATTATGACAGTTGACGAAAGGTGTTTGGTCATGACAAAGGCAGTGGGCGTTTCATATGTGCTAATGGCTAAGGGACCAGCCTGCCCTTGGCAATCCGGAAATGTAAGCCGCTTGACGACATTCTACTGAATCGCGCGTCTCAGCATGTGCGATGCGGCCCCGCGGGAAGGCGTTGTAAGAATTGAAAATTGAGAATCGAAAAATGGTTATTGGTTATTTTGCTGCGGGCTGCAAAGCCTAGGAGCCAGGTAAACGACCACGCACCAGGATCCAAAGTCCCAGCAGGAAGATAAGCGCGCCGGACAAGCGGCCACCTTGAACACCGAAGGGCGCTAGTTTTTCAATCAAAACAAAAACGGTAAGTGCGCCGATGCACCAAAGGTTCATCACTCCGCCAACGAACAACAGCAACATAAGGGCCCAGCAACAGCCCAAGCAGAACCACCCATACGCGAGGCCCATTTTACAGCTACCCAACAATCCGGCCTTCCAGTGTTGAGTGATGAACAATACCGGAGAGCGGCACGACTCGAGGCAACTCCTCTTGAATGGAGTCAGCTGGTAAAGTCCGCCAAGCATCAACAGTACAGCGCCGAACCATTGAACTCGCGGCTCCATCATGGTTGAAAGCAGAAGCCAATGATGGAGCGCCACCTGCAGAACAGTAGCGAAGACACTGAACAAGACCCAAACGGTCAGGTAGCCGGCGGCAAACGTATAGACCCGCGGAGTCACGCTCTGACCCTCCGGGCTTTTGCGTATGACGCTGGCATACAGGAACAAGGCGGGCGCGACCGATGGGAGCATCATTCCAATCATCATGACCGCCCACATCGCGAATAGGAGCAGCTGATGACTCAAATCCCAACGTTTCGTCATCATCCAGGCTGAAGAGCCGGACATGCTTCCATACATGTCCAATGCCATGGGAGCGATCCATGCCCAGCAGAGTGCCGTCACTAAAATCAGCGAAACCCCAATCAACCAACGATCTCGCAGGAGCAGGTTCTCAAGATGTGTTCGGTTGTTCATCCAGTTCGGCGTTGGCAGACTTGAGTCTGCCATGCGTCGATTTTCAATCGGCCACCCGGCGGTGACTCCACGTCACCGAACAATTCGAAGAATTATAGAAAAAAATCCAATAAACTTCCGGCTCCCAAGTGGGGCCAGGCTCCCGTCGAGCCCTGATCATTTTCAGAAGAGTGGTAAGTTTGAGTTACAGTCGGTTGAAACCTGCGAGCTCAGCGCACGACTCCGTGCGTGCTCCAGTGGATACGCGCCAGGTGCGCATGCGAGCCATCCAGATCGAGCTCTATCGCGCCGGTGGCTTTGGATTTACCACTCAGCACTTCGCTTTCGGTAAATTCAAATCCCGTTGGCATGGTCACTTTGACTTGGTGCGGTGCCCCCGTCACGGGATTGCGAATCGACTGCGCCTGACCTTCCACCAAACCCGGAATATTCAACCGCGCGGTGCGGGCATTGTAATCGATCGAGAGATCAATCGGCTTGTACTGCGTCGGCAGCAGCTTGGAAATTGTCGCCGAGAATACCTGCCAGATCAAAGTGCCTGGTTCGGTCTCTTTCCCATGAGACACAGCCTCAATCGCCAACCGCTGCTCGGTGTTAGCCCGTTCCTCGATGACAGACATGAACATTCCATCGCCCAAGTGGATTGCACTGGGCCAGGCTCCCAGAATTCCCCACCTCAACCCATCGAGGCGCACACTGCCAAAATGTCCTTTCTCGATTTGTATAAAAGCAAAAGCCCGACAATTCCCTTTGGTAGGCATGCCGTTGAACTGACAAGGGCAACCCCAACTGCAGTTACAGTTAGCGAATTCCACACCTTCCATGCTCCAATCTACATATTTAGCCATGATTCATCGAAGTGTTAATTGGTTCGTGTCCAGCATTCACCGCATGGACAAACTGGTCGCGGTGACGGGGCAAGATTCCACCGGAATCGCCCCGCGGTCAAGCGTGCAGGCACTACGTCCTGTCGAAGAACCGGCAAATCACCAGGCCAACTGACTAAGCGGGCGGCGAGGAGTGAGACCCTCGCGCCAGCCGTTTTGGGGTTGCCGGGGCTCTGAGCTTGCAGGGTTTAAAATGTCAAAGATCCAGCGATTCGACGCGACGCGCCAGGGCGAAGCTGCCGGTGTAATCGTAGTACCCATCGGTCGCCGGTGCGCTCGGCCCGGTCAGTGTAGCCAGAGTCGCTCCTGGCAAACCTCCGGAATCGGAATATAGGCTCACGACGAGACCGCTCGAGGTCGAACTACCTTTCAGAGACAAAGTCACCTTCTGCAGCACGGCCGCTTGATTGCCCATCGAGAAGCCTTCAGCAACAAACTGGCCACTCCAAACCACAAAACCTCCTTGAGGGGCGTTAGTAGTATTGTCCAACAAAACCACTTGCCCATGGACACATCCCGGAAATGCAAGGCCGGTGCAAAGCAATGCTCCAAACCCCATTCGTTTCACCGAGGCCAGGGTCACCATTTGCAGGTATTTTCCCTAACTTGGCCCCCGAAAGACAAGCAGGAAGGTCCTTCCTCCACTGCCGACACGAAACTCGGCTGTTAAAAGCTGGAGGCATTGGTTGCTGCAGTGCTGACTATTAGACCCTGTCGTGGAAGGTTCGCGAACATTCGTGCTAATCGTACATTGTAGGGAACACACTACGGCAAATTCTTCCGCGGGTCTTAGATGTCTGGCCCTTTATCGCTCAACCGGAGAAGAATATCTTCCTCGTTGGACCGCCTGTTGGGTATTGCTCGAACCCTCCTCTTGAACGCTTTTGAGGAGTTCCGCTACTCCGGGCTGATCACCAGCTCCAAGTCGCGCCAAACTATTTGCTGCTGCAAGTGCTACGTCTTCGCTCCAGTCCGCCAGGGCTTTGACCAGAGCTGTCACAATCCTATCACGTTGCCGGGAATCCTTACCAAGTTGGCCTAAATCGATCGCGGCCTCCGAGCGCACGGTAGCATCTGGATCCTCCAATGCCTGCAAAACAGCACCTATTACGGCATCTGGATCATGTGTGGCGACTCCGACTCCCCGAAGACTAGTCACGACAGCCTGGCGAACCGTAGCATCGGAATCGCTTAAAGTCTTCGTCAGAGCAGGCATGGTTACCTCCAGATGCGAGCCCCAGTCGCCCAACCCGGCAGCAGCTAGAGCACGTACTGTAGGGTGCAGACTCGAATCGCTCAAGGTTCGCAAGAGCACTGGCAAAATAAGATCATTTTGTGTCCGGGAATGGCTTAGTGCGGAAAGAGCGCTGACCTGCGCGTTCAAATCGGAACTAAGCAATGCATTGGTGAGAGCTGTGAATGTTGGGAGAACAAGTTGCGGATAGGCAAATCCGGCTACTAGGATTGCGGCTGCTTTCGTACGGACTAGAGAATCCCCGGTGGCGAGGAGGTTGGTCAGAACGTCAGCGCTTTTTGGAAACATCTTCTCCAGGGCATCCATGACTACCTCGGGTGCCTGGGAATTCTTAGCGGCTTGCGCCAACACAGGTAACGCCGGCTCGGCGAGGGGACCCAATTCAGCGCAGGCGATCGCCGCGCGGCGATTCCAAAGGAAAGCATCTTCGATGGGACTGGACCACAACGAATTCTTGCGCAGAAAGAGCACAAAATCGCGTTTTGAAGCGCGAATCACGATAGCGCAAGTAATGAATCATAAGCGGCAATGAGTTTGTGCCCATCTTATGAATGGCAACAGGCTGGTGCCACCGAACGCACCGTCCCCGATGCTGGTGACGCTGTTGGGGATAATGACGCTGGTCAGACCGGCGCACGAAGAGAACGCGTCGCTCCCGATACTGGTGACGGTGTTAGGGATCGCGATATTGGTTAAGCCTGTACAACCAAGGAACGCGGAGTCCGCGATGGCCGTTACGCCGCTGCCTATCGTGACGCTGGTCAGCCTAGCGCACGAAGAGAACGCTCGACTTGCAATGGATGTGACAGTGTCGGGGATGGTGTAGCTACCAGCTTTCCCCTCCGGACAGCGGATGAGTATCCGCATGTTGTTATCGGACCACATTAAAACCCCCTCATCACTGCTAAAGTAGGGGTTGGACGCCTCAACCATTATCGCTGTTAAGCTTGTGCAACCAGGGAATGCTTCGGCCCCGATGCCGGAGAGGCTACGGGGGATGCTCCCGCTCGTCAGGTTTGTGCAGCCACAGAACGCATCGCCCGTGATAAAAGTAACCCGCAGGCCGATAATCTCGCTGGGGATGGTCACCTCGCCGCCGGGTCCGGTGTAGCCCGTGATTCTGATGCCACCATTATCGACGGTGTATGTGTAGTTCGCTGCCTGCGACGCCCAGGTTAGCATCCCAACGACGACGCTCACTGTAAGAAGCAATGGTTTTTTCATGGTTGTCCCTCCGATTTCTTTAGGTGCCCGCCTCCCAAACCCAAGCCTTCAAAAGTGCAGAAAACTAGTCGGAGAATAGTTGATTTTTCCTGCGTCTCTGCCGTGATGAAGCACAGCTTTCATGAGTGGCCTTGAGCGGTAATCTTAGCAAGCATAGATTAGAAATTCAATACTCCTGATTGTAATGCATAAGTTATTTTCTGGACCGAAGTTACCGCCATTCGCTGTCCGATGCTGGTCCGGTCATTAAAAACCAAGCAACTGCAACCACCGGGTGCGTCACAAAACGGCCCATCATTTATTAAAGGCGACGTTTCGGGTCAGATTGCACCGAAGGATTTGCGCGTAAGCCTTAGCCAAGGGTTGCTTTACAGTCTGACCAGCGTGACCTTCCCCAACAGTGTCACCACCGTCGGGAACGGTAACTTCGCAGGAGGCTGGCACACCCACCATCCGAAGGGTATAATCCTCAAGAAAGCTTGTAGTTGAAGCCGCAATGGCGCACCCGACATTGATCGCGTGAATACGCTCAGTATAGCAAGCTCGGTGGATTTCAGAATGATCTTCCATTCATTGGTTGAGCGCCTCGAAGGCTCTTATGGTTTGAAAGTGAATACCGGTCCGGTGACGGGATTCTACACGGGCCAATTTGACGGGAAGGAGATTTGGGTGGATTTAGACCGCGATCCCGAGGAGGCGGTTTTCATCCTGGTGCATTTGTTCGGCCACACGGTGCAGTGGAATCTTGACGAGAACTTGCGGTTGCTTGGTTTGGGCAACTCAAAGGTGAGTGAAAAAGACCTGCCTCGGATTTACAACTACGAGCGACAGGCCTCGCAGCTTGGACTGGCACTGCTGGAGCAGGTCGGCGAATTGCGTTTGGCACGTTGGCTGTCAGATTGCTTTGGAGCAGATTGGAAATTCCTTGAGCACTACTACCGCACCGGCGGTGAGAAGCTTCGGTTTGAAAGAGCCGACCGAGCGGATGAGCCGTTACTCGAGCCGCTGCCGATTCCCAAGTTCATCCCACAACGTTGGCCGCCGAGGGGGTCGTTTTAAGCGTGCGTGAAGTTGGGACTTCAGCCTTGGTGGTGCTGCGTCAGGAAACAGCACTATATACACTTGGCTAAGTGGTCACCGATCAAAGGGCGTTTTTCCCCGGCGGCCTTGGCTTTTCTGCACGGATTAAGCAAGGAGGAACGCTAATCTGCGCTGATAAACGCTGATGGGGGAAGAGGAAGTGGGTCAGAAGAAAGTTCTGACCCCGATTCCTAAGGCCGGCGAAATCGCAGGGACGCCGGGGCCACAATCACCGCGGGCAGTTGACACCGTTACGTCTCCTCCGGAGAATTGTCTAAGACTCTCATGACATTCCTGCCGATTGTTGGACGTGAATTGCGCGTTGCAGCGCGCCGGGGTGGCACGTTCTGGACCAGGACACTGGTTGCGCTGGTAGCAATTGGTATCGGGGTCTTTTTTTACCTCGCCAATATCGAAGCGCCATCATCCTTCATCTCACATCGCATTTTTTTTGGGCTTCTAGTGCTGGGCATCCTCTTCTGCCTGTTCGCCGGCAGGAGGTTCACCGCCGATTGCCTCAGCGAAGAGAAACGTGGAGGAACGCTTGGACTGCTTTTCCTTACCGATCTCAAAGGTTATGACATCGTTCTGGGCAAGCTGGCGGCAACGTCATTGAGCGGATTTTACAGCCTTTTTGCGGTGTTTCCCGTGCTGGCAGTCCCCATTCTCATTGGAGGTATCACCCACAGTGAGTTCTGGCGCGCGGTTTTGGTTCTCGCCAATACATTCTTGTTTTCTCTGGCGGTAGGAATTTTCGTTTCGTCATTAAGCTGGGATGCTCGACGCGCCATGGGAGCCAACCTGCTACTGATGCTTTTGATCATCGGTATCCCAGGGGCATGTGCGGGGTTAATAGCATATTTTCTGTCGTCAAATTTTCATTTTGAGTTCCTTTGCTCCTGCCCGCTTTATTCGCTGTATCTATGCGATGATTCAGCTTATTTCCTGCGCCGCTCCCATTTTTGGTGGTCGGTGGCCCTTCTTCACGTACTGACCTGGATATTGCTGTGGCTGGCGAGTCTGGCGGTACGTGGAAGCTGGCAGGACCGCCCTGTTGAATCCGGCCGAAGTCGGTGGAAGGCATTTTGGGCGTTTTTAACCTTTGGTCCCATTGCGGCGAGGAAAGGCTATCGAAAACGCCTTTTAGACCAGAACCCTTTCTATTGGCTGGCATCGCGAGCCAGATTTAAACCGCATTACGTGTGGCTGGTGCTGCTTTGCATAGCCGGATGGTGGGTTGGAGCTCGGCTTGCATTCGGGGCCCTTTGGCTCGGTGAAGGCTCCGATGGAACAAATATCGCCACAGCCATCATGCTCAACATCGCTCTCAAGCTTTGGATTGGACTGGAAACCTGTCGTGAATTGGCTGAGGGACGCCAGTCAGGTGCGTTTGAGCTTTTGCTATCTACGCCGATCACAGTTCGGGATGTCGTCCAAGGCCAGTGGCTTGCCCTGAAGCGTCAGTTCCTGGTTCCTGTTTTGGTGAGTTTGGCAGTTGCATTAGCTTTCATGCTGGGGGCTCTTGACCATTCACCCAGTGATCATAGCCAAATCGTGACGATTTGGGCGGGTGCCATCTTGATGTTCGCGTCCGACGCCGTCGCATTGTTTTGGACGGGGATGTACAGTGCCGTCACCTCCTCCAGCCCTAACCAGGCCGCGATGCAGACCATTTCCCGCATCGTCATTGCCCCAGGGGTCGTCTTTGCAGCGATTCTGGCGCTTGCCAATGCGTATTCGTATCTATCGGGAATGCCCGGACCCGAGTTTTGGTTCTATTTACCATGCTGGTTCGGGCTGGGACTTACGACCGACTTGATTTACGGCCTGGCCGGCCGACGTCAATTCCTTACTCAATTTCGGCACCTCGCCGCAAACAGTGGAAGGAAACCGCCGGATAACCAAACCACGCCCCTTACCCTGGAAGTACCGACAAAACGACATAGTGAACCACCAAAGGTCGCCGTTGCAAGTTCACGAGGTGTCTTGCCCATGCTTCCTGAGTTGGAAGAATGAAAAACGAGGGGAGCAGGGTCAGTAGCAACTTTTAAGAGTCCCCCACCCTCATGCCAAGCGGGGTTAATAATCTTGACCCCGCACGGGAGTCTCTCTTAGTTTTCGTTTCTGTTAGGCCGAATTCATGCTGACGCAAGTTAAAAGCCTGTTTTCCAACGACATTGGTATCGATCTTGGGACGGCAAACTCGCTCGTCTACGTACGGGATCGAGGGATTGTTCTGAGAGAGCCGTCCGTCGTCGCGATTCAGGCGGGAACCACGAACGTTCTGGCGGTTGGCGAGGAAGCCAAGCGCATGTTGGGACGAACCCCAGGGAATATAGTAGCGATCCGGCCGATGAAGGACGGCGTCATCGCAGACTTCGAGATTACCGAAGCGATGCTCCGCCATTTCATTCAAAAGGTCCATCATCGGAAGCTAATCGCTCCCCGGGTAGTGGTTGCCGTACCCTCCGGCATTACAGAAGTGGAAAAGCGGGCGGTTAAGGACTCCGCCACCCACGCCGGGGCGCGGGAAGTATACCTGATCGAACAACCGATGGCTTCGGCTATTGGGGTGGGATTGCCGGTGCATGAGCCGGCAGGCAACATGATCGTCGATATCGGCGGCGGAACCTGCGAAATCGCAATTATTTCCCTCGCCGGAATTGTCTTCAGCCGCAGCCTGAGGGTGGGCGGAGACGAATTTGATGAAACGATCGTTGCGCACATGAAACGAGCCTATAACCTGATGATAGGTGAACGCACAGCGGAAGAGATCAAAATACGCATTGGCTCTGCTTTTCCGCTGGAGCAGGAACTAACCATGGAAGTCAAGGGTCGGGATTTAAGCGCCGGATTACCCAAAACATTGGCAATCCGTTCCGAAGAAATCCGCGAGGCCTTGCAAGAGCCGCTCTCCAGCATTTTGGAATCTGTTCGCATTACCCTCGAACGCTGCCCTCCCGAATTATCCGCCGACCTGGTGGACCGTGGCATAGTCATGGCGGGTGGTGGCGCGCTACTGCGTGGCATCGACCGGTTAGTGGCCGAAGAAACCGGCTTGCCGGTGCATATCGCCGATGATCCGCTTAGCGCTGTTGCCGAAGGCACGGGCCGAGTCTTGCAGGAACTCCAATTTCTCAAGCGCGTTTCTTCCAATTCCAAGTAGTTCCCACCGATCATCCTACTGAGACCCTAGTCCCTGAACCGGGACCAGGTTCTGGTGCGCCTCAGCGGGCGGACCCAAGTTCTGCTGAGGTGAGGCAGCTGGACGTTGTTCTCCAGCGGTCTTTGGGTCGTAAGATGTGATGCTAAAACGTCCGCATTATATTGCGCTGGGTCTGATTGTGTTTCTGACACTGCTAATTCTGAATCTGCCGGACAAGACCGCCGCCCGGCTGAAGCTTGGCCTGGGCAGCCTGTTTGTGCCGCTATTTGGTCTGGCTAACTCCGTTCAGCAAGCCGGCTCTAAATCCGGCGATGCTGTTCTGCCTCGCTCGGAAATTATCCGGCAGAAGGAAGCGCTCGAGCGCCAAAACCAGGAATTGCAGCTGCAGTTGATGCGCTCCGAAGGCATAAGCCGGGAAAATGAACGACTGCGACGTTTACTGGGCTGGCAGCCGCAAAAACCCTGGAAGCTGAAACTTTCGAGGGTGGTGCTTCGGGAAGATTCGAATTGGTGGCGAACGGTCCAAATCGATGTGGGCAGCCGCGACGGAGTTAGAGTCGACTTGCCTGTGCTGAGCACGGAGGGTTTGGTCGGACGAATTTCCTCAGTCAGCCTCACTCGCTCGCAGGTGGTCTTGTTGGGTGACCCCAACTGCAAAGTGGCAGCTCGCGTAGACAATCAAACCCGTGACACAGGGGTAATTGGTGCCACTGGTCCCCTCGAGAGCAACATTGTGGAAATGGGTTACCTCTCCAGAACGGCGGATCTGAGGCCTGGCCAGAACGTTTGGACCAGCGGGTTGGGAGGAGTTTTTCCAAAGGACATCCTCATCGGCAAGATTGTTGATTCCCATTCGGAGGATTTTGGAATGTCGACAGTCGCACGGGTCAAACTGGCGGCCAATCTGAGCGCTCTTGAGGAAGTGTGGGTAATAATGGAACCATGAACTGGCTTACCACCTTCTTTGTTCTTGTTGCCGCTTTTCTGGCGGTCTTCTGGGAGGCTGCGTTCCATTGGGTTCGTCACCTGGTAGGTGTTCAAATCGACCTGCTGCCTGCCTTGATGGTTTACGCCGCACTATACGGCCGGCTCGCGACGGTTTGCTTCCTGGCCTTCCTTGGCGGGCTCTTGTTTGATTCTCTCTCGGCCAATCCGCTCGGAATCAGCATTCTGCCCCTGTTCGCTGTCGGATTCATAATTCATTTGTGGCGTGACTTGATTTTGCGGGATCAACCTTTCGCACAGGCTGTGCTCGGGCTCGCGGCGGGCGCAGCTGTGCCAGTGCTTGAATTGCTTTTGCTGCTCACAACCGGAAGACCCCCACGGCTGGGCCTCGGCACGATCTGGCAATTAGTGGTTATGAGCGTCGGTAGCGCACTGGCGACGCCCGTCATCTTTTTCGTTTTCGATTGGATACAACGAACGCTGGTGCATTCACCCGCCGTAGAAACGAGCTTCAGGCCCGACCGTGAAATCAGGAGGGGGCGATGACAAACTACGAAACAAACTACAAAAGGGGGAATTGGAGTGATGGAGTGTTGGAGTGCTGGGAAATCGCAAGAAACCGCGCAAGGTTCGCGGGCGCGCGCGCAGACCATAGCGCCCCCCACCCCCTCCACGACTCCGACCATTACTCCACCACTCCACCACTCCATCGCCCCATTTTTCTTTAATGCTAATCTTCGACCAACTTAAAAGGAACGATCCTCACTTGCGGACCGTGTCCCTGGTCGTTTTAGCCGGGCTTGGAATTCTTCTGGCAGGTCTTTGGTGGGTGCAGATCGTTTCAGCGAAAGACTACCAGGCGTCGCTCGAGACGCAGTCGTTTCGAAGTGTTCGCATCCCCGCGGTACGCGGAAGCATCCTTGACTGCAATCGCCAGGTTTTGGCCGAGAATTGCCCGACTTATAATGTGAGTCTTTACCTTGAAGAACTGCGCAAACCCTTCGATGCGGCCTATTTTGAAGAAATGGCTCGAGCCCGCGCCGACGAGGCCCAACGGCTGGCACAACGCGAACGAGAGCTGGGCCGCCGCCTGACCAAGCAGGAACGAAAACAGTTCCTTCTCAGTCCGGCGGACAAAAATCTTCTGCGCGCAAAGGCGCGCGGTGAAGTTGCCAGCAACGTAGTCGTTCAGGTTGCCAATCGGCTGCAGGAGCCCGTTCCCTTTGAACTGGCAAAGTTTGAGCGACACTACGAAAGCAGGCTCGCTTTGCCCTACCCTATTCTCGAAAACCTTGATGCGACCAACATCGCCAGGTTCGAGGAACAATCCACCACGCCCATCGGCGTGGATCTCGATGTGCAATCCACACGCGTTTATCCCCACCACTCCACAGCCGCGCATCTCCTGGGTTCACTTCACCGCAACAATGATTCCGCTGAAGGCGAGGAGGCCTGGTTCTCTTACCGGCTGCCTGATTACCGCGGAGAACTTGGAATTGAGTATGGGTTTGACAAGGAACTCCGCGGCACCGCCGGCTCAAAGTCGGTCCTGGTCAATAACGTAGGCTATCGCCAAACGGAAACCGTTTGGAGCCCGGCCGAAGCCGGTCACAATGTAATTCTGACCATCGATTTGCGTATCCAAGAAGTTGCCGAGCGCGCTTTGCGTAACGTCCAGGGCCCTACCACCCGCGGAGCAGTAGTGGTAATGGATGTCAGAACCGGCGATGTGCTCGCGATGGCGTCCTCACCCACTTTAGATCCGAACGCCTTTGTTCATGGGATTTCAGTCGAAGAAATGAATCGTATCAACGAATTCTACGCTCAAAAAAACCGCGCTACGCAGGAAAATTACGCTCCGGGCTCAATTTTTAAAACTGTTGTAGGACTGGCGGCACTCGAAGCGGGCCTGGACCCTCACGAGATCTACCGCGTTCAGCCAAACCCCGAATTGCCAGGCCACGGAGCATTCTTCCTGGGGCGCCGAAAGATCAGGGACACCGCCCCGCCCGGCGATTACGATTTCCGGCGAGCCTTGATGCTCTCGAGCAATTCTTACTTCATTACAAACGGGCTGAAAATCGGGGCGGAACGGGTCCTGAGCCTGGCGCACCGGTTTCACCTTGGCGAAAAGTTCGGCCTGCCATTGCGTCAGGAAACTGCTGGGAGCTTTCCACGAGAGCTCGGCCCTGACTGGACCGATGGCAACACGGCGAATATGTGCATCGGCCAAGCGCCGGTCCTGGTAACACCTCTTCAAATCGCCGTCCTCACTTCGGCTCTGGCCAATGGCGGCAAAGTCTTGTGGCCACGGCTGGTGAGCCGGATCGAGCCACACGATCCGACCAGCGTTGAACCTCCTGTCGTATTCGCAACCGGCCGCGTGCGAGATGAGTTGGGTGTCAGCGCGCAGAGCATGAAAATACTGCACGACGCCATGCTGGCAGATACCGAAGACCCCAAGGGCACCGGACGTCATGCTGCGGTGCCGGGTTTGCGTATCTGCGGCAAAACCGGTACGGCCGAGATTCAGGATGAGCACGGCAACAAAACCGGCCACCAGACGACGTGGTTTGCTTCATTCGCGCCGTATGAAAGCCCACGCTGGGCGGTTGTGATTATGGTGGAGGATGGCGCCTCCGGCGGGGAAACCTGTTCGCCGATCGCAAAGCCAATTTACGAAGCCCTGCTGGACCGGGACAGAACTCGCCCAGCTAAAGGCGAAACTATGGCCAAGGCCAACTGACTTGATGTTCGACGTGCATTTCAAAGAACCTCACGGCCGGCTGGACAAGCTGCAGTTGGTTGCAATTGTAGGTTTGATGCTCCTGGGGGCCGCGTTTGTGTATAGCGCGACGACGGTCAACGAGCCGGCAGCTACTACTCCGTGGTACCATCACAGCTGGTTCCGGCAAATCATTTGGTACATGCTGGGAATCGGGGCGGCAACCGGTTTGTGCTTCATTGATTACCGCATCATTGCGCGTTGGGCGTTAGTCGTGTACTGGATTACGATTCTTACGCTAATCGCCGTGCTCATCCCGGGCATTGGCACGACCCATGGCTGGGGCGCACGTCGCTGGATTGACCTGGGATTCTTCCAGTTTCAGCCCTCGGAATTTGCCAAACTGGCCTTCATCCTAGTTCAGGCCCATTTCCTGAGCCGGCCTGTGGAAGAGCTCAGATCAACTTCTAATTTCTTGCGGGCACTCGGAATGATGATCCTGCCATTTTTACTGATCATGAAAGAGCCAGACCTGGGCTCCGCCCTGGTGCTGTTACCGACCGGTTTGGTGATGCTTTATGTGGCGGGGACGCCTAAACGCTACCTGGTCCGCTTATTTGGCGGCGTTGGCGTCCTGGGAGCGCTGTTCCTGGCGGATGTCCTTTTCCTACCGTTAAAATGGCAGTTTTTTAAATTGGAAGGTTACCAGCAGCGCCGGCTGCTGGTGTATTTCGATCGAGAATCTCCTCCTCCTTTCGGTGCGTCGAAGGCGGAGCGCGAACGCATGCGCAAACAGTGGTTCGACGACTCCCACAATGTGCGACAAGCGTTGATTTCCGTCGGCTCAGGAGGGCTGATGGGCAAAGGTTGGCGGCGGGGCACGCAGAATGCTTTGGGTTACTTGCCGCGAGCTGTGGCGCACAACGACTTCATATTCTCTGTGATTGCCGAAGAGAAAGGGTTCGTCGGCAGCGTGATCGTGCTCACGCTGTACGGAACGATTCTATTTACTGGAATCAGAATTGCCGGCCAGGCGCGCGATCGCCTGGGCCGATTGCTGGCGGTGGGGGTCGTCACCCTCCTGTTCAGCCATGTGTTCATCAATATCGGCATGAATATTCGGATTATGCCTGTGACGGGTGTGCCACTGCCGCTGCTTTCTTACGGCGGATCATCAGTGCTCGGCTCGTTAATCGCCATAGGCTTGCTTCAAAATGTTTATATTTATCGAAAGGCTTATTAGTTATGAGTGACAGAAATTTCTCCCGGCGGCGCCGGGGAGGCATGCGGTTTCGCCCCAGCGGCGGATTGGGTCATGTCCAACAGCGCCCCGACCGGGACGCCATCCAGGCACGCGCCGAAGTGGTGGGTGATCAGGCACCGCAGGATAAAGTTTACGAGCGACGCCATGCTCAAGAAATCGAGCGCGCCGAAAACCTTGCCGCCGGTTTGCCACCAGAGGGTCCTCCCCAGGAAGCCCTCAAGGCCGCCGAAGGCGGAAAACGCGAATTCCGCGAACCCAATCTGGAAACCCCGGCTGAGGTTAAAGAGGAAAAGGCTTTTGAACCTGTCCATGTCCCGGACCAGCCCAAAGGGATCGTCGAGAGTCTCAAGGCAGCCGCTACGACTCTGGTGAAGAAGGTCCAGCGATTAATCCGCCCGGTGAAGCATGCCCATAAGGAGGTCATCATCAATGCGGAGACACTGGAAACACGGGTCGCAGTTTCAGAAGAAGGACGCCTCGAGGAATTTAACATTGAACGCACTACCGAGGAGCGGTTGGTCGGCAGCATTTTCAAAGGAAAGGTGCGCAATCTCGAAGACGGACTGAAAGCAGCTTTCGTAGATATTGGCTTTGAGAAGAACGCGTTTCTACACTACTGGGACATCGTTCCGAGCAGCTTCGATAGCGGCGTCGAAATCGTTGAACGCGAAGGCAGGCGTCGCGAGAAACCAAAGATCACCCAAAAGGACATTCCCAGGGTTTATCCGCCGGGCAGTGACATCATCGTGCAAGTAACGAAGGGCCCCATCGGCACCAAGGGACCGCGTGTGACCACCAACCTGGTGCTTCCGGGCCGCTATCTGGTTTTGTTACCGAACTCCGACCAGAGCGGCATTTCGCGCAAAATCGAAAACCAGCAGGAACGCCAACGGCTTAAGAAGATTCTGCGCGAGCTTTCTATACCGGAAGGCATGGGCGTTATCATGCGAACCGTAGGCGAAGGTCAGCAAAAGCGATATTTTGTTCGGGACCTCGCCCTGTTGCTGGAAGAATGGTACCAGATTCAAGACCGGATCAAGAATCGCCCCCCGGCCACCTGCGTTTTCCAGGAACCGGACCTGATCGAACGAACCGTTCGTGACTTCCTGACCGAAGACGTCGAAAGAATCGTCGTCGACAGTCCCAAAGCCTACGACCGAATGCGCGAGATGATCTCCAGGATTTCAAAGCGTTCGGCCAACAAGGTGAAGCTTTATTCTGACCCGCAATCGATCTTTGATCGGTTCAATATTACGCGTCAGTTGGAGAATGCCTTTTCGCGGCAGGTGCATCTCAAGAGTGGTGGCTACATCGTCGTGGATGAAACCGAAGCGCTCGTTGCAATCGACGTCAACACCGGGCGTCATAAGGGTGGAAAAGACCAGGAAAGCTCGATCCTCAAGGTGAACCTTGAGGCAGCGGATGAGATCTCGCGCCAATTGCGACTTCGCAACATGGGCGGTCTAATCGTGCTGGATTTCATCGACATGAAATCCCGCCGGGATCAACAACAGGTCTACCAGCGCATGAAAGAAGGTTTGCGCCGGGATAAGGCTAAAACCCACGTGCTGCCGATTTCACAGTTGGGTTTGATGGAGATGACCCGGCAGCGCCATTCCGAAAGCGTGCATGCGGCTGTCTACGATGATTGCCCGTACTGTAAAGGGCGCGGTAAGGTCAAGAGCGCTTTGACCATGAGCGTTGAGATTCAGCGTAAGCTCAGCGAGATCCTCAAGAAGCGTTCGCGCGACGAATCGGATTTCCAGCTGCGAATCGCCGTTCATCCAAGTGTGCTGGAGCGGCTTCGAACCGAAGACGAAAAGCACATCCAGGAGATGGAAAAGCGTTATTTCGGCAGGCTCCTGTTCCGGCCCGACCCAGCCCTGCATGCCGAGCAATTCAAGATTGTCAACGTGGCCACCAACGAAGAACTCGCCAGCGTGGGCGGGTAGATCAATTACTGGGGGCTTCGCAGCTTCCGTGCGCCGGATCCGTTGGTCCGGCGCACCTACTACTTAGCCCCGAACTCCCATCGGACCGACAGTGTTTCTGAGGTTCGGCTCTTCCCCATGCGTTGAGTCGTGCTCATAAAGAATCCCGCTGCCTGACTGCCGTGATGGTTTGCCGGTAGATAATCTCGATCGGCCCCGGAATCTGGCTCGGTCATCGTTCGGTTTTTTAGACTGACAAATTAGAGACACCTCGTTACCAAAGACTTCAGAATAAGGTTGAGTAAAAGAGTAGACGCGCTACATACTCCCATTCAACAGGCGTGATTTTCGAAATCTGCTGCCCCTGAAATCACAGTCTAAAGCGTAAATCGCACTCGTAATTCAGCGCATGAACACCGAACAACTCTACCAGGAACGGCTTAACCGGTACGTCACCGCAATGCGCAATGAGAAGCCCGACCGGGTGCCGGTCCGGCCCTTTGTCGCGGAGTTCACCGCGAAGTATGCCGGATTTACGTGCCAGGAAGTTGCGCACGACTACAACAAAGCTTTCGAAGCGGCTCTAAGAACAGCCAAGGATTTTCAGTGGGAAGCCGTCGTCCCCAACATGGTGTATGTCTGGACCGGTCTCGCCCAGGCGGTCGGGTTGCGCTATTACGGCATTCCCGGCATCGACATCCCGCACACCACAGGGTTCAATTACATCGAACCGTCGGAGGACAACGCTTTCATGAAGCCGGACGAATACGACCAGTTGATCGATGATCCAACTGCGTTTCTCTACAACACGTGGTTGCCGCGCGTCTCGACCGAGGTCAGCAAAATCGGCGAGCCGTCGACCTTTCGCAATAACTTGTCCTTCGTCAAAGGGGCGATGGCCATGTTGTCGTATTTCTATGCCTTCGGTCCACAAATCGCACGGCTGCGTTGCGAAGCAGGCGTCGTCTCGGCCATCGCGGGCATATTCAAAGCCCCATTCGACATCCTCGCCGACAAACTGCGAGGTTACGTAGGCCTCACTTTCGATATGCACAATCAGCCCGACAAAGTACTGCAAGCTTGCGAAGCGCTGATGCCACATCTTTGCCAGGTCGGCCTGACCACTGCTGACCCGGCGAACCTGGTCCCGATTGGTTTTTGGATGCATCGCGGGTGTGTCCCCTTCGTTAACCCGCGACAGTTCGAGTCCCATTATTGGCCAACGCTCAAGCCGATCATTGAAGAGTTCTGGAAGAACGGCCACCAGACCCTGTTTTATGCGGAAGGCAAATGGAAGCATCACCTGGACTCATTTCGCGAACTGCCGGATCGCAGCATCGTGTTCCACTGTGACCGGGACGACATTTTTCATGTGCATCAGAAGCTGCACGACAAGTTCGCACTTAGCGGCGGCATTCCGAACGGGTTGCTGAGTTTTGGGAAACCGGACGAGGTACGCGCATTCTGCCGGCGAGTGCTTATGGAAGTCGCCAAACCCGGCGGCTATATCATGGATGCGAGCGCGATTATGCAAGATGACACCAGCATCGAGAACCTCCGCGTGATGACGGCGACGGCGCGGGAATTTGGCGCAAATGCGTCGGGGACTTATAAACAGCCCACCGCAACCCCGCCCTCTGCGCTGCCATCGTCAGTGAAAAATCGCCAGCGCATCCGGGGCATGGCAGGTCGGCCAACCCCGCGGGTGCGGCCGGGAGTTTGCCTCCGTTGGGAGGAGCGTGTCAAAGAACTGCCCGAAATCACCGGCAGCCCCGAACTCGTCCGCAAGATCTGGGAAGATATCGACGCGTTCGGAAATATGTACATCTGGCAGTTGCTGCTCAGCTTCTAAAGCAAACAGGACAACCTCCACGTTTGCGAGATGCGGAATCGACCCTCGTGATGGTAGGGACGGCGCGCTGCGCCGTCCGCGCCGCGTAAAGCGCGGCGCAATTCTCTGTGGCCAGTCTCACTTCACATGCATTCGTCCGCCCGCTTTACGGGCGGAGACCTCGCAGCGCGAGGTCCCTACCACTTTTGATCGCACCGTCGTGCCATTCTTCAGGCTTTCAAATTTGCGAAAAATGATTAAAGTTCTGGGTAATATTTCCATGGCCTGCAA
>Ga0306920_100002780_pt1 | contig 22093 bp, 28 predicted proteins | sample flu12Cox44000170_FD_204666 | JGI IMG/M metagenome (GOLD analysis project Ga0306920, IMG submission 204666) | Lab enrichment of tropical soil microbial communities from Luquillo Experimental Forest, Puerto Rico - flux4day.12C.oxic.44.000.170 (v2)... | ecosystem: Environmental > Terrestrial >...
GTTCTCCACAATCACGATCTGCCCAAGCGGGCCGCGCATCCGATCGGCAAGAAGCCGCGCCATGAAGTCGGTGGTGCCGCCGGCGGAGAACCCGACCACCAGCCGCAGGGGCCGGTTCGGATAGTCCCGCTCCTGCGCCGCCGCTTGCGCGGCGGCAAGCGCAAAACCGACAATCCATGCCAGACGCTTGAATTGACGAAGCACACTCATCGCTCCGTTGGTCGATGGCGTTGATGATGAACACTGCCTGGAGGCCTGCGCTCTAGACTGGGACGCGAAAGCCGGCAATAAATACGAAGCAAAGTCGCGGAGCAGCAAGATGGATCGCAGGGGCATTTTCACGTCATTGGCAGCCGTGTTGGCCGCTGCGCCGGCATTCCATCGGCAGGCGCTGGCGGCAGGCGAGAAGAAACATCGGTTGGCCATCCATGTCGACCAGAGCGACATCGCGCAGATGAACATGGCGCTCGGAAACGCATCCAACGTCTTCGAGCACTACAAGTCACGCGGAGAGGAGGTCGACGTCGAGATCGTTGCTCATGCGCAAGGCCTCAACATGTTGCGCGAAGATACCTCGCCGGTGAAGGAGCGCCTGAGGATGCTGCGCGAGAAAATGCCGCACATCGTGTTTTCTGCCTGCGAAAACACGAAACGAAGAATGGAAAAGGACGAAGGACGCAAGATCGCATTGATTGCGGAGGCTACGATCGTGCCGTCCGGCGTCGTTCGCCTGATGGAGTTGCAGGAACAGGGCTGGAGCTATGTTCGGCCGTAGTAGCCCGGATGGAGCGCGCTCCGGCGGCGCATGCAGGCGCCATGTGGCGCGCGCGACATCCGGGGTTCCCGGATTTCGCTCTGGTCAATCCGGACTACGATCTGTGCGGCCCTCGTAGCCCGGATGGAGCGCGCGCGTCGGCGGGCGCATGCAGACACCATGTTGCGCGCGCGACATCCGGGGCTCCCGGATTTCGCTTCGCTCAATCCGGGCTACGATCCGTCCCTCTGGACCATCTGCAACTCCGGTGATAGTCGCCCAAAGGTGGGTCGCTCAACCGGAGGCATTCATGAACGTCCTTCGTGCAGCCAAGATCCTCCTGGTCGGGGCGATCGCGCTGTTTGCAACCATAGTCACGTTTGGAAATCTCACAGATTACAATACCAATTTTCTGTTCGTGCAACATGTTCTGTCCATGGACACCATCTATCCATTTTCCAGCACCAGATATCGGGCGATCACGGATCCTGCGCTGCATCGGCTGGTTTATGCCGCGATCATCGCGGTCGAAGCGGCCGTCGCCGGTCTGTGCTGGATCGGCGCGATCACGCTGGCGCGCTACATCCGGGCCGATGCCTCGCTTTTCAATAAGGCAAAGACGTTTTCCATTATCGGGCTCACCCTCGGCTTTTTGCTCTGGCAGGTCGGATTCATGTCCATAGGGGGCGAGTGGTTTGAGATGTGGCAGTCGCAGCAATGGAATGGCGTTCCCAGCGCATTCCGGTTTGTGACGACCATCATCGCCGTTCTCATCCTGGTGGCAATGCCGGATGCGGGTGTCGAGCCAGGCGCGCCGTCGGCGAATTGAAAAGCAATCGTGCGCTGCGGCCCGCATCATGCCGCCGCGCCCACATACGGCCTCTGCGATCCAGCGCAATCCTTTGCTCTCGATTGGCAAGGCGATAGTATTGCAACCAGAGCAAGTCGGCGCGTAACCGGAAGAGGCCTCGCATGGGTACCAATCGCGTTCACCGCATCGCCGTCATTCCCGGCGACGGCATCGGCAAGGAGGTCATGCCCGAAGGCGTGCGGGTGCTCGAGGTCGCGGCAAAGAAATTCGGGTTCGAGCTCCGCCTGGATGATTTCGAATTCGCCAGCTGCGACTACTATCAAAAGCACGGCCGCATGATGCCGGAGGACTGGAAGGAGCGGATCGGAAAGCACGATGCCATCTTTTTCGGCGCCGTCGGCATGCCGGACCGGGTGCCGGACCACATTTCACTGTGGGGATCGCTTATCCTGTTTCGCCGCGAGTTCGATCAGTACATCAACCTGCGGCCGGTGCGGCTGATGCCCGGCGTTCCGTGTCCGCTCGCCAATCGCAAACCCGGCGACATCGAGTTCTGGGTGGTGCGCGAGAATACCGAGGGCGAGTATTCGGCGATCGGCGGCCACATGTTTGCCGGCACCGATCGCGAGGTGGTGGTGCAGGAGACGGTCATGAGCCGGATCGGCGTCGACCGGGTGCTTAAGTTCGCATTCGAGCTCGCGCGCTCCACGCCGAAAAAACATCTGACATCGGCGACCAAGTCGAACGGCATCGCCATCACCATGCCGTACTGGGACGAGCGCGTGCGCGAAATGGCAAAATCCTATCCCGACGTGCTCTGGAACCAGTTCCACATCGACATTCTCACGGCGCAATTCGTGCTCAATCCCGATCGCTTCAATGTGGTGGTCGCTTCAAACCTGTTTGGCGACATCCTGTCCGATCTCGGCCCAGCCTGCACCGGCACGATCGGCATTGCGCCGTCCGGCAACATCAATCCCGAGCGCAAGTTCCCGTCCGTGTTCGAGCCGGTGCACGGCTCGGCGCCGGACATCGCCGGCCAGGGCATCGCCAATCCGGTCGGCCAGATCTGGTCCGGCGCCATGATGCTGGAACATCTGGGGGAGCCTGCCGCCGCGCGGGCAATCGTCGGCGCGATTGAAAGGACTCTCGCAGAGCCGAAGCTGCGGACCCGCGACCTCAAGGGAGCGGCCGATACGGTCACCTGCGGCAAGGCGGTCGCCGACGCGCTCGGTTGATGATTGCAACGACGCATCGCCGCCGATCAGGCTGCTCCCTTGGGAAACGTCCGCGCCAAGGTTCGTAGCATTTCAGATCGTAAGGAAAGAATCTCGCTGTCGTTATGTCTGCTTATTGGAGCGAAGCGGCGGTGAAGGTTGCGGGTGCGGTAACAGCGCCGGGCAGGAATTTCCCGCACTGCCGGAACTTCTGGCAACACCGTCTGGCCCTAGCTGTACGCAAGTTGAGAGGCCCGGACCGGGAACTCCCGCCGATCCGGGCCGTCTAGGCCAGAGCGTTACTCACGCTCTGGCCTAGACCATGGCTATTGGCGCGGGCGCGGTGCCATCCCGGTGGTCGGAGAGGCTCCTTGACCTGCCGAGGTGCGTGCGGGCGGCTGATAATATTTGAAGTCGGGCGCCTTCTGGAGCTCGTCCTTGGTCCAGGATACCTTCAGACTGACACGGGTCGGGTCTTCGGAAGCCGTGGCGGTGTTGGCGCTGCCAGTAGTGCTTGGGGTGGCGGCATGATACGGCACCACGTCGAACGCGGTCATGTCGATCGCCACATTTTTCGCGCCGATTCCCAAGAATCCGCCGACTCCTACCACCAACCCATCTATCTTGCCGCTCTTGTCGAACAGCATATCGGTCACGCTGCCGATCTTGGTGTTGTCGGGGCCGAGCACATCAGTGCCCTTGAACTTCGAGAACATCCACTTGTCGGTACCTTGAGCCTGAATGAACTTCGGGCTCTTGGTCTCGGTCACATGGCTCTTGGGATCGGAACTTGCCGGCGAGTTGCTCTGAGCGAGCGCGCCCGCGACCAGCAGTCCGCTGAGAGCGGCCGAAATCATCAGGGTTTTGAGCATTTGGACCTCCCAATTGTTCCAGTGGGAAGAAACTACCTGGGCGTATTAACGTGCAAGCCAACCTCAGCGTTCCCACTTTGGAACCTGACTTCACGGATTTGTTCCACCCTGCCGGGGTCTAAGGCCGCGTCACGTGCAAATGGATCGCATCGGAAGCTGGGCGGTCTCGTGCCCGGCCGTCAGCGTCGCGTGCGAGGGAGAGCCACGCCCGCCGCTTCCTTGACGCGATGCGCAAGCGGTTACGGGAGCTCGCGCTGACACTGCATCCCGAGAAGACCCGGCTCCGCAAACCGGGACCGTTGCGGGCCCGTCAGATCAGCAGCGCCCAATGACTACGACTCAACAGCGGCTTTACCGCCAGGGGTGATCGAAAGCCAGCCCTTGGTGTGGCCGAATTTGGCGTACTCGAGCCACCCCTGCGCCTTGGCGTAGGCAATCGCGGGACGGATTTCGCCCTCGCCTAATCCCGTTTGCGCCGCTACCTGATTGATCCTGCCCTCAGGTGCAACGGGATTTCCTCTATCGATTAGAGCCTTGAGAAGTCGCTTGGCGTTAGCGGGTGCATTCTGTCTGGCCATTGCGTCATTATAGCCGCGCGGAATTGAGCGCCAAGACCTCCGGATATCAGATGACGGAAGCCCGGGATGGCGAGGCCGGCGTTAAGGCGGCGCCTTCCCGCAATACCCGCTGACTATTGCCAGCCAATTCGATATCCTCCAATCATGATACGCACGGTCTCGGCCGAGCGGTCGCAGATTGAAAAGACGGAGACGGCCCCGATGGCTTCGGTTCTCCTGCAGGCAGAGCAGCTTAATATTCCAGGTCGTCTTGAGCGCCTGCCAATGACGATCTATCAGAAACGGCTGTTTGCAATCGTGGCTACGGCATGGTTAGCCGATCAGGTCGACGTGGCGCTGCTCGTCTTTCTCATTGGCGATCTCAAGAACTACTTCCAGCTCACGCCGGTGCAGGTCGGCTACCTCGCATCCATGACATTCCTTGGTCAGCTCGTCGGCAACATTTTAATAGGCTCGCTCTCCGACCTGTTTGGCAGACGCATTGCGTTCCAGAGCACGATGGTTGTCTGGGGCGTTGCGAGCTTTCTCGCTGCGGGCGCATGGGATGTAGTCTCACTTATGGTCTTCCGCTTTCTGATCGGAGTCGGCGTCGGTGGTGAGGCACCAGTCGCGCAGGCGGTGCTCTCCGAGATCATTCCGGCAAGCTTGCGCGCCAAGTACATCGCCTTTATGGAAGGCTTCTGGGCCGTGGGATTCATCATTTCCGGAACCATCTCATACCTGGTTCTGCCCATAGCCGGGTGGCGCTGGGTTTTCGTTGTTGTCGGGTGCCTCTCCGCGGTGGTGTTCTGGGTGCGGCGCAGCCTTTTGGAATCGCCGAGATGGCTCGCCGACCACGGTCACCTGGAAGAGGCGCAAGAGGTGATGTCTAAGATTGAGTCCGGCGTCAGTGCCGCGCTGGGTCGACCTTTGCCGCAGCCAAAGCCGTTTCTCACGGAGACGATGCTCGAAACCCGCAATCCGCTGGCGGTGCTGTTCTCGCGCTTTTATCTGCGGGCCAACGTCATGGCGTTCACCGTCTGGTTCTTCGCGCTGCTCGGCTATTATGGCCTGACGTCCTGGCTCGCCGTCATTTTGGGGGAACACGGATTTTCCGTCGTGAAGTCGGTGGGTTTCATCACGCTCATCACATTCGGAGGGATACCCGGCTTCTATACCGCCGCCCTGTTGCTGGAGCGGATCGGCCGCAAACCGACGACGGCGCTGTTTCTTTTTATGAGCGCGGCTATGGCGTATGTTTATGGGCATTCCGGCAGCATGACGAGCCTGTTCATCAGCGGCTTTGTCATGCAGTTCTTCATGTTCGGCATGTGGTCCTGCCTCTATGCCTATACTCCTGAGCTCTATCCCACACGCGCTCGCTCCACCGGCGCCGGGATGGCTTCGGCCTGCGGCCGCGTCGGCGCCATCACCGGTCCGATCGTGGTCGGCTACACCATAGGTGCAGTGGGCGATACCGGCGTTTTTACTCTTGGCGCTGTGAGTTTCGCATTGGCGGCATTGGTTGTGCTCACTTTGGGGGTGGAGACGCGAGGACGGACGCTCGAGGAGATCTGCCGCGAAGAGGAAACAATTGCGGCGCCCCTGGCGCTGCGTCCCCAGCCCTGATTGGGCTTCCTGTCAGGAATTGAGCCAATCCCGCACGGCCGCGCGAACGGCAGCCAAACGTCTCGTGCAGGCGGGCGGGCAGTGCTAGTCTGGCAGCAGGGCACTAAAACTTTCGAGGTCATACGTGCTACCTGACGATACGCGCTTCATCACCGACGAGATACGCCTGCGCGCACTGCATCATTCGCCGATGAGCCGTGCGACGGATAAGGTATTGCGGGGGCTCGACCAGCATCGCCGCCGGATCATTTCGCTCTCGCCGTTTTGCGTACTCGCGACGCAGGGGCCGAACGGCGCCGACATCTCGCCCCGCGGAGATCCCCCAGGTTTCGTGCGCGTGCTCGACGAGCGCACGCTGCTGGTGCCCGACCGGATCGGAAACAACCGGCTCGACAGCATGACTAACCTGCTCGTCAACCCGCGCATCGGACTGCTGTTCCTGGTGCCCGGCATGAACGAGACGCTGCGAATCAACGGTATCGCTCGCATCACTGACGATGCGCGGCTGTTGGCACCTAGCGCTGTCAACAACCGCCCGCCGAAGGTCGGCTTGGTCGTCAGGATCGAGGAGGCGCTGCTGCACTGCCCCAAGGCGCTGATCCGATCCGCGCTTTGGGATGCGAGCAGACATATCGAGCGTGCGATCCTGCCCACCTACGCGCAGATGCTGCTTGATCACGTCAAGGGCCTCACCCAGGAGGAGAACGAGCGGCAGACGCAGGTTATGGCCGAACGCGGGCTCTACTAAACCGGCGTTTCCATTATGTGAATCACATGCCGGCAAGAGCCCCTCACCACTCCCTCTCCCCGCAAGCGCGGGGAGAGGGAGTGCACGAGCCGTGCCAGCACACACGATTGGATGCTTGCGCGGTGTTTCACTCCCTCTCCCCGTTTCTTCAACGGGGAGGGGGTGGGGTGAGGGGCTCAGCCCGAGTACACCTCGGTTTATTTGATGAGGTTCATGGAATCGGTCGTCTAGGATGCAGCGGCCGGCGACCGCCTTTGCTATCCTCGCCCACAAAATCAGGAAGATGTCAGAATAAGCGAGTCACTGCGGCTCAATGCCGGCCGCTCGAATGACCTTGCCCCACTTTGTGTTTTGCTCGGCGATGAAGGCAGCAAACCCAGCCGGCGTGTCCCATTGCGCCACGATGCCGAGCGCCTTGAAGCGCTCGGCGGTCTCCGGCCGCTTGAAGTCCGCCGCCAAGGCGGTGTTGAGCTTGTCGATTATCGGCGAAGCGGTGCCGGCGCGGGCGAAAAAGCCCTGCCAGCTGCTGGCGTCGTAGCCGGGCACCGTTTCGGCAAGCGCAGGCACGCCGGGGAGCTCGGAATTTCCCTTGGCCGAGAGCACCGCGATGGCTTTCACCTTGCCGGCCTGGATCAGCGGCAGCGCGGGCGGGATATCGACGAACTCCATGGCGACATTGCCGCTGGCAACGTCGGCGAGGCCGGGAATGGCGCCTCGGTATGGAATGTGGTGAATATCGGTGCCGGTCATGGTCTTGAACTGCTCGGCGAAGATCTGATGCGGGGAGCCGATGCCGGACGACGCATAACTGAGCTCGCCGGGTTTGGACCTCGCGAGCGCGATGAGGTCTTTCACCGAGCTTACCGGCAGCGTCGGTGAGACCACCAGGGCGAATTGCGTGAGGCCGGTCAGCATGACCGGTGCAAAATCCCTGGCGAGATCATAGGAGAGCGACTTCATAATGTAAGGCAGCAGGATGATGACCGAGGGCGAGTGCAGCAGGGTGTAGCCGTCGGGCGCGGCTTTGGCGGCATAGGAGATGCCGATGCTGCCGCCGGCTCCGGGCTTGTTCTCGATCACGAAGCTTTGGCCCAGCGCGCGCTGCAGAACTTCCGCCTCGTATCGCGCCATGATGTCGGTCGATCCGCCGGGCGTGAACGGCACGACGACGGTCACCGGCCGGCTCGGATAATCGTCGGCCGCGTGCAACGGCGCAACGCCGATCAACGTGCACAGGACGGTTGCAAGCCGGATCGCTGCAGGGCTTCTCATGCTGTTGTGCCGATTGATTGGGATCGAACCGGATATCTCAGCGGGGACACAATTCGAGCGGCCTGACGGTGGTGCCGGACCCATCCTCATTGCGTGAGGGCAGCCGGCCGTCACGGAATGATGGCACCGATTTCGCCCTCCTGTCTATAATGGCACCGGGGTCGACGGTATGCCGCGACAAGCACGGTGTAATACCTCCCCTCAGGGTCGGGTGGGGTGAAAACGGGAGACAGGCGAGTGGCGTCTGAGAATCCCCACCCGGCCTCGCTTCGCTCGGCCACCCTCCCCACCCGAACTCGGGCTTGCCCGAGTTCGGCGCTCTAAGGTGGCCCAAGTCGGATATATCCGACTTGGGCTGGGAAGGGATAAACGCAGGAGTCATCGCAATGACCAGACCGGGTATTTCCAGGCGCGGGCTCGTAGCCAACGGCGCCGCCTTGGCCGCTACCGTATTGGTCCGCCCGCGGCCGGCACGGGCCGCGACGAAGGTGCGTTTCCTGACCAACTGGTTCGCCGAAGCCGAGCACGGCGGCTTCTACCACGCACTCGCCGCCGGCATCTACGAGAAGGCCGGCCTCGATGTCGACATACGGCAAGGCAACGCGCAGCTCAACGGGATGCAGCTTCTGCTCGGCGGCGAAACCGACATTGTCATGGCCTATGACATCAGCATCCTGGGCGCGGTCGGGAAGGGCGCCCCGGTCAAGGCGTTCTTCACCACCTTTCAATTCGACCTGATCGGCCTGATGACGCGGCCGGACGTCGGCTCGCTCGCCGACCTGAAAGGGCGCAAGATTTACTTCGGCGCGAACGGCTATTCGTCCTATTGGCCGTGGCTGAAGCAGCAGTTCGGCTATACCGACGACATGGCGCTGCCGAAGGGACCGAATATCGAGCCCTTCTTCGCAGATCCGGATACTGCCGTGGCGGGGTATTTGACAGCCGAGCCTTATCTCGCCGTGCAGCGGGGCGTGCCGGTGAAATTCTTCCTTTTTGCGGATCAGGGCTACCCGCCCTATGCCAACACCATGACGACGACGGCTGCCTATATGAAAGACAATTCCGACGTGGTTGCGCGCTTTACGCGGGCGTCGGTCGAAGGATGGAAGGAATATCTGCGCGATCCAGGCATCGGCAATGCTTACATCAGGAAGGTCAATCCGCGCATGCCCGACGAGCATCTTGCCTACAGCCTGGGCAAGATGCGCGAGGTGAAGGCGGTGGACGGCGGCGATGCTGGCACCATGGGCATCGGCATCATCACGCAGGCGCGCTGGCAGAAGACCTACGATTATCTCGTGGGAGCGAAGCTTCTCAAGCCTGAAACCGACTGGCGCCAGGCGATGACGACCGACTACATCAAGGGGATCAGGATCACGATGTAAACCCCGTGCAATCGCACGGCACGTCATGCCGGCCGCGCATCACGACGTAGGCTCGCCTGTCTCCTTGCGATGCCTGTAGAACTTGTTGAACTTGGCCAGCAGAAACTCGCCCACGCAAAAATCCGGCAGCGTGGCAAAGCGCGCGTCGAAATCCGGATCATAGAAGAATGGAATCGAGTAGCGCCCGATACCGGCGCGGTTGATGACCCGGTGCGGCGCCGAGCGGATCGCGTCATCCGTGATCGCAGAGAGCATGTCGCCGGCATTCACGATGAAGTGGTGCGGATGCGGCGGCGCCAGCACCAGCTCCCCTTGCGGCGAGCGCAGCTCGAGCCCGCCGGTCGCATCCTGCGCCAGAATGGTCAGAAAGCCGTAGTCCTTGTGCTCGGCGGCGCCGTATTCGTTGTGTGCCACGTTGCTGTTCGGCGGGTAGTGAAACAGCCGCATGAACGCAATCGGCTTGCGGTAGCGGGCGCGCAGTTCCGCCGGCTTGAGGTCAAGGCAGAGCGCCAGCGGACCGAGCAGACGGTCGCCCAGCATGGTGACAGCATCAAAATATGCCTCAACCGCAGCGCGAAAGCACGCAAGCTCGGGCCAGCGGTTGACTGCGTGCAGCGGCTTGCCTGCTTTCACGTCGGGGTCGTCGGCGGGAAGCGGCGTTCCGATGTTGAAGCTTTCCTTCAAATCCGGCAGGTTGCCCGGATACACGGTCTGGTGCACGGGGACATAGCCGCGGTTGCTCTTGTCGACCTTGATCGCCATGCGCGTCTCGAGCGGAAGCTTGAAGAAGGTAGCAGCAGCCGCGAACGCGCCGTCGATGATTGCAGGCGGAACGCCGTGATCCACAAGCTCGAAAGCGCCCCAGCTCGCAAGCGCTGCCTTGACGTCGCGCGCAACCGTCTCGTCCGCGCCGGTCTTGCCGCCGATGATGGGCGCAAGGCTGACGACCGGAATTTGAGGGCTCATATCGTTGTCCTTGCTCGAAGCGCTGCCGGCATTGCGGTCAATTGGCGATGAAGCTTGCAATCCCCGATCTGATCTCGAATTCGTATTTCCCGGCCATTGCAGCCGTTGAGCTTGGGTTTTTCAAGAGGGAGGGTCTCGACGTCGCGTTGGAGATGATCGTTCCGGTGGAGAACGCGCTCGCCGCGATGCGGGAGGGGAGCATCGAGCTCATCGGCTGCTCGGCGCATCTGCTGGTCGCCGGTTTTCCCGAATGGCGCGGCGTGAAGCTCATCTGCGCCCAGTCGCATGGCATGTACTGGTTCCTGGTGATGCGCGCCGATCTCGGCATTGGTCGCGGCGATCTTGCGGCGCTGAAAGGTCGCAGCATCGGCGCAGCGCCTTGGGTCGCGATGGGCTTGCGGGCGCTTCTCGCCGCAGCGGGCATCGATGCCGAGCGCGCGGGCATCAGGATCGCGCCAATCCCCGGGGCGCACGGGGCCGGCATCAATTTCGGCGTGACCGCCGCCAGAGCGCTGGAGGAGGGCCGCGTCGACGGCTTTTGGGCCAACGGCATGGGCGCCGAGCTTGCGGTCCGGCGTGGAACCGGAACCGTCGTGCTTGATGTCCGCCGCGGGGACGGCCCGAAAACCTGCTTCGATTACACCTGGCCGGCGATCGCTGCGACCGACGCGCTCCTCGCCCGCTCACCACAGACGGCGGCAGCCACAATGCGTGCGATCGTCAGCACGCACAATGCCCTCAAGGACAATGTAGAGCTTGCCTTCGAGGTTGGCCGCAAGCTGTTCCCGAGCACGGAGGCAACGCTCATCACCGAACTCATCCGCCGGGATCTGCCGTATTACGATGCGAGGATCTCGCCGGCGATGGTCCGCAGCATGACGCAGTTCTCGCGGGACGTCGGCATCCTGCAAGGCGATCCGGATTACCGGGAGCTGGTGGCAGCGCCGGCTCGCGTCTAGGCCGGTCTCGATGCGGCAACGCTCGGCGGCACCGCTCGGCGGCAACCGACGGTTAAGGTTGAAACCGTATCTTGGGGACGCAGCCATACGGAAGATAGCGAATGATCCTGCTTGTTCTCGCGCTGCTCCTCCCGCCGGCGCACGCCGATCTGTGCTGGCCGCGCCCCGATCGCAGCATCGCCGACGCCGGCGACATTGCATGGCACTGGCGCATGATCAACGGACAGAAATGCTGGTTTCGCGCCAACCGGCTGCTGCCCAAGAAAGACCTGGTGCCGGCCTTCGATGCCAAGGAGCTCGACGAGGACGGCGTCGTCACCGGCCGCAAGTTCTACAGGCCGGAAGAGCTGTCGAAGGGTAAGTGAGCAAGCTGCAAGCGGCTGGCACATCCGCCCGGAATAGGTATCCTGTCGCGGGTCAATCGCTCGCCGGGGTGCAATTGGTTCACTGGAAGCGGCGTGATCTCATCTGGCTTGTCGTTGCTGCCTGGCCGGTTGCCGCCCCCGCGCAGCAGCCGGAGATGCCGGCGATTGCGAACGAGTCATCGCCCGATCCTGCGTTCGCCAAGGCGACAGCTGCCGTAAACGAGAAGCTGAAAGACTCTCAATCGGCCCGCTACGGCGGCATGGTGAGAAAGGTCGGGCCGAATGTGAAGGGCAAGCCCGCGGAAGTCGTGTGCGGAAGCGTCAGCACAAGAAGCTCTTCCGGGCAATACAATGCAAAGCGCCCATTTGTATATTTCATCGCGGACGGAGCCACCTTTCTGGTAGAGGCAAATCCCCAGCCTGAAGATGTCGCCCAGATCATCTACGGGCGTTTCTGCAAATAGGATTTCGATCATATATTCGTAGACAGCAGGAAGCTGCTGTTAACTCGTAACACCGACGGACGACAAGTCGTTGTGCGTGAGCGCTAAATCCTGCTAACTGGCCGGCAATGGATTTCCCGGCCATGTTGAACCGATTGAAGCTCGCCGCCTGGCTGCAGCAATTGCGCTGTCCGGGAATGCTGCTTTTGCTCATGCCATCGGCAATCGCCGCCGTCGCTCAGCCGCTTGATGGCCGCCTGAAGGTCGTTCACGATACGAGGACGCTTCGCATCGCCTACCGGGCGGACTCGCGCCCATTCTCATTTTTGGACGCACAAGGCCGGCCGGCCGGTTACACCATTGAGCTCTGTGAGCGCATTGCCAAATCCATGGAGCAAGAGCTCGCGCTGCCGTCCCTGGCGATCACGTGGGTACCGGTCGATTCGAGCACGCGCTTCAAGGCAGTCGCCGAAGGCCAAGCCGACATGGAGTGCGGCTCGAGCACGGTTTCCCTGTCGCGCATGAGGATCGTCGACTTTCCAGCATAGTATTCGCCGACAGCACCGGAGTTCTGATGCGGGCCGGTCCAGGAATTATCAATTTCGAATCCGTCGCGGGCAAGAAAATTGCCGTCATACCGGGCACGACGAACAGCCAGGCAATTCGCGATCAGCTGAAGCGACGGCAGCTTGACGCGACACTGGTCGAGTTCGGCGACCGTGAAGCCGGATTCGCGGCGCTCGCTCGCGGCGACGTCGACGGCTTCGCGACCGACAAGCTGGTTCTGCTCGCCCTGATGCAGAGCGCGAACCGGCGGGATTTCATCATGCTGCCCGACGACCTGTCGTTTGAGCCGTTCGCAATCGTGCTCCCGCACGGAGATTGGGCATTCCGGCTCGCCGTCAATACGGGCCTGGCGAAAATCTTTCGAACGGGCGAGATTGTGCAGATTTACAGCAAATATTTTCGCGATATTGGCTTTCACCCATCCGGCTGGCTCGGCGCTGTCTTCACGTTTGGCGGCTTGCCGGATTAGAGCGTGATGAGATTGAGTTGAATCGTCATGCCCGCGCTTGTCGCGGGCATCCACGTCTTAAATAGCGGGCACTTTAGCAGCGTTACTGCGCCTGACCCGGCGATGGTGCGGGGCGCAGCGGTTCGGTGCGCGGCGCGGTCGCCGCCGCCTGAGCCGAGCCGGGCGGTGAGCCCGGCAACACCACGACCCGGGTTCCTACGCGGACGCGGCTGTAGAGATCGGTGATATCTTCGTTGGTGAGCCGGATGCATCCCGACGATACGAAGGTCCCGATGGTCGACGGCTGGTTGGTGCCGTGAATACGGTAAAGCGTATCGCCCAGATAGAGAGCGCGCGCGCCGAGTGGATTGCCCTCTCCGCCTGCCATGAAGCGCGGAAGATAGGGCTGGCGCTCAATCATCTCTTCAGGCGGATGCCAGTCGGGCCACTCCGCCATCCTGGACACTTTTTCCGCCCCGTTCCAGGTGAAGCCCTCGCGGCCGACACCAACGCCGTAGCGCATGGCCTTGCCGTTGCCGAGCACGAGATAGAGATAAGTGTGCGCGGTATCGATGACGATGGTACCAGCAGGCTCCTTGCTGCCGTATTCGATCGTCACGCGGCGGAACTGAGGGGGCAGCGGCTTGGCGGGACCGGTCTCCGGGCGGTCTTCCGGCGGAAGCGCGGAGACCAGCGCGCCCTGCTCCGGCACTGTCTGCGCCGATGGGAGAGGCGCGTTCTGCGCTTCATGAACAGGAGCAAATTGTACGCGATCGCCATGAGCAGGGGCCGGCTGGTAATCGGGCTGGACGGATCCCGGTTGCGGATTGGCCGGCAACGGTTGCGCGAGCACTCCCGGCAAGCGCCCCTGCCCGAACCTCGGATTGGCCGCTTTGCAGTCCGCCACGAGTTGTGGGCTGACTTTCGGCAATGGCCTGCGCGCGGTCGGCGGCTGGGGGCTCGCCTGGATGATAGGCATGATGCAGTGGATCTGCAGCCCGATACCTTCTCTCGCGAACCCCTGCACAAAACCCGCCTCCTGACACGCCTGCCTGATTTGCCTGCATGCCCGCTGATCCTGAGCCGCGGCGGCAGAGAGAGGCACGGCTGTTGCGATAAGCAGCAGGCCGAGCGCGGTGATTGATTTTTTTGCTTTTTCTTTCTGATGCATCGTCAACGCCCCAGATGCTCCGCATCCAACCGCTTCAATCGCGCGCGTAGCTGCTCCATCGTTCTTGCGCTCAATCGCGTCCATATTGTGCCGCCTTGACTCTGTCCCCAACGCGCACCATTTTGCACTGCATCAATGATGTGTTGCGCTGCACAATAGGGGCTTCCGATGCGGAATTTCCGGGAGGTTCTTGCCCGCCTTCAGGCATTTCGAAGCAAGTTCGAACGCCTTCTTGCATCAGCCCGAAAGCAGGCGACGCACGCTCGCGTGGTGCCGTCGCCTCATCCGACACGACTGCGGGAGGTGACCGGGTTTGGTGCAAATCCCGGTAACCTTCGCATGTTCGTCTACATCCCCGAGCGCATGCCGCCCACGGCGCCGTTGGTCGTCGCGCTCCATGGCTGCACCCAGACCGCAGACGAGTATGACCACGGCACCGGCTGGTCGACGCTCGCCGACAGCCTCGGCTTCGCGGTGGTCTATCCGCAACAGCAGCCCGCCAACAATCCGAAGAATTGTTTCTCGTGGTTCTTGCCGGGTGACATCGCCCGCGGCCACGGCGAGGCGCGTTCGATCAGGGAGATGGTCGAGCACGCCATTGCGACATTTGCTGCCGACCGCCGCAGGGTATTCGTGACCGGCCTCTCGGCCGGCGGCGCGATGGCTTGCGTCATGCTCGCAACATACCCGGAGGTCTTTGCCGGCGGCGCCATCATTGCCGGGTTGCCCTATGGGTGCGCCGGCAACGCCCAACAGGCATTCGAGGCCATGTTCATGGAAAGGGGACATGCCGCGGCGGCGCTTGGCGATCGCGTGCGGGCAGCATCCGGACATCGCGGGCCATGGCCGAAAATCTCGGTATGGCACGGCACCAGCGATCCGATCGTAAGACCGTCCAACACGGAGGACATCATCCGGCAATGGACCAACGTGCACGGGCTTTCCGAGCGTCCCTCGCATCAGGAATTTATCGGCGGCCACGCCCGCCGCTCGTGGAGCGACGAAAACGGTGATGCGCTGATCGAGGCGTTCTCGATCAGCGGCATGGCGCATGGCGTGCCGCTCGCGACAATGACGGGCGCGCAGAGATGCGGAGCAGCCGGGGCATTTTTTCTGGATGCCGGGATCTCCTCGACGCATCACATCGCGCGCTTCTGGCACCTGGACGAATCTCCTGTTGCACTGCCGCGTGCCGGTGCGTCAATGCCGGCACCGGTTCCGCTTCCGGTGCAAGGCCGTGCGCTTGCCATTGCTGGCGCAGCCGGCGGCGGCCCGCACAGGCCGGCCGAACCCTGGCTTGCCGAGGGTGAAGAGCAACCCACGTGCGACCCGCTCGACCCGAACACCGTGATCGCGGCGGCGTTCAAAGCCGCAGGTCTCCCGGCTCCGGAGATTCATGCAGCTCCCCCCGGCGCCACGCGGCGCGTTGCACCCGGTCCCATCATCGCGGCGGCCTTGAAGGCTGCCGGACTGGTGCAGAGCTAATTCAACGGACGCTCGCTCAGCGCAGCTCCCGTGGCGCGGCTCCCGTAGGTTGGGTCGAGTTCTTCACGAGACCCAACACCGCGATGCCCCGCACGATGTTGGGTCTCGCAAGCTCGACCCAACCTACAGTTCTCCGCTCGCTGATGGGCACGTTGCCCGGCCGCACGCGACAAAATATCGCGCTATTCCAGGCCGCGCTCTGTCTTAAGCCATTAGGTCTGTTGGCGTTTTTAGAAATGCGGACTTAGGGCACGACTTGTGTCCGCCACATGTCCGCAGTTCAATCGCGCGCAATAGCCCTTGGCGGCGCTGGCCTCGCCTTCGCCTGTTTCGAGGCCTTCCTCTTCGCCGCTCGGGCAGCCGTGGCTGGCAAAAATGACCAACCGGTTGATGTGGCTATCCGACGAAGCCCATGGCCATGGGTGGACGCTGTTAGCACGTCACCGTGACGCGAGGATCACCTATGTCCTTGCGGATGAGCGCGGCGAAACGGAGTTCGACACGCTCGACGAAGTTGAGCAGGAAATGCGGAGCATGTGCCGCATACGCAAGCTTCCGCCGATGCGCGATCTCTAGTCGTTTGCCCTGAGGGGCGACCGTCACCGCTGGAGGTACACGCCATGATCAAGTCCGAGCTGGTAAAGCGCCTGAGGGCTCAGTGCCCGCATCTCTACGAACAAGATATCGAGAAGATCGTTAAGGTCATCCTTGAGGAGATCACCGGAGCTCTCGCGCGCAGGGATCGCGTAGAGCTGCGAGGCTTTGGGGCATTTACCGCGAAGCGGCGCGAGGCACATGAGGGACGCAATCCTAGAACCGGCGCAGCCGTGTCCGTCCCTGTGAAGGCGCTACCGTTTTTCAAGCCCGGGAAAGAAATGCGCGAGCGACTCAACCGGGTCAGAAAATGACAAGCCCAAGCCGGGTGGTGTGGTTTGAACTCTCGATCAGAGCCGCCGGGTGACCATGGGCCGCATTGTTTGACGCCCATCGAATTATCGCTGGTGCCGTGATCGGTATTGTGAGACACTGAAGGCGCGGTAAGGTAAGGCTAGGCGAGGCCCGGTGAGGCCTGGCGCGGTACGGTAAGGTATGGACATGGTGGGCCACGCTCTTAATCGGGCGTGGCCCTTCTATTTGACCGCGATACCTTTCAACCGAATTAAATTAAGGCTACTCATAGGCAACGAACCGGCGTAAGGCGCGATTCCAGATCCCCTCGCGCAGGAAGGCACTCAATGCGGATCTGGAGGCGATCAAGCAATCAACTTGTCAGGCACTTGCTCGAATTGGGCCTGCGGCCGGAGCAAGTTGCACGTCACCTTGCACGGACGGCGGGCCCGCCAACGCCCGCGCCCATGCGCCCGAACGTGCATGAGGGGGTGAGCTGGGCGAGCCGTATTCAGGCTGCCGAGATGAAAAGAAAAACTGCACTCGCCAAGGCGGAAAGGCCGCGTCCATGAGCCCGAGAGCGTTGGACTTGACGGGTCAGCAATTCGGCGCCTGGACCGTCATAAAACGGGTTCTTCTCAGCAGCCCAAAAGTGATGTGGCAATGCCGGTGCGAATGCGGAACAGTTAGGACGGTGGCAGGCCACTCGCTCACTTCGGGAGGAAGCCGATCTTGTGGCTGCCGGAGGAGGGATCTCAACCCCGCAGATTCCAATCCGGATCGAGCGGCGACTTGTGAAAGCTCCGAGCCTCAGCTCTCTCGCGGCGAAGCTGCTGCTCGCTCAACGTAGTGTCGTTATCAGCGACGAGCCAGCATGTAGCCTGTAAACAGCCCGAAGGCGGCAATGCTGACGGTCAGCAGCAGGAACACGTTCAACGTACTCATGACTTGCGAACTCCCGCGAGATGGCAATTGGAAAAACGCCCCCATAAAAATCGCTGGCAACCAAACAACATCGGCATCGTGGCTTTCCGCGCAACGCGTTGGCGGAAATGATGGCTGTCTTGATAGCGGTTTGTGAATATCCCTTCGGATATAGGTAACCGAGCCACTCGGAATGACCGTATCGGACACTTTGTCGGCTTCACGCCGCGCGCTCTGCTGTGGTCGCCTACCTCAGCGCCTCGACCCTCAAACCACGCACCCTCGCAAGTCGAGGTGGCAAACGCTTTTAAACGGGTGTGGCCCTTCTATTTGATATCCCAGTCGGGGTCGCCCGGTCCCACATGGCAGGTGCGCTCCGCCTGCGCGCGGCGGCGCTGCTCGGCGACGAGCTTGTCCTCGGCAAACGCGTCGAGGACCGCCTGCTTGTACTCACGCTCGCGCTCCATCCGATCGCGGAAATCCTGAGCGTCCATCATCCGATCGCAGATATCGACACCGGGCGGCGGCCCAATCGCATCGAACTTCTGCCAGCCAGTCGGTCGCTGCTGTGACGGCTCCGCAGGCGGCGCTGGTGCTGACGATGGTGCCGGCTTGCCAGTCCAACCGCGATTGTCGGGCGGCAACGTAACCTTCGTCGCCCGCTCGATGGCGCGGATACGCTGTCGGTTTTTCTCTATGGCGATTATCCCCTCCCACTCTCGCCGGAACGGCCCCAGCTCCATCGCCGCGACGCGCTCCTCAAGCTTCGCTAGCGCCTGCTCGTCCGAGAGATTGGGCGCCGTGTTTGTTTGTTGTTGCTCAGGCATCTCGTCACTTCCGCACAAGCGTGTTCTTGTCGGTGACCTCGGGGCCGAATTGGCTCAAGAAATCCTTGGGCGCTGGCGACGAGCCCTGCACCGGCGCACCATGCATTTGCTGCGTGCCACCTTGGCCGTACAAGGTTCGGCCAGTGCCCGGCCCGCCACCGCCGACGTTCGTCGCAAGCTGATTGCCGAGCGGAACGAAATCCCGCCGCTGGCCATCGCTGAGGGGCAGCGCCGAATTTTGCGTCGTGAATGCTCCAGTCTTGCTCAGCGTCGAGCCCTGCGAAATGCCAAGTTGGCTGACACCCCGCGGGCTATATGCAGTCAGGTTGGGAGACCCTCCACGAACACCCTCCCGAACGAGTTTGTTTGATGTAATGCCGCCGCCTGAAAGCGTCTTGGCCATATTGGTTCTCCTCAACGTGTGATGCCGCCCTTGCTCGCGACGAATGCGGCAACCTCATCAGGCCCCGTGTCCTTGCGCACTGGAACGTGGCCCGCCGCATGGTAGGTATACGTGATACATCTTGTGGGTTGTGTCTCGACCGAACTATTTGGCTGCAAGGGACCAACAACATTGTTCAGGCGATCCCGAATGCGCTCGGCCTCGCTCTTGCCTTTGTAGATGACTTGCGGCATTTGTTAGCTCTCCTGCTGGCTACGCGATGCTCTCGAACATGGCCCGCCCCACCGCTCTCTGATGGTCGTTCTGTTTGACGGTCTGCTCCAACGTCCTGTGGGCTTCACGGATTTGAATGCCAAGTTGGTCCAGCTCTTTGCGCGACCGCTCGATTTCGTTCTTCAACCGCGCCTTTTCAGTGGCGGCCAACCGCTGCGCCTGCTCCATGTCGGCCGATATTTGAAGCGCGGCCGCGCGCATGCCCTCGAGCTGACCAATCCAAGTATCATCAGCAGTTTTGCAGGCCTCGCGAGCCCTGAGGCAATCACCTACCAAACCGCTGATTGGTATCCATAATCATCGCCTCTTCCGCTCGAAAATCGAACTTTCCATGTAAAAGTCATGCCACCGCTGGCGGACGTCCTCGCGAGCAGCCGCATCGGCCTCGCGCTCTTACTCGCGACCCCACATTCGATAGGCTATCTCTGCATCGCTCGAACGGCGCGGCGGCTCCGCACGCGGCTCGTCCTCACTCACGTCCACATTGTTGCGCAGAACGTGGTCGACATATTCGAGCTCGCGGCGATAGAGCTGGTGCCGCACTTGTGAGGCAGCATGATCCTTTCTCGCCAAGTCCGGATAAATGTTTGCTGCAATTTCTTTTTGGGACTCCGACCGATACTTCGGGTGGTGATACCAAACAATCCCATCATCACGTGCGCGTGCCATCGTTCCAGCCTCACCTGCGCCTCGGTGAAAAAGCGGGAGCCCCTGTTTCTTCAGACGAAGGAAGGGAGGAAAACTTCGTCCTAAGTTTCGTGGGGCTCCCCAGTCTTCCACCTGCCACAGGACGCCTTAACTGAAGCCAACGTGCCGCGGAACTCTCGTCCTCGGCCCACTGCCGCGCGAGTTTTAGATCCCGCCTGCCAAAACGTGGAACCTTCTTGAAAATCGGCATGGCCTATACCTTGCTGACGTCTTTCACCACGGAAATGTCGACGGGGAACGGCGGCTCTATGTTGCCCACGTCGGCCTCGAACGGATGCGGCTGCTGGGGATAAAGCGGCCGATCCACGCGCTCGCGCCACTCCATTGCCTGCTGGTCGGCCGGCCGCACATGGCCGCGATCAGCCCCAGGCTGCACGCGTGCACCAACAATGGTCACCTCCGACAAGCTGCGATAGCGGCCCAACTCACTGCCAGCATCGGCAACGGCCCTGCTCAGGTATGTTTGGGCCCCCGGCCGGCCGCGGCTGGTGCTGCGCACGGTCATTGCGCAGCGCCTCGAGCCGCTCGTCCTTGCTGGCCTCGTTGCTGAATGCCGTATTCGGATTGGTGCCAATGTCAGTGCTCATGCCGCGGCCTCGCGGTCGTTATCCACGGATGTCGATGCCGCAAACCCACCCGGCGCGTCCGCAATCAACCGCCGCATCGTCTCGCTGCGCGACCGGCACAGCCACCACTCCCCAAGCCAATCCAGCTTCGCTGCCGCACGAACCGGCAACCGAATCGTCACATACACAGTCGGTGATTTTTCCATGCTCGGATTGTAACACAATCCGCAAACTATCAGATCATAAAAATCAATTTGCATGGCCCGCGTATCGTACGATCAAACAGCGTGCTATCGTACGAACGAACAGGCCGCGGGGGGCCGTACAAAATTTCGGAGGGATGCGCCCCCAGCCCGGCGGCCGACTTTTGGCCCCCCACCCCCCGCCCTCGCGCACGGATGGTCGATGGTCTCGCTGACGATGGCAACCGAAGACCGCCGCTACGATGGGTCGCGCTGGTGGGCGCCGTGCCCGTGGATGCGTTAAATCAGTAAGGCCGGGGTCGGGTGCCGGCGCCCGCATTCGAATGATTTGCGGACACCCTGCGGACTCAGGCGCACAATGTCTGAAATTGTCAGTGCATTCTCAGATGCTTGGCACGACGCTCCACATGTGAACGCATCACGTACGCCGTACGATCAAGCTAATCGTACGAACGGCTAGGCCTCATCCGTGTCGTCCACGATCCCCTCCAGCTCCGGCCGCTCCCCTCGACGCGCCGCAGCTAATCTGGCGGCAAAGCTGGTCACATCGAGGCCGAACGAAAGCGTCGGCATCCTCGGCGCCTCAAACGGCGCGCACACGGCAGCGGCCTTCAGCACCGCGCTCAGCGGCGCATTCGCGTCGGTGTAGACCTTCCTCAACACCTGCAGCGCATTGCCCTCATCGTGGATCACGGCATTCAGCCTGGCGATCTCGGCTTCCAATTGCTCGATACGAGTAAGTTGCGATTGAAGTGCTTCAGTCTGTCGCCGGATAACGTCTTCAAGCTGAGCTCTGGTAGCCATGCGCGATCCCTACCACATCCAGGGGATTATGAACAAAGTGAAGGATCTGCATCTGCTCGACGCGGAAGCGGTGCTGGCGCGGGTTGCGAGAGCCCAAGGCAGCAGGAAGGTGCGTGTAGATGGCCTTGATGCCTATTATTTGGCGCTGATCACGGACGGTTTCTTGCCTGGAATAGTGTCAAGATTTCCCAATCGGGCGCTAAGCCGCGAAATGTATGCGGATATGGTAGAGCGGGTTGTGGACCTGCGTTTCGTGCCGCTGCGGGCGCTTGGGGTTTATTTTGGCACGAAGCGCGAGATTGGGATTGCGATGCTGCACACTGCGATTGGCAATTCGTGGGTATTTCCGCGGCTATGCCATCTGCGGCGGGATTGGGAGTTAAGGCAAGGTGGCTGGCGATGGCCGAACGACCTGACGGACTGGATCTGGAGTCCGAAGTCCAAGCGACCGTGAAAGTGTGAAGGGTGTGAAAATCACGCCGGTCACGCCGATCACAAGACGCTTATTTTTCGCAGTGCTCGAGACAGCGCGCCGGGCTTCCCTCGTACGACAGAAAGAGACTAATTATTCCCGGTTGTCCTCGATCTCGTCCGCGAACACGACGGTGATGTTGGCGGTTTTGAACGTTTGAACGAATTGCTCGCGGGTTGCGCCCTTGCCTACGTAATCGCGCAGGAACAGGACTGTGCATTGGATACGGCGCATTTGCCGTAGAACTGCGGGATAGTCGTCACCGACCGTTGGCTTGATTTCGATACTGGCCTTGCCAGCGCGCACGCCGCTGTGCGTATAGCCTTTAAAGCACAGGTCCACGGAGAGAATGATATCGAAGCCGTTTTGCTCGAAT
>Ga0306920_100002781_pt1 | contig 22092 bp, 18 predicted proteins | sample flu12Cox44000170_FD_204666 | JGI IMG/M metagenome (GOLD analysis project Ga0306920, IMG submission 204666) | Lab enrichment of tropical soil microbial communities from Luquillo Experimental Forest, Puerto Rico - flux4day.12C.oxic.44.000.170 (v2)... | ecosystem: Environmental > Terrestrial >...
CCGGCACCGTGGCCTGTCGCCGACCGAAGTCCAATTCGTCTGTGGCGTAACGATGCACGTCCGATACGACACCACCACGCCGCGACGTCCCAGCAGGGTACCGTTTTGCGATCAGTGCCCGATAACCGGGCCACCTCCCGCAACCTCACTTATGTCTCGACCTGGTCAGGATTCGCCTGCGTCGCCTTCGTCACCGACGCCTACGCCCGCAGGATCCTGGGCTGGCGGGTCGCGGCGACGATGGCCACCTCGATGGTCCTCGACGCGATCGAGCAAGCCATCTGGACCCGCCAACGAGAAGGTGTACTGGATCTGAGAAATGTTGTACACCATACGGATCGTGGATCTCAGCCCAGGTTCAATGGGTCGTCGCAACACCGGCTGATTGAACCGATATTAGATGTTCGTTGAAGGGTCTCGGCCGGTGTTTTCCAGTTCATTGTCTTGCGTGGTCGGTGGTTGAGTGCCATCGCGACCGCGTCGATCCCCTCGGCATCCCAACGCGACAGGTCGGTTCCCTTCGGAAAATACTGCCGCAGAAGCCCATTAGTGTTCTCGTTCGTTCCCCGCTGCCACGGGCTGTGCGGGTCGGCGAAGTACACCTGCACCCCGGTGTCGACGCTCAACTGGGCGTGTGCGGCCAGTTCCTTGCCGCGATCCCAGGTCAGCGTTTCGATGCAGATTCTGCGGTAGCGTCGTGATCTTGGCGGCGATCGCATCCTTCATGGCCAGCGCGCCATAGCCGCCTAAGGCGGGGCCATTCTTGATCGGTGCGATGATACCGTAACCAGCCATCCGCGGCAGATGCAGCAGCATCGTAAAGCGGGTGGTTCGCTCCACCAGGGTGCCGATCGCTGAGCGGTCCGAGCCGATGATCAAATCCCCTCTCAGGGCCCTGGAACCGCGCGATCGGTGACCTCAGCCGGACGTTGACTAATCATGACTTCGGCTGTCACGTGCCCGGCGGCTCGTTGCCGGGCACGTGCACGAGGCACACGCAATGCGCGTCCAGTTCTCAAGCACGCCACCAACTCTCGACGCAAAGCGCCACGCCCCTGGACGTACAACGACCGGTAGATCGCCTCGTGGAAGATGCGCATGGATCCATCATCGGGGAAATCGATCGGCAGCCGGTGGGCAATCTGCTCGGGACTCCAGGCCGTAGCCCATCGCCGGTCAACCATGGCGGCCTGTCGTTACCAATGTTGGCAGCACTCCTGATTGCGATCTTTGCCGGCGTGAAGCTCGGGAAGCCGTGAGGTTACGAGCGGAAGTCTTCGAGCAGAGATCTTGTTGGCCGACTTCGGAATCGCACGCAGCGTCGATAACATCAGGCGTGCATCACACGACAGAAGGGTGAAGGAAATGGTCAACAACGAACGCAGTGACTCACTGTTGCAGGCGCAATTCCGTGCAGTGCAAGAGTCCAGCGCGCGCCGCGAAGCGCAGAATACCGACCAGCCTGTCTCGCAGGTCCTCACCGCCTTGATGCGCCACGGGGGGGTGTACTCGCTGACCGATGTGGAGATGATGGCGGCTCGCATGTCGCCGATTCTCAGCTCGATGCACGCCGATCCCAAGACCGGGCTGACCGCCGCGGAGCACATGACTCCCAAACAAGTGGCGGCGTTCGTGTCGACCGTGAGCACCACCGCCGCGTCCTTCTTTCAACATCTCGTGAACAGCAACAACGGTAAGGATCTCAGCTACGCGATCCCGTCGAGCCTGATGTCACACATCGCACTGCCCGGTAAGGGTGTGGCGTACGTCGACCCCACGGGCGGCCCGGAAAGCCCGGAGATTCCGGTGGCATTCACCTTCGTGGGCCAGTTCACGGACCACGACCTCACCATGAACGCCGTCAATCTGTTCGAGGTGCAGGACCGCGACATACCCAACAACGCCTCGCCGCTGATCGACCTGGACTCCGTATACGGTCCACGCTCCACGCTGAGCACCGTGAATTCGAACACGCTGTTCCATCCCGATGGTCGCTTCCGGTTGAAGGACCATGGCAGCTATCACGACCTGGAGCGCGACGCGATGGGCAACGCCTTCATCTCCGACAAGCGCAACGACGAGAACCAGCTGATTTTGCAGGTCCACCTGCTGGTCATGCGCACACACAACACCCTCATCAAGGGTGGGCTGAACCTGATGGAGGCGTACAGGGAGACGCTCTTCAACTGGCAGTCCGTGCTGCTGACCGACTACCTGCCGCGGCTCCTCGATCAAGATGTGTATGCCGATCAGCTTGTGCAGATCCAGCAACCAAACTTCGGCAACTTCCGCTACAAGCCCTATCTCAACCTAACGGACAACAGTTACATCGCGCGGATGCCGCACGAGTTCGCGATCGGCTTCCGGATGGGTCACTCTCAGCTGCGGTCGAAGTATCAACTACAACCGAGCGGTCAGGCTTTCGATCTGTTCAACAACGCGCTCACCTCCGCCGGTGGACCGAGTGTCAACAAGTTCGCCGACCTGCGCGGCTCGCAAGTACTCACGCCGGAGAAGGTGATCGACTGGCCGTTCTTCGCGGGCGGCGCGGAGAAGTCTAACCGGATCGACAGCAAAGTGACGCCGGTCGTGGACGACCTGCCGGAGTCGGCCATTCCCGACGACATCAAATACATCGGAAACCTGGTGCACCGCAATCTTATCCGCTCGCGGCAGGTAGGGTTGTGCGCAGGCGAGGACCTGGCCGAGTTTTACGGCTATGACCGCAGTCATCTGCCGATATCAGTGATCGAACCCGACCCGGCGGCGCGGCATCTGTACCACCAGGGCGCCGATTTCCGCACACCGCTGTGGTACTGGGTGCTCAAAGAGGCCGAACACACTGGAACCGCCACCACCTCGCGGCTGGGCAAAGTGGGCAGTCACATCATCGGCGAGGTCATTCTCGGCGCAATCAAGTGGGCCCGCGAGTCGGTGCTGAACGAGCCCGGATGGACGTCGACGATCACCAACTCGCGCGACGTCAAGCTGCTCGATCTCGCCGAATTCGCCGCCCCATAGGCAAAGATGCTTTGCGACGTTCAGTTATCTCCGATCGGGTCTGTCCCATGAACGATCAAGGCTCTCAGAGCAAATGTGAATGCGACTCCGCCATTCTCGGAGGCGGAGACGTCGAGTTCGCCCACCCGGGCGGTGCGATCACGATCCGGTACCAGTAATAAGAAGGATGGGACATGGCGCGACTGGGCAACGTCTGGCACCTTCCTACCAACCCCGAGCCGCCGGGCCGGTCGGGCATGCGAGACGCCGTGTTCCCGACCACGCCGGTCGGGACGGTGACCATCTGGACCGGCAACCAGTGGGCCGGCGGCGGCAACGCCGGCAATCAGCTGCAGGACGGCAGCACGCTGTTCTTCCGGCAGGTGGGCGACGTCGCATGGACGGCCGTACCCCTGCGGTGGGCCGTGACGCTGGGCAACAACAAGTACTATTCGGCTGCCATCCCCGCCGCGACGCTGGTTGCAGGCACTCGGATCCAGTACTACCTGCGCATCGCCTACGACGACCACGACACGACGTTTTTGCAGCTGAACGCTGACAGGATCACGTCGCAGACGACCCCAAACGAGGGTGCAGCGCAGGCCGCCCCGTTCGGCTTCACCGTCGACACACCGGCCAAACGGGGCCAGTGGGGCCCGGTGTTCGGGCTGCCCAACGTCGGGGTCCACGCCCACGTCCTCCCCACCGGGCAGGTGCTGCTGTGGGGTCGTCGCGACCAAGCTGACCAGTCACTCGACGTCGACCCGCCCGAACCGCTGCAACCCGGCGCACCGCCCGCGCCGCCGGCACAGTGCACGCCGTTCCTGTGGAACCCGACCGACGGCCGGATCACCCCGACGCCGCAGCCGACCCTGGCCGGCGACACCAGCAGGGCGAACCTGTTCTGCTCCGGCCACAGCTTCCTCGCCGACGGCCGCCTGCTGGTCGCCGGCGGCCATCTCGCCGACGGCGCCGGCCTGAACCAGACGATCGTCTACGACCCGGTCAAGAACACGTGGACCCCGAGTGCGGTGATGAAAAACGGACGGTGGTACCCGACGCTCACCACGCTCGATGACGGCAGCGTGCTGATCCTGGCCGGGAGTTTCCGCAACGCCGCCGATAGGTCGAACGTGCACAACACCGTGCCCGAGGTGTGGAAGGACGGGGTGCTGAGCCCGATCGTGCACAACCAGAACGGGCCGCCGTTCGACCTCTACCCGCGGGTGCACGTGGCGTCGAGCAGCCTGGTCTGGACCACCGGATCGCTGCAGCAGACCTTCACCCTCGACGTCACCAGCGGGGGCACGTGGACCGCCGGCGCGAAGCGCGACAACGCCCAGCGGGACTACGCGCCATCGGTGCTGTACGACACCGACAAGGCCATCTACATCGGCGGCGGCAGCCCACCGACGGCCGCGGCGGAGCTGATCGACTTCAGCCAGTCGGCCCCCAGATGGACACCGGCCGCGGCGATGAACTTCCCCCGCCGCCAGCACAATGCCACGATCCTCGCCGACGGCACGGTCCTGGTCACCGGCGGCACCCGCAGCGGCGGCAGCGGCCCCCCGGAGAACTTCAACAACCTCGACCCCGGCCAGCCGGTCCACATCGCCGAGCTGTGGGACCCGGCCACAGATCGCTGGACCGAGCTGGCCGCCGAGACTGTCGACCGGTGCTACCACTCGACCGCCGTCCTGCTGCCCGACGGACGGGTCCTTAGCGCCGGCGGGGGCGAGTTCCACCCGATTGAGGGCATCCAGCAGCAGAACGACCCGGCTGACAGCCACCGCGACGCCCAGGTGTTCTCCCCACCGTATCTGTTCAAGGGTGACCGGCCGGTCATCACGAATGCGCCGGATACCACCCGCCTCGCCGACACGTTCCACGTGGAGACCGCGGAGGCGGCGGACATCGCCAAGGTGACGTTGATCCGCCTGTCGTCGGTGACGCACTCGTTCAACACGGGCCAGCGTGGCGCGATGCTTGCCTTCAAGGTGGCAGGGGACGGGCTCGACGTGACGTCGCCGAAGGTGTGCCCTCCGGGTCACTACCTGCTGTTTCTCGTCAACCGGGCTGGGGTCCCGTCGGTGGCGAAGATCATCCGGGTGACGCCCGGGGTGGCGGCCGGACCGGCAACTGCGGTGGAGGCCGCTGCCGCCGCGCCGATGGACGCGCTGGCCCTCCGGGAGGCGGTCCACGCCGCCGCCGCGGGCACCAAGGTGGTCGTGGGCCTCACCGGAACGTGCCCTTACGGCATCTCGGCGTGCTGGGGTGGCGCCCACGAGGCGCTCCGGCAGCTCGACGGCGTCGAGCTGGTCGACCCGATCCCCGACGGTGAACGCTCGACGGCGACCGTGTTCCTCGTCGACGACCGGCTGCCCGCGGTGGATCGGTGGCGGCAGGACTTCCACGCCATCGTCAACGACAGCTATCAACTGCGCGGCGTGGAGGTGACCGTGAGCGCTCCGGTCGTGCGTCGCGACGGCCGGCTGTTCCTGGTCGGCGACGCCGAGCGGCCGGATGTACTGCTCGTCCCGCTCGACGCGTCGGACAAGGTCCAGTGGAACCGCGCCGCCCGCATCCCGCTGCCGGCCGGTCCGGAGGAGGCCGACGCGTACGACCGGCTCGCCGGCGACGTCGCCGTCGCCGGCGGGCAGGTGACTGCGACCGTCACCGGACCGCTGACGACGAGTGACACTGGCCAGCGCATCGAGGTACGGGAGTTCGCGCCGGCCGGTCCGTAGCGCGCGGACATGCCAGCGCGCTTAGCGGCGCGCGGTCCGGCGCGCCACCCTGTCGGTCCAGAGGTTCCGCGGGGCCGTGTCGCGGAACGCCGACGCATTGCACACATGATTTAGCACAGCGAGCGGGGCCCGGGTGCCAGCGGGGACAGACAGCGAGGGCAGCGAGCGGGGCTCGACCGGCGAGCGGGATTACATGACCACGAGCCGGATCGGGAAGAAGACGTCGGGTGGCGGTTGGCTTCGACGAGAGCGTAGTAGTCGTCGTGGCGCTCGCCGTTCCAAGATGGGCGATCAGATCGCGTTTGAGCCCGCGGGCATGGTCGAAGTCGAACTCCTCCAACGATTTGCGTGAACCGTGCAGCTCGGATAAGGCCCTCTCCGCCGTGGGATCCCCGGGCGGAGACCTCACGCTGCAAACACGCTACGAGAAACTCTTCGTGGGTCCAGGACTTCGCGCGGGCCCGCTCAGCCAGTCGGGGCACCGCCTCGCGCATCGTGGGCGCTTTGAGCGCGCGGGTGAGGAAGCTGATTTCAGCGCCAAGGTCGCGGTTGGGTAAGGGTGGCCGCGTGGTCTTGGTCGTCATGACACCAACCCGCCCTCGCCGAGGTCGATGCCCAAGGCCGCGTCATAGTCACTTAGCGACCGCTGTTGGACAGCGATCTAGTCCTCATATTCATGCACGGGGCCGCAAGGCACCGATTCGGTGATGGCGCAGCATGTTCGCCGCCTCACGATGTTGAGGGTCGGTGATCGTCTGGTGCCAGGCCCAGACCCGTTCGTGATCGGCGACGGTCTTGCCGTCACAGAACACCTGGACTCGGTCCAGATCTGCGACGATTTCGATGCGCCGGCCGATCACCCCGGGATGCACCGAGTATTCATTGGAGTCCAACCGCACATTGTGGTCGCGCCAACCGCGCCCCGTTGCGCCACCCCACTTCCGGAGCCACCGGCGGCACTGCCACCATCGCATGATGGTCCGCCCCGATCCGATCAGTCGGGGCGCACCCCAGCCGCCCGACGCCAGCGCCCGTTGGCGATCTGCGGCCACTTATGCTGCTGATATTGAAATCGCCTGGGCCACTGGAGGTTCGACCCGGCAGAAACGAACGCTCCAAATAGTCATGGGCCCGTTCGATGATGCCCTTATGCTCCGGCTCACCTGGTTTGAGCACGACGACTTTGGTTCCCAGCACACCGCGGAACCCCTGGCAGTCCCGGGTCAACTCCGAACGGCCGGACCGCCATCGCCCCACCGCGCCCTCGCCGTCCCAGACCAGGGTGCGCGGCACTGCACCCAAAGCGCTGATGACCTTCTACCAGCCCGCGAACAAATCCTCAGCCCGCCGCGACGGGATCAGGATCGCTGACAGCCACCGCGAATAGCCGCAAACCATCGTCAGCACCGGCAACTGCGTCGCAGTGCGGGCCTGCCCATAACCGACGGGCACCGTCGTCGGCGGGAACCAAAAGTCGCACTGCGCGATCTCCCCGGACGCCGACAGAAGTAGCTATCTGAATGGCCACGTGGTGATGGAGAACTCAAGGCTCCTTGGGTGCCGACCACGACACCGCTAGCAATGGCATAGCGCCGCGCCGCGATCGCCCGCCACCTGCACCACCTGCAAGGCATGGTTTCGACATCGCGGCACACGCCCGCGCCCTGCTCGTCGGAGTATGCGACATGGCTGAGCTCGCTCGAGGACGCCGATCGTCAGTCGATGGGGTATCCCAACGGTGGCAGTGCTCGAATACCGTAGGGTCCGCGGGAGCCTAGCGCTGGATCGCTATGCTTGCCGACCCACCGCGGTGGCCGAATTTGATGAAGGCGAAGCTGGTGCCGGTGTCGTAACGCCATGCGGCGTCGGCGGCGTCAAACTCCTCGGGCGTGGCCGCCTTGTCCAAGGAGACGCCGTCAAGCGCAACCGCGCGCGGCTCTGCGGTCAGGATTTGCAGACCGATCCGCCGCGCCACGGACGTCAGCCGCAACGTGGTCGCGTCGCTGTTCTGTTGGCATTCAACAGTCGTGCCGTCGTAGACGGTGAAGCTTGACTGCCCTTCGGGGTAGACGAGAAACAGCAGATTGTCATCCCGGCAGACGATGCCGTTATTGTTGACGTAGTCAGGGCTGCACAGCGTTTGCGGGACGGGCAACAGCATGGGGATGATGGCGCCGGCGCGCACAAAGAGTGGGAATTGCTGTTGATTGCTGTTGCGCCAGAAGAGGTCTTGGCGGCCGGAGTGGCGCTCCTGGGTCCAGAAGTCGAACCACACCCCTTCCGGCAGGTACACGACACGCTCGGTCACCGATTCGGGCCGTGTCGGCTCGAGCACCGGCGCCGCCAGCAGCTCGTTGCCGAAATAATAGGTGTGCTTGAGGTTGTGCGTCCGGGGGTCGTCCTGGTGCAGCAAGACCGGTGGGCGGATAACGGGAAAACCCCGTGTCGCAGCCTCATTCGCGTAGGTGTAGATGTACGGGAACAGCTGGGTGTGCAGGCGGGCGAAGAAGATGAAGTTCTGCAGGCCGAGTTGGCCGTAGCCCCAGGGGTATTGCCGCAGATCAGTCGGATTGTCGAGGTTCAGCTGGGCGACCTGACGGTGCATCTGCATGATCGGGGAAAAACAGCCGAACTGCGTCCACCGCATGAATAGGTTTTCAGGAGAGACGGGTGAAAAGTTGCCGTTCACATATCCGCCAATGTCGTGACCCCAGAGCGCGAAGCCGCTCATCGCCGCAGATTGGCCCGCCACGATGACAGTGGGCAGCCCATTGTCGTCGCCGAAGTTCGGCTCGTTGTCGCCGGCCCAGCAGACCGCGAACGCCTGTGAGCCGGTGAAGCCGCTGCGGGCGAAGATCACCCCGTTCGAGCCGAGTACACCGTTGATGGTCTTCTGGTATTCCACGCAATAGCCGTTACGCATCTCGCGACCCGTTCGGCCGTCGGCATACCGCAAGTCCAGCGGTATGTACTCGCCGCCCACAGGTGCGTTGATGTTGCCGGCTGCCGGCTTGTTGGTCAGCGCTTCGGCATCATCGGTCTTGAACCCACCGATCGCCGACTCGGACAGACCCGATCGGGTCGTCACTGCCGTGTCAGCCACCAGCTTCTCAAGCTGGGCGAGGAGCCAGTTGCGCGCGGTGCCGCTGGTGAAATCGATCGGGGCGCCGCTGCCTTTCCACCAGCGCGTGGTGAAGGTGTTGCCCTGCTTGTCGGTGACGAAGACCTTGCGCTGCTTCCCGTCCTGGAACGTTGCGGCTTTCGGCAGTTGCCCGTTCGGCTTGGGCAGTTCCTCGTCCAGCGACCTGTCGTTGACGAACGGCGTCATCCAGCACATCACCTTCAGCCCGCTGCGCTGCAGGAAGGTCATCATCTCGGACAGGGTTGCGAACCCGTCGAAGTGCGCACCCTCGAATGTGCCACCCTTTCCGAACTGGGTCATGTTGAACGTGAAATCGTTGTAGGCGGTCTCCCATGGTGAGTCGAAGACGAACATCGACGCCGGGATGCCACGTTCGCGAAACTTCGTGACGGCATAACGGACTTCACCGCCGCTGCGCCAGGTATCCGCTGAGATCCACGGCCCGAAAGCGAACGGCGGCAGCAACGCCGGCCGGCCGGCATAGGCGGTAAACCTGGTGAGGACATCCGTGAGCCGAGGGCCGTATACGACGTTGAACGCCAACGTGCTGGCCGGATTGCGCACCACGTAGCGGTCTTGCTGCGTCTTGCGCATGTCGAAGAGGCTTTCGGCCGACGAGTCGAGATGAAAGCCGTAGCCGCGGGTGCTGACAAACCACGGCATCACCGTGTAGCTGTCGCCGTTCACCCCCTTGCTGGCGGGCTGGTCGAATGTCGCGATGCGCACCGCGTTGCCGGCCTGGTCGACGCCGTTGAAAGTCTCGCCGAAGCCGTAGAAGCGTTCCGCCGGATTGGAGGCGGCGACGATGTCGGTCGCCTCGGGAATCACCCCGCCCCAGTCGACGACTTCGTAACGCACCACACCGTCGTGGGGAAAGGTGAGGCGCGCGGTGATGGTCTGTTGCCCGAGTTCCTGGTCGAGTTCCAGACCGTTGCCGACGGACCGCGACGACAGCGTGCGCCCGACGGTGTGCGTCGCGCCGGAGAAGCTCACCGAGGGCGGCTGAAACGTAATGACGTTCGCCAGTGGGTTCCCGTCCAGATCCGGGCCGGCCAGTTCGATATGGCCGCTGTTCCCATACACCCGCGCCTGCAGTTGGCCCGACGGAATTGAGAGAAAGTCCCCGGTGGGTCTCGGAATCATCGGGGGCGCACCGTGTCTCGGATAAGTGACGGCTCAGGCCTAACCAGGCGGACATAGAACCGATAATCGGATGCCGTCTCAGTGAGCGGACTGGTCAACGTCACCTCTTGGTGATCGGAAAGGCGAGTGGCGGCGAGGTCGTCGTACGCGCGGATCTCGCTCTTGTCGGCTGTTTCGGCGCTGCGCGCTCGCGATCCCACTGGATCTTGTCGATCGACAGCGGCGACAGCGCTACATCCGGCCAGTGTCGGGTGCCTTTCAGTAAGAGTTGCCCGTCGCGCGCTGTGACGGCGCCGCGCATGGTGGCCTCGAACCCCCGCAGCTGATATGTCCCGTTCACCCCGCGTTGGAACTGCTCGGTCCATCGGTCCAGCGGGGGGTAGGCCGGAGTCAGTGAGGAACACTTGAGCAGTCGAATCGTGCGTATTCGGCACGGGATTGACAGGTACATGTCCGTACGGAATCGGCTCGTGCAGGGGCGGAGCATACGACGCACGTGGTCGGCTAGAAGGCGTGGACACTGTTGTTCCCGGCCTCGCTGCGGAACTTAAGGGGTAGTTCGGTCCAAGCCGGCTCGGCGGCGCGTTTGAAGAACAGGCTGCTGCCCGTCTGTAACTGGTTGCCCGGATTGTCGCCACCCTGGAATTGTTACCGGTGAAGATCGTGATGTCCATGCCCGGCACGTTCGTGCCGACCGGATCGCGCATGGCGCCCCGCCCGCGTGGCTCCGGGTTTTGCGGGATGTGCCAGGTGTTGCCGAGATTCGCCATAGGATCACGTCCTCACGCCGGGCTGATGTCGACGAAGACGGCGGCGTGGTCAGAGAGGCCGCCTCGCTTTGTCTGGTGACGGTGTCGAAGTGGGGGAACAGCGTGCCTTTGGTTCCTCCCCACACGCCTTTGCGGAAAATGCCGGCACCGGTTGCGCGGGCGAACAGGCTCGGCGACAACAGCTGATAGTCGATCTTGTTGGATTTCGTGCCGTTGCCGAAGGTTCCGAGCCGGTTTTCATCGGGGTCGCCGTCGTCGAAGGGAGTGACTTCGGCGACGTCGGTGAGGTCGGTATCCGCGAGCAGTGGCTGCAGGGGAGCGCTGTGCGGTGTGTCGTTGAAATCGCCTAGCACGACAACGTTTTCGACACCGCCGTTACGGATCTCCTTATAGATCTTGGCGACCTGCTCGGCTTGGCGGCGGCGCCGCCGGACGCTGGTCTCATCGTTGCCGCCAAACTTGCTCTTGAGGTGGTTGACCAGGATGGCGATTGGTTGGCCGGCCAGCGCGCTGCCTTCGGGAAAGCGGAACCAGTACTCGGGACAGTCACGGCTGAATATCCGGTTGCCGACAGGTCCGTCGTCGACACGGGATCTGATGGTCTGAATCGGGTAATCCTGGTTGGCCAATATCCTCACGTCGATGCCGCGGGGGTCGTTTCCGTCGATCACCATGACGTGCGGGTACAACGGATTCGTGTCGTCCTGGTCACGGAGCAAGGTGTCGGAGAAGCGCTGCTGGGTCAGGCGATCCTCGGCCTCCATAACTCCGACGATGTCGGCACCGAGCTCCCTGATGACTCGGGCCGTGTTTTCGATCGCCACCGCCTCGATGCGGTCGTTGATCAGGTCGACCCAACCGGTCCAGTCACCGCGGCCCTCGGCGACCACGGTGACAGCGTCCTCGCCACCACCCCGTGGGCGCTTCAGCAGGTGGCCCCGAACCACCCGCAACACCGCGAAGCTGTCTTTGGCTGACGGGTCGCCGTCGCTGAGCAGCGGCCCCAATATCTTTAGCAAGCGCAAGATTTCCTGTTTGTCTTCGCTGCTGTAGGTTTCGTGTTCGAACAGCTCGTTGACTTTTGCGTGCGCGTCAAGAACCTCCGCGGCGACGTTCTCCGGCTGGTTCATCGCGCGCGGGCGCGAAAACGGTTTTCGACGTTATAGGAGGCGATCCGAATCTGTTGGCTCGGCATGACGTGACCCCCATCTGCTGCACAGCAGTATCGGAAGTGTAGCTGCGAAGCGGCTGTCGGTACTGAAGATCGCATTTCCGTTCGGGCAAAGTTCAGAAGAACCGGTAATACGTGGTGGGCGTAGCCATTCCGTCCTGTTGAGGGCCTTCGCGCCGCCAAACGCCGCTGGGTGTCCGACCGGTCCCGTTATCGGCACAAACATTGCCGGTTGCGGTTATTGCGCTGCTGTCAACTCTTACTGGCTGACTGGATCCGGGCAGCTGCGGGGGAGCCCTCCTTGACAAGGCATCCGGTCACGGACGTGAAGAGAACCGTGACCGCTGACCCGACCTCTGCGGGCACGACGACATGGAACAGCCCCAGGACGTACACCAGCACGACGGTCACGGCGCCGGCCGCCGCAGTTTTTCGAAGGAATTGGAAGAAGGAGTCGCCGTGCGCAGCCTGAAACGGAGCCGCGCCGGTGCGGACGCCATGCTCAAGCTCGGTCCACGCACGAAACGACTCGCCGCCAGCGTGCAGCGTGCAGAGCCACGCTACGCATCGAAGCCGGATGGTCGACGGCGAGGAAGCCGCCCATCTCGGTGAGCGAGCCCCGATCGTCGGGCGCCAGCTCAACTGCGCCCCCACAACCTCATCCACAGACCTCCGAGGCCTTCGGAATGTACACGCGCCGAACCGCATCGGGTCCCAGCTCGCGCGACTGCGGTGCACCCGCACCGCCAACTCCGCCCACTCTGGCGACGACAAGGCAACCTCGCCGTCGATGCCCGCCGTCCGACGCCCGGCATTGCGCTGGGTGACCTGCCGCACACTGATAAGCGTGTTCGACCACGACCCCAGCATCAATTTCTGCAGCGACCGGACCGTGGCCCAGTCCTGCTCCCGCGTCGCCTTGAAGATCCTGCGCCGCAACCGGATTACGTTCTGCTCATGGACACGCCAATCGACGAAATCCCACTCCACAGCCACGTCCTCGGGTCCGTTCACCGCGATGGTGTCCAACTTGCCCCTTCGGTTCATCAGGCCACCGGCCTCGGTGTTCAAAGGCTCACCTGCCCACGTCAGCACCCTTGCGAGTCCGGCCCCGCTCGGGCCGACATCCGGCCGGTTCCCCACGACGACCGACTAGAGCAGCAGCCACGCTGTCGTGAGTCCCGTCGCCTTTCGGCCACCGGCATCCGCTTCTTGGGCATCCTGTCCCCCCGAGGGATTCCGCCCCTCTTACGATCGGCCTACCAAAACCCTTGACGGGTTTCGGACCCCGACGGGGTTTCCACGTTCCACGCACACGAGAAACGGCCGGGGTGGGCGCCCCCTATACCCCGAGGCCAGCGGTGTTCCCACGACCGGCCCTCACTTTCCGGTCGCCGCTTGCCGCCTCTCCCAGCGGCCAGGCCCTATCACCCAGGTATTCGTCCCGTCTTCCAGGGTTAGAAATAACGAAGCATCATCAGGGGTTCACTCACGTTCACCCGCCCGGCCTTCCCCTCGCCCGGTTGCTCCCCCAGACGGAACAGGGGCCCTTAGGCTTCTACCCTGGGCTTCGCACCCCGACGGACAAGACCCGTCGACGCACGCCAAGGCGGGGATCGATCCTGAACACTGATCGAGAACTACCCACCCGGCATGACTGGCCTCCAATCTGGGAGTTCACTCGCTATGCGCGACCTCGTGTCGCACGTGAGGATTTCCTTTACTGAGATCAAGTCTGTTGGCGTCGATGAGCGCAGAGAACACCACGCGAAGCCAGAACTCGATGCGACGCTTGCCGTCTGCATCAATCGCAGATCCGGGGACAAATCGCGCTGGAATGAATTTCCGCACATCTGGCCGCGTGATATCAAGCGTCTCGACGCAGTTAATCGCGGCTCGCTGCCTTGCCGTGTCGGTCCGTCCGCCATCCTGGAACGGAGTTCGGCCGCGTTGGGTCTCGCGCAGGTGGACCAACTACATCCGATACGCGGCCTGCAAACGCACCCTCAGCCGCCTGTTCCACTTCGTGTGGTCACGGGTGATCCGGTGGTTCCGGGCGCTGCATCACTGGACGTGGAAGGACGTCCGCCGCCGGTTCACCACCCCCGACGGACCGTGGAAACCGATTGGGGCGGACGGGATCACACTGTTCAACCGGGCACGCAGTCCCCGTTTTTTACGACCCCGCCGGCGTGTGCGCAGCAGTAGTCCATACCCGCATTGAGGTTTTTCATGCACCAGGTGTAAAACTCTGGATTGTAGTCGGCGCGCGCGACGGCGGGGTGTGCAAGGGGGCTGGCTGCAAGCGCGAGCACCGCGGTGAAAAGGGTGGCGCGCACAAGCCGACGCACACGTGCGTGACGGGCAGGACTGGTCGTCGGGCGGGTCGTCATCATGGCGAGAGTCCTTTCGCGTAGCGGCCTTGAGTCTGATGTATCTGGGCGGGCCATTGTCATCGCGTCCCTAGTTCGATCCCGTGAGGTGCGGATTTGTTGCGGTATCGGCCGTGCCGGTGTCTGGGGGGTCTGGCGATAGCTGGGCCTGCGTAATCACATCGACTGTGGCCACGCCTGCGGCCGTTGTCGGCGAGTCCGCATGCCCTTCACCATCGGTTGCCGCCTCCGGTGGGGATTTCGGCCGGGGAACCTGCGCCCGCATCGCCTGCACCGCGATATGGCGGCCGAGCTCCGTGTAGGTCGCGAACTGCCCCTCGGTAAACCACTGGTCCGACGTGTTGTCGTGAGGAAACTCTGCGCCACCCTTTTCCGCAGCGTAGGTCAAAACCCAATCGGGCAACTCGCGCCACAACACAGCTTTGGCGACAATGAGCCATCCGCTGCTGGCCTCGGCGTCGAGTCCGGCCGCCCGAGGGTACTTTATTTCCCCTCTGACCACAGCGCCTTTGGTTATGCGGGCGTTGAGGCTATGGAACCCATTGCCATCGCCGAACTGGTCGCCGGATCCCGGTGCGAGATTCTCGACGCCGAACGGCCCGTCATTCTCGAGCGTGATCTCGACGCCGAGTTCGAATCTTGCGAGCCTAATTGCGTCGGCGAGACCGTACAGTAGGGGACCGGCGTCGCCGCCGCCGTCGATGCAGTAGATCATGCGGCACCGACGTCGCAGCGCTTCGACGAGACCGAGGTTTTCGTAGTGTCCGCCGTCGGTGACTTGAACGAGCCGCGCATCAGACTTATTGATACCAAACAGTTCCCGGTAGAAGTACCCGGCGCCGCGCACGGACGCCAGCGCCTTGGGGAAAGACAGTTTGGCAGCCTTGCACTGAGCGATTCTCGCGAACCTGGGGTTGGGGAGCCAGGTTCCCAGCCGCGCACCGGACAGCGCCAGCAGCGTCTGAATGCCTTTGTTCTGTCGTCCCATCGCCGAGGAGAACGCCGCTCCGCTGACCGCCACCGCTGCCTCTACGGTCAGGTCGCGTTCAATGCGCGGGGGAGCCGCTTGGCACAGTTCCGGAGTCTTGAGCCAGCCAAGGGCCGGTCCCCCAACGCAATCGGCGGTCATGACGAACGACACGGCGTTGAGGCCGGGCGGGGGCCGGATGTCGCCGTCGGAGATGGCGGCGGCCGCGGCGAACACAAATTTTGGGCCACCGGCTTGTGCTTTGCCGTACTTGTCGAGCCGCGTCGCTTCGCTAGGCTCGTATTTCACGGCCTTTTCCACGTCCTCCTTGCAGAGGCGGCGGACAGCGAATGTGCTTGCCAGCCGTTGCCGATAGAACGGATGCAGGCTCAACGAGGTGACGTCGAAGAAACTCAGCAGCAGCGCCAGCAGCGCGATCAACCCTAGCCATCTCGTCATATGGTCAGAAATCAGTGGCAACGCGGCCAGACGAGGCTCGCTGGTCTCCGCGTTGAAGACTTGCCCGGCGACGATGCCGAGCGCCAGCAGCCATCCGACCAGCAGCACACCCAGGGTGAGCAGCACCACGGCGATGCGTACGACACCCGACGGCACGAATTTCAGCCACCGGGATGGATTCAGAAAGCCGTCCTTCTTCGACATCGTCGACAGAGTCGCCCCGTATTGCAGGACCACGACTGCCGCGATGCCGCCAATCGCCCCCGCCGGTCCCTTGTCGGGTCGCTGCAGACACAGCCACATCAGTCCGGGTCCGGCAACGGTGAGAGCGAACACCAGCAGGGCCAGGAATACGGCCCCTCGGGCCACCTCGGCGAACCGCGCTTGCCACTTGGCGGTGCGCGGCGACGTGGAGAGCCACTCGCACAACAGACCGAGCGCGACGCATATCACAGCTGCGACAACGGGAATCGCTATGGCCGCGAGCGCCGCCACAGGGTGATGCGGCATTTCTGGGTTAGGCAACGGTACAGCCTGTTTGAGGGTGACCACGGCCGCCAGCGGAAGTCTGGCCACCAACATCCCCAGCAGCCACCCCAGAATGATCGCAGACAGGGACACGATGAGCAGTGACGCCAGAAGGTTCTTCAGGACCTCCGTGAGTGCCCGCAGCAGAGCGAGCGGTGAACCGGCGATGTAGCTGGACCGGCGGCGCAGGAAGTCGAATTCGACTGAGCCCGGGCCGAAGCGCTCGCACAGCGGAGCGATCGCGCCGCCGGCTTGACCGTTGGTTGCCTCGCATTGGACGCCGAGCAGGCGTGCCCCAGCGCTGAACCCGCCGCCGGACACCGAGATCACCCAGTCGAAGCCGTCAAGCGCCGGCGGGTACATTTCCCCGTCGTCGCCTCGCGGGCCGGCGAACGTCTGCATCGCGCCCATCGACACACAGGCAGAGCGGATTCCGCCGCCGGACAGGCACAGTGCCGTGGGCCGCAGACCGTAGTCGCTTTGCTTAGGGATCCGTTCGGGGGCGTCGGGTACGAAATACGCTTGACGCCAGGCCACTTCGTTGTCGGTGTTGGCCTGGACCGGATCCGGCGGCCACAACGCGTCGTCCCACCAGTTCCTGCCGTCATGTTTTCGCCGGTAGCGTCCTAGGCGCAGATACGCCAGGATGAGCCGCATCACCGACAAAAAAGTTGCTGGTATCGCCGCCACCGCCACAACTAGTGCGGCCCATCTGATGACGTTCACGGCCGCGGGCGATTCACTCCAGAACGCGCCGAGCAGTCCTGTGCGGGGTCGGTTGAGCCCAGACGAGATTAACGTGTTCTCAAGTAGATGTGCTGCCGTGGCGACAAGCACTGCGGCGAGGATGTAATGGCTGAATTTCTTGCCGGACTTGGAGCACGACATCAGGGCGGTGAAGACCACGGCGCACGTCATCAGCACCAGGAAAGAACCCAGGATCACCCATCGGTCGTGCGCGATCGCGGACCTCAGAGCCGTCGCTAGAAATGGGGTCTCGGCAAGCGGCAGTGGGTGCCCTTGCTGGTCGAGTTGAGGTTTGGTGGCGGAAATCTGGCTAAAGAGGGTGCCGGTGTCAGCCCGCGCGGAATTCTCGGCATATATGTAGGCGCCCGCGCAGATCAGGCCGATCGTGAGGCTTACGACCAGGATCAATCTGAGCCAAAGCGGCACTTTTAGCCAGGCACCGTGGATCGTGGACCACCTGCGACGCGGCATCGACACGACACTGTCTGAGTTCTCCGCTGTGGTCATATCGGTCGCCCCAGGGGATCGGTGGTGCAGGAGGCAATTGTCTCACCGTCGTGTCTGTTCTGGGCGCGATTGCACCCAATAGTCTGCATCAACCCGAATAGTCTGCATCAAATAGCGCCCCGGCCGTCAATGCGATAGCGGAGGTGCAGTCTTCCTCGCCGCCTCGCCGAATCCATCACCGAGTGGCCGGCGCGCACCCAAATTCGAGTAGCGCACTGCGCTAGATGGTATGGAGGCTGACTCGAGGCCGAAGGCCTCGGGCTGCAATCGGACATGGGTTGCCGGCGGCGGGTGAACACTCGCTACGGTCGAGCCACAGTTGCAGATCAGGAGGCCTCCGGTGAGTTTCAACGGTACGAGCCATTCTGACCTGGTGGTCGCCCTGCGGGACTGAAAATTGTGTGGTGGTCGCCTGTCGACGCCGTCTAACACTGTGGTCCCTGCGAGGCCGTGTATCGAGCCGGGCGCCGGATGTCGTCGTATGGGCCCTTGACTGTTGCCGCTTCATCGAGCACGAGGATCAGATTTGTTGTCCCCGTTGCGATATCCGCAGGCGACCACTCCCAGGTGGTTGGTGTTGAGGAGGAATTCATGTTGGCCGAGTCCCATGATGACGAGCAGATCATTGCCCGGGTGGCCGCCCTGGATATCGCGAAGGCGGAGTTGGTGTGCTGTGTACGGGTGCCAGCATCGGCAGGCGGTAAACGACGGTTGCAGGAGGTGACGACGTACTCCACGATGACTCAGTCATTGACCGAGCTGGCCAATCGACTGGTCGAGATGGGTGTGCAGCGGGTGGTGATGGAGGCGACGTCGTCGTATTGGAAGCCGGTGTTCTACCTGTTGGAGGCGCACGGGCTGGACCCGTGGCTGGTCAACGCCCGCGATGTCAAACATCTGCCTGGTCGGCCGAAGACCGATGTGCTCGACGCGGTGTGGTTGTGCAAGGTGGCCGAGCGGCAGATGCTGCGGCCGGGCTTCGTGCCGCCATGGCCGATCCGACGGCTGCGGGATCCGACCCGCTACCGCACCGATCTGGTGTCCGCGCGCACGGCCGAGAAGAACCGGGTCGAGAAGCTGCTTGAAGACGCCTGCATCAAGTTGTCGGTGGTGGCCTCCGACATCTTCGGGGTGTCGGGGCGGGCGATGCTGGCCGCGCTGGTGGCTGGCGAACGTGACCCCAAGGTGCTCGCCCAGCGGGCGCGAGCGCGGATGCGCGGCAAGATCGATCGACTTGAACAGGCCTTCGACGGGCATTTCGCCGATCATCATCGGTTCTTGCTGTCGCGCATGTTGGCGCGGATCGAGGGGCTTGACGCCGACATCGCCGCTGTCGACGCCCAGATCGACGTGCAGCTGGCCCCTTTCGCCGAGGCGGCGGCCCGGCTGGATGAGATCCCCGGTATCGGTCCGGTCGCTGCGGCCGCCATCATCGCCGAGATCGGGGTCGATATGTCGCGGTTCCCGACCGCCGGGCATCTGTGCTCCTGGGCGAAGTTCGCCCCGGGCATCAACTCCTCGGCGGGTAAGCCCCAAGGCAGCGCGTCGTCTGGACATGGCGATCCGTATCTGGCGCGTGTCTTGGGTGAGGCCGCCGTCGGCACCAGCAAGACAAACACTTTTCTGGCGGCCCGGTACCGCCGCATCGCCAGACGCCGCGGCCAACCCCGGGCAGTGGTCGCCATCGGTCGCTCCATCCTGGTGATCATTTGGCACCTGCTGCATGATCAAGACGCCCGATACCAGGATCTGGGCGCCGACCACTACAACCGACACGTCGATCCGTCTGCCATGAAGCGCAGTCCCATTCGACAACTCGAGGCCCTCGGGTACACGGTCACACTCACTCCGGCCGCCTAACAACGTGGTGCGCACCGACGCCAACTCACCATAATTTTCGGATCAGTGTTGGGTTGGATGTGCACGCACTTTCCCGCATGCCGTCGATGAGGAAACGGGCCGAGTCGAGCGGGCACGGTTATGCCCGGATCACGGCGAGATCCTCGGGTGGTTGGGCCAGTTGCGGGGTCCGGTGCCAGTGGCCTATGAGGCCGGGCCCACGGGATTCGGGCTGGCCCGGGCATTGGCCGATGCCCAGATCGACTGCACGATCGCGGCGCCGTCGAAGTTGATCCGTCCGTCGGGGGATCGGGTCAAGACCGATGCCCGCGACGCGGCGCATCTGACCCGGTTGCTACGGCTGGGAGAGATCACCGCGGTCACTGTCCCTGAGCGCGAAGTGGAGGCAGCCCGGGATCTGGTGCGGGCCCGTGAAGATTCGCGCGCCGATCTGATGCGGGTGCGTCATCGACTGTCCAAACTGCTGCTGCGCCAGGGCCGGGTGTATTCAGGTGGACAGGCCTGGACTGGGTTGCATGAGATCCGGTTGCGACGGCAGCGTTTCGATAACACTCACACCACGGCGGCCTTCGACCACCACTTCGATGCTGTCCTGAATGCCACCGCGGCCCGAGATCGCCTCGATCAGCAGATCATCCAGGTCGCGGCTTTGCCCCGGTTCGCCGACACGGTCAACCGGCTCGGATGCCTACGCGGTATCTCGGCGCTGACCGGGTTGGCGCTAACTGTTGAGATCGGCGAGTGGACCCGCTTCACCGGTGCCTCGATCGGCGCCTACGTCGGCCTATTGCCTCGAATACTCCTCAGGGACCTCGCGAGTACAGGGCTCGATCACCAAAGCCGGTAAACGCCCATGTGCGCAGGCTGCTGATCGAGGCGGCCTGGCACCATCGGGCGTCTTACCGCAATCCCGGGCCCACGATGCGGGCCCGCTGGGCCAACCTGGTTCGCGTTGGGGGATGCCGAACTCCGACACCGCCCTGCCGGTCGTGACGGCGGCGACGATCAGCACCCAGAACAGGCTCTTGCCGATGCCCTCGTCGCCGACCAGCAGGCTGACGGCTGCCATCGGGATCCGCTGGCGGGCCAGCCACCTGGGTTGCTCGGCTGGCCGCAGGTCGGCAGCGGCCCACAGCCTGGGCATCCCATCGCCGCCGGTCTTCGTGGACTGCTCCCATGCCGCCTTGGCGTCCCGCGCCAGGGTTTCCAGAGCGCCGGTCGGGTCCTCGCAGCCGGTCACGGCAGCCTTCATCGCGATGTCCTGGAGCTGGCCCCAGCTGTGGCGGCGGTCGAGTTCTCTCACCAGCCACTCGACGGACTCCTTGACGGGGCACTCCTCCCTCAACTTCAGGGTCACCGCAGGGAACTCGGTCTCCATCACCGCCCAGGTGGGGGCCTTCCCGCTCTTGTTCCAGTAGTTGACCATCCAGACGAAGACCTGCCGGTGGATCGGCTCCTCGAACACCTCCCGACGCAGGCCCGACTTGACCACCTCGGCCATTCCCTCGGCGGTGGTCATCAGGGCAAGCAGCTTGCGCTCCAGCTGGCTCATGGCGTGACCGCCTGACCGTCACCACGCCCACCGGTGTCACCCTCAGGCGGTAAGCTCGCGGCATCAGGCGGCCCGTTGGTGGCGGGTTTTCTGGTGGTGTATTGGATGGTGGTGGCCCCGGACTCCGGTTCGGGGCTTCCTCTTTGCCCCGCCCCTTCCCGCGCTCTCATGGCGCATCACCGCCATAGCCGGAGAACCGCTCGTCCTGGCCAGGCTCACCCCAGCCGGTCCAGTGCTGCCTGGCGATCTGCACCAGCCCGACCGTGGCCGGGTCGTGACACCGACTGCCGCGACGGTGGATGTCGAAGCCACGGACGCCGGTGAAGGTCACATGGCATGCCCCGCAGTGGCAGGCGCGCAGTCCCGTCCATTGGTTGTCGCAGCCGCCGCAGCCGATCCAGTTCGGTGCTGAGGCTTCAGCGCCCCATTTCGCAGCGGCGCGCAGGATTTGAGGCCCACGGGGGGTCTCGGCGGTGTCAGAGTGCCCGGGGCTGCTGGCAGACCCATCAGGCGGCGCGGCCCGCTGCCTTTCGGGAGCAGCGTGGGCACTGGAGGAGGAGCGCGTCAGCACACGCTCCGAGGGCCTCATGCGACACCGCCGCGCAGCGTTGCCGTCTTCTGCGCGGCCAGCCACTCGTCGAGGTCGGCGACGTCGTAATAGACCTTGGAGCCGATCAAATAGCTGATCGGCCCTTTGTTGGCGTGGCGGTAGTAGCGCAGCGTGGACTCGGCCAGGCCGGTGATCCTGGCAGCTACGTGGGTGGGCACCCTGCCGGATGCAGGGATGGGTGAATCGTTCATAGGTGCGGGCCTTCCGATGATGTGCGCAGCAACCACACGCGCCCGCCGACAGCGGGAGAACGCGCTTGACCTATACGGGTCGGTGGTTGCTAGGCATCAATCGGTTCTTCGGCCCAGCGACATCAGCCTACATGCTCATCACGACTGTTGTGCCGCATTAGCACCGGCTGCTTTGCGCGCAGCGGAATCCATTGCGACAGCAAGGTTATCGAAGTCGTCCGGCATCATGTGGCTGTAGACGCGCAGGGTGGTGGTCGCGTCCTGGTGTCCGAGCAGCCGCTGAACGGTGGCTACCGAGGCCCCCG
>Ga0306920_100002783_pt1 | contig 22084 bp, 20 predicted proteins | sample flu12Cox44000170_FD_204666 | JGI IMG/M metagenome (GOLD analysis project Ga0306920, IMG submission 204666) | Lab enrichment of tropical soil microbial communities from Luquillo Experimental Forest, Puerto Rico - flux4day.12C.oxic.44.000.170 (v2)... | ecosystem: Environmental > Terrestrial >...
CATCGCAGCAGGATCTGCCTTGTGGGCGGCCCAGGCAATGACGGGACAGCCCTCGCCGTCGAGGCGGTGCTGCAGTTCGGCTCTGAGATCCGGGGGAAGGCTGTGCGCCGTCACATCCTCGAAGAACACGAGTTGCGGCTCAGCGAAGCCCTCGAGGTAGCGACCATAGCCGCCATTGTAGATGTATGCCGCGTAGCCCGGCTTGTACCAGGCGTGAAGATCGGTGGTGATCACCGGCACGGTCTGTCCGCGGCAACCCGGCAAGGTGGTGATCCATTGCGCCGACTCGCGAATTGGCTCGTAGGGTACCGGCAAGCCGTGATCGGTCGCGAGTCGCTTGGTGACCATCGTGGCCATCGACAGAACGACTACCGAGAGGGCGACGTTCAACACCCTTCTTGCCGAGGTCGGGGCGGCCGATGCGGCGACGTCGTAGAGGCGTGCCATGGCAGCCCACAGGAACGGCGAGACGACGAGGAAATTCCGGGCCGAGAAGCTGGGGGCAATGAGCGTCGAGCTCGCAATCGCGCCGATCAGGACCACGATCGGGACGCCACAGAGAAATGCGGAAAGGGCCGAGATCGACCGATCACGCCGGTGCGCCGTGAAACTGCGGTTGAATATCAGCGTCGTTGCGCAGAGAGCGACCGCGACCACGCCGGTGACGCCAAGCGTCAGGTTGGCGCACGCGAAGAGGACGAGAAGGTACACTGCCGGATCATTGGAATACCAATTGTCCGTCAGGGAGACCTGGCTGTTGGGGACAATGACCCATTGCACGTAAAGCGCCGAGCTCAGGATCAAGGCGGCGGCGATGCCAACCAAGGGCAGCCGCAACGGGCGCCGCAGAAGACCGAGGACAATGAGAGCCGCAAGGCACTCGTACATGGCGTAGAAATGGACGAACGAACCCACAGCCGTGAGGACAGCGAGGCCAGCCAGCGCCAATCGCGTGCGCTCGCGCGGGCGTTCATCGAGCAGATAGACACAGAGCGCCAGAACGCCTGCCCCAACCAGCAGCGCCAGGGCATAGGAGCGGGCGTTCTGCGACTGGAAGAACCAGAAGAGCGAACTGGTGGCGATCGACGCGCCAAACAGCCGGGCACGCAAGCTGAACGCCTGTCCCGTTGCGGCGACGAAGACGACGATCGCAGCGCAGGCGCTGACCGCGCTGACGCCGCGCAGTGCCGCATCGCTGTCGCCAACGATGCTTGTGACGGCCGACAACAGGAAGAGATAAAGCGGCGGATGCACGTCGGTCACGATGCGTGACAGCAGGCTGGTGCCGTCAGGCCGCAACAGCTGGGCCGTGAACAGCTCGTCGTACCAGAAACCGTGGGTTTGCAGGCCGATGAAGGCGCCGGCCAGTCCAATGGCGCAGGCAAGACCGAAACAGACGGTCGCGACCAGATTGTCCTTCGCCGATCGTTCCCGCCAGACCTCGGCCGGGCTATCGATCGAAGACAAAGCTGAACCTGTCGCGGATGTAGCGGCGCTGGAATGGCTCGCGCAGGCGCCATATTCCGGCGTCGAGGACAAAGTGCGCCATCGTGGCACCGTAGAACGCCCCACTGAGCGCGAGGACGTAGGGCGAATTCATATACGCCGCGGCATCCTTGGCCATATCCAGCAAAACGGCTCCGATGGTCGCGATGCCAAGGAGGGCGACCACGGAGAGGACTGTGTCGCGCTTTGCCGTGCTGACCACGCCCATGAAGACGAGGTATTGCAGGCCGTGAGCCAGGGCGAAGCTGGCGATGGCGGACGGCGGATCGTTGAAGATGAACGCGGGCAGGAAGAACAAGGCGCCGCAGACCAGGAATGCCAGTCGAAGCCGATTGGTGCGAAGCGCGGCATTCTTGATGACCGCGACAGCGAGGCCGACCGGCACCAGCAGATAGACGCCGACGCCAACCTGCTGAAGCCATGCCATGTGCATGCCGCCGATATCTCCGACACCGAAGCAGCCCAACATCCCTGCGACCGCCGCAACCATCAGCGTGCGGCGCTCCCAAACCGACAAGGGCGAGCCATCAGTTCCCGCGGCGATGAAGCTCAGCAATCCCACATTCTGTTTTTGGTAATGCCACAGCTGCCAGCAAAAGAAGACGACGAGCAGGCAGCCGCGTTGTGATTGGCTGGCCATCTGGAAGAGCGCCGCACTGCCGGCAACGAGCAATGCCGGCACGATCAGGTAGCGCATCGGCTTCGAGCGGAAATGCGCGCGCATCGACGGGTCGGTGTAGAACCAGCCTGTTGCGGCAACGTGGAAGTTCGAGCCGAAGAAATTGAGAATCAGGAAGACGTTCAGCGCGGTCGCGGTGTCCGGGATGACGTGCCGGGTGAACGGAACCGCGATGAACGGCAACAATGTCATGAACGACACGGTCGCGAGGAAGACTTGCCAGGCGCCGACGGTCTTTATCGCGCCGGCACCGTGAGCAGCAGTAGCGGTCGCCGTGTTCGCCAACGTAATGCCTCCGCGCGACGGCTGCCGACAGCGCGCCTCGATCCTCGCTCAGGTTCGCTGTTCGTACGCGGACTTGCAGCTAATTTTGTGTCGCGTTTGTAACAGCTCCCGCGGCGGCGGCGCGTGACCGGTCGAAGATCTCCATGGTCCTGGCGTCGGCGCACGCGACATGCCGTTCGATGCGGTCCGCCACCGCCGCGGCATGGGTCGAGATCATGAAGTGTGCCGCACCGTCGACCGTCGCCAGCCGGCTGTCGGCGAGGCCCTCGGCCAAAAGCTCGGTGGCGCGCTTCATCGCCGGATGGCTGTTCGCGCCGCGCATCACCAGCGTCGGCACGTGGACCTTGGCGAGGCAGCCGCGCGTGAGATGGAAGCTGTAGGCGCAGATCCAGTCCAGCAGGTTCACCGGCGTGGTGGCGACCGCATAGTCGCGCACCTTTTGCGGCCAGCCGGCGAACGTGCCGGCGCCGCCATAGAAGTCGATCATCTGCTCGATCGCCGCCTCGGTGCCGCCGCGGAAGGCGGCGAAATAGGCGTCGGTCATGTCACGGAAGGCCGCGTAGCGGCCATGCTCGCCGGCATGGCGCAGCAACTCGGGTATCGGCGGTTCGATGACGGTGAGGCTCAGCACCGGCACGCGCCCGCGCAATGCCACGGCGAGCGCCGCCGTGCCGCCAAACGAATGGCCGATCAGGTGGACCGGCCTACCCGAGACTCGGGCCGCGCGTTGCACGACCGTCTCGAGCATCTCCGCCTCGTAGGCCATGTCGGCGGTGGCGGAGGTGCGCCGCTCGGCGGTGCGGCCATAGCCCAGCAGGCTGGTGGTGACGCAGCGATAGCGGTCCTGCCAATGGGTGATGATCGGCCGCCACGCCGCGCCGGTGCTGCAGGAGCCCGGCACCAGGACGAGCGTCGGCCCCTGTTCCGAAATTGGGCCGCGCTCGTCGTAGTCGATGCCGCCGAACCGATCGTCGATCACTGTGCGTCCTTCCGGTCGCTGAAGCTGCGCCCGGGCAGCGGCACCAGCATGCCGACCTGTGCCTTGTAGCGGCGGTACTCGTCGCCGAACGTGCGGATCAGGTCGCGCTCCTCGAACTGGATGGCGATCAGGATGTAGCCCGTGCACGCCACCGCGAACACGAGATGGCCCACGGTCATGGCGGGCGTCGACCAGAATGCCAGCAGGAAGCCGAGATAGAGCGGATGGCGGACGTGCCGATAGAGCATCGGCGTGTGGAACCTGGGCTTCGGCAGCTCCCGGCCCAGCATGCGCGCGAACACCTGCGTCAGGCCGAACAGCTCGAAGTGGCTGATCATGAAGGTGCTGGCGAACAGCAGCACCCAGCCGAACCAGGAGACGATGTGCAGGATCGCCACGGTCGTCGGGTCGGTCGTCGTCCAGACCGGCGTCGGGATCGGGCGCCACTGCCAGAACAGCAGCAGCAGCACGAGGCTGGCGAACAGCACGTAGGTGCTGCGCTCGACCGACTTCGGCACCAGCTTCGTCCAGGCCCGCTTAAAACCTTCGCGCGCCATCACGCTGTGCTGGACGGCGAACAGTCCGAGCAGGGCGACGTTGATCGCCAGACTCTCGACCAGTGGGCCGCCGCCACCGATGTCGATCGACTTCGGCACCACGAGATTGGCGACGAAGCCGATGGCATAGAGGATGGTGAAGAAGAAGACGCCGTAAGCGGCGACGCCGTAGAGGACCGCGAACATGCCGGCCATTGTCTGCTCCTGGTTGTAGGGGCGGGGGGAACCGGCAAATAGGCGCGGATAGGGCTAAAACCCTATCCAATTCGCGTCAGGACTATCCTGATTGTGATATTCTTTACATCACGCCTGCCGCCGTTTGGCTGTATGGTCCGCGCCCATGATCCGGCGAAACGACATTTCGAGCAGATCTCCCTTGCCGCGCGGCGTCCGTCGCGCGCTCGAGGCGATGCGCGCCAATGTCGGCCATGACTGGACGGTTGCCGAGCTCGCCACCGCGGCCGGGCAGTCGGGGAGAACCTTGCAGCGGCAGTTCAAGGTATTCCTCGGCAAGACTCCCTGGACGGTGCTGGGCGACCTGCGCTTCGAGGCCGCCCGCCGCGAGCTGCTGATCGGCTTGCCCGAGACCAAGGTGATGGACGTGGCGCTGCGCTACGGCTTCTCGCACTACGGCCGCTTTTCCGTCGAGTACCGCCGCCGCTTCGACGAGACGCCGTCGACCACGCTCAAGCGCCAGCTCACCTTCGCCGATGCGCTCGCCTCGATGCCGGCCGTGCCGGTCACCAGCCGCGAGCGGCCGACCGTGTCGATCAGCGCCATCGAGGCGGTGCCGCGCACCGAGGACGCCGCCCGCAGCGTCGCCGACGAGCTGGCGACGGCGCTCAGCCGCGCCGGCATTGCCGTCACCAGCGACCCGCGCTCGGCGCGCTATCGGTTGGGTGGCAGCCTGCGCATGATGGGCGAGCAGAAGCGGCTGACGCTGCGGCTGATCGACGGCGAGACCGGCACTCATCTGTGGGCGCATCGCTACGATGGCGCCTTCGGCGGCGAGGCCGATCCGGCCGAGCACGTCGCCGTCCGCATCGCCGTGTCGCTGCAGCCCTCGCTGCGCCGGGCCGAGATCGACCGCGCCCAACGCAAGTCCGAGCGCGACCTGACCGCCCACGATCTGACCTTGCGCGCCATGCCGGGCATCCTCGCGCTCGATGCCGACGGCAATGCGCGCGGCCTCGATCTGCTGGACCGCGCGACCGATCGCGATCCCCAGCAGCCGCTCGCACTGGCGCTGTCGGCGTGGGCACACGTCCAGCGGGTCACCTATCACTTCACCTCCAAGCCCGAGCAGGAGCGCGCCCGCGCGATCGAGATCGCGCGCAAGGCGCAGTCCATGGCCGACGAGGCAAGCGCGCTCGCCGTGCTGGGCAACGCCTTCACCCTGCTGCACGACCTCGACGCGGCGGAGCTGGTGGTGCGCAAGGCGCTGGCCATGGATGGCGGATCGGCGTGGGCGTGGAGCCGCCAGGCCTGGATCGACTTTTACAAGGGCGACGTCGATGGCGCGATCGAGCGCTTCAAGGTGGCGCTCGACATCGCGCCACAGGATTCGCTCGCCTTCAATGCCAAGGTCGGCATCGGCTGCGCCCACTTCGAGGCGGCGCGCTATGCCGAGGCGGCGCGCTGGCAGGAGCGCGCGCTGCTGGAGCATCCCTCGTCGGTGTGGATCCATCGCACGCTCTGCCCGGCCTACGTGCTGGGCGGAGAGCAGGACGCTGCCCGGCGGAGCATCGGCGCGCTGCGCGACCGCTACCCCGACATGACCCTGTCCGAGGTGCAGCACAACCTGCCGCCGCTGTCGCCGTCCTATCGCGCGCGCATCTCGGAAGGCTTGCGCAGCGCCGGCCTGCCCGACTAGCCGGACGCAGCGTCCATCCCGGCCGCGACCAGCAGCACGCGGGCGGCTTCGCGGGCGGCACGCGCCACCGTCGGGTCCTTGCGCACCAGGGCGGCGGCGATGGCGCCGTCGACCAGCAGCATCAATTGTAGTGACAGGCCGTCGGGATCGGCGACGCCGGCGCGGCCGAGCAGCTCGCGGAACCACTGCCGTCGCATCTCCTTGAAGGCGAGCGCGATCTCGTTGGCGGCGTGCTTGGGGTCCTTGAGCTCGGCCACGGCATTGACGAAGGCGCAGCCGCGGAAGCCTTCGTTGGCGAACGCCCGCTCGAGCCGGTCGAAGTCGTCGAGGATCTGCTGCGCCGGCGGCTTGGTCGAGGTCGGGATCAACCGCAGCCGGCGCTGCAGGTAAGCCACGATCAGCGCGTCCTTGGACGGGAAGTGGTTGTAGAGCGTGCGCTTGGAGATGCCGATCTCGGCCGCGATGGTGTCGACCCCCATCGCCCGGATGCCCTGGCCGTAGAACAGCCGGTCGGCGGTCTCGAGAATGCGGTCGGCCATCGGCCTTCGTTTCGGGGAGCGAACCAAACTACACAGACCCGTTTACATCAATCATAGGGTCTGTATTGTATTACACAGATCGGTGTAATGCGAGCCCCAATTCCCATCCTTTCCGGCGCCGCCCTGATGCTGAGCATCGGCATGGGCCTGCGTCAGAGCCTGGGCCTGTTTCTCCAGCCGCTGACCCGCGACCTCGCGCTGGCCGTCGCCGATTTCACTGTCGCCATCGCGATCCAGAACGTCACCTGGGGCATCCTGCAGCCGATCGCCGGCGCCGTGGCGACGCGCTGGGGCTTCCGCCCGCTGATGCTGTCGGGTGCGGCGCTCTACACCCTGGGGCTGGTCGTGCTGGCGACGGCGCAAGGCCTGCTCGGCGTGGTCATGGGTGCTGGCGTGCTGATCGGCGCGGCTCTCGCCTGCACCGCCTCGGCCATCGCGCTCGCGGTTGCCTCGCGAGCGGTCTCGGCCCAACGGCGCAGCACGGTGCTCGGCCTGGTGACTGCCGCGGGTTCGCTGGGCTCGGTGGTGGCAGCACCACTCGGTCAGATCCTGTCCGACAGCGAGGGCTGGCGGGCGGGTGTGGTGAGCTTCGCCGTGCTGGCGAGCCTGATGCTTCCCGCAGTCTGGCTCGCCGGTCGGGTCGACCGGTTCACTGTGCCGGCGCGCGTCGGCGATCCGCTGGCCGGCGGCACGGCCCGCACCGCCATCGCCGCCGCCTTCCGTAACCGCTCGTTCCTGATCATGGCCGGCGCCTACTTCGTCTGCGGCATGCAGCTGATCTTCATCGCCACCCATCTGCCGTCCTATCTCGCGCTCTGTGGCATGGACCCGATGCTGAGCGCCGAGGCACTGGCGGTGATCGCCGGCTTCAACGTCGTCGGCAGCCTGTTCTTCGGCTGGGCGGGCGGACGCTGGTCCAAGCAGGCGCTGCTGGGCGGCATGTACGTCGCCCGCTCGATCGTCCTTGGCTTCTACTTCTCCTACCCGCCAACGCCGGCAGGCACGCTGATCTTCGCCGGCTGCATGGGCTTCCTGTGGCTGGGCGTAGGACCGCTGATTGCAGGCTCGGTCGCCGAGATGTTCGGACTGCGCTGGCAGGCGATGATCCAGGGGATCGCCTTCATGAGCCATCAGGTCGGCAGCTTCGTCGGCGCGCTGGGCGGCGGCGTGCTGTTCGATCTTTTAGGCTCGTACGATCTCGCCTGGCAGCTCGCGGTCGGCATGGGCCTCACCACCGGCATCACGCAGCTGATGTTTGCCGCCCCTCCACCACCTCAAGCGCGTCCACCGCGGCTCGACCCTGCGATAAGTGCTCGCTAAAGTGGCGTAATGCGCGTCTTTCTCATCACCGGCGCCTCGTCCGGCATCGGCGCCGCGGTGGCCCGCGCGGTAGCGGCTCCCGATACGGCAATCGTCCTGCACGCCCGCAAGAACCGCAGCGGCGCCGAGCGCGTGGCCCAGGCGGTCGGCGCCTCAGGCGCGCAATCGCTGATCGTCGAAGGCGATCTCGGCGTGGCCGGCACGGCGACGCGACTGGTTGATGATGCGACCAAGCGCTTCGGTCAGCTCGATGCCGTGGTGAGCAACGCAGGCTTCGCCGACCGTCGCCTGGTGGGTGAGGTCGATCGCGCTGCCTGGGACGCCTCGCTCGCCGCCATGACCTCGGCCTTCTTCGAGCTCGCCACGGCGGCCAAGCCCTGGCTGGTCAAGGCGGGCGCGGGCGGGCGCATGATCGGCGTCTCGTCGTTCGTGGCCCACGCCTTCGCACGTGGCCTCATGAGCTTCCCCGCCTCGGCTGCCGCCAAGGCGGGCATGGAGGCGCTGGCCAAGGCATTCGCCGTCGACCTCGCCCCGAGCGGCGCCACGGTGAATTGCGTCGCTCCCGGCTTCGTCGAAAAAGATGCCGACGGCCATGCCGCCGTGCCGCGCGAGCGTATGGCCAAAGTGAGCGAATCGATTCCGATGCGCCGCTACGGCAAGCCGGCCGAGGTGGCGGCCGTGATCGCCTTTCTGTGCTCGCCGGCGGCGAGCTACGTCACCGGCCAGACCATCCACGTCAATGGCGGGCTGACGCTCTAGATGTACTTGAGGAAGGCGGCCAGGCTCTTGGCCGCGGGCTTCTCGCCATTGGCCGCGACGTAGTCGGCCAAGGTCCGCTTCACGGCCGGGAAACTCCGTGCGTTGGCGATCAGCGCCAATTCGGCGGTCGATGCGTAGATCATCCGCACGAGCGTCACCTGATCGTGACGGGATTTTACCTGCTGGAGATCGTCCTTGGCGCCGCTGCTCATGGCGACGGTCAGCCGGGTGATATCGATCGCCACGGCGTCGGACTGGTTGGCGACGGCGGCGAAGAAGTCGAGGATCGGCCGGACGTAGCGTGTGTCGCCCGTCGCGAAGAAGGCGCCCCACAGGATGTCGAGATGAGTAGGGAAGGCGACCTTCAGGTCTTCGAGCTTCGTCGGCAGCCCGGCCAGCTCGGCGCCGAGCTTGGCGTCTTGCCCCGCGGCGCTCAGCCGAGCGCGCAGCGTGGCGGCGGGCGGCGGCTGGCCGGAGAGCTGCAGGGCGGCCAGGACGACGTCGGCGGTCTTGGCATCGAAGCGGGCGGGGAGGAGCTTGTCGATCCAGTCGGGATGGCGCTGGAAGGTCGCGGCGAAGAAACCCACCAATACCGGATAGTCGTCCCAGTCCATCGGCCGGTCGGCCAAGGCTTGCAGGTATCCCTCGAGCCGGGCCATGCGCGGGTCGTCCTGGAAGCGCGTGATCACCGGGCTCGCTTTGGGAAAGGGTTGCGTCGGGTCGGCGCGTTGGGCGAGCGACGGCGCGGGCGTCGCAAGGCCCAGCGCCAGGCCGAGCGCGAGCGCGCCCATGACGGCGCGAAGGACCATCATGAAAGCCCCGTGAGCTTGAGGCTGAGATCGCGCAGCTGCTTGCGTGCCTTGGCGTCGTAGGCCTGGGCGTTGGCGCGCGCCTCGTTCATGACGTTGAAGTAGAGCCCGCTCTTGCCGTCGAGCTTGGGCGAGACGGCGAGCTGCAGGATGGCCGCGGCGCCGGTCTCGACCTTGCTCATGGGCGTCACGCCCGACTGCTTCACCATGGTCGTGTTCATATAGGTCGAGGGATGCAGCGCGTTGGCGATCACACCGCTGCCAGCGAGCTCCCCGGCGAGGTCGATGGTGAACATGATCTGGGCGAGCTTGCTCTGGCAGTAGGCCGCGGACCCGCTGTAGTGCCTGGTGAGCATGACGTCGTCGAAATCGATGGCTTGCTGGCCGGCCGACGAGACATTGACGATGCGTGCGGGCTTGCCCGCTTTCACGAGCGGCATCAGCAGGTTGGTCAGCAGGAAGCCCGCGAGATAATTCACGGCAAAGCGCAGCTCGTGGCCGTCCTTGCTGGTCTGGCGTCCCGGCCGGTCGCCGGTGGTGCCGATGCCGGCGTTGTTGATCAGCAGGTCGAGATGGTCGGTCGTCTTGTTCACGGCCTCGGCGAGCTGGCGCACCTCGGCGAGCGACGAGAGATCGGTCGCGAGGAACGCGGCCTTGCCGCCGGCCTGCTCGATTTCGCGCACCAGCGTCTCGCCACGCTCGCGGCTGCGCCCGTGCCCCAGCACGCGCCAGCCCTGCTTGCCGAGCTCCCTGGCGACCACGCGGCCGACGCCGTCGGTCGCGCCGGTGATGAGTGCCGTCCGTTGCCTGCCATCAGCCATGTCGGGCTCCCTTCAGGGGATGGTGCGCACCAGCCGCACGATGTCGATGCCTTTGCTGTCGATGCCGAACCAGTCGAGGTAGTGCGGCACCTGATGGTCGAGCATGTGGCGGCCGTGATGGATGCGCCGGCCATGGGTGCGGGCGCGCTGCAGGAGCGCGGTCTCGACCGGGCTCATGATGACCTCGGCGACCACGGTATCGTGGTCGAGCGTCATCGGATCGAACGCCAGTGGATCGCCCGGCCTGAGACCGAGCGGCGTGGCGTTGATGGCGTAATGGATGCCCTTGGGCGGGGCGATGACGTTTGCCACCGGCACGTCGGGGTAGAAGCGCGACAACCGGTCGATCGCGGCATCGGCGCGCGCGTCATTCAGCTCGCTAACCAGCAGGCGGCCAACGCCCGCCTCGCACAGCGCCGCCGCAATGGCGCCGCCGGCGCCGCCCAGCCCGACCAGCCAGACGCTGGCGCCCTTGACCCGGTGGCCCTGCGCCTCCAGCCCCTTCACGAAACCCAGCCCGTCGGCGATGTCACCCGCCAAGGTGCCGTCCTTCTCACGCTTGACCAGATTGACGCTGCCCGAGGCCTGGGCGCGCTTGGTGAGGCGCCCGAGCAGGGGCAGGATCGCCGTCTTGTGCGGGATGGTGACGGTAAAGCCGCCGAGATTGCGCATGTCGCCCAGCGCCTTGAGCATCACCGGCAGCAGCGCGGTTCCGCCTTCGAACGGCAGCCACACGGCGTTGGCGCCGACCGCGGCGAAGACCTGGCTCATGACCGTGGTGGCGCGCAGCTGCCGGATCGGGTCGCCGATCGTGCCGTAGAGGCGCGTCGCGCCATTGACCGAAAAGAGTCCCGTGAAGAGCTGCGGTTCCGTCGTCGCCATGGGGTGCAAGCTTAAACGAAAACGGCGGGACTTGGTCCCGCCGTGATCATTGGCCTAAGCCTCGGTCAGAGGTGCTTCAGCACGTTCTCGGCCGAGGACACCTCGAAGGCGCCCGGCTTCTCGACGAACAGGTCCTTGATGACGCCGTTGTCGACGATCATGGCGTACCGCTGGCTGCGCGTGCCCATGCCGCGCTCGACCAGGTCCATGGGAAGACCCATCGCCTGGGTGAACTTGGCGCTGCCGTCGGCCAGCATCTTCACCTTGCCATCGGCCTTCTGCTCCTTGCCCCAGGCGCCCATCACAAAGGCGTCATTGACCGAAATGCAGGCAATGGTGTCGACACCCTTTGCCTTGAACTTGTCAGCGTCGGCCACGAAACCGGGCACGTGTTTTGCTGAACAAGTGGGGGTGAATGCGCCGGGCAGCGCGAACGCCACGACCTTCTTCCCCGGCGCGAACAGCTCTTCGGTTTTTATCGGTTTGGGACCCTCTGGGCCCAGCTCGTACAGCGTGGCGCTGGGCACCTTGTCGCCGACCTTCGCCATATCCACTCCTATGTTGAGTGTGTTGTTGACGGGGCGACCCTAGGACGGGAGCCCCCAGTCTGTCCATCCGACCTTGACCTTTGACCGGACAATCCCCATGGATTTGAGAGATCATCACACCATGCCCGAGACCAGCTCGTCCGCTGCCTCCCTGGTTGGCCGCTTCCTGGTGGCCGCGCCGTCCATGCCGGATGAGCGCTTCCAGAAAAGCGTGGTGTTCGTGTGCAAGCACGACGACGACGGCGCGCTCGGCATCATCGTCAACAACAAGGTCGAGGACCTGCCGCTCGGCCAGGTCTACAAGCAGCTCGGCATCACTGTGCCGAAGACCGCGGCCGAACGCCCGGTGCTGTTCGGCGGTCCGGTGGAGACGTCAAAGGGTTTGGTGCTGCATTCCGCCGACTACAAGCGCGAGGGGGAGACGCTGCTGATCGAAGGCGGCATGGCGCTCACCGCTTCGGTCGAGATCCTGAAGGACATGGCCGATGGCAGCGGGCCCAAGCAGGCCTGGTTGGCGCTCGGCCATGCGGGCTGGCAGCCCGGCCAGCTCGATCGCGAGATGCAGGACAATGCGTGGCTCGTCGTCGATGGCGACGCGGCGCTGGTGTTCGACGCCGATTTCGACGCCAAGTGGCAGCGCGCGCTCGATCGCCTGGGCGGCAAGGGCGGTCCGGGCGGCAAGTTCGACCTCGCGTCGTTTTCGCATCAGGCGGGACGCGCCTAAAGCCAAACCCGCTTCAAGCGCAGCGGCTCTGCAAGATACGACTGCTGATTGTAGTAGGTTTCCCCAAGCAAACGGGCCTATAGGCGAAGAGCGTCGTTCGCATCCCTCCCTTCGCGAAGGACGCGTGTAATGCGGGACGCCGTTGCTCCTTCCCCAACCCTATTCGGGAGCGATGGCGTCCCGTCGTTCGTCCGCCGCTCGCGTCAGCGTCTGAAATAGGCGGCGAACTCCTTCACGATCAGCGAACGTCGACTTACTCGGCGGCGGCCTTCTCGCTCGCAGGCGCGCGATAGGCGGCGAGCAGGGAGGCTTCGCGCTCCTTTGCCGCCTGCACGTTCTTCTCCTTGACGTGGCCGAAGCCGCGCATGCTCTCGGGCACGGTGGCGATCTGCACCGCCATCGCATGGTTGCTCTGGTCGAGCGTGGCCAGCACCGAGTCGATCGTCGCCTCATACTCGCCGATCAGCCGTCGCTCCATCTTGCGTTCGGCGGTGTAGCCGAAGAGGTCGAACCGCGTGCCTCGCAGGCCCTTGAGCGAGGCCAGCAGGCGGAACAGCGGCATCACCCAGGCGCCATACTCGCGCTTCTTCAATTGCCCGCTGGTCGGATCGCGGTCGGCGAACAACGGCGGTGCGAGATGGAAGGTGAGCTTGTAGTCGCCTTCGAACTGGGCGCCGAGCTTCGCGAGGAATGCGCCGTCGGTGTAGAGGCGGCCCACCTCGTACTCGTCCTTATAGGCCATCAGCTTGTAGAGCGACTTGGCGACCGCTTCGGCGAGGCCCGAGCGGCCCGGCGCCTTGGCCTTTTCGGCCTGCGCCACCTTGTCGACAAAGGCGCGGTAGCGCTCGGCGTAAGCCTTATCCTGGTAGGCGGTCAGCAGCTCGACGCGCTTGGCGACGATCTCCGACAGCGTGCGCGCGACGGTCTTCTCGATCCGCAGCGTCGGCTTGGCGGCAGCCTGCACCGCGCCGAGATTGTGGGCGGCCAGCCGGCCCCAGGCGAAGGTACGCTTGCTGGTCTCGACCGCGACCCCGTTCAACTCAATGGCGCGCTCCAGCGCGGCGAGCGACAGCGGCACCAGGCCCTTTTGCCAGGCATAGCCCAGCATAAAGAGGTTCGTGGCGATCGAATCACCCAGGATCGCGGTCGCAAGACCGGTGCCGTCGACGAACGTCGTCGCCTCGTCGCCCGTGGCGTCGCGGATCGACTTCATCATGGCCTCGGCGCCGAGATCCATGTCGCCGTTCATGACGAACGCCGCGACCGGCGTCATGTAGCCATTGATCACCGCCTTGGTGACACCGGGCTCGATGCGCGACAACGCGGCAGGCGAGGCCGCCACCACCATGTCGCAGCCCAGCACCAGGTTGGCGCCGCCGGCGGCGATGCGCACGGCGTGGAGGTCCTCAGGCGCCGGCGCCAGCCGCACATGGCTCATCACCGCGCCGTTCTTCTGGGCGAGGCCGGTGAAGTCGAGCACCGTGCAGCCCTTGCCCTCGAGGTGGGCCGCCATGCCGATCAGCGCCCCGACAGTGATCACGCCGGTGCCGCCGATGCCGGTCACCAGGATGCCGTAGGCTTCGGAAAGCGGCCGCATGGTCGGCGGCGGCAGCGCGGCGAAGGGATCGTCCTGCACCAGCTTGAGCTGCGGGCGCTTGGCCTTGGCCGGTGTGCCGCCATGCACCGACACGAAGGACGGGCAGAAGCCGTTCAGGCAGGAGAAGTCCTTGTTGCAATTGCTCTGGTCGATCTGCCGCTTGCGGCCGAGCTCGGTCTCGAGCGGCTTGACCGACACGCAGTTGCTCTTGTCCGAGCAGTCACCGCAGCCCTCGCAGACTGCGTCGTTGATGAACACGCGCTTGGCCGGGTCGGGGAAGGTGCCGCGCTTGCGCCGGCGGCGCTTCTCGGCGGCACAGGTCTGGTCGTAGACCAGCACGGTGAGCCCGGGGATCTCGCGCAGCTCGCGCTGGACGGCGTCGAGCTCGTCGCGATGGCGGATGCTGACGCCATGGGCGAAACCGGCATTGGTCGGATACTTGTTGGGCTCGTCGGTGACCACGACGATCTTCTTGGCGCCCTCGGCTTCGACCTGGCGGGTGATCTCGGGCACCGAGAGCGGGCCGTCATGCGGCTGGCCGCCGGTCATGGCGACGGCGTCGTTGTAGAGGATCTTGTAGGTGATGTTGATGCCGGCCGCCGCCGACTGGCGGATCGCCATCAGGCCGGAATGGTAGTAGGTGCCGTCGCCGAGATTCTGGAAGACGTGCTTTTCGGACGTGAACGGCGCCTGGCCGACCCAGGTCACGCCTTCGCCACCCATATGGGAGATCAGCGCGGTGCGCCGCTCGGGCATCCAGATCGCCATGCCGTGGCAGCCAATACCGGCCATGGCGCGGCTGCCTTCCGGCACGCGCGTCGAGGTGTTGTGCGGACAGCCTGAGCAGAAATATGGCGTGCGCGCGACCTTGGGCGGCGGCGCGGCCAAAAGCTTCTCCTTCGCTTCCAGCCGGGCCATGCGCTGCTTGAGCTCGGGCGAATCGCCGGTGTGCTTCATCAGCCGATTGGCGATCACCATGGCGACGCCGGTCGGCGTCAGCTCGCCTTCGCTCGGCAGGATGATGCGACCGGTCTCGTCGCTCTTGCCGATCACCACCGGCCGGCGGTCGGCCGGCAGGTTGTAGAGCAGGCGCACCAGCTGGTCCTCGAGGTTGGAGCGCTTCTCCTCGATCACGATCACCTCGTCGAGACCTTCGGCGAAGCGCCGCGCGCCTTCCGGCTCCAGCGGCCAGGTCATGCCGACCTTGTAGAGGCGGATGCCGAGCTCGCGGGCGCGCGCCTCGGGGATGCCGAGATCCTCCAGCGCCTGGCGGGTGTCGAGATAGGCCTTGCCCGTGGTCATGATGCCGATGCGCGCGGTAGGCGGATCGATCACGATTTTATCGAAGCCATTCGCCCGCACGAACGCCTTCACCGCTTCCATCTTGGGCCCATGCAGGCGCCGTTCCTGCTCCATCGGCGCGTCGGGATTGCGGATGCCGAGCCCACCCGGCGGCAACTGGAAGTCGGTAGGCAGGTTGATCCTGATGCGCTCAGGATCGACCCACACCGATGAACCGGATTCCACCGTCTCGGAGATCGCCTTGAAGCCGATCCAGCAGCCCGAATAGCGCGACAGCGCGAAGCCCAGCATGCCGAAGTCGAGATACTCCTGAACCGTCGCCGGATTGATGACCGGGATCATCGCCGCCGCGAACACCTGCTCGCTCTGATGCGGCAAGGTCGAGGACTGCGCGCCATGGTCGTCTCCCGCCAGCACCAGGACGCCGCCGTGTGGCGAGGTGCCGGCCGAGTTGCCGTGCTTCAGCACGTCCATCGAGCGGTCGACACCCGGCCCCTTGCCGTACCAGATGGCGAACACGCCATCGACCGTGGCGCCGGGGAACAGGTTGACCTGCTGGGTGCCCCACACCGCCGTCGCGCCCAGATCCTCGTTGAGCCCCGGCTGGAAGTGGATGTTGTTGTCCTTGAGGTACTTCTTGGCGCTCCACAGGGCATGGTCGTACATGCCGAGCGGCGAGCCGCGATAGCCGGAGATGAAGCCGCCGGTGTTGAGGCCCGCCTTGAGGTCGCGCTGGCGCTGCATCATCGGCAGGCGGACCAGCGCCTGGATACCGGTCAGGTACACCCGGCCCTTGTCGAGCCGATAGCGATCCTCGAGCGCGTAGTCGCCGAAGACGAGGGGAATGGAGGTGTCGGCGCTGCTCATCGCTCAAGCCCCTCCCAGGGCGCGGCGTGAATGATCGTTCACGGCCGAGCATAGCCCGCCGTCACCGTGAAAGAAGCGGTGAATTTCGCAGCTTTTGCCGGGTCTCGACGTTGTACCGGCCAGCGGGAGGAAACCATGGGCTACAAGACCATCCTGGTTCACTGCGACGCCAGCAAGACGACACAGGGCCGGGTCGCGATCGCCGTGGAGCTTGCCGGGCGTTCCGACGCCCATCTGGTCGGCCTACATGTCCGCCAGCGCTTCGAGGCGCCGATGTTCAGCGACGCGACGGTGGCCCTCGATGCGCTCTACCGGACCTACGAGCAGGCGGTGAAGACCGAGGAGACCGCGTCGTTGGCCGCCTTCCAGGGCGCGCTCGCCGGCAAGCGGCGCTCGAGCGAATGGCGCGTTGTCGACGGCTACGCCGAGGAGAATCTCACGGCGGCGGCGCGCTACGCCGACCTCGTGGTGGTCGGCCAACCTGAGCCCGAGCCTGTCCCTGAATCGACGCCGTCCAACCTGCCGGAAAGGCTCGCGCTGCACAGTGAGCGGCCCGTCCTGGTGGTGCCGCATATCGGCGCGGTCCAGCCGGGCCGCACGGTCATGGTGTGCTGGAACGGTCGGCGCGAGGCGTCACGGGCCGTGACCGGCGCCCTGCCGCTTCTGAAGGCGGCCGAGCGGGTGATCGTGCTCACCATCGATGCCGAGAAGACCGACGAACCGGAGGCCGGTAAACGGGCCGGCGAATGGCTTGCCCGTCATGGCGTGAAGGCCACGACGCAGAGCGACAGCGCGACGGCGACCGACGTCGGCAACGTCATCCTCTCGCGCGCCGCCGACGCTGCGGTCGACCTGATCGTCATGGGCATCTACGGCCATTCGCGCATGCGCGAGTTCGTGCTGGGCGGTGCCAGCCGTACCCTGCTCGCCAGCATGACGGTGCCGCTCCTGATCGCGCACTAGCGTTTACCCCGAGCGGAGCGAAGCGAAGTCGAGGGACCTTATTCTTCGGTTGGCAGGCCCTTCGACTACGCTCAGGGCGACGAACTGACTTCGTCAGTTCGTCGGCTTCTTGCCAGCCTTGTAGTCGGCGATGGCGGCCTTGAGCATGCGGTACTCGGTGCAGCCGAAAGTGCAGAGCGAGTCGAGCCGGGCCAGGTGCTGCTGGGCTTCCTGCGGGCGGTCGAGCTGCAGATAAGCCTCGCCGATATATTCGTGCGCGCCGAGGTGCTTGGGATCGATGGCGAGCGCCTGGTTGTAGTACTGCAGCGAGCCATTGGCGTTGCCCGACTTGCGGGTCGCATAGCCCATCAGGTTGTAAGCGTCGGCGTTCTTCGGGTCCTTAGCGGCAGCCTGCTGAAGATAGGGCATCGCCTCCTGGTAGCGCTTGGCTTCGACCAATGCCTTGCCTTGCGCAAAGCTCGGATCGACCGGCTTAGCGGGCGCGATCTCGGAGCTGCCGCCCCCGCCGCCACCGCCGCCCGCGGCCAGGGCCGGGCCCAGAACCGGGCTAGTGAGGCCGAACGCGAGGGACGCTACGGCGAGGATGAAAGTGGTGCGCATGGGACGCCTCCTGTTTCCGGGATTCTTAATGCCATACCGATCCGGGCAACGAAATTAAGATGACAAGGTCGTGAGTTCGGCCGCCCGCTTGACGGCGCGCACCGCCAGCCGTCCCTGGCGACCGCGGATTTCAACTTCGTGACGTGGGGCTGCGGAAAGGTCGATGCCGGCCCGGTCGACCAGTTCCTGTGAAACCACCAGCTCGACGGCATATTCCTTGGTCAGGGCTTCGAGGCGGCTGGCGATGTTGACGGTATCGCCGATCGCCGTCAGCGAGGTCGCGCGCTCGTAACCCATCTCGCCGACGATGGTCGACCCGGCATGCAGGCCGATGCCGATGCGCAGCGGCTGGTCGAGGTCGCCGGACAGCGCCTCGTTGAGATCGTCGAGCGCCAGCGCCATGCGCCGCGCCGCGTCGAGCGCCTGACGGCAGGCGACCTCGGGCTCGCGGTCGAGGCCGAAGATCGCCATCACCCCGTCGCCGATGAACTTGTCGAGCCTCCCGCCGGCGGCCTGCACGGCATGGCCGGTGGCGCGGAAATATCGATTGAGCAGGAACACCACGTCGTAGGGCAGCCGGCCCTCGGAGATCGAGGTGAAGCCGCGCAGGTCGCAGAACAGGATCGCGACGTAGCGCTCGCCGCCATGGGCCTGCGGCTGGCGGCGGTAGGCCTCGACCGGTCCCGCCGTCGGCGGCAACAGCGGCGTGACGCGATAGTGGCCAGGCGGCGGGCGAAGCTGGCAGGCCAGCCGCACGTTGTCCGGCGCGCCGACACGCGTCAGCACTTTCTGCTCTTCCGGCGCGGGCGCCGGCAGCTTGGCGCGATCCTGTCCGCCGACGCGCACGCGGCAGGTCGAGCAGCGGCCGCGCCCGCCGCACACCGAGGCGTGCGGGATGCCGCCGATGCGGCTCATCTCCAGCACGCTGAGGCCGGTGGGTGCCGACACGATCTGGCCTTCGCCGTAGGTGAGTTGCACGACGCCGGCGCGGCGCTCCCAGAAATCGCGCACCGGCCGGGCGGCGAACGAGCCGAGCAGCAGCATCACCGCCGCCACCGCCAGGCTGTTGGCGATCATGTAGATCTCGGCAGCGCCCGCCGCATCGGGCGCATTCACCTGGTCGAAGATGTCGCGCAGGAAGCCCGGCTGCTGGGCAAGCTCGGCGAAGTCGCGCAGCGCGATCGCCGCGCCGCCGATGCCCGCGGCCGGCACCAGCAGCGCCACGGCGTAGAGCACCGGCAGCCAGGTGCGATACCAGGGCCGCAGGCGCCAGGCGAAGTGGATGCCGATGCAGGCGTGGATCCACACCACGAAGGGCAGCGCGAACTGGCGCACGACGCCGAACCAGCCGCCGATGACCAGCGAGCCCAGCACCCAGGGATAGCCGCTATGGACGTCGAAATAGTCGTGCGCGATGCGGGTGCCGACGACATGCAGGGCGCCGAGCGGAATGATCGACCAGCCGAGCACGAACTGCGTCCACTCCCAACGCGAGAGGCGTAGCGTGCGTCGGCGCAACAGCGCCCACATGGCGAGCGTGAAGTGCACCAGTAGCGCGCCGTACAGCGCGATCTGGCCGGGCAGACCCTGCCAGATGAACACGAACCAGACGCGGCCGGCTTCGACCACGCGCAACGAGATCAGGCCGAGCGCGTGATTGAGCAGATGCGTGGTGACGTAGAAGAGAAGGACGTAGCCCGACCAGAGGCGGAGCCGTCCGATCATTGTCCTACTTCAGGAGCGGCAGCACCGCTTCGGGTGGCCGTCCAATGGCCGCGCGCGAGCCCGCCACGACGATCGGCCGCTGCAGCAGGATCGGATGGGCGGCGATCGCCTTGGCGATGTCGGCCTTGCTGAGCTCGGCCTTTTTCTTCTTGAGTGCCTTGAACTCGGCCTCGCCATCGCGGATCAGGGCACCGGGATCGCCGCCCACCAGGTCGATGAGTTTCTCCACTTCGGCCTTACCGGGCGGCTGCTTGAGATATTCCCGGATCGTCGGCTCGACGCCCTTCTTGCGCAGCAGCTCGAGGGTTTGTCGCGACTTGCCGCAGCGCGGGTTGTGCCAGATGGTGATCGTCATGGGCCGATGATATCCCGTTCCTCAGCATCGATCACCTTACGCGCCAGGTCGTAGTCGAAGCCGCCGCGCGCCATCGCCGCGAGGTCGCGGTTGCGATGCTCCTTGCGCTCCTTCTTGCGGAACGGTCCGAGGCGCCGGCGGCGAGCCAGCGCCACCGCCGCCTGCCACTCCCGCTGCTCAGGATCGGTGTCGAGCTCCTGGTCGAGGCCGTCCATCGCTTGGTCGAGCGTGTCCGCATCGATGCCGGCGAGGCGGAGCTTCTGGCGGGTGAGCCGGCTCGAGGTGCCGCGCCGATGCAGCGCGCGCGCCTTGGTCTGGGCAAAGGCCTTGTCGTCGATCACGCCGGCGGCGACGAACTTCGCCACGATCTCGGCGATCACGCGCTGGACGTTGGCGACGATCGGCGCGTCTGCCGCCTCCGCCTTGCGCAGCCGCCGCTCGAGCACGCGGCGCAGTCCTTCGGCGGTGCTGGGATAGCGCTCGAGGTAGAACGTGGCGGCGTTCTGCAGGTACTTGGCCGTGATCGGGCGCCCAGGCCGCTTGATGCTCGGCCGCTTCACGCGTCAGCCTCGCAATGGAATGCCGACCATCGCCTCAAGCTCGGCGATGGCGGTGTCGGGATCGCCGACCTTTATGGTGCGCATGCCCATGGCGCGCGCCGGCTTCAGGTTGACGCCGAGATCGTCGAGATAGATGCAGCGCTCCGGCGCTACGCTTAAGAGCTCGCAGGCGTGCCGGTAGATGCGCGGATCGGGCTTGCGCCAGCCGAGCTTGCTCGATTCCACCACGTACTCGAACAAGGTCATGATTTCGGCAACGGCGGCGGCCTTGTTGGCGCTGCGCGCCATGCCGGGTCCTTCGCCGTGCTTCATGTTGTTGGTGATGCAGGCCACCCTGAACGCCGCTTTGCAGCGGCGCAGCGCCTCGACCATCTGCGGCCGAATGTCGCCACTCAGCGCCTGCAGCACGCGCCAGCCGTCGAGCTTGTGTCCCCGAGCGAGAGCTTCCGATTCGAAGAGTGCGACGAATTCGTCCAACGACACTTCGCTTCGTTCCATTTTGGCCCACGCATTGGCGTCGGCGTTGCGCGCATTGAGGCCGCGAATGAAATCTTCGGGAAGCCCTGCCTCGCGCTCATAGCGGCGAAAGGCCTCGAAAGGGCTCGTCAGAATCACCCCACCGAAGTCCCAAAGGACCGCGAGGGGACTATTTGCATGGCTCGTAATCATTACCCTGCGACTGTCTTTACCTTGTTCCTGCCGCACTCGGCTCTTATTTCACGCCCTCCATAGGCGACGGATCGGGTGTCTGACTACCGTTAGCCTTCACTCCGGATAGGAATTGGAAATGAGCGAAGCAGCGGTAATGCCGCGCGGCAACGCCGTGGCAGAGGTGAGTGGGATGGTCCGAACGGACGGGCGTAATCGGCGCGCGGCGGAGACCCGGCGCAAGATCATCGAGGCTGCCAAGGCCATGATCGAGGAGACCAGTGTAGCCCCCACCGTGGTGGGCGTGGCCCGCCGCGCCGACGTCTCGGTGCGATCGGTTTTCCAGCATTTCGGCGACGTTGAGTCACTTTTCGTAACCGTGGTCGATGCGATCCGCGAGGATCTGGTCGTCCCGCCGCCCACGCCGTCGACCAAGCCCCTGCAAGCCCGGATCGAGGCCGTAGTGGCTGGTTTGGCCGAGGTTTTCGACAAAATCGTCCCATTGCGGGTCGCGGCAGGCCAGTTCGCCGGGCACCCCGCCCTGATCGAGCGCGGCCTGACCTCGCGCCAGGAGCTCCGGACGGCCACTTTCGAGGTGTTCGCGCCGGAATTTGCCCAGTTGAGCGAGCAGGCCCGCGAGCAGCTGGCCGATGCCATTGGCGCGGCCCTGTCGCTGGACGCCTGGGTCGTGCTCCGCCGCCGCGACGGCATGTCGGTCGAGCGGGCCCGGGCGGTGTGGAATCTCACCCTGTCGGCGCTGCTGGCCCATGAGCTGGGGACAGCCCGGGCCTGAGGCGCGCTCGCCAATTGACTTGGCGTTTGCGATCAGGGACTTAAGAGCCCCCAAGGCAGCCCAATCATAGCGGACATGGCGACCAGCCAGCTTCATGAGGATTTTTCGCGCGAGGAGCACGTCAAGGCGGGCTCCGACCGCGGATTCGGCCAGGTCTTCGCCGGCTTCTTCGTATTGATGAGCGGGCTGTCGTGGTGGCGTGGGCACACGGCCTGGCACTGGGCGCTGCCGGTCGCGGCGGTGTTCCTGATCCTGGCCTACGCCTATCCCAAGGCGCTGAGCCCCCTGAACCGGCTGTGGCTGAAATTCGGCCTGCTGCTCTACAAGGTGATGAACCCGCTGGTCCTGGGGCTGCTGTTTTTCATTACCATCACGCCGATCGGCCTGATCATG
>Ga0306920_100002784_pt1 | contig 22075 bp, 13 predicted proteins | sample flu12Cox44000170_FD_204666 | JGI IMG/M metagenome (GOLD analysis project Ga0306920, IMG submission 204666) | Lab enrichment of tropical soil microbial communities from Luquillo Experimental Forest, Puerto Rico - flux4day.12C.oxic.44.000.170 (v2)... | ecosystem: Environmental > Terrestrial >...
TCAACTGGAATCTATCCTGCGTGCTCCGCCCAGAACGTCGTTGTACGACAGCTCAGTCCCTGCAGGCGGAGCACGCAGGATAGATTCCTTAGCGTTCGCTGTCAATTGCTTTATCGGTTTCGATCAATTTGAGTTCGGAGGAATTTACCGATTTGTGTTCGCGCGGTTTATTTGTGGCATAAAAAAACCACAAGACGGCCAATATTCCGGTCGCCATACCGGCAATTACGAAAGCGAAGGACCATTGAAAATGATCCATCAGAAATCCAAAAACCTTATAGGTGGAAGCAATGCCAATCAGAGCGGCTCCGGTAATCAAGCCGTTGGCCATGGAGCGGGCGGGAGTGGGAATCCAGAAAGAAACCACCCGTGCAGCACCCGGATGCATGGGGGCGTTGACAATCCCAGTTAATGGCCGAATTACAAAATAGGCAAAGACTAACAGAGTAGCTGAGGAAAAGCAAATTCCCGCCAAACCGGTCATGCCAACAAAGATCGCCGAACCGAATCCCAAGAAGAGAAACGCTCGCCGAGGGCCCCAACTGTCAATCAGCCAGCCCCCTGGGGTCATACATACGGTGTAGGCGATGAGATAGGATGAATACACCCACCCCATCACAGTGGGATCAATGCCGTAGTCTTTGATGAGTTTTTCGCTTCCCGCCACAGACATGCTAATGCGGTTGAAATGGCACATGGCAGAAAATGCCATCAGCAACATTTCGATTCGCCATCGCACCCAGGTCGGCCGAGTTGGGCAAATGGTGTTGGCCGGGTTGGCATCAGCCATGGGAGTGCTCTTGCTGGCGTGTCAAAGCGCCCTTGCTGGCGCGTCGGGCTAAGGTTTAATCAATGGAAATCCGCCACGTCCTCAAGCCAACAGGCCCGGCACGACCTGTGCCTTGGTCACCGGCGCATCCGTCAGGCTGTCCTCGCGGCCGGCATGGGGATAGGTCAAGCGCTCGTGATCAAGCCCCAGAGCGTGAAGCATGGTCGCGTGCAAGTGCGTAACCGGGACAATGTCGTGGACCGCGCGGTAACCGAATTCATCGGTGGCGCCGAAAACATGGCCTTTTTTGAAACCCCCGCCGGCGAGCCACAGCGAGAAGGCGTGGCGGTTGTGATCCCGGCCATCGTTCTTTTGCGAAACGGGCAGCCGGCCGAACTCGCCGGTCCAGAGCACGATGGTCGAATCGAGCAGACCCCGGCGTTTCAGGTCCTGGACCAGGCCCGCGCTGGGTTGGTCGGTCATGGCGCAAAGGCTCTTCAATTGTTCGGCATTGTTGCTGTGGGTGTCCCAGGGTTGGCGATTGAGGAAAATTTGCACGAAGCGCACGCCGTGTTCGACCAGACGGCGTGCCAGCAGGCAACGCTTGCCGTACTCCGCGGTTTTGGGATTATTCAGCCCGTAAAGCTTGGCGGTTTCCGCCGTTTCCTGAGAGACATCCAGAACGGATGGGACCGAGGTCTGCATGCGGGCGGCGAGTTCGTAGTTACTGATGCGCGCTTTCAGTTCTGCGTTGTTGGGATGGCGCTGCCAATGCGCTTGGTTGATTGCTTCCAAGAACCGGAGTTGATTCTGCCGCGCTTCTGGGGAGATGTCGTTGGGCTGCTGTAAATTCACCACGGGAACATCCTGGGCGCGAAAGGGGGTGCCCTGGTAAATCGCCGGCAGGAAACCGGAGGTCCAGTTGTTCGGCCCATCGATGGGCAACCCGCCGGGGTCGGACAAAACCACGTACGCCGGCAAATCGTCGCGCAGCGAGCCGAGACCGTACAGCACCCACGAGCCCCATGACGGCCGGCCGACGAACGCCTTTCCCGTGTGAATCAGGCGCAAGGCCGCTTCGTGGTCGACGGATTCGGTCGTCATGGACCGAACCAAGGTGATCTCATCGGCGATCCTGGCCGTGTGGGGCAGAAGTTCGGACAACTCCGTCCCGGACTGGCCACACTTATGGAACTTGAAGGGGGATGCCAATAACTTTCCCACTTGCGTATGAAAGTGGGCTTCCACCTGACCGGGATAAGCTTGATCGTGCCGCTTCGTCAATTCCGGTTTGGGATCAAACAAGTCCATCTGGCTGGGACCGCCGTGCTGAAACAGGCAAATCACCGCGTTTGCCTTCCCCGCGTGACTCGGGATTTTTTGCGCTAACAGTCCCTCGTGGTTGCCGCTTCCGGCCCGCAACTCCTCATCGGCCAATAGCTGCACCAACGCCAACGACCCCAAACAGCCAGCATACCGTGCCAAGAAGGAGCGGCGCGTGAGCGCAAAATCATGCGTTGCTGGCATCACTCACTCCACGTACAGGAACGCATTTCCCGCAAGAATCATTTGACAAAAATCAATCCATGCGGGCGCTGGGTTTTGTTCATCAACAGGATAAATCCTTGCCTGGGCCGCCAAAAAGCGGCGAGCGGCTCCCATTTGCGCAGCATTCGGCTCTCTGGCGGTGGCCAACCGAAAAGCATGAACAATTTTTGCATCGGCGTCCGATTCGGCCTCCCGATCCAGTCGGACGGCAAAGGCCTTGGCCCGGGCCCGGGCGAAATCCGAATTCAACAGCGCCAGCGATTGCAACGGCACGGTCGATGTATTCCTCCGGCCGCAATTGGGCGTTAGAGGCGGTGCATCAAACAATTCCAAAAAGGTCGGGATTTGAGTCCGCCGATGCTGCAAGTAAACCGACCGGCGGCGAGAACCGGGATGCTTTTCATCGACGTCCACGCATCCTCCCGCGCGATGTGTAGGCACATAGAGTCCGCCCATGTGAAAATTCAGTTCACCGGAAACCGTCAACATCGCATCGCGTAGGGCTTCGGCATCAAGCCGGCGCAGCGGAAAGTGCCAGAGCAGGCGGTTCTCCCGGTCCGCGGCCTCTCCTTTTTCCTGGCTGATAGTCGCGATGGTACTCGCCTGCCGATACACGGCGGAGAGCATGATTTGCCGGTGCATTGCCTTGATGCTCCAGCCGGCACGGATGAATTCGGTCGCTAGGAAATCGAGCAGTTCCGGGTGGCTGGGCGGTGCACCGGACTGTCCCAGGTTGTCGGGGGTGGGGACGATGCCGGTGCCGAAATGGTTCAGCCAAATGCGGTTGACCATGACCCGCGCAAAGAGCGGATTTTCCGGCGCGGTCACCCAACGGGCAAACTCGGTTCGCCGACCGCTGGTGACTCGGTCCTTGGGGCGCGGCGCCGTCTGATATTGATTGGCTGGTGTGCACAAGCAAGCTGGGACTCCCGGCTGCACCTCCATGCCGGGCGCGTTGTGTTGTCCCAGCACTAACACGTGATGCGCGGGCGGATTGGGATCCGTTTCCACGAGCACGGCAATCTCTTCCAGTGGTGCGGGACGCTCTTTTTCCCGCGCGGCCACGGCCTTATTAACGTGGTCCTGCAAGCCGGCAAATTCCGGGAACCGCCTCGTCAGGTCGTCGTTGGTTATTTTCAGCGGCTCGACATGCTTTTTGAATAAATCCTGTTGTTCGGCAGTCCGTTTCTCTTTGGGTGTTTGCACCGCTTTCAGGACGGCGTCGCGCAAGGACACTTCCAACGGCTGCAAGCGTTCTTCAATCAATTGTTCCCGCAAGGGCTCCGCTGCGGAGGTCAGACCGGCCTGTAAGCCTTTGATTTGTTTTTCAATCTGTTCCGTCTTTCGCTTGTGCTCCGCGCGCTGAGCACTACCGGCGATCGCGACCACACGGTCCTTGGGAACGATCCAACGTTCGGGGCAATATGCCGGGAAAAAGATCGCCTGGAGGCGGTAGTATTCTTCATGCGTGATGGGTTCAAACTTGTGGGCGTGGCAGCGGGCGCATTGAATGGTCAACCCGAGGAGGCTGCTCATCGTAATTTGCAGGGTGCCTTCCAAAACCGTGAAGCGGTCCGTACGGACCTCATCCAAGTTGCCGTCACTCTCGCCGGTGCCGTCGGGAGCGTTCCGTAGAAAATGGGTGGCGGTCAGCAACTCGGCCATGGCGGAGGTCACATCGCCGTTGGGGGTGAATCCGGCCAATTCGTCGCCGGCAAGCTGTTCCTGGACAAAACGGTTGTATGGCTTGTCCTGGTTAAAGGAACGAATGACGTAATCCCGATAGCGGAATGCCAACGGTCGATCGGTATCGGCGTCGAAGTAGCCATTGGAATCAGCATAGCCGGCGGCATCGAGCCAGTATTTTGCCCACCGTTCGCCATAATGCGGCGAGGCGAGATAATGCTCAAGCATGCGTTCGTAAGCAGCCGGCGAAGGATCCTTGAGAAAGAAGTCGATTTCCGCAAGGGTCGGCGGCAGCCCGGTCAAATCAAAAGCAACTCGCCGGATCAGCGTCGCCCGATCGGCTTCCCTATTAAGAGTCATTCCTTTTTTTTCGAGGGCCGCCAAGATGAAACGGTCAATGTTCGTGCGAACACGTTCCAATTGGCGAACTTCCGAAGCAGGGGGGCGCACGGGAGGTTGAAACGCGTAATGAACAAGCAGAGTTGAATCCAATCCCGGGGCGCCTTGCTCGATCCAACGGCGCAATTTCAAGCGGTCGATTCCGGAAAGCGGTTCCTTGGGCGGCATTTGATTTTCCTGGACGAGCCTCCACATCAAGCTGTCCTTGAGTTTGCCGGGGTGAACGACGGCCCCAGATCGGCTTCCGCGGCTGAGTCCGACCATGCTGGTGAGATCGAGCCTTCCCTTCGGTTTGTCGGTGCCGTGGCATTTGACGCAGCGTGCCTGAAACAGAGCCATTATGTCGCTGCAGAGCTTGGTACTATCGTCGGCCGGCGCCTGCTTCTCGTCGCCCAAAGCGAAAGTTGGGGCTAAAAAGCACAGGCACAATAAAATCGTGCGGCAACAATTCATAGGAATTAGTCATTTGTCATTTATGACGAATCATATCCCTAGTTTAGCGTGATTGAACCAAAGTAAAAGAAGAAAGCGTACCCGCTTACGAATTCCGTTGTTTCGAAAAATCAGCATACCACTGAGAGCGAACAAATATATGGGAAATGAGTTGCCATGAGCGCGCTAATTTCCGAAAATTGCCCCAAATCCAAAAGATCTGGAAGATCATGAGGAAAAACCTCTGACGCACGTCCATGAACAATGTCGGAATCGAATGGCTGATTGATGCGGAGGGCTGCCGCGCGGATTTGCTCCGGGACCTCGACATCCTTCGCCGGCTTTGCCGGCGGATCATATCCCAATTGGATCTTCAGGTGATCGGGGAAGGAGTGTGGCACCGGTTTCCTCCGCCGGGCGGAGTTACCGGCCTGTACTTGTTGACCGAATCACATTTGGCCTGCCACACGTATCCCGAATGCGGAACTGCCACCTTTAATCTGTATTGTTGCCGGCCCCGACCCTGCTGGCCCTGGCACCAACAACTATCTGAAGTGTTAGGAGCAAGCCGGGTTTCGATTCGATCGGTGACGCGCGGTGATGCTCCCATCCAGCCGGAAATGGCTGCACAGGGCGGGGAGGTCGGCGATGAGCGTTAAGGTTTCCTGTCCAGGTTGTGCCGGACCGATCACGTTCAAAGTCGGCTCGGCCATGGTGGCGGTGTGCGAGTTTTGCCGATCCGTCGTGGCCCGCGGAGACCGGGAGGTGGAGAATCTCGGTAAAATCGCCGACCTGGTGGAAACAGACTCCGTACTGGCCGCGGGGGTCAAAGGCCGTTATCGGAATGTTCCGTTTGAGTTGTCCGGTCGGACGCAATTACGACATCAGGCCGGTGGGGTATGGGATGAATGGTACGCCGCCTTTGCCGATGGCCGGTGGGGCTGGCTGGCGGAAGCCCAGGGGCGCTTCTACCTCACTTTCGAAGCAAAAGGGCCTGCCAAAGCGATTCCTTCGTTTCTGGAGCTGGAGCTTGGTCAAAGATTGCGGGTGAGCGCCCATTTGCCGGCTCTGACGATTACCGAAAAAGGCGTGGCCAGGCCGATCAGCGCGGAGGGTGAGCTTCCTTATCGGCTCGAACCGGGTGTCACCTACAACTACGCCGATCTTGCCGGCCCGAATGGCGAGTTTGCTACCCTGGATTACGGGGGCGAACAGCCAGTGCTGTTCACCGGCCATGAGGTCACGCTGGATGACTTGGGCGTGCCGGAACGGGCCCGCCGCGATGAGCACGAAGGCCGGCAAGTGGCCGGTTTGCAACTTTCCTGCCCGCAATGCGGCGGGCCGCTGGAGCTTCGGGCACCGGATAAAACCGAACGGGTCGTCTGCCCGAACTGCGGATCCCTTCTGGATGTAAACCAGGGCAATTTGAAATTCCTCAGCGCCTTGAAACAAAGGAAAATCAAGCCGATCATTCCCCTGGGAGCGACCGGACAATTTGACGGCCGCAAATGGATCAACATCGGCTTCATGGTCCGGAGCATCTCGAGCGAAGGCGAGAAATTCGCCTGGGAAGAGTACTTGCTTTATGAACGCCGGCTCGGGTTTCGCTGGCTTGTGTTGAGCGATGATCACTGGAACTTTGTGGAGCCGCTGCCGCCAGGAAAAGTCGCCAGTTCGTTTCGCGGCGCCGTTCTGGAAGGTGTGGAATTCAAGAAATTTCAAAGAGGAGTGGCATGCGTCGACCTGGTCTACGGTGAGTTTTACTGGAAAGTGACCGTCGGCGAGAAGGTTGAAGTAGTGGATTACATTCGCCCGCCGAAGATGCTTTCGTGCGAAATTACCCGGACGGGAGATCATCCCGGAGCCGGCGAGGTTAACTGGTCCCTCGGAAGCTACTTGAACGCAGACGAAGTGGAACGGGCTTTCGACCTGAAAGACCTGACGCGGCCGGCATGGGGAAACATTGCTCCCAATCAGCCGTTTCGTCACAAGAAGATTTATGCCTATTGGGGCATCATGACGGCGGCTACCTGTTTGGTGGGCCTCTTTCTTGTGATCATCGGTTCCGGAAAGCTGGTATTTAGCCAGAGCTTTGCTTGCGAACCCCAGAAGGAATATTTCAGCGAGCCCTTTGAACTTCACGGCCGGCATAACTTGAAGATCGACGTGAATGCCCCGGTGGAAAATAGCTGGATTGGGGTCGAAGGCACTCTCATCCACGATGACTCGGACATAACCCAGCCGTTTGGAATGATCGTCGAACATTACTCTGGAATCGAGGACGGCGAACGCTGGAGTGAAGGCAGCCGCAGCGCCACGATTTATCTTTCGGCCGTTCCCAGCGGCAAGTATCGCCTGCGGTTGGCATTTGAAGGCGCGCCCGGGGGTATTCATCCAACCGTGAATGTTTCACTGACACAAGGCGTCCACCGCTTGCGGAATTTCTTCGTCGTACTGGGAGTACTTGCAGTAATTCCGGTTTGTGTCTTGTTCTACCATTGGTATTTCGAGCGGCGGCGCTGGGAAGACAGCGACTACAGCCCGTTTCACACAACAAAAAAAGAGGGGTGAGTTGCAAATGCTGGTCAAGACTTATTTGTTAACAGGTATTGCACTTATTGGTTTGTACGGTGTCATGGGATTTTTGGGTTGGGAGTATGATACTCCCCCGCGCCAATCCATCCCCGCGAGTGCCCGAAACACACCGGGCGTCTACCGGTCGCATCATTTCTGGTACTCTGGCTACCGAGGAGGAAAATAATGGAGACATTCTCAAAAATGCTGGAACATCTGGGAACCCAGATCGTCACCACACTGATTTTTCTGCTTATCGGCCTGTTTTTTTTCAGCCTGGCGGATTGGTTTATCGAGAAATTCATGAACCGTTCGGTCCGCAAGGCAATTGAGGAGGAAAAAAACGTGGCCCTGGCCATTGTGCTGGGGTCCGCCATCCTGGGCATGGCCTTGGTCATTGCGGCGGCGATTCGGGGTTAACGTGAACCGCACTCCATTGTTGTTTCTGAACGTCCTCGTCATCGCGATGTGCGGGCTGGTGTACGAATTACTCGCGGGGACTTTGGCGAGCTACGTTCTGGGCGATTCGGTCACGCAGTTTTCGTGGATCATCGGCATCTACCTGTTTGCCCTGGGAGTGGGAGCCTGGTTGTCCCGCTTCGTGAATAAGGGCCTGGCGCGCTGTTTTATTGAAGTGGAGCTGGGGGTTGCCTTGCTTGGCGGCGCTTCCGCACCGCTCTTATTCTTGAGCTTTGGCCGGCTTAGTTACTTCCATCTGGTTTTGTATTGCGTGGTCTTCGGCATCGGCGTGCTGGTCGGGCTGGAACTGCCGCTGCTCATGCGCATCGTTAAGGATCACTTGGACTTCAAGGAGCTCGTCTCGCGAGTTTTGGCTTTTGATTATATCGGCGCCCTTGTGGCCTCATTGCTCTTTCCCATTTTCCTGGTGCCAAAACTAGGGCTGGTTCGCACGTCCCTGTTGTTTGGCATGTTCAACGCCTGCATAGGACTTTGGGGAACCTGGCTTCTGCAGCCGCTATTTGCCAAACGGGACGCAGCCGAGCTCACAAGCGAGGCCGCTTGGGGTCACGGGTCCGCGCGCGGGCCGCGGCAAAGCTCTCGCGGAGCGAGAGGGTTACTTGGTTTGCGGATGCGCGCGGCCGGCGTGCTTGTGATACTGGGCATCGGCTTCATCAAGGCCGACAGCCTGACGACCCTGGCTGAGGAAGGTCTATTCACCGATGACATTGTTTATTCCAAGACCACGCCCTATCAACGGATCATTGTCACACGTGGTAAAGCCGGTTTTCAACTATATCTTAACGGGCATCTACAATTCAGTTCGGCGGATGAATATCGCTATCACGAATCTCTGGTTCACCCGGCGATGCAAGCCTCGTCTTCCCCCGGCCGCGTCCTGATCCTGGGCGGAGGTGATGGCCTGGCACTGCGCGAAGTGCTCCGCCACGGTTGTGTTCAAAAGGTTACCCTCGTGGATCTTGATCCGGAAATGACCAGGCTTTCCGAGCATTTTCCGCCGCTCGCTCAATTAAATCACGAAGCATTCCAGGATCCGCGTGTGGAGGTTGTCAACCAGGATGCCATGATCTGGTTGGAGGAAGCGGGACCTAACTACGACGCAGCAGTTATCGATTTCCCAGATCCTAATTCATTTTCGCTCGGCAAACTGTACACAACGCGGTTCTATCGGTTGTTGAAAAACCGGCTCACGCCGGACGCGGCGGTCGGCATTCAATGTACCTCGCCGCTGTTTGCCCGGACTTCGTATTGGTGCATCGTCCGGACTCTGGAGGCAGCGGGCTTCACCGTGAAACCCTACCACGTGGCAGTTCCCTCGTTCGGTGTCTGGGGCTTCGCTCTTGCCCGGCAACTTGCTTTTGAATCTCCCCGCCATGCTCCGCGTGATCTGCGGTTTCTCAACGACTCGACCATGACGGCCATGTTTCTTATGCCGGCAGACATGGGACCGGTTCCCGTGGAGATCAACCGGCTGGATAACCAGGCCCTGGTGCGCTATTACGAATCGGAATGGAAACGCTGGGAATGAAATCAGATGTCGGAGGTCGGAGGCCAGAGGTCACCCGACGTGAAATCCTGGCCGCCTTTCTCGGCCTTCCCGCCGCAATGGCCGGGTGCTCTTCAGGAACTCCTTCATCCCTTCCCAGTGGAGAAATCGTCGGCGCTTCCGAGGGAATCGGCCATCGAATCCGGGATGGAATCAGGCTTTGGTCGGCCAATGATCGCTCGGAAAAATTCGGAGTGGTCATTGTTGGAGGCGGCATCGCGGGATTGGCCGCTGCGTGGCGGCTGGTCAAGGCCGGCTACCGGGACTTTAGCTTGCTTGAACTGGAAAAAGTTCCCGGCGGCACCTCCCGAAGCGGTACCTCGCAAGTTATTTCGTATCCCTGGGGAGCACATTACGTTCCCGCGCCCATGGCCGATAATCGATTATTCATAACGCTTCTGGGGGAAATGGGCATCCTTGAAGGTAACGACTCCGAAGGTAAACCGATTGTTGCGGAGCAGTATCTGTGTCGCGATCCGCAGGAGCGGATTTTTTACAAAGGCCGGTGGTACGAGGGGCTTTATTTGCATGCCGGGGAGAGTCCGGAAGACCAGGTCGAATTCCAGGCATTCCATGCCGAGATCGATCGTTGGGCGGCATGGAGAGACGGTCAGGGCCGGCGAGCCTTCGCGATTCCCATGGCCACAGGGTCCGATGACGCCGAGGTAACTGCTCTGGACAAAATCAGCATGGAGGATTGGCTTGATCGCCACGGCTGGCAATCGTCGCGTTTGCGCTGGCTTGTGAACTACGCCTGCCGGGATGACTACGGGACGATCTTGGAAGAGACCAGCGCCTGGGCGGGGCTCTTTTATTTTGTCTCGCGGCTGAGGAAACCGGGAGCGGAACCGCAGCCCTTCATCACATTTCCGGAAGGCAATGGCCGCATGGTGGCCCACTTGCACAGCCGGGTCGAACCGAGAGTGCGCCTCGGGTGGGCGGCGGCAGCGATTATCCCTACCGATCCCGCCGGCCGGAAGGGAGTCGATGTTGTGGCCGTGGACCACGCGGGCGAAACGATACGAGGGCTTCATGCCGACCAGGTGATTTTCGCGGCACCCCATTTTCTGGCCCCCTACATCATTCGGCCTTACCGGGAAAATCTTCCACGCCACGTCCGCGCGTTTGAATACGCAGTTTGGATGGTGGCGAATTTGACTCTAAATGATCGGCCGAGGGTTTCCGGATTCCCCCTAGCGTGGGACAATGTGATTTATGAAAGTCCGTCATTGGGGTACGTGGTGGCGACACATCAAAAAGGTCTGGAACGCGGTCCGACGGTTTTTACGTATTATTATCCCTTATGCTGCGAAAGTCCGGCAGCAGCGCGACGCAAATTACTCGGATTGGACTGGCAAAGTTGTGCGGACATTGTTCTCACGGATTTGACCCGGCCCCATCCCGAGATTCGCACGCTGGTGGAGCGATTGGATGTCATGCGCTGGGGCCACGCCATGATCCGCCCGAGGCCGGGTTTTGTGTGGGGCGGCGCGCGAACTGCGGCAGCCCGGCCTTACCGGGGAATTTATTTCGGCAACTCGGATCTGAGCGGCGTCGGGTTATTTGAGGAAGCACTGTATCACGGCGTACGCGCCGCCGAGGAAGTGCTTGCTGTCCGGGGAATACCCTTTACTTCTTTGCTTTGAACGGATGCGAACGGCATTCCACAACTGCTGGCTCTTTTCCGCCCCGGTCGATTTGAGTGTTTTTCTCGGCAGCGCCATGGTGGCGCTCGCGGCTCTATGGATCGGCTCTCGCCAGGGATACCTCGACGATAAAACCCCGGAATGGACCTGGGTCAGCGCGGTCTTGCTGATTGATGTCGCGCACGTATGGGCCACGGGATTTCGGACGTATTTCGACCGGCAGGAATTCCTGCGCCGGCCCATCTTGTATTCGCTGGTTCCTTTTATCGGTATGGCTGTGGGTATTGCTCTCTATTCGGAAGGAAAGCTGGTTTTTTGGCGCACGCTGGCGTATATAGCCGTTTTTCATTTTGTCCGGCAGCAATACGGCTGGGTTGCCCTGTACCGGGCTCGCCTGTCCGAACGGGACCGCGTGGGTTACTGGATCGACTCGGGCGCCATTTACATGGCCACGTTGTACCCGCTGATCTATTGGCATGCCCATCTGCCCAGGAATTTCTGGTGGTTCTTGCCCGACAATTTTGTGGCTATCCCCCCCGTCGTGGAATTGTTCGCAGCGCCGCTTTACTGGACTGCTCTGGGTCTATACGCGCTGCGCTCCCTGCATCTGTGGCTTATTGTGCGCCGGCCGAACCCAGGCAAGGACATCGTGGTCGCAACAACGGCTCTTTGCTGGTACACGGGCATTGTCGCTTTCAACTCGGACTATGCGTTTACGGTAACCAACGGCATCATTCATGGCGTTCCATATCTCGCCCTGGTTTACTGGTACCGGTTTGGGCGCCTGGCCTCGCATATGCCGCGGCGGGCTCACGCCTGGCGCGTGCCGTTTTTTTTGGGGCTGTTGTGGGTCATGGCATATGCGGAGGAGATGCTGTGGGATCGGGGCATCTGGCATGAGCGCGCCTGGTTGTTCGGCACCAGTTGGGATTGGGGCGCATTGCATGGCGTCATGGTCCCTTTGCTGGCCCTACCTCAATTTACGCACTACATCCTGGACGGATTTATCTGGAAACGAAAAAGTAATCCGGAGTTTACGCTTGTCTCCGGCAACTCCAGCGATTTGTTAGCCGCGGCCGGCGGGAACCGCGGCTAACCACACGCCAATTAGACAAATCCCAAATTCGCTGGATTAAAGCGATTCAGGAGTGGGAAGACATAGTTTAGATCCCCTGCCGCCAGGCCGAACCAGGTGGCCAGCGTAGCCGCGTATTGCTCGACGGCAACGGAAGGAATCCACCGACCCCGGTTGTCGGTATCGCTGGGGCTCGGGCTGCCAATTACCAATGTGGGGTGGATTGTGGTCGGGTCGGTGGGATCCCGGGGAACACCGTAGAACTGTCCGCCGTTTACCGCGCCGCCCATGACCAGATGATTGTTTCCCCACGCATGGTCCGATCCAACACTGGCCCCGCTTCCCGAGGGCTGATAGGTCCGGCTGAAGTCGGACGAGGTGAATGTCGTCACGCTATTCTGGAGACCCATTTCGACAGTGGCCTCGTAAAACGCGCGCATCGCGAGGCTGAGAGCATAGAAATTGTTACGCTGGTCGTTTAGCTGGTTGCCGTGGGTATCATACCCGCCCTGGGAAACAAAGAATATTTGCCGAGTTGCCAGAGGAGGATCGGACGTGGTAACTAACTTGATCACCTTGGCAACCTGCCATAATTGATTGGCCAATCCATTATTCGCCGGCCATTGTACCGCAAACGTCGGGTCGTTGACGTTAAATAGACTGGCGATATCGCTGGTTTGCTGGGTAACGTCCATGCACGCCCTGACGAGCGTGGTATCGCGATCGATAGTCCGGAAAAAATTGAAGGCATTACGCCGGGCGGTCTCATCGGTGCCGGAACCGAAACCGTTCAACACCAGCACGTTGCGTAACGTTGTCGGATGGGCCGCGATAATGAGTGGATTGGAAGAGTTCCCGTTATTAAAAACCTGAGAACCGGATATCGAAGTGATGGTCGTCAACCTCGGCCCGCCACTGGGCACGCGATCGGCAATGCGTCCTCCCCAACCCGTAATTGCGCGTGAATCGGCCCGGGCCGTTTGCCAGATTTCCACCTGGTCGGAGTGCGAAAACAGTTGGTAGGGTCTGGTGGCCGGCGGGAGTGTCTGGTATTCGGAACGGGTGAGGTTGCGCACAAGCGGACCTACGTTCAGAACGACGGCCAGCTTACTCTGGGCATAGAGGTCATACAAAACGGGTTCGCCCGCGGGGCCGGCATCTCCCAGGCGCGGATGCATCGCAAAATTGCCGATGCTGGTAGCCAATCGGCGGTTGGCTAACTGGTCTTGGGGAATAGACAAATCCGCGCCGCGGAGGTTGCGGTAGGTTGCATAGTTATCGTAAGGAATAATCATGTTATTCCCGTCGTTGCCGCCGCCGAGGTGGATACAAACCAATGCCTTGTAACCGGATCCCGGCGCTGCTGCCAGGGCGGTAGCCAATTTGAATTTTTCAATGAGCGACGTAAGGGCGCTTGCTCCCAAGCCATACCCAGCCATCCGGAATAGATGTCGCCTGGTAAGATCCATGTGTGTCTCCCTGATTAAAAACCCACTGCCAGCTTGTCTGGCAGTAATGAAAGTTTGTGGGGCTACCGTGTTGCCCGGGTTATTGTTGTACCTGGTATTGTGCCGAAGTCAGAACGAGGTACGCGGCCGTCTTGGCGCGTTTGGTCGGATTGCCGGGCGCCACCGCATTGATGGCCGCGACCAACTGGTCCCGGAATTGTTGCGACATCGTGCCGTGCAATAGGTAGCCGTTCAAGTAGTCCGCCATGCCTCCCGGATCCCCTGCCATGGAAATTAAATTGGTCAGATCGGGCTTGGTCCCGTGCGGGGTATTCGGAGGACTGGGGGAGATGCCGTTATTGCCGGTCATGAACAACTGGTTGATCATGTTGGCCTTCCGATAAGTGGTGGAAGTGGTGAAAATACCAAACTCCGGGCCCAACAATCCGCCGGAATAAGGCGCAACTTGAGCGGGCAGGTAGTAACTGAATACGGTTGGCGGTTGTAACACGCTTTGGTCCTGGGAGCTGGGCCCGTTGCCGATGCCGTTGAGGTTGCCGTCACTCATCGGTGTGTCGTCGTAGCCAATGACATAAAAAGCACGGAGGCAGTTATTTAGATACTGGACAGGCTCCCGGAGTTTACCGAACGATGGATCAGTCGACACATCGCCGCGTGCCGCCGGATCCAGGAGAATGGCGGCCGTTACCGCACTCAGGTCGCCACGCACCCCGTCGCCACGGTCATTGAAAACGCCGGCCACGCGAGCGATATAGTCCGGAGCGGGGTTACTGGTGACCAGCTGTTGAATGAGGCTTCGGGCCACAAACGGGCCCAAATTCGGGTGAGAAAAAATGTTCTGATGAACGGCGGTCAAATCATCCTGCGCGGATTGATTGGGATCGAGGTGGTTAGGGTAGCCCAGCGGCAACAAAAACTTTTCACTGCGGTCGTGATACATGGTTTCGGGATTTCGGGGTATCATATGGTCCCGATAGTTGGTATAGCCCGTCTGTGGCGGAGCCGCAAAAACCCAACCTGTCAAAGCCCGGGTATATTGGATGATGTCATCCTGGGTATAGGTCGGGATGATGAGGCCCGTGTCCGGGTCCCGAATTGGAGTCCCATCCGGATTTAACGAGTCCAGACCAATCGAAAACAACTGGAGTATCTCGCGGGCGTAGTTCTCGTTGGGGCTGGACCGCGTGCTGATATTCATGTCCAGATAGCGCCCCATGGCGGGCGTAAGAGTCATATTGTAAAGAAGGTCATAGTAATTCCCCATGCAATATTGATCGATGACGTTGAGATAGGGAGTCAAATGGCTGGGGATTTGCAGCCCATCCAGGCGTCCGGAAACGACGATAATCTTGTGCCAGGCCCAGGCCATCCGCTGCCTTAGCTGATCGTTTTGGTAGAAAGCGTCGGTGAAAAAGAGATTCAGCAGTGGATACATTTGATAGTTATCCCGGCGGCAAATATCTCCGGGCGGGCCAGTCTGGCATAGATTATTCGAATTATCCGGCACCAGCTCCAGGACCGGGTAACCGCTCGGCGGCGTGGCCGCCTGGTCGGCCAAAAATTGGCCGAAGCCGACGGAAGTTAAGTAAGGAAGCCAGTAAACGTCATCCGGTCCCCAGGTCGCTTGTTCCAGGAAGCGAACGGCATCGTAATAAGAAACGCCTTCCGGCGCCGTCATGCCGCCAGGATTGTAAATCCGTTCGACTCGCAGAGGCCCGGCGGACACGGCGCCGTTGGCCCGCGCGCCTGTCAAGTGCACGGTCAGCATCTTGCCGGATACACGCACCAGATTGCCCGATTTGCCCAGATCCTGCCACATGATCCCGGCATCGCGGAAATCCTTGGGCGCCTGTTGCTGGTTGACTTTCACGGAAGCGATTGCCTTGTTGCCATCGATAATTGTGTACAAGGCGTTTGATGCATGATCGGCGCCCGCATCCCAGGAACCGGAAACACGGTACTGACCCGGAACAAGATCGGTGAAAGTCCACGTCGCCTGGATTTGACCCGCGCCGGAAGCGTTAGATGTGGCGACAGGTCCGACTCGGGACGTAACCGCGTTCCATTTACCGGCTACAGCAAACCCCTTGTCGGCCGGGCTGATGATTCGCCCGGGGAATCCGACGCGCTCGATCCGGACCGCATCGGCTAACACCTGGCCGTCCGCCCGGTCGGTCAGTCGAACAGTCAGGGTATGCCCGGTTAGAAATACCGGTCTGCCCAGGTTTCTCCAGGCGACGCCGGCATCCCGGAAATCGCTGGGAGCGATTTGCTGATTGACCGTTACCGGAGAAACCGTTTGCGTGCCGTTTAGAATCGAAAACTGGGCATTGCCGGCCTGGTTCGGCCGCGCTGTCCAGGTGGTTGATACCTGGTAATGGCCGGGACGCAATCCGGTGAATGTCCAGACTGCCACGCTGGTCCCGCTCCCGGGGGCAATGGTTTGCGCAGCTCCCTGGCCCTGCACAGTCACCGGCGTCCATTTGCCGATCGTTCGGAATCCCGCATCACCTGTCCGGATTATTCGCATGGATGGCGGTCCATAAGCAATGCCGGTCAGGTTTATGCCAATGCGTTCTTTGGTGTTCTGGACCGCAAAGGAAAGTCGGCCTCTAAAATTTCCCGCGGCGGCCGAATTCAATGCCACCGTGAAGTTCGTGGTTTGTCCCGGCGCCAGCTTTGTAGATCCAAACTGGCGCATGAGCGTGAAACCTCGGGGAACGCTTATCAATGGAGATAACAGCACCGCATCGGCGCCTTCATTCCTAACCGTGAACGTCTTGGACACTACTGTTGCCACTTCTGCGGAACCAAAATCGACCCATTGGGACGAATTTTGGCTTCCAATTGCATTGCCAACGCGTGAGTTTCCTTCAAACACTTGAACGTTGGCGGCGCTTGAGGCGGTAAGACTGCATCCCAGCAGCACTACCAGGGCCAGGGAAGAAGTACGTACCATGGTTTCCCTCTTTTCCAGAGCCGTGAAATTGTGGACCGTCGACAAACCACCAAGGCGAGATTGAACTGGAGAATTAGGTGCACCCTCTTCGTTCAAGTAGAGGGCCCGTGGGCATTAACAAAGAAAGCGAGTGGGGGGCAAGCCCGAAATTATCGCATGGTTAATTGGAACTGCAAGTGGATTTTTTCATTCTTTGCTCACTTTTATTGCTGCACGGCAAATCCCGTAAGATTACTGGTGTACAAACACCCGTTGGTTTTCCATCGGGTCCACTTTTCCATAAGAAGAATTGTGGGACGTGCTGTGTGAGGCGAGGTCTCACACCCCCCGGTGCGCGCCCCATGCTCCTCGAGGAAAATCTTGTCATGCGGAAAATCAAAATCGGCCCCAATGAAGAAACCATCATCGAGCGCTCGGACTATCCGCGCCAGCGGTTGCAGGAAATCCTGGGTAAGGAAACGGTGGCGGTCCTCGGATATGGAGTTCAGGGCAGGGGGCAATCCCTCAATATGAAGGACAATGGCGTCCGGGTTATCATCGGACTCCGCGAAAAAAGCAAAGGCTGGGATCTCGCGCAGCAGGATGGCTGGGTGCCGGGGAAGTCGTTGTTTTCTCTGGAAGAAGCCGCCCGGCAGGGCACGATCATTCAATATCTTCTTTCTGATGCTGGGCAAAAGGAACAATGGTCGGTATTGAAGCCCTTGTTGACTGCCGGCAAGGCCCTGTATTTTTCCCATGGTTTCAGCATCGTTTATAAAGACCAGACCAGCGTTGTGCCGCCCAAAGATATCGACGTGATCTTGATCGCTCCCAAGGGCTCCGGCACGACCGTGCGCCGGCTCTTTCTGGAAGGCAAGGGCATCAACGCCAGCTACGCCATTCACCAGGATGCCACCGGCAGAGCCCGCGACCGCTGCCTTGCCTGCGGCATTGCCATCGGCTCGGGCTACTTGTTCGAAACGACCTTTCAAAAGGAAGTATTCAGCGATTTAACCGGCGAACGCGGCGTGCTCATGGGAGCCATTTACGGCCTGTGGCTCGCCCAATATGAAGTGTTGCGCGAACACGGGCATTCTCCTTCCGAAGCGTTCAATGAAACCGTCGAGGAGGCCACCCAAAGTCTTTACCCCCTCATTGCCGAAAACGGCATGGATTGGATGTACGCCAATTGCTCGACCACTGCCCAGCGCGGCGCTCTCGATTGGTACCGGCGATTCCGCGATGTCGCCAAACCGGTGTTTGAAGAGTTATACAAGAAAGTTGCCGCCGGCGAGGAAACGCGGCGAGTGCTGGAAGCCAATAGCCGCAAAGACTACCGCGAACAATTGGAAAAGGAATTGAAGGCGGTCGCCGACAGCGAAATGTGGCAAGCCGGCGCTGTCGTTCGCTCCCTGCGTCCCGAACGCGCGAACCAATCAACGAAATAAACAATCCAATCTTGTAGAATGTGATTGAATGTCCCGATAGGAGTAGCCCGTGTCCCAAGAGCCCGTTTCCGGTTCCGATATTTTGGTCCAGTGTCTGGTCAACCATGGCGTCGAGGTGGTGTTCGCCTATCCCGGCGGCGCCAGCATGCCGATTCACCAGGCCCTCACCCGCTTCCGCTCGCGCCTTCGGACCGTCTTGCCGCGCCACGAACAGGGCGGCGGGTTCATGGCTGAAGGCTTCGCCCGCAGCACCGGTAAAGTCGGCGTTTGTGTGGCCACCAGCGGCCCCGGCGCCACCAACTTTGTCACCTGCCTCGCTGATGCCAAGATGGACTCGGTGCCAATTATCGCCATCACCGGCCAGGTCAAGACCCCAGTCATCGGCACCGATGCATTTCAGGAAACACCCATTGTTGAAGTCTGCCGGGCCGTCACCAAGCATCATTACCTTGTAACGCGGGTTGAAGATTTGACGCGGGTTCTCAAGGAAGCGTTCTACATCGCCGGCACCGGCCGGCCCGGCCCGGTTCTGATCGATGTTCCCAAGGACGTGCAGGAAAAGAAAATCATTCCCGATTACGATCCGGCCATGAACCTGCCGGGGTATCAGCCCGACTGCCGCGCCTCCCGCGAGGAGCTCCGCGCGGTGCTCCAGGCCGTCAAGGCCAGCCGGAAGCCGATTATCTATGCCGGCGGCGGCATCATCAGTTCCGGGGCGGCTCCCTTCCTGCGAGCCTTCGCAGAACGAACCGGCATCCCCGTCGCCCTGACCGTTCACGGCCTCGGCGCTTTTCCCAGCGACCATTTCCTCTGCCTGAACATGCTCGGCATGCACGGTACCGTCTACTCCAACCTCGCCATCAATGACGCGGATCTGCTCCTCGCCCTGGGCGTCCGGTTTGATGATCGCGTGACCGGCAAGGTCAGCGAGTTTGCCAAGCATGGCAAAATCATTCACATCGACATCGATCCATCCGAAATCAACAAGATCAAGACGGCCCAGATCCCGATCGTCAGCGACGTGGGCCATGCCCTGAAAACCATGATTGAGATGCTCGATGAAGACGCGGCCGTACGGGATCTCCGCGAAAATCCTTTCGGTGACTGGATCCGCAAGATCGAGCACTGGCGTGCCGAGGAGCCGTTCCGCTACGAAGACCGGGACGATGCCATCCTGCCCCAGTATGCCATCGAACGTCTCTGGCAAATGGTTCGCGATCGCAATCGGCTCGCAGATACGATTGTCACCACCGGCGTCGGCCAGCATCAGATGTGGTCGGCCCAGTATTACCGTTTCAACCATCCGCGCACCTGGTTCACGAGCGGCGGCCTCGGCGCCATGGGTTTCGGCCTCCCGGCCGCCATCGGCGCCCAGGCCGCCCATCCCAATAAGACCGTCATCGATATCGACGGCGACGGCAGCCTGCTCATGAATATCCAGGAGCTTGCCTGCGCTTTTTGCGAAAAATTGCCGATCAAGGTGTTGCTCTTAAACAATCAGCACCTCGGCATGGTGGTCCAGTGGGAGGACCGCTTCTTCCAGGGAAATCGCGCGCATACCTATCTCGGAGCCGGCGCTGATGAAGATCCCTATCCCGATTTTGCCGCGATCGCCCGGGGCTTCCGCGTGGCAGCGCGGACGGTGTCCCGAAAAGAAGAGCTCGATTCCGCGCTTGCGGAGATGCTCGACAGCACCGGCCCCTATTTGCTGGACGTGCTCGTTCCCTATCAGGAACATGTGCTGCCGATGATCCCCAGCGGCATGACCGTCCGCGATGTCATCAAGGCTTGAACACCACCCTATTACAATCGCTTCTGAAAAAATACGTTGCGCCCACCACCCCCCCGGCCCGCGTGGACGTAATTGCAAACCCTGGACGTATCGACCTCCTTTGCGATGTATTCCCGAACCCTCAACCAGTCCTCTATTTATGACTCCCCAAAAACCACCCCTCCGCTGCGACGTATTCCACCCGCCATGGACGTATTCTTCTCTTTGAATTTTGCACTTTTCACTTTGCATTTTTCATTTTGCATTTGCTTGATACGCTCGCCTCCTGCCCCACTTTGCCACTTACCCCGTCCATCCGATGGCCACGAATGACGAATGACCAATGACCAATGACGATTACCCGTCACTCTATCTGGCATCAGGCCCCAGATGCACCGCGCATATGTGATCCGATGACAGATGCCCCGTCCACAAAAGTCGCTATTTTTCGGACGTTTTCTACCTCGTTCCCAAACTCCTGTTTGGCAACGGGCCCTCAACAAACCGCAAGGTGAACAATAGTCGGTATTTCTACCTCGTTCCCAAACTCCTGTTTGGGAACGGGCCCTCAGGAAACTCCGTTTCCACTAGTACAATAGAGCAACCGGCAAGGTCAACAAAAGTCGCTATTTGTCGGACGCCTTGTTGACACCAGGGCGCCCATTGAAATCTCCGCTTTGCCCTCGAAGGCACAGGCGGCCGGCCAATCTCCTTTGGCCATCTGTGCCTCCGGACTACCCTTCGCGACAGATTTTTGTCATCTTCCGAACAAAAAAACGGCACCGAAGGGAAATGCGTCCCGTCCATCGGCCTGCGCATCCCAACGACATCGGCGCCAGCTGCTCGCCATGGAACCGCCGGCTCGAGCGCAGTCCAAACCTAGTCCTGAGTACTCGGTACTCCCTACTCCACCCCCTCAACCCCGAGGACTGCACCGGGTCGTTGCATCATCGCCTGCAACGGCGAACCAATGACAAATGTGTACTACGGAGCAACTCCGAATGACTTTCCACTACCCGATCCATGACTTCTGTCGACGTCGTTGCGTCGTTGCACTCACCCCGGCCCGGCCGCATTGCGTGCATTGTACGCAATGCGGGCATTGCACGCATTGCACGCATTGCACGCAACGACTGCAACGACGAGGAGACTTCGAATGACGGCACTGCGTACTCGACACCCGTCGCCGGCATTTCGCGACAGATCTGTGTCATTTCCGAACAGTTTCCCAAATTGGCACACACCCAGTGGGACCTTTTCAAAAAAAGTGGGACCTTCTGCCCTTTTTGGGACCTTCTCCCCCATCTCGTTCTCTGCTCCGGATTTATAACTCGGCTCCCAACTGGTTAGGTCATCCCAACGACAGTGGGACCTTCTCCTTGCTGCCATCGAGAGTTGCTCCAAGTCATCGCATCCAAACCTCGCGGTTCCCGTGCGTCGCAAGGAGTCGCCGCTTCAAAGTGCGCCGTCCGCAAGCGTAAGGTTCCGTCAATTGCCGCGCCAATCGACTGCTGGTTCGCATCCGCCAGCACATCTAATGGGCTCGTGATTCCCGAAACTCCCTTCCGGGCCACGCGCGTATAAACCATCGTAGTCTCCAAGCTCTCGTGGCCCAGCAGCAATTGCACCGAGCGAATATCGACGCCCCGCTCGACCAAATGCGTGGCGAAACTATGACGGTAGGTGTGGCAATGAATGCGTTTTTCCAATCCGGCAGCGATGCCCGCGAGCGCGACCGCCCGCTGGACCGACGCCGGAAACACATGGTGTCGGCCCGTGCGTCCGGTGCGCGGACACCGCGACAGCTGCCGGGAGCCAAACAAAAACTGCCAACCCCATTCTCGTGCCGCCGCAGGATATTTTCGCTCCAGGGCGTTCGGCAAGTCGACCTGCGCGACGCCCCGCACCACGTCGCGTTCTTGCAAAGCGTGCCGGGCCTTCCGCTGCTGCTCCAAGTCCGCCCGCACCGATCGCGGCAACATGACGATCCGGTCCTTGTCGCCCTTACCGCCGCGAACCACGATCTGATTGCGGTCCCATAGGACGTCTTTGACGCGCAACTGGCAGCACTCCTGCAAGCGTAACCCGCACCCATAGAGCAGCCGAGCCATGAGTTGAAACAGCCCGCTGCCACCCTGGATCTTTTCCAAAACCTTCTGCACCTCCTCCGGCGAAAGCACCACAGGCAAGCGCTTGGGTCGCCGAGCGCGCACTGCATCGAATCGTCCCAGGTCGATTTCCAGTACTTGCTGGTACAGAAAGACCAAGGCGTTCAGCGCCTGATTTTGCGTGCT
>Ga0306920_100002786_pt1 | contig 22065 bp, 27 predicted proteins | sample flu12Cox44000170_FD_204666 | JGI IMG/M metagenome (GOLD analysis project Ga0306920, IMG submission 204666) | Lab enrichment of tropical soil microbial communities from Luquillo Experimental Forest, Puerto Rico - flux4day.12C.oxic.44.000.170 (v2)... | ecosystem: Environmental > Terrestrial >...
AGATGGACAAGATCGAGATCCTGGCCCGCGTCCTGCAAGCGGAAGGCCGGGGCCTGACGATCGTGTTCTGCCGGACCAAACGGGCCAGCGACCAGGTGGCCGCCGCGCTGGCCACGCGCGGCTTCGCCGCAGCGGCGGTGCACGGCGACCTGGGGCAGGGCCAGCGGGAGCGCGCGATGCGCGCGTTCCGGAGCGGCAAGGTTGACGTGCTGGTCGCGACCGACGTGGCCGCCCGCGGCCTGGACGTTGACGACGTGACGCACGTGGTCAACTACGAGTGCCCCGAGGACGACAAGGCCTACCTGCACCGCACCGGCAGGACCGGGCGGGCCGGGCGCACCGGCGTGGCCGTGACCTTCGTGGACTGGGCGGACCTGCAGCGCTGGAAGCTCATCAATGACGCTCTGGGGCTCGGCCAGCCCGAGCCGGCCGAGACATATTCGACATCCGAGCACCTGTACAGCTCGCTGGGGATCCCACGGGATGCCACCGGAACGCTTCCGGCCGCCAAGCGCGACCGCCTCGGCCTGGAGGCCGAGGATCTCGAGGACATCGGGGAGACCGGCCGCAGCCGCTCACCTGCGGGCGGTGCGAGCCGCGGCGCCCGTACGCGAACCGGCCACGGCGACTCCGCGCGGGGCGGCCGCGGCGACTCCGCCAGGAGCCGCGAGACCGGGCAGCGCGAGCAGCGCGTCCGGCGCCGGACCCGGTCCGGGGTCGCCATCGGCGAGCCACAGCGCGACCGGGCCGCGACGGCCGAGACGCCCGGCGCCGGTCCCGGCGAAGCCGACCAGGGCGGCCGGTACCAGCCCGCGGGTAGGCGGCGCAGGCCCTCGCGACGCCGCGGCCGCCGAGGCGGCGCGGCGGGCCAGGCCACGGGGGCCAGCACAACGCCCTCCCCCGGCGGCGAGAGCTGACCCGTACCGCCGCCCGGCGGGTAACTCCAGCGGAACCGCGAGCGTTATATCTGCAGATGGGTGTCGGCAACGCTAAGTAGGCGGCGAGCTCGTGAGCACACCGAGGTCTCTTGATCTGCCCGACCAGGTCCGGCCGGTGACCATCCGCGGTCCGCGGGGCGCGTTCGCCGGCCTGGAGGCACGGCCGGCCACGGGCGTGTGCGAACGCCGGCCAGCGCTGCTCATCCCCGGCTTCACCGGAAGCAAGGAAGATTTCATCCCGGTGCTGCAACCGCTCGCATCGGCCGGCCGCCGGGTGGTCGCCATCGACATGCGCGGGCAGTACCAGAGCCCCGGTGCCACGAGCGCGGGCGGGTACGCGCCCGACGAGCTGGCTGCCGACATCACCACGATCATCGATGCCCTCGCCGGGGACGGCCAGGGCGTGCACCTGGTCGGGCACTCGCTGGGCGGGCTCATCGCGCGGGAGGTGGCGCTGGCGCGCACGGCCCGGATCGTCTCGCTCACCCTGCTCGGATCGGGCCCGGGTCGCCTCACCGGCGAGCGCGCCGACATGCTGCGCGGCATGCTGGCGATAGTGGCCGAAACCTCCGACGGCCACTTGCCGCTGGATCACCGGTTGCGCGTCACGATCGCCCAGATCTGGGACGAGCACCTGGGCCCTCAGGCCCGGGCCGACGGGGTTCCCGAGCCCATGATCGCGTTCTTGCACCGGCGGATGATGGGCAACAGCCCCACCGGGCTGGTGGCCATGGGCCGGTACCTGCTGGCCTGCCCGGACCGCACGGCCGAGCTGGCCAGCCTCGGCGGTCCGCCCCTCCTGGTCCTCTACGGGGAGAACGACGACGCGTGGCGCCCGGCCGTCCAGGAGCGCATGGCCCGGCGGCTCGGGGCGCAGCGGGTCTGCATACCGGGCGCGGGCCACTCCCCGCCGGTGGAGGCCCCCGAGACCACGGCCAGCACGCTCACGACGTTCTGGAGGACCGCCGAGGAGGGCGAGCGTCGGCGGGGTGCCGGTCATGCGGTGAGCGGCGGGACTCCGGCCACGCGGTTACCCGCGGCTTCCGCCGCGAGCCCGTCCCACGGCTGGCGCGGCTCGGAGGCCGCGCTGCCCTCCGGGCAGCGGGCCCGGTAGTCGCACCATCCGCACCACGAGCCGGTGCGCGGCGGGAAGGTCGCGTCGACCTGATAGTCGCGCCGGTCCGGCGGTCCGGGTGGCGGCTCGCCCGGCGGCGCGCCGCGGAACACCTCGTCGGCCGCGGCGCACTCCGCGGCGATGTCCTCGGCCCGGCGCAGCTGCCGGGCCAGCGAATCGGCCGTGTGCTCCCAGGCGAGCACGCGGCCGGTCGGCAGGTGATGCAGCTCGACCCGCTGACAGGGCCGACGCATCACCCGCTGCGCCGCGAGCGCGTACAGCGCCAGCGACAGCGACGTCCGCGCGTCGTCCACGGTGAGCACGTGCCTGCCGGTCTTGTAGTCCACCACCACGAGCTCGCCGGCGCCGTCGGGGCCGCGCCGCTCGTCGAGCCGGTCGATGCGGCCGGACACCGCGATCAGGTCGGTGCGGGTCGCCACCGTGCGCTCCACCCCGAGCGGCTCGCGGGCCGGATCCAGGCCGGCCACGTAGGCCTCGACCAGGCCCCTGGCCCAGCGGCGGTACTGGGCGGACTGGTCCGGGTCGGCGAAGCCCTCCTCGATCCAGCCGTTTTCCAGCAGGTCGCCGGCGGCCGGGACGGTCCGCTCGCCCCGCGGCAGCCGCCACCACCCGGCCAGGGCGTTGTGCACGCTCGCGCCGAGGCTGTTATGCGCCCACGGAGGGCCCTTGCCCGGCGGCGGCCGGTCCAGGTACGTCATCCGGTACCGGCGGGGGCAGTCCAGCCAGGTGCTCAGCCTGGTCGGCGTGCACGCGTACAGCCGCCGCGGCATGCCCTCGAAGCCAAGCTGCTGCACGGCCTCATCCTGGCATGGCCGGCCGACAATTCCGCCGCCCGACGGCTCAACGCCCGGGTGGGCGGCAGGTGCGGCGCGGCTACTCGCCGTCCCCGGCGAGCGAACCGGGGCCGGCGGTCACCCACGAGTCGAAGCGCTTCTCCGCCACCGCGACCGTGAGCTCCTCGCCGTGTCCCGGCAGCACCCGGGTCGGCCCCGGCAGCGTCAGCACGTGCCCGCCGATCGAGCTGAGCTGGCGGGCGAAATCGGGGAACTCGTTCTCGTGCGGGACCGGGCCGTCGGCGGACAGCACGTCGCCGGCGAACACCGCCTGGAGATCCTCGCTGTAGATGCAGACCGAGCCCGGGCTGTGGCCCGGGGCGTGGAGGACCTCCAGCGCGACGTCGGCGACCTCGAAGATGCCGCCGTCCTCCATGTCGATCTCCGGATCGTCCTTCGGGTGCGCTTCCCGCCAGTACACGCGGTCCGCGGGATGCAGCGCGACCGGCGCCTCGTCCCTGGCCGCCACCTCGAGCGCGGCCGCCGTGTGCGCCGCGTGCCCGTGCGTGCAGATGACCGCGAGCACCTCGCGCTCGCCCACCAGCGCGAGCACCGGGGCGGCGTCCTGCCCCGGGTCGACGACGATGACCTCTTCGTCGTCGCCGACGACCCAGCTGTTCACCGTCGTTCCCGCTCGCTCGATCCGCGCCTCCATGGCGACCTGCCTTCCTCTCTGCGCCCGGCCGGCGAGCGGTCACCGCCCGCTCACCGGCGCGGCGCCGGTGGCCTGCGACACCAGCCGCTCGTACGCGTCGGGCGCGATCGTATCGGAGCCGAGCCGGTAACCGGTGAGCTCCCCGTGATCGTCGCTGCCCCCGCTGGCGACCAGGTTCAGGCGCGCGGCCAGGTCCTGCAGCGCCGTCCGCTGGGCTTGGTCCTGGTCCGGATGCCACACCTCGATCCCGGCCAGCCCCGCCGCGGCCAGGGCGGCGATGACCTCGTCGGGCACCTCCCAGCCGCGCGCCCTCGGGTGGGCCAGCACGCTCACTCCGCCCGCGGACCGGACCAGCGCGATGGCCCGCGCCGGGTCAAGCGCGTACCTGGAGACATAGGCCCGGCCGCCCTCGCCGATCCAGTCCGGGCCGAACGCCTGGTTCGGCGACTCGATCACCCCGGCCTCGACCATCGCCCGGGCCAGATGCGGCCGGCCGACCACGCCGTCTCCGGCTATGGCCCGCACCTGCTCCCAGGTGACCGGCACGCCCAGCTCGGCCAGCCGCTCGACCATCGCCTCGGCCCGGCGCACGCGGCTCTCCCGGATCCGGGCGGTTTCCGCGGCCAGTTCGGGGTCGGCCGGGTCGAACAGGTAGCCGAGCAGGTGCACGCTGTGGCCGTCCTGGCGGCACGACAGCTCCATGCCCGGCACGAGCGTCAGCCCCGGCGGCAGCGCCGCGCGCGCCTCATGGTGGCCGGCCACCGTGTCGTGGTCGGTCAGGGCGATCACGTCGAGCCCGGCCGCCCGAGCCCGCCGCATCACCTCCGCGGGGGTACTGGTGCCGTCCGAGGCGGTGCTGTGGCTGTGCAGGTCCGCGCGCACGCTGCCCGACCTCTAGCCGGGCAGCCGCGGAGACCGCGCGCCGAACGGCAGGTCCAGGTCCTGGCCGGGATCACGGAGGTCCCGCAACTCCAGCGGCTCGACCAGCAGCACGCCGGCGGTGTCCGGCCAGAGGATCAGCCACAGCCAGTTGCCCATCACCTCCCCGGCGAACGCCGCCCGGCCCGGCGTGTCCACGTTCCAGACCGGGAACTCGTGATGGCCGAACCTGACCAGGGCGTGCGGCGGGCCCGCGGCGAAGTCGCTGCCCGGGTCGGGCCCGGCCAGGCCCGCGCACCCGGCCCCCAGGCCGACCCCGAGCTCTTCGGAGACCAGCAGCATCTCTCCGGGCCCGCCCACCGGGTTCGGCCCGGACACGGCCACGGCGCAGCCGCGGGTCCCGCTCCGCTCGTCGCCCGCGCCCGCGAACCCGGTGACCAGCCAGCCGGTGGGCAGCGGCCAGGGCAGCCACACCGGGACCACCACGCCGCGCAGCAGTCCTTCGAGCCCCGCGGCCGACGGGCCGGACACCGTCCGCAGCGGGTCCACTTCCCCGTGCAGGCCGCACTGCCACGCGCTGGACCAGGCATTGGGCTCGCGTACCGGGCCGCCGCACCGAGGGCAGGTCGGCGCCTTCCTCATGACACCAGACCGTGGCCCGTCGCCCGCCCCACGTCAAGTACCCGGCTAGCCGGGACGACAGATGATCGTGGAGGATTTTCAGCGTATAGAGCTGAAAATCCTCCACGAGCCCGGGCAGACAAGGGGGAGGCATGGCGGGCAGGCGGATCCCGTGCGTCGGCGCGGTGATCAAGGACAGGGACGGGCGGCTGCTGCTGATCAAGCGGGGCCACGAGCCCGGAGCCGGGCTATGGTCGCTGCCGGGCGGGCGGATCGAGCCGGGTGAGACCCATCAGCAGGCGGTGGCCAGGGAGATCCGGGAGGAGACCGGCCTGAGCGTGGAATGCCGCCGCCTGCTCGGCACCGCGGAGCTCCCGGGGCTGGACGGGGCGGTCATCGACGTCAGCGACTACCTGGCGGTCGTCACCGGCGGCGACCTGGCGGCCGGAGACGACGCCGCCGACGTCCGGTGGGTCACGGCCGCGGACCTGGACCGGCTGCCGCTCACCCAGGGCCTGACCGCGTACCTGGCCGCCTGGGGCGCCTACCCGGCGTGAGCCGCCGGCCCGCGCCGATATCATTCCCGGGTGAGCAGGCGGCAGCTGATCGGCCTGATCGCGGTCGTCGCCGCGCTCCTGGTCGTGGGGACCGATGGCTGGGCCATCCGTCACTTCAGCGCGAACGCGGCCACCAAGCAATACCCGGACGACTACCTCACCGCGGTGGCCTGCCCGAGCCCGGCGCAGTGCTGGGCTGTCGGCCAGACCGGGAGTGCCCCGGGCGGCAACACGCTGTCGGAGGCCCGCGGCCCGCTGCTGCGGCACGAGAGCAGCGGAAGCTGGAGCAGGGTCCGCCCGGCCGGCCTGGCGGCTAAGGGCGCCGCGCTCGAGTCCATTACCTGCCCCGGTGCCGCGGACTGCTGGGCGGTCGGCGGCAACTCGGCCGGGGGCCTGGCGGTCATCGAGCACTGGACCGGCGGGGCGTGGTACCCGGTGCCCTCGCCGACCCGCCACGGCAGCCAGCTCAACAGCGTCAGCTGCGCATCGGCCAGCGCGTGCTGGGCGACCGGCGGCACGCAGTCGCGCTCGGGCACGACCGCCGGTCTGCTCGAGCACTGGGACGGCTCGCGGTGGAGCATCGTCACCACGGTGGCCGGCGGCCTGCGCCCGCGGCAGTTCTCCTGTTTGCACGCCGGCTACTGCCTGGTCCTGGGCGTGCGGGACGGCGCCGCCGCGGCCGCGGCCTACTCCGGCGGCCACTGGACCGCGATCCCGCCGCCCCCGGCACCCGCCGGGCAGGCCGGCCAGGCCGGCGGGACCGTGCCGTCGCTGTTCGGCTGCGCCGCCCCGGACCTGTGTCTGGCCGCGTTCCCCGGCGCGGAGCATTCAGCCGCGGAGCACACGGGCGCGAGCCTGGTCACCGACGCCTGGAATGGCCGGGCCTGGATGCCCGTGACCACCAGCATGCTGACCTATCCGATCAGCCTGACCTGCTCCGGCGGCCACGGCTGCTGGCTGCTGGGCATGACCCGCAAGTACCGCCCGCTGGCGCTGCGGTGGCAGCAGGGTGGGTGGGCCGCGGTGACCGGGCCCGCCGCACGGCACCAGGGATACCTGACCGCGCTAGCCTGCGGAACCGGCTGCTGGGCGGTCGGGGGCCAGGGCGGCACCCGGCGCAACGGTGTCCCCTACACCAGCCCGCTGATCGAGCCGCTGGGCTGAGCGGGCCTGCCAGCCGGCGCGTTCAGGAAAGCCGGTTGAGCACGCGGAGGGCCCGGCGTCACCATTTGCTCATCTGGGCCCGCGCCTCGTACAGCAGCACGGCCGCGCACACCGCGACGTTCAGCGAGTCCGCGCAGCCCAGCATGGGAATGCCGACCCGGCGGAAGCCGGCCGCCTGCCACGGCGGCGAGATCCCGTACCGCTCGCTGCCCACCACGATCGCGGTCCGCCCGCGGTAGTCGCCGCCGCGGTAGTTCTGGCTGTCGTCGGTGTCGGCCAGGTACACGGTGAAGCCGTGCCCGCTCAGCCAGGAGATCGCACCGTCCACCTCGTCGAACTCGACCGCCGGGACCCTGATGTTCATGCCCTGGCTGCTGCGCAGCACCTTGGGGTGGGTCAGCCGGGTCCGGCGGTTAGTCAACACCAGGCAGTCGGCCGCGCACGCGTCCGCGGTGCGGATCAGGGTGCCGAGATTCCCCGGGATCTCGATCCCGTCGAGCACCAGGACCAGGGCACTTCCCCCGAACGAGATCGTCCCGGGGTCGGCGTCGGGCAGCCGGGCGATCGAGATCAGGCCGTCCGGGTTAGGCCGCTCGGCCAGGTAGCCGAGGGTTTTCTCGGAGATCCGGTAGGCGCGGCGAGCCCGGGCGGCCAGCTGCGAGCTGCGGGTCCTGGCCTCGTCGGAGTAGGCCGCCTCCGGGCACCACAGGAAGGTGTCCACGGCCACGCCCGCCTCGAGGACCACGTTGTTCTCGAACAGGCCCTCGGCCACGAAGGCGCGCCGCGGGATCCCGGTCCGGTTGCGCTGGATGTCCCGGACCAGCTCCGCCGCCGGGTGCCTGAGGCCGACCTGCTGCAGCTGCGCCGGGGATGGGTTGTCCATCTGCCCACCGACCTCCCTGGCCCCGCCCGCCCCAAACCTTTGCATAGCCCATGACCTGGCCGCTTGGATGAGGATAAGCCGTTCGTTTCGACTGGCCTCCGGAGGCTCAATAGCATTGGGGTCATGTCTACCCCGCCCGCCGTGTCCGCGCCGCCCACGATCGATCAGGTCACCGAGGCGCTCGCCGGTGTCAGCGACCCCGAAATCCACCGCCCGATCACCGAGCTCGGCATGGTCAAGCACGTTGACGTCGCCGCGGATGGCACCGTGCGGGTCGATGTCTGGCTGACCGTGGCCGGCTGCCCGCTGCGCGACAAGATCACCCGCGACGTCACCACCGCGGTGAGCAAGCTCGACGGGGTGTCCAACGTCCGGGTCGAGCTTGACGTGATGAGCGAGGAGCAGCGGCGGTCCCTGCAGGCCACGCTGCGGGGCGGGAAGCCGGAGCGCGTCATCCCGTTCGCCCAGCCGGGCTCGCTGACCAAGGTGTTCGCGGTGGCCAGCGGCAAGGGCGGAGTCGGCAAGTCCTCGGTGACGGTGAACCTGGCCGTGGCCCTGGCCGCGGCCGGGCAGAAGGTCGGCCTGCTCGACGCGGACATCTACGGCCACTCGGTGCCGCGGATGCTGGGTGTCACCGGGCGGCCGACCAAGGTCGAGCAGATGATCATGCCGCCGTCGGCCAACGGCGTGCGCGCGATCTCGGCGGGCATGATGAAGCACGGCAACGAGCCGCTGCCCATGCGCGGGCCGATCCTGCACCGGCTGCTGGAGCAGTTCATGGCCGACGTGTGGTGGGGCGACCTGGACGTGCTGCTGATGGACCTGCCGCCCGGCACCGGCGACGTCGCCATCTCGGCGGGCCAGCTGATCCCGGGCTCAGACCTGATCGTCGTCACCACCCCGCAGCTGGCCTCCGCCGAGGTGGCCGAGCGGGCGGGATCGCTCGCGGCCCAGCTGCACCAGCGGGTGACGGGCGTGATCGAGAACATGTCCTACCTGCCGTGCCCGCACTGCGGCGAGCGCATGGACGTGTTCGGATCGGGCGGCGGCGAGGCCGTGGCGGAGGCGCTCACCCGGGTGGTCGGCGCGCCGGTTCCGCTGCTCGGCCAGGTGCCCATCGACATACGGCTGCGCGAGGCCGGCGACCGCGGCGCCCCGCTGGTGGCCTCCGATCCCGGCTCGCCGGCCGCGCGCGAACTCATCAGGATCGCCGAAGGCCTGGCCGGGCGGTCCCGGGGGCTGGCCGGACGCCAGCTCGGCCTCAACCCGGTCTGACGTTCGCCTCAGGTGGCCTCGGAGTCGTAGGGGGGGCTCTCGCCCGGCGCCAGCCCGGCCACGCTGCCGGTTTCCGAGTAGGGCGTGGCCTCCGTCATCTGGGTGGTGGCGGTCCCGTTGCCGTTGTCGCCGTCGAACTCTTCCCAGAGGTGCTTACGCACGAAGTTCTTCGGGTGCAAGTCGTTGATGTCAAAGTCACGGAACTCGGGGCCCAGGCCTTCCTGCAGGTCAGCCTTGGCGCTCTCGGCGATCCGGCGCAGGTCCCGCAGTGCCTGCCCGGCCTGGCGGGCGATCCTCGGCAGCTGGTCGGGGCCGAAGATGACGAGCGCGATCACGGCGAGAACCAGGATCTTCGTGAAGGACAGGTCGAACAAGAGCGCGCTCCAGCATCTATGACTCACGGGCTCACGGCGGGGCCCGCTGCCTCCAATGTAGACCGTCCGGCCGCCCGCCATGAAGCCGACAGGTTCAGCGCAGCGGGTTCAGCCACGAGGCGAGCCGGCGGAAGCCGTGGGCCATCCGTGCCCAGAACCCGAGACGGGCGGTGCCGGGCGTGGTGGTCACCACCCGGCTGACCGTCGTCGCGGGGGCATCCCCGATCAAGGTGTAGACGAACCCGCCCGCGGACCAGGCCAGGCTCCGGCGATCCGGGTCGTCGGAGTAGACGGCCCGCCCGCCCACCGTGACCTGCCGCCAGCCGGGCATCGCCCGCGCCAGCTCCCCGCGCTGCACGAAGAGCGACACCACGACCAGACCGTCGGAATACGACAGGTCGATCACCGGGCCGGAGCGGGCCGACGTCTGGCTCGCGGCGAAGAGCGCGAGGTTACCGGGCAGCTGCCCGGGCAGGGGCCAGCCCTGGGCGCGCAGCGCCGCCAGCCGGGCCCGGTCAAGCTGTGCCGCCCAGGGGGCAGCAGCCGCGGCGGGCATGCCGTCGAGGCCGCGGGCTCCCAGCTCCAGGGTGGTGAAGGCGGCCTCGCTGATCATCTGCGCGTTGGCGGCGAACATCTCCCGCCGCAGCGGCAGCTTCGTCGCGGCATCCAGCCAGAACCGCGCGGCCAGCACGCCGCCGGGCCGGCGAACCTCGACGACCAGTGCCGGGCGGCCCACCACCGATCCGCGGCCTGCGTAAGCGACCTGGTAATTGGACTGCAGCAGGACCAGGAGGCGCCCCGACAAGCCGAGCGTCCCGTCCGGGCCCTGGTCGTCAGCTATTCCGCCCGGCGCCGTGGTCTCCGGGTCAGTGTCGGACGCCCGCACCAGCGTCATGCGGCCGGGCTGATGCCATACCTCGACCACCGACGTGCTCGCCTGGCCCGGTCCCCACCACAGCATGACCTGCTCACCGCGGTAGGAGGTGCCCTGGCAGGCCACCGCGGCCTGCTGCAGCAGCCGGAAGCCGACTACGACGGGAGCCATCGCCGCCGCCGGGCCCGCGAGCCGCAGCGGGCCGCCAGCGCCGGGATGCCGGACGGCCACGGATCCCGGCTGCACGTCAGCCAGAGCCATCCCGGCGACGCCGGACCCGAGCAGGCCGAGTACCGCCGCCAGGCCGGCCATCCGCCAGCCAGACAGCATGCGGTAACTCATGACATCACCCAGTAGCTCACGGTGCCGACGGCGAGAAGCCCCGGCCGGGCGTCGTGGTGGGACGCGGTCCGTATCGGGCGGAGGTCACCGGGACCAACCCAGTGCTGAAATCATGCTGCGTCATGTAGGTGTCCACCGCGGGCGTGACCCTGGGCTCGGGCTGATCGGTGCCCCCGCCGACCAGGAAGGCCGCGGTAGACACGCCGACCAAGACCACGGCGGCGGCGCCGAACGTGACGTACCACGCTGGCCGCAGCTCGCGGCCATGGCCCGCGGCCAGTGAGCCGGCGCCGAGCCAGGGCGTCGCGCCGGACCGGCCCGGCGCAGCCGGGCTGCCTGGCTGCGCCAGCCCGATCAGGCGGCGGGTCAGCGCCGAATCGGCCGCCGCCTCGCCCAGTGCGTTCATCCGCCGCTTCAGGGTCCGCAGGGCGACCGCCTCGCCCCGGCAGGGCTCGCACTTGGCCAGGTGCACGAGAACCCGGTCGCGCTCCATGCCGTCGAGCTCCCCGTCGATGAGGGCGGAAAGGCGGTGCCCGAGATGGCTCACGACGGACTCCCCGGTGCGAGTCTCGCCCCGACCGGGGCGCGCGGCGGCGCGGCCGGCGCCTCGCCAGGATGCCGCGGGCGGCGATGCTCGAGCGCAGCGCGCAGCTGCGCCCGGCCGCGGTGAATCCGGCTGCGGACGGTACCGAGCTTGATCCCGAGAGCGGCCGCGATCTCCTCGTACGACAGGCCCTCGATATCACAAAGGATGACCGCGGCCCGGTACTCGGGCGCGAGGGCCTTGAGGGCCGCCTGGATGTCGCCGTCCAGGTGCCGGTCGTCGAAGGCGTCCGCCGGCGACCGCCCGCCGTCGCCCAGCCGCGCGGCGGTCTCGTCCCCGAGCCCCTCGAAGCGGATCCGCTGCCGTCGACGGGCCATGTCAAGGAACAGGTTGGTGGTGATCCGGTGCAGCCAGCCCTCGAACGTCCCCGGCGTGTAGCTGGACAGCGACCGGAAGACCCGCACGAAGACCTCCTGGGTCAGGTCCTCAGCGTCGTGCGTGTTCCCGGTGAGCCGGTAGGCCAGGCGGTAGACCCGGGCTGAGTGGTCCCGGACCACGTCATCCCAGCTGGGCGGCGTCCAGTCGGCGGCGGCCTGCAGCGGCTGGCCCTCATCCACGGACAAACCCCCTTCCGCTCCCACGGTGGGTAACACCATCGGTCGGCCCAGGCTTCCCGGCATAACGTCAACGGCCGGGAGAACCTGGCCGGTTCCCGCAGGCACCACCGGTGACGCTAGGCTGCCGCACGAGAGCCGACCGCCGGAGGCAGACATCGAGAGCACGCAGGTCATTCTGGCCTATGCCGACGACTTCCTACCCGAGGATGAGCCGCTGGCCGCGGCCCGGAGGAACGCCGCCGAGGTGGGCGGGGCCGCCCCGGTCGGGCCGGTCACGGGCGCGGCCCTGCGCTTCGCGGCCGCGGCCATCGGGGCCAGGTCGGTCGTCGAGATCGGAACGGGGTGCGGCGTCTCTGGCCTCTGGCTGCTCCGGGGCATGCGCCCGGGAGCGGTCTTGACCAGCGTCGATATCGAGCCGGACCATCAGCGCCTGGCCCGGGCCGTGTTCGTCGACGCGGGCTTCCCGGCGGGCCGCTACCGGCTGATCAGCGGCCGGGCCCTCGAGGTTCTCCCCCGCCTCGCCGACGGCGCCTACGACCTGGTCTTCGGCGACGCCGACCCGCACGAGTACCCCGATTACCTGGTGGCGGCGCTGCGGCTGCTCCGGCCGGCCGGCGTGGTCATCTTTAACAACGCGCTATTGCGCGGCCGCGTCGCCGACCCGGCCTGCGGTGACCCGGACGTAGTCGCCGTGCGGGAACTCGGCGAGCAGGTCAGGATGGATGAGCGCCTCGTGCCGCTGCTGCTGCCGGTGGACGACGGCCTGCTGGCTGCGGTCAAGCGGCCCGAGTAGCCCGCTCATCGTCCCGGCGGCTGGCCAGTGCCCCTGGGCGTGAGATCGACGGAGGAAAAGACTCAAGGTCCCGTTCTGTAGTCCGGATTCGGATAGGTCAGCCGCCGGGCCTGCGCCGGCGAGCTGACCTCGGTGGTGACCGGCCAGGGCTCAGCCGACGGCGGACTTGAGCGCTTCGCCCAGCGCAACCGCTTCGTCCGGCGACAACTCGACCACTAGCCGCCCGCCGCCCTCAAGCGGGACGCGCATTACGATGCCGCGGCCCTCCTTGGTGACCTCGAGCGGACCGTCGCCCGTCCGCGGCTTCATCGCCGCCATCCGCCATCCCCTTTCCTACCTAGGTCCTTCATAGGGCCGCAAAGACCCCGCCGAGGGCCTTCGGCGCCTGCTCGGGTGCCTGGCGGGACCGGCCAGCCACAACCATGTCGATCAGTACCTCTATTATCCCCAGTTCCGGCCCGCAGTGCTAACGATCAGCGTTCCCATGCGCCGCTGCCGGTCCTGGCCAGTGCTCGCCGGCGCCTCGCGGTCCGGCGCGCGCCGGCGAAACTGGGAACGTGCACGCGACATCGGCGCTCTTCGACCTCTACGGCGACCATCTGCGGTCGCGTGGTTCCCGGGCTCCTGTCGCCGCCCTGGTCCGCCTCCTCGCACCGCTCGGGATCACCGCGCCCGCGGTACGCACGGCCGTGTCCCGGATGGCCAGGCAGGGATGGCTGGATCCGGTGCGGCTGCCCGAGGGCGCAGGCTACGAGCTGACGCCACGGGCGGCCCGCAGGCTGGATGAGGCGGCGGCACGGATCTACCGCCTCGGCGACCGCGAATGGGATGGCCGCTGGCACGTGGTCGTGGTCGAGCGGGTGCGGGAGCGCACGCGGCGGGAGCGGCTGCGGTCGGCTCTCAGCTTCCTGGGATACGCGCCCCTCGACGAGACGACCTGGATCAGCCCGCGCCCCTCGCGGGAGATCGAGGCCCTGCTCGAGACCGAACGGGTCCGGGCCGAGCGGTTCGCCGCCAGCTACGACGGCGACCCCCGCGGCCTGGTCGCCAGGGCCTGGGACCTGGACGGCCTGTCGCACGCATACCAGGGATGGCTGTCCGTGGCCGCCGGCCTGGTGGCCCCGGCCGGCCCGGATGCCCCCGACGAGGTCGTCTTCGCGGTCCGCAGCCGCCTCGTCCACGAATGGCGCAAGTTCCTGTTCCGGGACCCGGGGCTACCCGCCGAGCTGCTGCCCGGCCAGTGGGCCGGGCGCCAGGCGGCCGAGGTGTTCGACGTCGAATCGGCCAGGTTGCTGCCGGCCGCCTCCCGCTTCGTGGGCTGCTGTCTGCGGCCGGGCGCCGCGCACCCGGAACCGGCGGCGGACCGTCGCGATTAAGGCTCAGGCGTCGGCGTCGGCGTCGGCGTCGGCCGCGGCGCGGAGCTCCTCGTGCGCCCACACGATCTGCTCGGCCACGTCGACGAGGTCGGCCAGGGGCAGCCGCGGGTAGCTCTTACCGTCCGCGGCCCGCCACGAGGCCGTGCCCGAATGGCACCACACGGTCAGGTCGCGGCTGATGGACAGCACCGACATGCCCGAGGCCGGCTCGTCGGCCCGGACCAGGCGGCCCGCCATGCCGCGGCTGCCGAGCATCGCCTCGAGCTCGTTGACCGCCTCCCACATGCCGAGCTCGGGCCGGCCGAAGCGGGCCGCATCGGCGCCCGGCGGCACCCGCAGCCCGAACCAGACGGCCTTGCCCGAGACCTTCCAGCTGCCCAGCCGCCCGCGGGTGAGGTGAGCACCCCACTCGCCGGCCGACAGCCCGTCCACGACCTGCAGGCCCCGGCCGTTGACCCCTTCCTTGGACCGCACCTTCACATCCGGGAGGCTGCCCGTCTTCCAGCCCGGCTGGGAGTCGAAGACCTTGCACACCACCTCGCACCGCGAGCCGCGGCCGCGTAGGTACACCCACAGCTCGGGGAAGCCGCTCACCGGCCGCTGGCTGCTGCCGCTGAACTCCACGTTCCCGTGCGCGTGCAGGGTGTTGGCGGCCAGCTCGCTGGCCATCGTGACCCCGTCGTGCACCAGGTCTCCCGGCAGCCCGATCCCGGCGACGGCCTCGCGGAACAGGCTCCTGGCCGCGCCCGCGCAGGTGGCATCGAGGGGCAGCGGCCGCGCGAAACAGCCCCCGGCGCTGACGCTCGCGTCGGCCAGGGATCCCGCGGCACGAGATGCTTCCGCCACCGGCGCGGCCATGAAACCGTGCTCGGCAGTCGACTGGCCGACTGCCCCGCGACGATCCGGGCCGCCCTCGGCGGGCGAGGGTAGCATGCTCCTCCGCCTTTCGGACTCAGACATCTGTGAAACACAGATTATGAGTCGTGTACGAGCCGACGCAATGGCAACGAGCCAAAAAAGCCGCGGCCAACGGCCTCTCCCCCCTCCGCGCTAGCGCGACGCTAGTGACGGAAACATGGCCTTGAGGCAACAAGGAACGGACGGCGGGGTGTAGTCATGGGCGTGCTGTGCCGGTAACGTCGCACTCGCGACGACCCGGCCCCTGACCAGGCTAGGCCGTCGAGCCTCGAGACAGGCACTGTTCGTGAAGAATCCCCCGGGGGGAGAGCCCGGGGGATTCTTCACGAGTGATGGATGGTTCTAGAGCTCGCCCCGGGTGAGGTCGTACCGGCCCGCCCGCGCGTCGGCCAGGAACGCGGCGAACGCCGGCCTGCTGACCACGTGGGCGCCACCCTCGGGGCGCTTGCTGTCCCTGACGGCGATCACGCCAGGGAGGTTGGCTGCGATCTCCACGCAGCCACCGTTGTGCGAGCTGCTGCTCGCCTTCCGCCAGACGGCTCGAGACAGGTCGTGCATATTCACTCCAGTTGTTCTGCAAGTTCCTTGAGATACGCCATCGTGTCAGCGGGCACGAGCGACCCGTCGCTGGCACGGGCGAAGTCGTGAACGTAGTTCGCCACCTCGTCGGGCTTGCTCACCTCCTCGATGGTCACGTCGTTCTCCACGTAGACCAGGCTTGGCTCTTCGTCGGGCAGGTCGAAGATGTTGACCATGGAATGCACGCCCCGGGGCGGGCCGTCGCGGAAGCGCTGGATGCGTAGCTCGATGTTGGCCCGGCGGCCGGCGTCCATGAGATGCTCGATCTGCTGAAGACGGTCCGCCTTCGCCCCCCACCGGTACATTAGCGACGCCTCGGTGATCACCGCCATCAATTTCGGCACGGTGTCGTCGTCGCGGTTCAGGATCTGCTGCCGGCGCAACCGGGCCTCCAGGGCCTGCCGCTGCCACGCCGGAGGCCGCGAACCGGTCCGCCAGAGCGCCTCCATGTACTCCCGGGTCTGCAGCAGCCCGGGCAGCACCAGCGGCATGAAGACCCGGATCCGGACGGCGTCGCTCTCGAATCCGGGGAACTCGTTCTCAAAGATGTCTGGATAATCGCGCCACCAGGGCCTGGCCCGCGCTCGCATGGCGAGCTCCTCAAGCTCGTCTCGCGCAGCGGAATCGACCCCGTAAATCCGGAGTAGGTCCCTGATGTCACTCATCTCGGGACGCTTCCAGTGATTGGCCTCAAACCGCCCGACCTTGCCCCGGCCCCAGTCCAGCAGGTCACATACGTGATTGGCGGTGTGCCCGGACGCGCGCCTCAACTCGGTGAGACGGCGAGCCAGCCGCCGCTTGGCGACGGTTGCCCCGTAGGCGTCGTCGCTCATCGCGGTCGGCCTCCTTGACAGGACCTCTCGTTCAGCATAGTCCTGCCTAAGTTGTGAATCACAAACGTTGTCATCATCGGCTGAGCGTCGGTTTCGTATCGTTTAGGTATCGGTCGCGTCATTAGGGGGAAAGGCCGGGAGGGTCGGCGTGCCCGGTCAGCCCCCGGGTGCCCTGGCCACCGTCAGCGGGCCGCGTCGTCGAACTCGCCGCCCCGCACGCCGTCGAGGAAGCACTCCCATTCGTGCCGGTCGTAGACCAGCACCCGGCCCTCCGGGTCGCCGGTCACGCGCATCAGTACCCACTGCGGGCCGGCGCCCGCGGGATCGCCGGCGAACGCGATCTCGACGGCGCCGTCACCGTCGCCGGACCGCCGCCAGGTCTGCGCGCCGATGTCGATGCCCAGCCCGGCCACGGTCGGCTTGGGCCTGGCCTCGGTCATCTCGCCTCCTCCGGTGCCGGGAATCATGGCCGCCGCGCGACACCGCAGTAGATCCCGCGCGACCCCTCGCTGTCCGCGGCCTCGATGTCCACCGCGCCCCACAGGCCCGCGTAGGTGATCACGCGCCCGGCGTCCTCGTAGGGCGGCACCAGTTCCAGCCCGTCGAAGAACCGCTGTACCTCAGCCTTGGAGCGCAGGTGGACGTGCCGGGCGGCTTTAGCGAAGGTGTCCACGCCCGCCTGGATCTGGCTCGGCGGGATCTTGTCGTAGGTTCCGTGCGAGAGCGCGAGGTAGCTGCCCGGCGCTACCGCTTTCATGTACCGCGCCACCAGGCCCCACGGGTCCAGGGCGTCGGGGGCGAAGTGAGTGAGCGTGGTCATCAGCACCCCGGCCGGCTCGGCGAAATCGATCAGCTGGCGCATCTGGGGGTGGCCCAGCACCGTGTCGGGCTCCCGCCAGTCCGCCGTGACCAGGGTCGTGGTCCCGTCGCGGGCCAGCAGCGGCGCGCTGCGCGCGGCCACCATCGGGTCATGGTCGACGTAGACCACCCTCGCGCCCGGGGCCACCCGCTGCACCGCCTCGTGGGTGTTGTACTGCGTCGGGAGCCCCGAGCCGACCTCGATGAACTGCCGGATCCCGTGGGCGGCCATCCATACCGCGGCACGGCCGTGGAAGCCGCGGTTGGCCCACATCGCGTCGATGATGTCGGGCACGGCGGCCTTCAGCATCTCCCCCGCCTGCCGGTCGACCGGGAAGTTGTTCGTGCCGCCCAGGAAGTAGTCGTACAGCCGCGCGGGGCTCGGCGTGTCGGGATCCACGCCAGGAGGAACGTCTGGCGTCTCGGTCATCTCGCCTCCGTCGCCCCCCAGTGCCCAGTCTGGCATGTTCCGCTTAATGCACAACACGGGGGAATAGGCCTTGCCGTAGGGATTCACGCCGCTTTGGCCCTCCCGCGAGCACGGCGGTGAGGCGACCCTACCCGCTACGAGCGGTAAGCGCCGCGGCGAAAGCACAACTCCAGGTGATCGTCTACCACGCCGCAGGCCTGCAGGGTGGCGTACACGGTCACCGGGCCCGTGAAGGTGAGCCCGTGCCGCTTGAGCTCCTTGGCGAGCGCCTTGGACCCGGGGGTCGAGGACGGGATGTCCGCCAGCGTCACCGGGGCACGGTCCTGGCCGCCCGCGTAGGACCAGACCAGGGCGGCCAGCCCGCCGGGCACCGTGAGCGCGGCCCGCGCGTTCCCGATGACCGCCTCGATCTTGGCCCGGTTCCTCACGATGCCGGCGTCGCCGAGCAGCCGCGTCACGTCATCCGGGCCGTACTTGGCCACCGCCTCGATGTCGAATCCCGCGAACGCGGAGCGGAAGCCCTCCCGCTTGCGCAGGATCGTCAGCCAGGACAGCCCGGACTGGAAGGCTTCCAGGGAGAGCCGCTCGAACATGCCGGTGTCGTCGCGCACCGGGCGGCCCCACTCTTCGTCGTGATACGTGAGGTACTCGGGGCTGCTCAGGCCCCACGGGCAGCGCAGCAGGCCGTCGGGCCCCGGCTGCGCCCCCGGCGCCGTGACACTCATGCGCTCTCCCCGGGCGCGCTGCTCCCCGGCCCGACCTCGGGATGCTCGCCGTCATCCGGCGGCGCGGCCGGGCCCGGCCGGGCCCAGGACGACCACTGCTGGGTGTCCACGGACAGGCGCGGCGGGCCGTCCGCGGCGGGGTGCAGCGGGACCGCCGGGGGACGCAAACCGGGGGCGGTAATCGCCGGGTCCCTGGCCCGGTCGGGCTCTGCGTCCCGGGTCCCCCCGGAAGCCGACTGCAGGTCTGTGAGCTGGCGCCGCAGCGTGGCGATCTCGACATCCCGTTCGGTCACCGTCCGCGCGACCATGTTCAGCGCCTCGTCGGTGGCTCGCATGTCGTATCCCCACAGGGCCGCGGGCGGGCGCAGCAGCGCGACATCGGCGGCCGTCACGATGTGCAGGTCAAGCGGCCGGGTATCGGCGGGGGCGCGCGCCAGCTCCCCGCCGCGGCCGATCGCGACGAAGATCACGCCGACAAGGATAACGACGGCAGCGGCGAGCAGCACCCAGGGCACACAAGAATCGTGCCACGCCGGGGCCCGGTATGGCGCATCGCCGGGTCCCGGATCATGTGGCTGAACTCTTTCATCCGTCGACCTCGTGCCCCGAGCACGTGGCCAGCCATGGGGAGGGTCGAAGGGTTCACCCGGCCGCTATCCGCTGCCCCCGTCCTGGCGGTGCGCGTCGGTGATGATCTGAACGACCTCGGCGGGATCATCGGCGATCCGGAACAGGTCGGGATCGGCGGCCGAGACCTTGCCCTGAGCCAGCAGCGTCCCGTGAATCCAGGAGATAAGGCCCGACCAATAATCGCTGTCGACCAGCACGATGGGGAATTTCGTGATCTTCCCTGTCTGGACCAGCGTGAGTGCCTCGAAGAGCTCGTCCAGTGTGCCGAACCCCCCGGGCAGCACCACGAATGCCTGCGAATACTTAATGAACACCGTCTTGCGAACAAAGAAATACCTGAATTCCAGGCCGATCTCGACGTAGTCGTTCAGGCCCTGCTCCAACGGGAGCTCGATGCCCAGGCCTACCGACACGCCGTTGGCGCTCACCGCCCCCTTGTTGGCCGCTTCCATGATCCCGGGTCCGCCTCCGGTGATCACCGCGTAGCCGGCCTCGGCCAGGCCCGCGCCGATCCGTTCCGCGCGGTCGTAGTCCAGGGTTCCCGGAGGCGTCCGCGCCGACCCGAACACGGTGACCGCCGGGCCGAGTTCGGACAGCAGCCCGAAACCCTCGACGAACTCCGCCTGGATCCGCAGCACCCGCCACGGGTCGGTATGCACCCAGTCGCCGGGCCCGCGCCGATCGAGCAGCCGCTGATCGGTGGTGGTCTTCGGGATGTGCTTGCCGCGCAACGTCGCTGGCCCCTGGCGGCGCAGGCGACGATGCGGCTCTGAATTCACGCTCACGATCCCATAACGTAGCCGCGGCCAGCGGGTACCTTCGGTGAGGTGCCCACCAGCCGCCTGCGCCGCCGCGGAATCCCGGGCATCAGCCTGCTCCTGGCGGCGCTCGTGGGGCTGGGCCTGTACCTGGTGTTCCGGCATGTCGCTCCGATCCTCCAGGGGAGCGACTGCACGGCGGCCGGGGGCGGCCAGGAGATCAGCCTGGGCACCGGCCAGGCCGGCATCGCCGCCACGATCGCCGGCGTCGCGCAGCGGGATGCGCTGCCCGCCCGGGCGGTCACCGTGGCCTACGCGGCCGCGCTGCAGGAATCAAAGCTGCAGAACCTGCCCTACGGAGACCGCGACTCGGTGGGGGTGTTCCAGCAGCGGCCGTCCGAGGGCTGGGGACCGCGCCGCGACCTGGAGAACCCGGTCTACGCGACGTCGAAGTTCTTCGGCGCCCTGGCCAAGGTGCCCGGGTACCGGCGGATGCCCATCTACCAGGCCGCGCAGGCCGTGCAGCACAGCGCCGACGGCCAGGCCTACCAGCGGTTTCAGCTAATGGCCACGCACATGGCCGCGGCCTTCACCGGGCAGGAGCCGCACGCCGTCTGGTGCCGGTACACGCCGGCGATCACCGGGGCGGCCCGGGTCGGCGCCGTCCGCCTGGAACTGGTGCGGACGTTCGGGCCGCATGTCACCCGCGCCACCGCGGATCCCGGGCTGGCCGTGAAGGTGGGGGGTGTCCGCCAGGGCTGGGTGGTAGCGACGTGGCTGGTGGCGCACGCTCAGCAGTTCCGCATCAGCACCGTGCGGTACGCGGGCTACCGGTGGACCGCGGCCGCCGACTCGCGTGGATGGGTTCGAACAGTTTCTCCGGCTCCGCCCGGAATCGTGGAGTTGGGCTGATAGCCTGCGGTCCGTGGGGACGGAAAAGGAGAACAAGTGACTTACATCATCACCGAGTCCTGCATCGATTTGTTGGACAAGACGTGCATCGGTGAGTGCCCGGTGGATTGCATCTACGAGGGCGAACGCATGATGTACATCCACCCGGACGAGTGCGTTGACTGTGGTGCCTGCGAGCCGGTATGCCCGGTCGAGGCGATCTACTACGAAGACGACGTGCCGGGCCATTTGAAGGACTACTACCGGGTTAACGTCGACTTCTTCGAGAACATCGGCTCGCCGGGCGGTGCCTCTCGGGTCGGCAAGATCCACCAGGATCACCCGATCGTGGCAGCGACGCCATACCAGCCACACTGATCCCGGCCGCTGGCCGGGGGACCCATGCTGCCGACTCTCGCCGCACGACTGCCCCGGTATCCCTGGGACGCGCTCGAGCCCTACAAGGCCAAGGCGCGTGCTCATCCCGAAGGCATCGTCGACTTGTCGGTCGGCACTCCGGTTGATCCGGTTCCTGCCGTAGCGCGCGAAGCGCTGGCCGCCGCGTCGGACGCCCCAGGCTATCCGGCGACCGCCGGCACCAGCGCGCTACGGCAGGCGGCCGCCGCCTGGCTGGCCCGCAGGCATCAGGTCACCGTGGACCCCGATGCCGTGCTCCCCGTTATCGGGACGAAGGAACTGGTCGCATCGCTGCCGGCGCTGCTTGGCTGCGGCCCGGGCGACGTGGTGGTCCACCCCGAGCTCGCCTACCCGACCTACGACATCGGCGCGCGCCTGGCCGGGGCCAGGGCGGTCGCCGCCGACGGGCTGGTCTCGCTCGGCCCCGAGCCGGTCCGGCTGTGGTGGCTGAACTCGCCGTCCAACCCCACGGGCCAGGTGCTGCCCGCCGCCCACCTGCGCAAGGTGGCGGCCTGGGCGCGCGAGCGCGGCACCGTCGTGGCATCGGACGAGTGCTACATCGATCTGGGCTGGGAGGACCAGCCGGTCTCGGTGCTTCACCCCGACGTGTGCGGCGGCTCGCACGCGGGCCTGCTCGCGGTGCACTCGCTGTCCAAGCGGTCCACCATGGCCGGCTACCGGGCCGGGTTCGTGACCGGTGACCCGGCACTGGTCGCCGAACTGCTGGAGATCCGCAAGCACGCCGGGATGATAATGCCCGCGCCGGTTCAGGCGGCCGCGGCCGCGGCGCTGTCCGACGACGACCACGCCGACGCCCAGCGGGCCAGGTACGCGGCGCGGCGGGACATGCTCCGCCCCGCGCTGGAAGAGGCGGGCTGGGCCGTCCAGCACTCGCGGGCCGGCCTCTACCTGTGGGCCGCGCACCCCGACCGTGACGGCTGGGCATCGGTGGCGGTGCTCGCCGAGGCCGGCATCCTGGTCGCACCGGGCTCCTTCTACGGCCCCTCGGGCGCGCGTCATATCCGGGTGGCGCTCACCGCCGCCGACGACCGGATCGCCGCCGCCGCGGCACGCCTGGGCGCGCTGGCCTGACCGCCGCGCCGTCCCTGCCCCGGGTAACCCGCTGGCCGGATGCTGCGGCCCTTTCATAGGCTGGTCGGATGTTC
>Ga0306920_100002787_pt1 | contig 22061 bp, 25 predicted proteins | sample flu12Cox44000170_FD_204666 | JGI IMG/M metagenome (GOLD analysis project Ga0306920, IMG submission 204666) | Lab enrichment of tropical soil microbial communities from Luquillo Experimental Forest, Puerto Rico - flux4day.12C.oxic.44.000.170 (v2)... | ecosystem: Environmental > Terrestrial >...
AGCCGAAGAGCATCCGATTCCGATTCACCCGTTGGGTTCGCCACGGCCGCCTCGCTCGATCCAAGATAAGCTGCTGATTGCTATATCTGAATCGCGCAAGCCGCGCCGAAATTCAGCGCGTCATCCGACGAATGCGGGTTCTGAAGTCTAGCGCAATCCCGCGCTCTCGAGCAGCGGCATGACCGCCTCGAGGAAATAAGGCAGTTCGTCAAGAAAGTTCACGAACGAAAGCGATACACCGTGAAGTCCTGCCCGCTTGAGTTCCACGAATTGGTCGGCAATATCGCGAGGGCTTCCGGATATGCCAAAGCTGCCAAACCCACCTGAGATACGCTTTTTCTGCATCCGCATGGCGACAGCGAGGGCGGGCTTACCAGAGCGCGCGTTCTCCGCGATATAATTTTCGACAGCCCCAGCGTCCGCATAGTCCGTGGCATAGCGCTTGTAGTAAGCCTCGGCTTCGCTTGTGGTGGGCCGACAAACTACATGGAGAGGGGTAAGAACACGAATGCGGCGCTGATACCGGGCTGCTTCTTCCTGAATCGCGGCAGCATGACGGGCAGCATTATCGATGCTTGAAATCGTCGTGAACAGGACATCGCAGAATTGAGCGGCAAAGGTTCGGCCCGCGGGCGAAAAAGCCGCAGACATCAGCGGCGGTCCTCCCGGCTGGATTGAGGCAGGTGAGGAATAGGCGCCAGTAATCGAAAAATATTTGCCGGCGAAATCGAAAGGCGGGTCGCCACGGATCTGCCGCGAGAAAATCTCCGTCCACTCGATCCCTTGGTCATAACGTCGATCGGCGCCAACGTCCTGCGCTCCGAACATTGCGAAATCGTGCTCATTCCAGCCACAGACGATATTTAATCCAGCGCGTCCACCAGACGCATGATCGATCGTCGCCAATGCGCGGGCGGTCCAAGTCGGGTGCAGAATTGAAGTTTGCGCGGTGGCAAAAAGGGAAATTCGAGACGTGATGCCGACAAGAGCCGCCGCGTGGGTCATCGTCTCCATGCACACGCCTCTGGGGTCGCTTTCACCTCCATATCCGCGCCAGCGTTGAAGCGGCAGAAGAAAATCGAGACCTGCACTGTCGGCGATCTGAACAACCGCTCGGATATCGTTCCATTCGGCCCGCCAACGTTCCGGTACGGTCGTCATCGCAACGCCGCCAGAAGCGTTGAGCGAGAACAGACCGACGGTAAAGCGGTCGGCCATCATGATTTCGCGGGCCGTCATCGGCGGTGCTCTCAATCGGGTATGCTGCCGAGGATGAAGTGCATACTGCCAAGTTGCCCTTCCACACCGGTGATGATCGAGCGGGTGATCGTGGCTCCGACCTTGCGATCGAGCGACACCGTAATCGCTTTCGCGTCTTGCGGCTGCAATCGTCTGCTGAGCGAGAGCTTGCCCAACAGCCAGCGTTTCCCATTGGGCGGCGGAAATAATGTCTTGTGCTGCAAAACTCCAAGAGCGGTCACAACTTCGATTGGCTTCATTCCGGTATCCGCGGCAACTTCGATACTCGATCCATGGACGCGCGCGTGACGCCAAATTCTCTCCTCGTCGTAAGGCTTTCGATCGATGATTGCCCGATTGCTGCAAACGATCCTGCCAGAGACCACGCGACCTCCGACGCCGAGTTCAAAATTTGCAGCCACGGCCCCGCCGATCGGCAGACTCTCGCCGAAGTGAAATTCTGGCTGAGTTGTGATCGGGGATCGAATGTCCAACGTGACGATACCATCAATCATTGCCAACCCAGCTGCTTTCGCGCCTACCATCAATTCGCAGTACAGATCCGTGGAATGCACGTAATTGCGGCTGCCGCGGAGCATAACCAACGGGGCGTGGACAAAGCCACCGGGACTGGCCGATTCTGTCACGCGGTAAGTCCTCCGTCCACGACGATCGTTTGGCCTGATATGAATGATGCCTCAGGCGAGATGAGAAAGAGTACCAATCCGATGACATCTTCCACCCGACCAAGCCTTCCAAGCGGTGTTCGCCGGATAACCTGATCGAGCTGTTTTGGGTTCATGGATGCCGTCAAGTCCGTCTGCAGATAGCCCGGCGCAATCGAGTTAACGATAATGTTCCGAGGACCCAATTCGCGCGCCAGCGCCCTTGTCATTGCGTCGACGGCTCCTTTGGTTGCTGAGTACGTAACTGTTCCCTTATAGCCACTTAGACCGACGATTGAGCTGATGTTTATGATCCACCCCTTCTGGCGGATCATCATGCCACGGATAACTTCACGTGTGAGCAGAAGCGTCCCACGTAGGTTGACGTCCAGCATCCTATCGATCGCATCCACAGACTGGCGCGCGAGAATACCTTCATTCAGGAATCCCGCGTTGTTGACCAAAACTGCTATCTGGCCCAAACGATCCTGAACCGTGCCGACGAACTTCGACACCTCCTCTAGATTGGCGAGATTCGCCTCCGCAAAATGGAAATGATCAGGAAACTCCTTCGACAACGAGTCTGTTTCCGCTGATTTCGACCGACTGAATGCAGCGACCTTATGCCCGGATCCCAGCAATGCCTTGGTTATTCCGAGGCCCAACCCCCGGCTGCCACCGCTCACGAGAGCAACACGATCTTCGGCATGTACACGCGAGGGGTCGCCAGTCACACGCTAGACCTTCTTGGTCGCGGGTCTGAATTTCTTATTCCGATCGGTGCTCTGCGCGTTCGCATCAACGATTTCAAAACGCATCGGCACCTTAAATTTCGCCAGTCGCTCTCGACAATATTGCCGCAGTCGATTGACCGCCATTTCTGGAGGCTCCTGCGGCATCAGCGATACCCGTGCGCATACCGCCTGACCAAGGAGAGGGTGAGGCGCTGCAAAGACGGTAGCATCAGCCACACCATCCGCGCCTAGCAGCACATCTTCTATCTCTCCGGGGAACACCTTCTGCCCTCCGACATTGATGATCTCCGAGACTCGACCCAAAAATCGGATAAAACCGTTCCGCTGCTCAATTAGATCTCCGGTACTCATCCAGCCGTCGCAGTCAATGGGGCTCGGCGCATTGAGATAACCAATCATGTTGGATTGGGATCTAATCTGAAGCACGCCATCCACAATGCGTGTTTCAAATCCTTCCCCTCCGACCCGAAGCCACAATGATTTGTCGTCAAGGGATTTTGAATGCAGTACTCCCAACTCGGAGAGGCCGTAGGTTTGTTTTAACTTAGCCTGGGGAAAAATAGTAGTTACCCGGTCAAGCGTCGCTTGGGGCATGGGCTCTGCCCCGTACGTAATCATTTGAAGCGATGACAAGTCATAGGATTTCCAGCAACCGGATGCGAGAAGAACCTTGAGGAACGTTGGGGTTGTTGGAAGGAGTTCGGCGCGCACCGTTTCAATTGCTGAACATACCGCATCCGGTGTCCGGCTCGGCAGACATACGCCAATGCCGCCGTGCGCGAGACAGCCTAGGAGCGTATTGATTCCGCCAAAATGATCTATTGTCAGAAACAGAATGGTTCGCCATCCCCGGCGGGCGATCGAAAACTTGCCGAGCACCCGCTCAAAATCGTGCAGGATGCCCTTTGGCTCTCCGCTCGAACCTGAAGTAAACACTACAAGCCCAGGATGTTGGATCGCTTGAAACTGGACAATCAGATCATTCTGTGGAAGGCCGGCAATCGTCTCAACGAGGAAGCCCGCATCCGTTTGGCACTGTATCACCCATCGTGCGCCGGCAATTGCGAGCAGTCGCTCCAACTGAATGGTAGAATCGGATAATGGCATCGCGATAGCGCCCAACCGCATGAGCGCAAGCATTAAGGAAACCGATTCCCTCCCAAAATCGCCTACGATCGCGCATACGTCCCCCGCGCTCAGACCCTGCCGTCGAAGCTCAGTAATCCAGGCATGGCTTCTGTCGAGCAGCGCCCCGGCATCGATCTCGCTGTTATTTTCAAAAATGACTGTCGCTCGCTTATCAACCGCCAATCGGTTGAATAGCGCATCGATATGCGAAGTGCTGGTGCCAACCACAGGTTCTCTCCGGAATCAGCGAAGCACGCATTGACATCGGCCCGTTACACAGTCCTTTCCTTCGACCGCAATGGCAAGCGACATCTCGACCACCTGCAATGGTCGTAACATGCGCGCAACTGAACAGGTGTAAAGCAGCTCCTGGCCTGCGAAGACGGGGACTTTGTACTTCAGTTCGATCTTTTCCAGGATTGCTCTTTCACCGGGTAAATACATGCCTATGAGACGGGAGAATCGGACGGCAAGAGCGAGCCCTTGGATAATCGGAGCATCAAATCCTGCTTTTTGCGCCACACTTTTATCAGCGTGAATCGGCGCCCTGTCGTTCGCAAGTTTTTTGAAGTCGCTAAGCTGCTCCGCGCCAAACACGAACTTCTGGACGACGCTAAAACCCACCTCGAGCTCGTCTATCGAGAGAGAGCGGGAGGGGGTCGAATCGGTTACTTCCAGATACCTAGCTGACGTCTCCATTGGAAGGGTAAATACATCTCACGCGGCTTTACGGTCTTCGAGAAATTTAACGAAATCATCGATCGAAGCGAGATTTTCGAGGTCGCTGTCCGCGACTGTCACCTTGAAATGGTCCTCTACGGCCATCAAGAGGGATGCAAAGTCAAGCGAATCGAGACCGCTGGAGAGAAGGGGGCGACCTGAGTCGCCCACGTCTGGACGATGAGGCCGACAGACGTCGAACACCAATTCTACAACCTTTTCGCGGACCGAAGCCATTTCCAGTCTCCTCGCTAGTCTAAAAGTTGCGATCATTTGAATGGGCCGTGCGCTCGTGTGACTCGGACGCGCCGCGCCGGGTTGCCCATTACAATTGTCCCCGCATCTATGTTCCTCGTCACTGCTGCGCCGATGCCGACCACCGCGTAAGATCCGACCGTCATTCTTTCCAATATCACTGCATTGGGACCAAGCGTCGCACCTTCGCAGAGAACGGCGTATCCACATAGCGTCGCATTAGGTCCCACGTAGGCATGGTCCTCAACGACGGCGTGATGACCGACGCTGGCTCCCGCGCGCAGGCTCGCGAATCGGCCGATCCGCGCCATGGGCTGCACCGTTGCGAACGAGGCAATGAATGACCCAAGTCCGATCTCTGCCTGCGATGCTGTAACCGAATTTGGATGGCGCACAGAAGTCCAACGATGATCCGGGATCGCAAGTTCGCGGTTGCGGCGCACCCTGCGCGGCATCACTCCGACCCGCTGCAGAGCCCATGCAAATGTGACGTCATCATCCAGCCGATGCCAATCGTCAAGAGATCCCAGAACTGGGAAACCATAGATCTGCAGCCCAGGCTTATATTCGTCATTGAGGAACCCAATGAGGTCAACGCATCTGCCGGCGCTCTTGGAATGGAGTAACGCTTCTGCGACAACCGAACCATCACCTGGCCCGCCGAGAATGACTACACGTTCTAAATGCTTCCTCTTTTTGCCTTTCGGCATAACGCTCCCGCTTCGGAACACTCAAATTTGAGCAGGCCCCGCAGTCGTTGCCGCGTCGCCGAGTCGACGCTATCGTGCCCTTTTACACATCGAGTAACTTTTAGGCAACATAGCATCCCGCGGACGAATTCGATGCATGAATGCAACCTACCGCCCTGGACGCTTGAAGTTCTGCGATGTCCGCGAAACGGCCAGCCGCTGCGACTTGAAGCATGTCGCCTGGTCGACGAAAACGGCCAAGAGGCGGCCCTGATCGAAGAAAACGTGATTCGGTTTCCCGTTAGGGTCGCTGATGACAGCATCAGCTTTCATCGAAACATCGGTGGGTCACGTTTTTTCGAGCGATCAGCGACGCCGTTTGCCATGAGTTCCCTGGACACGCCGATTTATCACGCGTGCTTGGACGAAATCCTGCCAAGCGATCCAGAGGCCGTCGTCGTGGATGTTGGCGGAGGAGATGGCCGCAACGCCATACACTGTTTGCGGCGCGGCCTACGACGCATCGTCGTCATCGATGCTGTTGCCGAAGCTCTGCTTCGTTTTCGCAAGCGGGTGGCTGAGCTGAACCCGGAATGGTTGGACTTTGTGCTGCTGGTCGAGGCGGATGTGCGTTCTTTGCCTCTGAAAACAGCTTCTGCGCAAAGCGCTTTTGCAATCGAAAGCCTAGCTTACTTGAACGAGGAGTACGAGAGCGGTCTTCGGGAGTGTGTCCGCATCCTCATGCCGACGGGGCGAATACTCATCTCGGATCGAGACTACGAAGGAGGGCTTGTGCTTCGCTTGCTATATCACGGGGTTGGCGGGATGTTGTCATCCGCTCACACGCGGTCGCTCTGGGACGGACGCGCCGCCCTGGTGCGGAGCAGAACGTTCACTCAATCCGAGCTCGAGGAGGTATGCCGAGCGAACGGGCTTGAAGTATTGTGTGTCCGCGGCATGTCGGTATTGCCCCTGCTCTTCGGCTATTTGAACGGACGCGACTTGCTTTCTACGAAGGACGTCGAGTACCTGCCGCAAATTAACCAGCTGCTTCTTGATTTGGCAAAAACCGGGACACTTCGCCGCTGCAATCTGATTATTGCAAGTCCGAGGAGCGAGGTGCCAACGGGCGGCTAGCCCTTGGTAGGATCCTGGCGCGCCAACTGTTGTACACGGGAAAATTCGCCCGTCAGCTCCTGTACGAGGAAAAGCGGACGGCCTCGCACTTCATCGCATACCCGCCAGAGGTACTCACCAAACATTCCAAGCACGAAGAGCTGGAATCCGCCAATCATCAAAATCAGTACAATAATTGTGGTCCAACCTTCGACACTTCGGCCATAGATCATCGTGTCGATCGCAAGGTAACCCGCGTAAATAAAACTGATCGCGGCGATCAGTATGCCGACAAATGATACGGCACGAATCGGAACGGCGGAGAAAGAGACCAGTGTATCGATCGTGACTTTAATCTTTTGCCGGAAGGACCATTTCGATACGCCCGCATTGCGCTCGTGACGATCGTACTCGATCTGGGTTTGACGGAAACCGGCCAACAAAATAAGTCCGAATGTCATGCGGTTCCGCTCAGGGAAGGAATTCAGCCCGTCAATCACCTTGCGGTCGAGCAGACAGAAGCTGCCCGTTCCGGTTGGGGGGTAGTTCGGCAGGGCAATGCGGCGGATGAGTTTTGCATATAGCGTCGCCAGAAGCCGATGCAGGCGGGGATCCTGCCGTGTCGCGCGTACGCCCAACACCACATCGAAGCCCTCGCGCCATTTCTCAAGGAAGCGCGAAATCTCGCGCGGGTGGTCCTGCAAATCGCCGGCCATGATGACGGCGGCATCCCCGGACGCGAGCTGCAGACCGGCCGCCGCGGCCACGTGGCTTCCGTAATTACGGCTCAGCCGCGCCACCTTCACGCGCGGATCCATGCGGTTGAGGTCGGAGAGACGCGCAAACGTATCGTCCGTGCTGCCATCCTCGACAAATAGGAACTCCCAATCGAGCGTCGGCTCGGCCGCGGCCAACGCACTCAGTGCGTCGTACATGGGGCGCACGTTGTCGCGCTCGTTGTAGACGGGTACTACCACGGAGCACATGGGCCGCCCTTCCTTGCCGCAACGCTCCGCTGCGGGAGGCAAAGGACGGACGAGCTGCATCTCGTTCCGGCTTGGATTCAGCTCTGTACCCATGTCATGCTTGATAACACAGTCCAATCGGCCAACAAAGACCACCCGACAAGACGAGCGTTCTGTTGCTTTTTGCGCCAGCAGAGGATAATCACCCGGCGTCGGCGCGCGGAAGCTTCGCAGACAATTCGGCGAGTATATCGCTGCCATGAGGACAGGCGAATTGCGTTGGCCGGCCAGTCTTGACCCCAACACCTTGTGTTTCACCGTCGACGTGGAATGGGCCGCCGACGAGGTGCTCGCCGACCTGCGCGGACTGTTCGATCGTTACGGCGTTCGTGCGACTTTCTTCGTGACCCACGCCGGGGTCGAGACGCCGGGCCACGAGCGCGGCCTGCATCCTAATTTCCGCCGCAACGGCGATACCTATCGGCTGCTGCGCGAACGGCGCGGTGAAACGTCGCTCAGCGACGATGAAGTTCACAGCCATGTTTTGCAGACGACGCTCGCATTCGCACCCGAAGCAAAGGGCGTGCGTACGCACAGCCTCTATTACGATTCAACGCTTCTGCCGCTCTATCGCCGACTCGGCCTCGAATACGATTGCAGCTACCACTTGCCGTTGGTGGGAGGACTGCGCCCCTGCTGGAAGCACGATGAGATCGTGGAGATCCCCACATATTATGGCGACAATTTCGATATCATGACAGGAGCGACTGAGTTCGAGGTCGGTCGGCTGGCGCTCGATCGACCCGGCGTGAAGGTCTTTGATTTTCACCCCAACATTGTGTTTTTGAACGCGAGTCGGAATGACACCTACATGTCGACCAAAAGCTTCTATCACGACCAGGAGCGTCTTCTCGCTGCGCGCGAGTCCGGAAGAGGCGTGCGTACGCTCTTGCTCGATCTGCTAGAGACCGTTGCTAAGCGACGATTGGCAACCGCCACAGTCGGCGAGGTCAATGCGGCGTGGCGCAGCGTTACCAAGTGGACATGAAAGCGGCCGCGGACCGCTTTACCGCTGTGCCGCTCGGCACCAGCGAAAGAATATGGCAAGGCTTTCTCGCCCGCTCGGCCAATGGCACCCTGTTCCATGATTTGGATTTTTTGCGCTATCACCCGCCCGGCCGTTTTCGTTTTCACCACACGATGCTGATGCGCGACGGGGAGTCAATGGCGTTGTTTCCAGGCGGGCTCACGGAACCAGAAGAGCGCCCGCTGTTCTGTTCGCCGCTTGGCGCATCCATCGGTGGATTGGTCGTAGCGGCCCCGTTACGCGCGGACGCGACATTGGCGATGATCGAGACATTACAAAATTACGCCCGCGATCGGGGCTGGGCCGGCATTCAGATCACGCTGCCCCCGAATTACTACAGTTTCGAAACAGCCGACACGATCTCGTTCGCTTTATTCTGCCGTGGCTTCCGCCTCGAGCACCGATGGCTGTGTCCTGTGCTGCAGCTCGATCCCAAGCCGAATGCATTCGAGCGCATGTACCGGTCGCGTCAGGCGTCGTTTGTTCGCGCCGGCATACGCAAGGGCGTGCGCTGCATCGAGACGGGCATCGAGGGCTTCTCCCAGTTTGTGACGCCGTTTCGCGATACCTATGCCCGGCACGGCGTGCCAGCTACTCATTCGGAGCAAGAAATCCAGGATCTCATCACCCGCTTCCCCGACCGCATCCGTATTCATCTTGCCATGCTCGAGAACGTGCCGATCGCCGCATTGCTCGTATTCAGGCTCAATGCCATTGTCGCAAATACGTTTTATATTTGCTCGAACGAGAAACATTCCAACGAGCACGGCCCGGCTCTCGTCATTGCCGACACGATGGATCGGCTTGCTGTAGCCGGTTGTCGCTACCTCGATCTCGGGCCGACTGCATCAGACATGAAGTTCAACAGGGGCGTCACCTTCTTCAAGGAAGGGCTGGGCGCATTGGGGCAGAGCCGCGATCGCTGGCGCTGGAACGTCGAAACGTGAAAAGTGTCGTCATCTCGGACGATCGCCCTGGGCCGCCGCTCGGGCATCGTTGTTTGGATCGCTGGTGGTCGGGCGCTAGGATCGGCCGAAGAAGCGCCGGATCGTCTGGCAGACATGATCGAACTGTCGCTCCGTCATTCCAACGAACAGCGGCAGCGATAGGCACTCGCGCGCATATCGGTCTGCGACTGGGAAGCTCCGGGCATCGGTTACGAAACGGGCCAGCGCCGGCTGAGCATGCAGCGGCACCGGATAGTGCAGTCCGGTTTCGATTCCTGCTCGCCGCATATAATCGCCCAGCCGGTCGCGGTCCTTGCCGCGCACGACGTAAAGATGGAACACATGATCGCCGTGCACCACTTGCGGCAAGGCGAGCGGCAGGCCGGCAAGCCGCTCGTGATAGGCCTGCGCGAGCTTGCGCCGGCTCTCCGTCCATCCGTCGAGCAGCGGCAGCTTGTGGCCGAGTATCAGCCCCTGCAATCCCTCCATGCGGTAATTGAACCCGAGCTCGTCGTGGACGTAGCGTTCGGATTGCGCGTGGTGGCGCAGCGCGCGCAGGCGGCGCGCGATGGCCTCGTCCGCCGTGACCACGAGGCCCGCCTCGCCGGCGGCGCCGAGGTTCTTTGCCGGATAAAAGCTGTAGCAGCCGCATAGCCCGAACGTACCGACACGACGGCTGCCAAAACGTGCGCCAATGGCCTGCGCCGCGTCCTCGATCACAACCAACCGATGCCGCGCAGCAAATGCCATGACGCCCGCGATGTCGGCCGGCTGTCCATAAAGATGGACGGGGATGATCGCCTTCACCGCTGGGTCAAGCCGCCTTTCGGCGTCGGCGAGGTCGATGTTTGCGCTCTCCTCCTCTACGTCGCAGAGGACGGGCGTTGCTCCGACATAAAGCACCCCCCAGGCTGTGGCGATGAAGGTGTGAGATGGCACCAACACCTTGTCTCCCGGGCCGATGCCAGCGGCGATCAAGGCAAGATGCAGCGCAGACGTGCCGGAATTGACGCCGATCGCGTGGGCGATGCCGAGATACTCGCCCGCCGCTTGCTCAAATTGTGCGACGAACGGGCCGAGGGAGAACGCACCGGTCTCGAACAGGCGGTGGATATCGGGCAGGGCTTTCTCTTCGATTTGCCGCCACTGAATGGAGAGATCGGTGAACGGGACGCGTAGGTCCGCGTCGCTGTCCGGAGACAAGAGAGAGGTCCGGCTCAACGTCATCGCGGATTTTGCTTGTCGCGCACATCGCCGATGACGCGGGCCGGCGCGCCGGCGGCGATGGCATAATCGGGTATATCGGCCGCGACCAAGGCCGCTGCGCCGATCATGGCACCACGCCCGATGCTGAGATTGGGCAGGATGGTCGCGTTGGTGCCGATCGAGGCGCGCGCCCGCACGAGCGTTCGCAGCACTGTCCAATCGGCCTCGCCTTGTAGCTTGCCTTCTGCGGTCGTGGCGTGCGGGTAGAGGTCGTTGATGAACTTCACGCCGTGGCCGATGAACACCTCGTCCTCGATCTCGACGCCTTCACAAATGAAGCTGTGCGATGAAATCTTGCAGTTCTTGCCGATAAGGGCATTCTTTTGGATCTCGACGAAAGCGCCGATTCGAGTGCCATCGCCGATCCGGCAACCGTACAAGTTGACGAGTTCGGGATGAAAAATGACGACGCCGCTCCCGAGCCTCACATCCGATTTAACCGGCATGAATATTCCTCGAACCGAATCTCGGGGGCCGACGACGGATCTACTCGCTAGGTCCAAATGCTTGCGGTAGCACTTTGTGCAAAGCAGTTCCAGATCGATGCGATCGGGACCCTATCGCCGGCTCATGTCCGTTTTTGCCGTTTTCGAAGGAAGAGACCTTCCCCGACTCCGCCATCACCCATGAATTCGATGCCGGCTCGCTCCAAAGCGGTCCGGATCGCCTTTCCCGCCTCCTCGGAAACCACTCTTCGTTCTTTTTCGAAATCGACGACCGTAGATAGGCCCAATTTGGCGGCACGTGCGAGCTGCGACTGAGTAATACCCAGGAGAGCGCGAGCAGCGCGACATTGGGCCGGCGTCATCGAATGATCAATAATTTTTGTTGACAGCGTTCTCACGTTGTTTTATCAATAGAAATTGTTGATGGGGGACGACATTCAGCATGGCAAATACCCGTGGGTAGGAGAGTTCGATGAACAAACAAATTTTAAGATTAGCTGATTCCATCAGCAGACGCAGCTTCATTGGCGGCTCAGACGCCCGAGTCATCATGGGCAGTGATGAAGCCGCCCTAATCCGCCTCTGGCAGGAGAAACGGGGCGAGGCCGAGCCGGAGGACCTGTCCGGCAACCTCGTCGTGCAGCTTGGGGCCGTCACCGAGGAGCTCAACCGCTCTTGGTACGAGCGCAATACCGGCCGGCGCGTCGCCGACGTGCAGCGCCAAGTCAAGCATTCAGCCATTCCCTGGATGGCGGCGACCCTCGACGGCATCGTCGAGGGCGCGCACGCGGTTTTTGAGGCTAAATTCATGTTGCCCTGGTCGTTTTCCGAGGAGACGGCCGCCGAAAAGTACATGGCCCAGGTCCAGCACAACATGTGGGTCACGCACTTGAGGACCGCGGTGCTCTCGATCATCACCGGCGGCGGCAGGTGGGTCGAGATCACGGTTCCTATGGACCCGCTCTATCTGAGCGTCCTGGTTTCGGCCGAAAAGAAATTTTGGCGCTGCGTGCAATCCGGCGAAACGCCCCATCTCATCAATGCCGAGCCGGCGCGGCCGCGCATCGAGGCGATCCGCATCGTTGACATGAGTTCGTCCAATGCCTGGGCGGAGTTTGCGGCGGTGTTCCGCAATACTCGGGAGGCGTTGGTCGATCACGAGCGGGCGAAAAGCGAGCTCAAGGCATTAATGCCCGAAGATGCCAGAGAGGCGATCGGCCATGGAGTGCGTGCTAAACGCTCGAAAACGGGCGCGGTGAGCTTTGATGCGCTGGAGACGCAGGTGGCCCATGCCCCGGTCCAGTGAATCGGTTGCGGCGCTCGCTTCGGCGCTGGCCAAGGCGCAGGCCGAGCTCGTCAATCCGGAAAAGTCACTGACCGCAACGATCCGGAGCGGTCGGCTAGGGGAGTGGGAGCGCAGCTTCCGCTACGCCCCGCTCGCGAGCGGCCTCGATATCGTGCGCAAGACTCTAGGGCAGCACGAGATCGCCACCTTACAGACCACCACCATCGACCAGACCGCCGGCATGGTCAATTTGACCACCATGCTGGCCCACGCGTCCGGCGAGTGGATTGCTTCGGAATGGCCGGTCTGTCCGATCGCCGAGACCGCCAATCCCCAGCGCATGGGCGCTGCGCTGACCTAAAGGGGAATTGCATATCGTGGCCTGCGCGACATAAATTGGGGCGTCGACACCATAGGATCGTAGCGCTTCGTGAATATTCAGGAAGCAACCGATGTAAAGTTCGGCATCGGCATCGATGCCGGCATTGCTCTCCCCCTGGTGCCAAAGCACGTGAGTAAAAGTTAGCGCGTTGTCGGTGGCTCGCTTGATCACGACCTGGAGTCGGCGGTGGCGCGCACCCCCCGTAGTCCATTCCTCGATCCGACTTCCGCCCACGCCAATTGGCGCTAATACAACCGTGTCGAAAAGGTTTCGCTCAATCAGCATATCCGCCATACGGCTCGCAAAATTGCCGCGGCTCTCGGTGGTGCCCAGGAGTGGATCTCTTGCCGCATAGCAATGGCCATCGAACAGGTTGAAATTAAAGACACGATGCCTTGGGGCATAAGGCGCATCGCCGGAATTAGCCCCGTTAGATTGGCCAAATATAAGGATAACGGCCGGCCGGCCCTGCAAGACCTGGGCAGCGCTGACACGAACACGGTCGCTGGTATCGTTAAAGCTACCGCGATTCAGATCCACGTTCTCGTAAGTGTCAACCGCCGAGAAAAATATACGGTCCCGTCGGTGGGATGTAGCCGCTCTTTGAGAATCTATTGTCGTCGTTGAAGTCATCATCGCTCCACCAAAATCGCATCGTTAGCTGGGGACAGCGAGAGATCGCTGCTGCTCGCTGGCCGCCATCTATTCACGACATTTTTGCCAGCGCCGAGACTGAAAGGAGTCGCTTGAAACGGCACTATCTAGCTAGCGTCATGCAGCTTGACGAGAGGGATACGCTCTGTTTCATAGGCGAGGTTCGGGCCGGTTCACACTCGCGACATGTTTGTGTTCTTAAGTTTCTCCAGCTTCGGTCAATAGCGAGGATTGACGCAGATGGAAAGCTACTTGTACGTGCTAGGGATCTTGGCCTTGACTGTATACGGACAGATCATCATCAAGTCCCGGATCCTTCACTATGCCGCAAGTCAAACGGCGGACGATTACACGTCATTCTTACTATCGATGTTTTTTGATCCTTGGATAATTAGCGTGTTCGTATCGACGGTAGTCGCGGCGGCGTTTTGGATGTTGGCGCTTCGCAACGGTGACTTGTCGCTCCTGTATCCCTTCATGGCGCTTACCTTTGCGCTTGTACCGTTGTTCGCTTCTCTGCTTTTCGGCGAGAAGGTAAACGCGCTTCAGTTCCTCGGTCTTCTCCTGATTGTGGGCGGAGTGAGCCTTGCGACAATGGCTCGCTAGCTGGGTAAAAGCAGGATCTATGAGGGCGCCCTCCGGCCGAGGGTCCGCGATCCAGCCACTCGAATCTTTTCACGTTTCGGATCGGTCCAAACTCACTCTTGGCGATGCTCCCGTTTGGCCTACGCTCAGATCGCATGACCATATCTCGATACCTATTGGCTTGGCCGGATACAGCGAGCGTTGGTATCAGCGCAATTGCTTCCTAAATCACGCTTCATTGAGTTAATCCTGGGAGGCATGAAGAAACTCCGGAGATCGAAATGACGCAGTTATGGGTTCTGAAACGCTCCGACGGCCAACGTACGCCGCTCGACATCGCCGAGCGATCGGCTATGCCGTTTGCCGCGATTGGCGCCGCCGCCGGCGCCCTGGTGAACGCCGGACTTCGCGAGGACATGGCGAAAGCTGAATCATTGCGCCCTCAGAAGCAATGAGCACGTTCTGGATCGATCGGCCGACGTTCGTAACGGGTGGCACGGGCCTGCTTGGCTGGTGGCTCGTCAAGCGCCTCGTCGAGGTCGGCGCGCGCGTCATCTGCCTCGTCCGAAAGCGGCCGTCGAAGGCGGAGTTTGCGAATGCGGGGCTGCCAGCGCAGACGCAGCAGGTCGAGGGGGACATCCGCGATCAGGCGCTGCTCGAACGAATCATTGGCGACCGGAACGTTCGCACCATCATGCACGTCGCTGCCAAAGCGATTGTTACCGACGCCATCGCGGATCCGGTGCCTACCTTGTCAGTAAACATCGAGGGTACCTGGTCCCTCCTCGAGGCATGCCGACGCACTCCGGGCGTGGAGCAAATCCTACTCGCGTCGTCCGACAAGGCATACGGTGAAGCCGAGCAGCTGCCCGTTGACGAGAAAACCCCGCTGCAGGGACTCGGTCCCTACGAAGCGAGCAAGGCGTGCGCCGACCTCATTGGCCATGCGTACGCCAGGGCGTACGGACTTCCGCTCGCGATCACACGCTGCGGCAACTTTTTCGGCGGCGGCGATCTGCATTGGAACCGGATCGTTCCTGGCACCATCCGGACGGTGCTGCGGGGGAAACGACCCGTGATTCGTACTGACGGACTATTCGTTCGCGACTACTTCTACATCGAAGACGCGGCCGCCGCATACCTTCTGCTCGCCGAGGCGCTAGCCGCGCGCCCTGAGTTGCGCGGCCAGGCGTTCAACTTCTCGAACGAAGAACGGACGACGGTCCTCGACATCGTGTCGCGGATCGTGCGACTCATGGGATCGGATCTTGAACCGGAGGTTCGCGGCGAGTCTTCAACCGAAATCCGGGAACAGCTCCTGAGCGCCGAGAAGGCCCGACGACTCCTCGGGTGGTCTGCGCGCTACACGCTCGACGAAGGACTGCTGCATACGATCGAATGGTACAAGACGTTTTTTGAGAGGACCGAGGCCGGCCGCGCGGCGCTGGCTGAGGCCTGATCAGTGGAGGCAAGATGAAAGTGCTGTTGACCGGAAGCCGGGAGCACATCGGGACAGTGCCCTCTTGGTGCGTGCGGGCCACGACGTCGTCGACGTCGACACGGATCTGTATCGTCAGTGCACCTTCGGCAGGTGGACGAATCCGATTGAAACGCGCGTTCGCGGAGTGCGCGAGCTTGGCCCCGCCGACCTTCAAGAAGACTGTTGTATAGCGGCTCGGAGCCGTAGGCGACCTCACTTGGGACCGCATTGTTCTTGTGGACCCAAACGCCATTTTCGGCGCGTTGTAGTTACTGTAGTTCACTCGCACGATATCGTTTAATAGGCATGAGTCACCGCAAGCGCGAAGAGATCAGGAAGCAATTGCGCGGGCGGTTGGTTCGCACACTTGCGCGACCGCCCTTCCGAGACGAGCTCGGCCGTAAACGCTGGTTCGAGCGATTTGCTTACGCGCAACCGCACCTGGCTCGCAGTCTGCGGCTCAAAATCGATGGCTGGCCTCGCTGGTCTCGCCCGCTACGCATAGTCTTTCTGTCAGATTTGCATACCGGCTCACATTCCAACGACGTCCTGCGTCTTCGGAGCATCGTGGCCGAAGCTCGCACGTTTGGTCCGGACCTCGTCCTCCTCGGTGGTGACTTTGTCAACATGCAACCATTTGGTGGCGGACGGGTGCCACCCCGAGCGGTGGCTGCCATCCTCGCGGGATTGCAGGGGACGCATGGTCGATTCGCTGTGCTCGGAAATCATGATTACGTCTATGGCGTGGAGGAAGTTGCTGGCGCGCTCCGCGAGCACGGCATTACCGTCCTTGACGATGAATATCGAGACGTAAACTTCGAAGGCCGATCGATCGACATCGTGGGTATCCCCGATGTCTATATGCGAAGGACCCCATCCAAACAGTTACTCGGCAGCCTCTTGCCAGAGCAGCCAACCATTGTGCTTGCTCACGATCCGGCGTGGTTTGCGGACGTGCCCGCCGGATCGCACTTGACACTTGCCGGTCACACTCACGGCGGTCAAGTCAGCCTCCCGGGCCTCGGTATTGTGACAAATTCTAGCAAGGCCCCGCTGCGCTGGAGCCATGGGCTCGTGGCGGAGAGAGGGCGATACCTCTATGTGACCAGTGGGATCGGGACCAGTGTGCTGCCGGTGCGGTGGCGCGTGCCGCCGGAATTTGTAGTGTTGGATGTGATAGGTCCCTAGCTTCGGTTTGCGCTCGCAACGGTTTTATAAACGGAAATTTGCCGGCTCACGATGATCCCATAACCGTTTGAATGGGCAGACCCATCGCAGGAAGGCGCGACGCCTTGGTTCCGAAACGGAACATGATATGACTCACTCCCGCATTCGCGTTCCTCTGGACAAGGCATAACCTATAATGTTTGTTTGCCAGGGCCTTGCCCACGTTCGCCGTGCCTGACGCTCTCGATGAGCCTCTTCCGGTTTAGGTCCGAGTGCCAATGAAAGACAACGCTCGCCTGATCATCCCGCTGTGGGGACGGGTCTACGCCGACAAGTTAACATCGATGACGCTTCCCGCGCTGCTCGCGCCGGGCAATCTGCCGTCGTTGTGCGCGATGTTCGAAGTCGAGGTCGTCATCGTCACGGAAACGAAACTGTTCGACCTGATCCGAAGTTCGCGCGCCTTCCAGCGGGTCGCCACGCTCTGTTCGACGAAGCTAATGCCGATCGACGACCTGATGTCCGGCCTCCCAGGCGACTACGGCGTCGTACTGACCAAAGCGCTTTATCGCGGCTTCCTCGATCTGGGCGCCAAGGTGACCGACACTTTTCTACTGTTCCTCAACGCCGATTTCATCATTGCTGATGGGTCCTATCGTCGCCTCGGTGAACTCATGCTCGCGGGCCATCGGGTGATCCACGCGCCGAGCTTTCGGGTCATCCTCGAGGAAGTATGGCCCAGGCTCGAGTCCCGCGCCGATCGAAAAAATGCCGTTCTCGCAATACCGCCGCGGGAAATGGTCAAGCTGGCGCTCAACTACAAGCATCTGACCGTGAAAGCGCGCACGGTCAACCAGCGTTTCTATCATCAATGGTGTATGGATCAGTTTTATTGGTTCGTCGATGAAGATACCCTGATCGGCTATCAATGGCCGATAGCGCTCATCGCGATCAAGCCGGAACGCGTGGTGTCGGAGCCAACCTTGGTCTGGGATTTTGCCTATATCCCGGACGCTGCTCCGACGCTCGAAAAATTTTTCATCGAGGATTCCGACGACTTCTTCATGCTCGAGCCGCAGAGCCGGGTCACGGGTGAGGAGCTAATACGCCCTGGCTGGATCACGTTCGACGACATCGTGAAATATCTCAATAACTGGACTACCAAGGAACAACGTCACTGCGGAGAGCAGCTTCTAGTCTTTCACGCGGACGATTTGCCCGCAGGCATCGATGAGGTGATTGATGAATCCCGCGGATATATGAGCGAGATCGCGAAACGGCTATCGCCGCAGCCTCAGCCACATGTCAATCACCGCATGCTTGGTCCGTGGTTTGCCGCTGCGGTCAAACGGATCGATGAGGGGCAGGCAGTCAGCGCATCGGTCGATCCGTCTCCACAGGATATCGTGCCGGCGCCCAAGCGGCTGCCGGTGCGGCACGGGATGATTGGTAAGCTCTCGGCGTGGGTGCGAGCTATCCATTGCAGGATGTTCGGGTCGCTTCCCTTGCTGCGACCTACTCACCCGCTCTGGCTCGACACGGTGGATGTTGCCGCGCGGCTGTCAGCATGGCATCAAGCGGGACGAGACCGCATCCTTTGGCTGAGTTCAAAGGATTCTTTCTTCCATAGTTTGTTGACCGAACGCAGTGACGCGACCCGGCTCTTGCTGAGGCAACCAGATGATTCCAGTATCGAGGATACGCCATACGATGCCTGCTTGTGTGAACTCAGCCCGACCGAGATCTCGAACCTGCCAGCGCTCTACGCGAAAATTCGACCACTTGTCAGCGACGGAGCGGAAATTCTGTTCTATGTGTATAAGCGCGGTCCGATGCCGTTGCGGGCCAATCCCTTCCAAGCTTACGAGGAGCTTTTCCCCGCGACCGACGTTTCTACGATCCGGTTCCATGGAAACACGCTGACGTGCTTGATTCGTAACTTATACATAAAGTGCTCCCGGTTTTTTCCCCACATTCCTGCCGCCCGCGCGGCAGTTGGCGCCATAACGCTCGTTTTGCTGACGCCGTTCGCATGGCTCGCCAATCGTCAGGCCGACCGTCGGGATGCGACAATATTCACTCCGACCTGGACGAGCACGGTCGTTCATTTCGTGGTCAGAAAGAAGCCCGAAGTCACCGCGCACATGGAGCATACTGGGCGGCGCGTTAACGTCGAACGTCAGGGCGCGGCAAGGTTCTATGCTCAGAGACTTTGATGGGGGGGGGCCAATCTGTCCAATCGGAGATTGCAGGAATACTCCGATGACAACTATAAAGCGCGCCCCGAGGTGACTCACCTCAGCTCCCCAAACCAGAAGACGACGTTGGGAAAACTGTGTATGAGCCTCTCGCGGCAGGCCGCAGGGGGATTTAGGGGCGCCAATGTCAGCCTTACAATTCACGCCTGGTGCTTAAGCCTTCACTGAGCCGGGCAGAAGACTTGAGCCACTAACGGACGCGATTTCACTATGCAGAATGTGTTGGTTACCGGCGGAGCCGGCTACGTTGGACATGTACTTACGCCGCGCCTCCTGGCCGAAGGGTATCATGTTACGGTATATGATCGGCTTTATTTTGGCTGCCGGCTCCCAAACGAGCCCAATCTGAGGGTTGTGCAGGGCGACATCCGAGACACGGCTCAGCTCGCCCAGGCGCTCGAAGGTCAAGACGCGGTTCTTCATCTTGCATGCATTTCCAACGATGCAAGCTTCGAGCTCGACGAGAAGCTCTCGGAGTCAATCAACTACGATTGTTTCGAGCCCCTCGTGGTCGCGGCCAAGAAAGCGGGCGTGAAACGGTTCGTGTACTGCTCCTCGAGCTCGGTTTACGGCGTGAGCGACTCGCCCGACGTAACCGAAGAGCATCCGCTCGTGCCGCTCACGCTTTACAACAAGTTCAAAGGCATGTGCGAGCCGATCCTGTGGAAGCACAAGGCCGACGACTTCACGTGCGTCGTCATCCGTCCGGCCACCATCTGCGGATACAGCCCCCGCACCCGCCTTGATCTCTCGGTCAACATCCTCACCAACCACGCGGTCAACAAAGGCACGATCACGGTGTTCGGCGGCAACCAGATGCGGCCGAATCTACATGTCGACGACATGGTTGATGCCTACCACCTGATGCTGACGGCGCCACACGAAAAAATCCACGGCGAGACCTTCAACATCGGATTTCAGAACTATTCGATCGCCGAGATCGCGGGGATGGTGAAGAAGGTGGTGCAGGAGGAGATGCCAGAAAAAGGCGAGATCAAGATCGTCACGACGCCGACTAACGACATGCGCTCCTATCACGTCAATTCGGACAAGGTGAAACGCGTCCTCGGATTCAAGCCCAAGCGCAGCATCGAGGATGCCGTGCGTGATCTTACTCGCGCCTTCCGCAACCACCTCATGCCCAACAGCTTCGACGACGATTGGTACTACAACGTCCGCAACATGAAGAAGCTCGGAGCAAAATGAGCCCGGCGCGCAAGGTTGCCGTGGTGACCGGCGGCGCCGGCTTCATCGGCAGTCACATGGTCGACGTCTTGCTCGATCGCGGCTACCGCGTGCGCGTGATCGACAACCTGATCGGGGGCAGAACCGCCAACCTCGCACACCACGCGCGCGACCCGAACTTGTCGTTCGAGGAGAGCGACATTCGCGATCTCATGCCGGACGCGAGCGTGTTTCGCGGTGCCGACTACGTATTTCACTTCGCGGGCATTGGTGACATCGTCCCGTCGATCGAGCGACCGTCGGAATACATGAATACCAACGTGCAGGGTACCGTGCACGTGCTCGAGGCGGCACGCCATGCGCGCGTGCGCAAATTCGTCTATGCCGCCTCGTCCTCGTGCTACGGGATTGCCGTGACGCCGACCCGAGAAGATCATCCGATCTCTCCGCAATACCCCTATGCGCTCTCGAAATATCAGGGCGAGCAGGCCGCGTTTCACTGGCACAAGGTCTACCGTCTACCGGTCAACTCGGTCCGCATCTTCAACGCCTACGGCATACGCGTGCGCACCACCGGCGCGTACGGAGCGGTGTTCGGCGTGTTTTTCAAGCAGAAGCTGGCGGGAAAGCCGTTTACGGTCGTGGGTGACGGAACGCAACGACGCGACTTCGTGTACGCCAGCGACGTCGCGCAAGCGTTTCGCTTGGCCGGCGAAACCGACAAGAGCGGAGAAATCTGGAATCTCGGCGCCGGCGCCCCGCAATCGATCAGCCGGCTCGTCGAGTTGATCGGTGGACCGGTGGTGTATATACCGAAACGCCCAGGCGAGCCTGACGTCACCTGGGCCGATATTACGAAGATCAGGCGCGATCTTGACTGGAAGCCGCTCATCCCGTTCGAGCAGGGCGTTCGGTTGATGATGGCCGAGATCCAGAATTGGCGCGACGCACCGTTGTGGGATCCGGAGTCAATCAAGAAAGCGACGAAGACCTGGTTTGACGCATTGGCGACGGAGTAGGGCACATGCTGCAGGCGGTTGGCGGCAACTATCGGCGGAAGATCAAGACGGTCGAGGAGCTTTGCGAGGTGATCGGGTCCCGCCCGCGCGCCAAAAAGGTGATCATGTGCCATGGCGTGTTCGACCTCGTGCACCCCGGTCACATCCGCCATCTGCTCTATGCCAAGGAAAAGGCGGATATCCTGGTCGCCAGCCTGACCGCCGATGCCCACATCACCAAGGCGCAGTATCGGCCGTTCGTGCCACAGGAGCTGCGGGCTCTCAATCTTGCCGCGCTCGAAATGGTCGATTTCGTCGTGATCGATCCCAATCCCACTCCGATCACGCACATCGCGCGCCTGCAGCCCGATTACTTCGCCAAGGGCTACGAATACGGCAATGGCGGCGTCAATCCGAAGACCCAGGAGGAGCTCGAGGTCATTCAGAGTTATGGCGGCGAACTCCTGTTCACTCCGGGGGATATCGTCTACTCGTCGTCGCACCTGATCGAGAATGATCCGCCGAATATCGCGGTCGAGAAGCTTCTCCTCTTGATGGAAGCGGACGGGCTCGATTTCGATCGCCTGCGGCGAATCATCGAGACTTGCGAGGGCAAGCGCGTTCACGTTGTCGGCGACACGATTGTCGATAGCTTAACCTACACGACCATGATCGGCGGAATGAACAAGACCCCTACGCCAAGCGTGCGATTCGACAATCGGACGGACTTCGTCGGCGGCGCGGGCATCGTAGCCAAGCATCTCAAGTCGGCGGGGGCCGAAGTCACGC
>Ga0306920_100002788_pt1 | contig 22061 bp, 24 predicted proteins | sample flu12Cox44000170_FD_204666 | JGI IMG/M metagenome (GOLD analysis project Ga0306920, IMG submission 204666) | Lab enrichment of tropical soil microbial communities from Luquillo Experimental Forest, Puerto Rico - flux4day.12C.oxic.44.000.170 (v2)... | ecosystem: Environmental > Terrestrial >...
CATCGATCTGGGTCTTCTCGCCGGAATGGTGGTCGCGCAGGAAAACACAGAGCTCGTCGACGACCCGCTGGATCGGGCCCTGGTCGTTGCGATACGCCCCGTCGAACGTCTCCCCGGTGTGGCAATTGACGAGGCGCAGCCTGCGCAGTGCCAGCGGCGGACGGGAAACCGCGTGCGCCACAGACGGCAACGCCGCGGCAAATCCGGTCATCAAGGATAAAAACAGTCTACGATCCATCGCCTCTTCGGTTCTCGTGCAATCACCTGAAAACAGAATTACCGGCACCACCGGCAATTCGGTAAACGGCAGGGTCTGCAGGATGCCCGGGGCGAGCCGAGCATGATGAGGAGAAAGGTCAGCGAATTGAAGGCGCAGACTCGCCTTCGGTCAAGCTCAAAATCTCTTTAACAGCCGGTCGATGTAGTCGAGCTCGATTTCCGGACGATAGCGCTCGCCCGCACGGCGTCGCAGTTCGTCCAGAATCTCGCGGGCTTTTTGTAAAGTATTCTGGTCCGGGATTTTAACATCCCCCTGATCGTAGGTCCCGTTATTCGACAGAGGACGCCCCAGAGGATCGCGCTCGACGCGGTCGCGCGGCGTTCCGTCCGTTGGGCCGAGGTCGTCGTCATTGGGATTGCCCCATTGGCCCTGCATGCGCCGCTGCATCTGTTGGGCAAAGTCGCGCGCCGCTTGTTGCAATTGATCGAGCGCTTCGGTCTGCGGCCCGATGGCTTCGCCGGGCTGACGCCGCTGCAGCGCCTCGGTGGCATCGCGCATTGCCCGCTCGGCTCGGCCCAACGGCTCGGGAATGTCGCCGAGCCCGTCACCGAGACGCCGCATCATGTCGCCGAGCATGCGGCGCAGCCCTTCCTGCTGTCCGGCGGCGTCACCCAGCTGGCCGTTGGGATCGGGCTGGTCCCCCCCTGGCTGCTGACCCTGCTGACCCTGCTGACCCTGCTGCCCCTGCTGGCCGCGCTGTCCCATGCGGCCTTGCTGACCTTGCTGGCCTTGCTGCTGCTGAGCGCGGAAGCTTCGGTCGAGCAATTGCTGCTGGCGCTGCATCAAGTCGCGCATGTCGCGCATCATCTTCTGCGCCTCGCTGGATCCCTGCTGCGGCATTTGTCCGGGCCGCGCCATGCGCAGGTTCTCGAGCATATTCTGCAATTGCGACAGCAATTCGCGCGCCTGATCACGCGCACCGTTGCGGGCCAAGTCCCTGGCACGCTCGAGCATGCGCTGCAAATCGCGGCTGCTGATCACCTTGGAAGGATCGACCGGCTGCTGATATTGCTCGGGATTGCGCGCCATGTTTTCGGCGAGCGCTTGCAGATAGCGGTCGAGCGCTTGCTGCAGTTCCTTCATCAGGCGCTCGATCTCTTCGTCCGGCGCGTTTTTGGCTAGCGCGTCCTGCAACGCCTGCTGGAGGCGCCGCATCTCGCGTTCGGCGAGCGACATGCGTCCGTCCTCGATGCGCAGAGCGGTGTCCCACAGCAGTTGCTGCACTTCGGCAATGGAATTCGCGTCGTCGTTGAGCCGCAGCCGCTCTTCGGCGAGACGCATCGCAAGGAACGCAACTGTGTCGTCTCGGTAGAGCTGCGGCCGCTCTCGCAGATCGCCGAGAGTATCGGCCACCGCAAGCCGTGAACCCGGGTCGGTTACCAGCTCCTTGCGCTGGTCGATGATCGCGCGGGCGACCGGATGCTCGAATTTGCGCTCCGGCAATTTCATCCGAATGGGCTCGCTCTCCCCCGTCTGGCCCAACGCGTCAGTGGCGACGAGGCTGATCTCGACCGGCAGGCCGGCCCAAGGATGCGGCGACAGATCGTGGTAACTGGTAGCCTTTGCCTCTTTCAGGTGCAGTCCCGGTAATGGTGTATCGAGCTCGATCCTCTCTTCCGGGTTACCGCCTTCGCGCCGAATTACCGCTTTGGCCGACTCGACCCCGTAATCGTCGCTCGCCTGATAATCGATGCGGAGCGCCGCATGCGGCGTGCCCTCCGGTGTTTTCGCAAAGGCGATGGTAGGCGGGTTATCGGGGATGATCTCGATGTGCCACGAGCCGAGCGCCGCGCCCGCCTGGGTCACCGCGAGCTGCGTGCCGGCAGTCAAGGTCGCGGCGGCGCGGAAGTTCTGCTTGTCGATCGCGTCGAAATCGCGCTTGTCGGCATCTATCGCGATGCTCGGGACCGCTTTTCCGCCATGCACCTGGGCGAGCAATTTGCTGCCCGTCGGAATGCGCAGCGTCTCCGCTGTTCCAGGGCGCAGGAATTGCGGCGCCAGTCCGGTGTAGTCGGGCGGCGTCACCCACATGTCGAGGCTTGCGGCAGTGGCACCCGCCCCGCCGGCAAGGTCCGGTCGCAGAGAACGGGAGAGACGGTCGCGCCAGTCATTGCCGGCATCGATCGCGCCGAGCAGCAGCAAGATCGCCAATACGGCGCGCAAGCCCCACGGGTCGCGCGCGGCGAACCCCGCACGCGGCAAGCCGATCCGCAATCTGCGCGTCGCCGCTTCCATACGCCGCCGATGAGCCTCCCACAGCCGCGTGGCCGGCGCGTCGAGAGATCCGCTCGGCCGGTCGGCGAGAGCTTGCAGCGGGCGGTGCTCCAGCCCGCTCGCTTGCTCGATCCTGCGGCGCGCCGAAAAGGCATCGGGAACAACGGCCCTGCCGAACGCCGCGGCCAAGCCGACGGCAAAAGCGGCACCGAGAGCGAACAGAATTGCGGCGTGCAACAAACCCGGCAGATTCGGCAGCACATCGAATAGGCCGAGCACCAAAAACGTCCCCAACGCGGCGAGTGCCGGCCAGCAAGGCGGCCATACCCGCTCCCACAAGAGTGCGAGGCCGGCAAGCCGCAGCCGCATCGCAAAACGGGCGCCGAACAGCGGCGAGCGGTCAGTCATGCGACACCTCGCTGCCGGACAACCCGCCGGTCACCTCGGGGAGCCATTCGGGGATCGCATCTAGAGAAAGGAGCGCATCATAACTCGGCCGTGCTCGGACGACGGCAAAGCGTGTCCCCGACACCAGCACTTCCGGCACCAGCAGCCGGCTGTTGTAGGTCGTGCTCATGACCGCCCCATAGGCTCCCGCCGCGGTGAAGGCAAGAAGATCGCCCTCGGCAAACGGCGGCAGCTCGCGGTTGACCGCAAAGGTGTCGCCGGTTTCGCATACCGGCCCGACAACATCGGCGGCCGCAAGCGTGGCGTCGGCGGCCGGGAGGCGAACCGGAACAATGTTGTGCCAGGCATCGTAGAGCGCCGGACGGATCAGATCGTTCATCGCTGCGTCCACGATGATGAAGCGTCTGGCGCTTCCTTCTTTGATATAGAGCACCCGCGAGACGAGCAGCCCGGCCGGCGCGGTAAGCACCCGACCCGGCTCGAACGCGAGGATAAGCCCGAGCGAGCCGAAGATGTCGCGCGCGAGTTTCGCATAAGTTACCGGCTCAACTGCGCGCTCGACGTGGTAGCGGACACCTATGCCGCCGCCGAGATCCATTCGGGCAACAGAAAGTCCGATAGCGCGCAATTCCATCACAATTTCGGCGACCCGTTCGAAGGCGCGCCGATACGGATCGAGATCGGTCAGCTGCGAGCCGATATGCACCGCGAGGCCGACCGGCTCGATGCTGGGAAGCCGACTGGCGAGCTCGTATGTGGCAATCGCCTCGCCCAGCTCGACGCCGAATTTGTTCTCCTTCCGGCCGGTCGAGATCTTCGCGTGCGTATGCGGGTCGACATCCGGGTTCACGCGGATCGCGATGCGCGCGATCCGGCTCCGCGCGCTGGCGACTTCGCTCAGCCGGCGCAGCTCCGGCTCCGACTCGACATTGATCTGATGAATACCGGCGTCGAGCGCCACGGCCATCTCGGCCGCCGTCTTCCCAACGCCGGAAAAGATGATCCGCTCCGGTCGCACGCCAGCGGCGAGCGCACGGCGCAATTCCCCCTCCGAGACGACATCGGCGCCGGCACCGAGGCCGGCGAAGTGGCGGAGCACGGCGAGGTTGGAGTTCGCCTTGACCGCATAGCAAATTAACGGCCGCTCGGGCAAAAACGCGTCGGCAAATCGCCGGTACTGGGCCGTAAACCCGGCGGTGGAATAAAGATAAAACGGCGTGCCGACGGCCGCCGCGACGCGCGCCACGGGCACCTCTTCCGCGCAGAGCTCGCCGCCGCGATAGGCAAAGACTTCATTCACTCGGGTACGGCCGCGGATACGTATCGGGCGCGTCGGGCGGCGGTGTCGGCGCATTCCGTTTGCCGCACCCCGCCAGCGCGGCAATGAAGACGCATAAGATAACTCCGGCGACCACCCTCGCCCGCCTCGCTACTCTCGGCACCCTCTCCCGCAGTACGAGAGAGGGAGGACCCAGCCCGATGGGCTGGGGTGATGAGGGCACCTGCCTCAATGGTCCGCCGGTGATCATAGAAATCTTTTGCGGGCTTCTCGGGCCGCGGCGCGGACCTGCTCCGGGGCAGTGCCGCCAAAGCTGGTTCGGCTCGCCACGGAACGGGCGGGATCGAGCACATCATAGACGGCGTCGGTGATCGCCGGCTCGACGGCCTGCAATTCGGCCAGCGGCAAGTCAGCGAGCGTGCAGCCCAGCACTTCCGCGCGCTTTACGATGTGTCCTGTTACCCGATGGGCGCGGCGGAACGGCAGGCCGACCTCGCGCACAAACCAATCGGCGAGATCGGTCGCCGTCGCAAAACCACCCTCTGCGGCGGCGCGCAGGCGCTCGCGGTGGGGCTGCATGTCGCGGACCATGCCGCACATCGCTGCAAGGCAGAGTTCCAGCGCGTCGACGGCTTCGAATACAGGAACCTTGTCCTCTTGCATATCCTTGCCATAGGCGAGTGGCAGGCCCTTCATCACTGTCAGCAGCGCGATGAGCGAACCGTTCAGGCGGCCGGTCTTGGCCCGCACCAGCTCGGCTGCGTCGGGATTGCGTTTCTGCGGCATGATCGAGCTGCCGGTGGTAAATGCGTCGCTGAGCGCGATAAAACCGGATTCGCTGCTGCACCAGGTCACGATCTCCTCGGCGAAGCGCGACAGGTGCATTCCGGCAATCGCCGCCATAGCAAGAAACTCTATCGCAAAGTCCCGGTCCGATACGGCATCGAGCGAGTTGGCGGCGGGCCGATCGAAACCAAGCGTGGCGGCGGTCGCATGGCGATCGATCGGAAACGAGGTTCCGGCGAGCGCTGCCGCGCCGAGGGGGCACTCGTTGAGCCGGCGGCGGCAATCGGCGAGACGGCCGCGGTCGCGCCCGAGCATCTCGACATAGGCCAAGAGATGGTGACCCAGCGTGACCGGCTGGGCGATCTGCAGATGCGTGTAGCCGGGCATCACCGTGTCCGCTTCCGCCTCGGCGCGATCGATCAGCACTTGCTGCAAATCGCGCATCGCCAGGTCGAGGCGGTCGATCGCGCCCCGCAGCCAAAGCCGCAGGTCGGTTGCAACCTGGTCATTGCGCGATCGTGCGGTATGGAGACGCCCGGCCACCGGCCCGATCAGCTCGCCGAGCCGCGCTTCGACGTTCAGGTGAATGTCCTCGTGTTCGGTGCTGAACACAAACCCACCGCTTTCGATTTCCGACCTGATTTGCTCTAGACCGGCGGTGATCGCCGCGCCATCTTCGGGCGATAGGATGTTCTGCGCGACCAGCATCGCGCAATGAGCCTTGGACCCTGCGATGTCTTCGGCATAAAGGCGCTTGTCGAAATCGATCGAGGCATTGATGCGCCGCATGATTTCGGCCGGACCGGCCGCAAAGCGGCCGCCCCATAACGGGTTGGCCGGTTTGTTCGCGACCGTCATCCGCTGTTTCCCTGGGAGGACGGGTACGAAACCATGAAATGGGCTATCGCCGCCGCTTTGGCGCTCCTTATCGCCGCACTCGACCCCGGCACGGCGGCGGAAAACGGGTCGGACATGCCCGACCGCACCAAGCTCGGAGAGTTCGTGCCTTCCTCGCAACCGTCTCCAGCGCCCGCAGTCTCGCTGGTCGACAGCTCCGGGCAAACAATCGAACTTGCGGATCTGCGAGGCAAGCCCGTGGTCGTTAATCTCTGGGCCACATGGTGCGAGCCGTGTCTGCGCGAAATGCCCTCGCTCGAGCGGTTACAGTCGCGGCTTGGCGAGCGGATCGCCGTGCTCGCGGTATCGGAAGACCGCGGCGGCGACAAGGCCGTCGAGCCGTTTGTTGCCAAACTCGCGCTCAAGTCGGTCAAGATTTATATCGATCCCAAGAGCGACGTCGGCCACGCCTTTGCGGTACGCGGCTTGCCGACCAGCGTTTTGATCGATCGCGACGGCAGGGTGCTCGGGCGCGTCGAAGGCGCGGCGGAATGGGATTCCCCCAAGATCCTCGGGCTTCTCGAGCCCTTACTGTCTGGCGACGGCGTGGTCAAGGCGTCGTCCCGCTGAGCACAGTTCTGAGAAACTGGCCGCCCTGCCGCAAGCCTTGCTCGTCGATCGAGTGGCCGATGCCAACCGAGGTCGCGGTCTCCACCGGCACGCCGGCAGCCTTCAGCGCGGCTTCGGCCGCGCCCAGTGAGCTGTAGGGAACGAGGGGGTCCTCGGTACCGTGCACGAGAAGTATCGGCGGCCGCGACCGCAACTCACTATCCAGAAGTTCCGAGGCGAGAAGCCGCCCCGAGAAACCGACAATGCCGGCGACCGGCTCCGCGCGGCGAAGACCCACGAACAGCGACATCATCGTGCCCTGCGAAAACCCGACCAGCGCCAGTTCGCCGCTTCCGAGGCCTCGTTCGTCGAGTGCTTCATCGATGAACGCATTGAGGATCGGCGCTGCCGCACGGACCCCGCCGAGAACCGCCTCCGGACTGCGATCCTGCGAGCTGAACCATTGATAGCCGTAAGGCGCCGTGTCACACGGGAACGGGGCGTTAGGTGAGAGAAATTCGGCCTCGGGCAGCAGCCTCGCCCAGTAGGGTGCGAGCCCGATCAGGTCATTGCCGTCGGCGCCGAGCCCATGCAGCAGGATGACCAGACGGCGCGGCTTACCGCCGGAGGCTGGCGGGCGCGACGGTCCGGACAGGCGAGGCATCATCGACGCGATCCTTGCAGATGGCGGGCGCACCCCGAGAAACTAGCCTAGGCGGGACCCCGATGTCATCCGTGGCGCCGCCGCAAGGTCCGACCGTGAGCCGCTTTGCGCCCAGTCCGACGGGCTTTTTGCACCTCGGCCACGTCCGCTCGGCGCTCGAAGGCTGGCGTGCAGCGCGGCGTGACAGCGGCCGCTTTCTCCTCCGGATCGAGGACATCGACGGGACCCGCTGTCGCGACGAATATACCGACGCGATCCTCGAGGACCTCGGCTGGCTCGGCCTCGATTGGGACGGCCCGGTACGCAAGCAGTCGGAGCACTTCGACGATTACCGCCAGGCGCTCGCCACGCTCGATGCGGGCGGGGTGCTTTACCCGTGCTTTTGTACGCGGCGTGCGATCCAGGCCGAGATCGCGCGTGCCGGAGGCGCCCCGCACGGGGATGTCGGGCCGCGCTACCCTGGCACCTGCCGCAGGCTCGCCGGCGACGATGTCGCCGCAAAGCTTCGCTCGGGATCGGACTACGCGCTGCGCCTCGACTCCGCCCTCGCTCTTGCTTTGACCGGCCCCCTCGGCTGGACCGAAGAGGGACGCCAGCGCCAGGCGGACCCCGAAGTGCTCGGCGACGTGGTGCTCGCCCGCAAGGAGTTCCCGGCGAGCTACCATCTCGCCGTGACCGTCGACGACGCGGTGCAGGGCATAACTCTGGTGACCCGCGGCGCAGATCTCGCGATGGCGACGCATATTCACCGCGTTCTGCAAGGGCTGCTCGGTCTGCCGACCCCGCGCTATCGCCATCACCCGCTGCTGACCGACGCGACCGGTCGCCGGCTCGCCAAGCGCGACGGCGTGGCGACGATCAGGTCCATGCGAGAGCAGGGAATGACCCCCAGCGAAGTCATTGCTGTGGCCGAGACTGCCCCTCAGTCCAGGGGGCGATGAAGGCCGGTGGCAATGTCGAGATATTCTGGGTCGTCCGGGCGCAGAACGCCGTGGCGCAACGCGAAATCGAGGATCACCAAGTTGACGTTGAACTTGAAATCGTCGCTCGCGCGAACGCGGTCGAGGACGGCCAAAGCTGGCATCAGCTCAAACTGGACGATTTCGCCATCTTGGTTCCTAGGCACAAAGTCGGCCGGCATCTCAAGATCGTAAACAAAGAGCACGTCATCGCGGATGCCGAGTTCGGTTTCCATTCGATAAGAAATGGCGCCGGCTGGAACCGCATGGCGGGTGAGGCTCTGCGGAATGGACGCCTCTTCTTCCCCTTCCTTCAGCAAGGTCTCCTCCAACCCGTGACCGTTGCCGATGCCGCCTGCGACGAGGTTGTCGAGCTTGTCGGGCGCGACCCGCTTGTCGGGGGAGCGCCGGCCGACCCACAAATTAAGCGCGCCGGCCTGCCACAGGTAGCCGTTCAGATGGACGCCGTAGGCGCGTGTGCCAAAGAACGGCACTGCCCCACGGTCGAGGCGGAAAACCGGGGAGGCTCCCCAGCGCGAGGCAACATCGAAGGTCTCGTTGCGCCATTTCGGCACCTGCTTTTGCACGACCAGCGCATCGACGACGCCATCGACGGCACGACTGACCGCCTCAACATCATCCGCAACAACCAAGCTCACCCGGTCGTCGGCGACCGCGAAGACCGCCGGAAATCGCCGCAGGGCCGCGGCATTATCCCGTCGCAGCAATCCCACGCGCTCGTTGCGGGCAAACAGCGGCACTACACGCGCCGGATCGTAATTGTTGCATGAGGCGAGATGACGAAGGAACGACATGGCAGACTGAAGCTCGATCACACGGAAGCGATGCACCTCTCGGAGGTCAACACAACCTCGACGCAGGCGATCTGCCGCAGGCAAGCGGCGACGTAGTCCATTAGTTCGCGCCCGAGCCCGCGCATTTGGATTTCAATCGTCAGCTCAGCCTGATCGGTTCCCAAAACCCGGCTCTGCCAGGCGGATGGGACTAGACCGCGTTTGGCGAACAATTCGAGTACGCGCGGCATCACGCCGGGATCGGCCTGCGCGTGAACGGAAAAGTAGGCAGTGACGGAAAAATCGTCGCTAGCGACGGTCGCAAGAAGCGGCGGCATGAGCATGGTCCTCGGCAGGAAGGGGGCGAATCAGTCGGGCCCGAACCCTCGTCGGGTTCGGGATCGTAATTCGCCGGTCAATCCGGCCGTGGATGTTCAGCTCAGCCACGTCGTAAAATTAGTCAGGTCGGCGGGCCAGGTCAACTCGCTTGGTCCGCGTCAGCGCACCGTCCGGATCGAAACCCTGGTGCTCCTGTTTTCGAAGTTAGAGACTTGGAACTTCGGGAGAATACAGATGGCCGAACGCCCGGTAGCGACCGGTACGGAAACCCGCGCGGGCATTAAGGAAGGTGTGGTGCGCTATGTTTTGCTGGCGTCCCTGGTGCTTGTCGTGGTTCTATTCGTAGTAGCGTACGAGCTATTTTCCTAATCGGAGAGATTGATGACTCCCATCCGGTTCGGCTTCGTAGCACTTTCCCTCGCTGCCATAGTGGGTTGCGGCTTCATCGGCGCGCCGGAGAGAGCCAGCGACACGCAAAACCCAAATGCGATTTCGGATGACATAGCGGCACTATCGATGACCCGCTCCGACGTCATGCATGCCGCCGATCCGATGGCTCGCACCGTCTTCCCGCACCATTACGAGCTGCCGCCCGACTGACCCGGCACCCGCCGACTGAGCCGTGCCGACCGAGCGCAAAGCCCTGCTGGCCCAGACCGGGCTGGCGGTCCACGCGGCGGAGACATTCCTCGCGGCCGCGCGGGCCCGGCTCGCCGCGCGGCTGGCGCCGGCCGGCAAGGTCGAACCGGCGTGCTTCGATGCCGAGCAACTGGCCGCTCACGCCCTCGCCTGGATCGCGAGCTATGTCGAGGCGCTGCGCCAGCTGCGGAATTGGGCCATGCGGCTCGACGAGGGCGCGAGGTTCGGCGAGATCGAGGCGCTGATTCTCCAAATCGTCTGCGGCGAATATCTCGCCCAGCTCGCCGGCGGGATCGCCATGTCGCAGGGAGAATTCGCGCGACCCCAGGATCTCGGCCTCTCGGACGACGAGATCGCGCCGCTTCGCGCCGGAGAGTCGGGAGGGCTGTCCGCTGGAGCAGCCGCGGCCCGGTTGCAGCTGGGAGCCCGGCTGGCCGAGGCGGGAGAAGGGGTGTTCGGAGACCTCGGCATCGACGACCCGACACTCGAGATGGTTCGCGATCAGGTGCGCCGTTTCGCGGAGCGAGAGGTTGCGCCCTGCGCGCAGGAATGGCATCGCCGGGACGAGCTGATCCCGCTGCCCGTCATCGAAGAGCTCGCACGGATCGGCGTTTTCGGAATGACGATTCCTGAGGAGCATGGCGGGCTCGGGCTGGGCAAGACGGCAATGAGCATCGTCTCCGAGGAATTATCGCGCGCCTATATCGGGGTCGGCTCGCTCGGCACCCGCTCGGAAATCGCCGGTGAGCTGATCCGCCTTAACGGCACCGATGCGCAGAAGGCGCGGTGGCTCCCGTCGATCGCCAGCGGCGCCGTGCTCCCGACCGCGGTCTTCACCGAGCCAAACACCGGCTCCGATCTCGCCAGCCTGCAGACCCGCGCAGTGCGCCACGGTGACGTCTACCATATCCACGGCGCGAAGACCTGGATCACGCATGGCGCCCGCTCCGACCTGATGACCCTGCTGGCGCGCACCAATTCGAACGAGCGCGGTTATGCGGGGCTCAGCATGTTCCTCGCCGAAAAGCCGCGCGGCAGCAGCGAGGACCCGTTTCCAGCGGCGGGGATGAGCGGCACCGAGATTCCGGTGCTCGGGTATCGCGGCATGAAGGAGTACGAGATCGCCTTCGATGGTTTCGCGGTGCCTGCCGAGGCGTTGCTCGGCGGCGTCGAAGGGCAGGGCTTCAAGCAACTGATGGCGACCTTCGAAAGTGCTCGCGTGCAGACCGCCGCGCGCGCCGTCGGGGTGGCGCAGAACGCGCTCGAACTCGGGCTCGCCTATGCGCTCCAGCGCGTGCAATTCGGGCGGAAGCTGATCGACTTCCCGCGCGTTGCCGGCAAGCTTGCCCTGATGGCCGCCGAGACGATGGCCGCGCGCCAGCTGACTTATTTCGCAGCGCGCGAAAAAGACGGCGGTCGGCGCTGCGACATAGAAGCCGGTATGGCTAAGCTGCTCGCCGCTCGGGTGGCTTGGTCGAACGCCGACAACGCGCTGCAAATCCATGGCGGCAACGGCTATGCGCTCGAATACCCGATCAGCAGGGTGCTGTGTGACGCCCGGATCCTAAATATTTTCGAGGGTGCCGCGGAAATCCAGGCGCAGATTATCGCCCGGGGGCTTCTCGCCGGCCGGAATTAGCACTTGCCGCTGCGCGCTGCTCTCTGGTTCCCGGCGGCGGCACGCGCCATATTGGCCGAATGACGACCTTTTTAACGATTTTGCTCGTTCTCGCGATGCTCGGCACGCTGACCGTGCTCGGATTTGGAGTGGTTTCGCTGTTTCGCGGCGGCGATCCGCGCCGCTCGAACAAGCTGATGCAGTCGCGCGTCATCATGCAGGCCTTGGCACTGGTACTTCTGGCGATGCTCATGCTGCTGGCCCGGCATTCGTGATGGTGCGGCTGACCCGAATCTATACGCGGGGGGGCGACGGCGGCGAGACATCGCTCGGAGACGGCTCCCGCGTGCCGAAGCATGCATTGCGCGTCGCCGCCTACGGGACCGTCGACGAGGCCAATGCTGCGATCGGGATCGCCCGGCTGCACGCCGACCCGGCGGCCGACGAGATGCTCGGCCGCATCCAGAACGATCTCTTTGACCTCGGCGCGGATCTCTGCACCCCGGAAGACGGCAGGCGTGCGGCTGGTGCGTTGCGCATCGCTGCAGCCCAAGTCGAGCGGCTAGAGCGCGAAATCGACGGAATGAACGCGAGCTTGCGGCCGCTCGACTCGTTTATCCTCCCGGGCGGGACGGCGGCTGCCGCCTATCTCCATCTTGCGCGCACGGTTACCCGCCGCGCAGAGCGCCTCGTCAGCGAACTCGCCGGCATCGAGCCTGTAAACCCCCAGGCCCTCAAATACCTGAACCGCCTATCAGATCACCTTTTCGTCCTTGGCCGCCGTGTCAACGACAACGGCACCCGCGACGTTCTCTGGCACCCGGGCGCCAACCACTGAGTGACCGGCCAAGCGTTCCAATTCTGTAAATTTTTTTACATTCGGATACAGATAATAAAATATTGTTATTGTTTGTCGCTTATAATTAACGGCGGCGCAGCCGGTCGATTCTGCTCTTTTAGGAGACGATTTTCTTTACACTTCGGTGACGCTTTGCTGAGCCGCATTGTAGACCTAAATGCTCTTTCAACGCAGATTTCGTGGTTCCTGCCGCTCGATCGATAGCCAGGCAATGTCGGCATTCTTTACAACCTTTAATCTAGCGCGAGCGCTTTCAGACCGATTAACCATCTCCTAATAAGGCTCACCGGTGGTGGCACGGTTCGTGCTCACGATCCCATGCTTGCAGAGGAGCCTCGGTCGCATGTTCAGATCCAAATTCATCTCATGTGGTCAGCGACATCTTGGCCGGCGAGCAGCTTGCCGGTCGGATCATGGAAAGGATATTAGCGTGCGCAAGCTATTTCTCGGCGGCATTGCCGTCTTCGCACTGGCCAGCGGCACCGCCCAGGCCACCGTCGTCTACAGCCTCAACACCATCAATACCGCAGGCTTCGGCCCGGCACCCTACGCCTCTGTTGCCGTCACACTCGACAATCCCACCACCGCCACGATCATGTTCAACGCGCACAACCCGCCCTATACGTTCGGTGAGATGGGGCTGAGCGTGAACTCGACCAACTTCAGCGCTGCTGGCCTGTCGTTCACGCTCGCACCGACCAGCAACCAGACGCCGACATTCACCCCCAGCTTCAACGGCGGCCTGGACGGTTTCGGCAACTTCGCCCTTGACTACGTCTCCAACCCCAACGGCTTCAGCGCCAGCCTCATTAGGGCCACCTTCACGCTGACTGACATCAGCGGCACGTGGACCTCCGATGCTAACGTGCTGAGCAACGGCAACGCCCAGGGATTTCAGGCCGCCGCTCACGTCTTCAACGCGAGCACCGGCGGCAACAGCGCCTTCGCCGCGGGCGGGCCAACCACCACGCCAGTGCCCGAGCCCGCCACGATCGGCATCTTAAGTGTCGGCCTGCTCGGCCTGGGCCTCATCCGGTGCCGCACCAGTTAACCAACACGCAATAAACTTCATGTCGCGGGGGCGCATTCAGGCGCCCTTTGCATTGGGAGCGAACGAGACTAGGTTTATCCTGGCAAAGAAGCCTTCATTTCGGTTCTCGCCGGTAGCGTAGCCTTGGCGATCAGTGTGCAGCCCACGCCACCGTGATTTTCTCCGATAGCGCAACTGTTGGTGGCAATGCGGTCACTGCAACCGCGAGCTTCAAAATTTCAGGAAACACGCTGACGCTCGTTCTGCACAATACTTCGCCCGCCGCTGGCCTGGAAGCTCCGACAAACACGTTGACCGGTCTCTCATTTTTGCTGAATGGCGGTGATCCGACGCTAACGCCTGTTTCGGCAATCTCGCCGAATGCAATCGTGAATTCTTCGCTCGGGGATGGCTCCCGAGTGCCGAAACACGCATTGCGCGTGGCCGCCTACGGCACCGTGGACGAGGCCAACGCAGCGATCGGGATCGCCCGGCTCCATGCCGACCCGGCGGCCGACGAGATGCTCGGCCGCATCCAGAACGATCTCTTGACCTCGGCGCCGATCTCTGCACCCCGGAAAACGGCCGGCGTGCAGCTGGGGCGCTTCGCATCGCCGCGGCGCAGGTCGAGCGGCTAGAGCGCGAGATCGACACGATGAATGCGGCGTTGCGGCCGCTCGATTCATTTGTGTTGCCGGGCGGGACCGCGGGCGCAGCCTATCTCCATCTCGCGCGCACGATTGCGCGGCGCGCCGAGCGGTTGGTGAGCGAGCTGACCGCCGGTGAGCAGGTCAATCCCGAGGCCCTCAAATACCTGAACCGGCTGTCGGACCACCTGTTCGTGCTCGGTCGCCGTCTCAACGATGGCGGCGCCCGCGACGTGCTCTGGCGCCCCGGCGCCAACCGCTGACCGCGAGATGCGGCTTTCATTAGCTGGCATAGCCGAGATGCGGTCGCAGGCGCGATCCGGAAAGCTCTGACGCAACGGGAATCGCAGGCGCATGTCCTTCCATGCCGATCGACCACTCCAACCCCGACTGCTCTCCTTCGACGTGTTTGGCACGCTCGTCGACACGCCCCCCGTCAACTTCCGGGCGTTCCGCTCGATCCTGGAGGACGCGGCGGTAAGCGACGTCGACCCGATTGCGTTCTATGATTACTGGGAGCAGCGCAACATTGCCCACTATTGGGAGCCCTATCGGTTATACAAGGAAATTTGCGGAATTTCACTCGATGAAACCTTTCGCCATTTCGGTGTCTCCGGCGCAGACGAGCGTCTCATCAGCAGATACTTTGATCTTTTCCCCGAATTTCAGCTCTACCCCGACGTGACTCCCACGCTTGACCTTCTGTCGCGAGATTATCGCTTAGCCGTCGTGTCCAACATAGACGATGACCTCCTCACCGCGACTCGCCTAGGTAGTGACTTTGATTTGATCTGTACCGCAGAAAGGGCGAAAGGCTACAAGCCGGACGGCAGTTTATTCCGTTATCTGATCGATCACGCGGGTGTCCATCTAAGCGAAATCCTGCATGCGGGGCAGTCGCAGTTCACGGATCTGGTGGGCGGAAAACCTCTCGGCCTGACGATTGCGTGGGTAAACCGGCGAGATTTGAAACTGCATCCAAGCGTTCCGGCTCCCGATTTTGTTTTGCCGGATATTGCGTCCCTGATCGCGCTATTGCGCAATGCAAAATGATCTTGCCAGAGGGGTTCCCCTGCATTCCCGATAAGACGTGCCGCGGAGGAGCCTCTTGCCTTCGCTCTAGCCCCGTGCACAATTCTTCGGCTCTGCACGCGAGGACGAGATGAAAGCGCTGGTCGCGGTCAAGCGGGTCATCGATTACAACGTCAAGATCCGCGTCAAGGCGGACAAGACGGGGGTCGAAACCGCCAACGTCAAGATGTCGATGAACCCCTTCGACGAGATCGCGGTCGAGGAGGCGCTGCGGCTGCGCGAGGCCGGAATCGTCAGCGAGATCATCGCGGTGTCGCTCGGGGTCGCGCAGTGCCAGGAGACGATCCGCACCGCATTGGCGATGGGGGCCGACCGCGGCGTACTGGTGCAGACCGACGTCGAATTGCAACCGCTTGCCGTCGCCAAGCTGTTGAAAGCGGTTATCCTGCAGGAAAACCCCGAGCTCGTGATCATCGGCAAGCAGGCGATCGATGACGACTGCAATCAGACCGGCCAGATGTTGTCGGCTCTGCTCGGCTGGCCGCAGGCGACCTTCGCCTCGAAGGTCAAGATCAGTGACGGTCACGCCGAAGTCACCCGCGAGGTAGATGGCGGGCTCGAAACCGTCTCGATCAAATTGCCGGCGGTGATCACGACAGATTTGCGGCTCAACGAGCCGCGTTACGCTTCGCTGCCCAACATCATGCGGGCAAAAAAGAAGCCGATCGTAACGACAACGCCCGAGGCGCTCGGCGTCGACGTGACGCCGCGCCTCACCGTGGTCAAGGTCGAGGAGCCGCCAAAACGCGAAGGCGGCCGTAAAGTCGGCTCGGTCGCCGAACTCGTCGACAAGCTGAAGACAGAGGCGCGGGTGATCTGATGGCCGCTCTCGTCATCGCCGAACATGACAACCGGGCGCTGAAGCCCGCGACCCTCAACGCGGTTGCGGCAGCAGACGAAATTGCCGCCGGGGAAATCGACATCCTGGTCGCCGGGAAGGATTGCCGCGCCGTCGCCGAGGCCGCCGCCAAGATCCCCGGGGCGAGAAAGGTGCTGCTCGCCGACGACCCCGCCTACGACCACGGGCTCGCCGAGAATTTGGCGCCGCTGATTGTCCGGCTCGCGGCGAATTATTCGCATCTGCTGGCCACGGCCACGACCTCCGGCAAAAATCTGATGCCGCGGGTGGCGGCGCTGCTCGATGTCATGCAGATCTCGGACATCAGCGCAGTCGTTTCGCCCGACACTTTCGTGCGCCCGATTTATGCCGGCAATGCGCTGGCGACAGTGCAGTCCAAAGACCCGGTCAAAGTCATTACCGTGCGGGGGACAGCCTTTCCCCCCGTAGAGGCGGAGGGCGGAAACGCGCCGGTCGAGCCGGTAGCGCCGACCGATGCGGCGGGGCTTTCGGAATTTGTCGGAGCGGAGCTGTCGAAATCGGAGCGGCCCGAGCTGACGAGCGCTCGGATCGTCATCTCGGGCGGCCGGGGCATGCAATCCGGCGACAACTTCCATCTTTTGGAAAAAGTCGCCGACAGGCTCGGCGCGGCCGTCGGCGCCTCGCGAGCCGCCGTCGACGCGGGCTTTGTGCCCAATGACTATCAGGTGGGTCAGACCGGCAAAATCGTCGCCCCCGAGCTCTACATCGCCGTCGGTATTTCCGGTGCCATCCAGCACCTCGCGGGAATGAAGGATTCGAAAGTCATTGTCGCGATAAACAAGGACGAGGAAGCACCGATCTTTCAGATCGCCGACTACGGCCTCGTCGGGGATTTGTTCAAGATCCTTCCCGAGCTCGCGGATGAGCTCGAGCGCCGCCAGTGAGCGCGGCTTCGGTTTCGCTCGAGCGGCTGGGACGCATCGGCGTCATCGGAGCAGGCCAGATGGGCGGTGGCATCGCCCATGTTTGCGCGCTCGCCGGCATCGACGTGGTGGTCATCGACATCGACAATGAGGCGCTGCAGCGGGGCGAGCAGGCGATCGAGCGTAACCTGTCGCGCCAAGTCGCGCGCGGCACGATACGTGAGGAAGACAAGGACGCCGCGCTCGCCCGAATCCGGATGGGGCTCGATTACGCGTTGTTCGGTGATTGCGGCATGGTGATCGAGGCGGCAACAGAGAAGGAAGACATCAAGCGCGAGATCTTCAAAAAGCTGACACCGGCCCTTAAGCCAGATGCGCTGATCGCCACCAATACGTCGTCGATCTCGATCACCAGGCTCGCCTCGGCGACCGACCGGCCCGGCAAGTTCATCGGCATGCATTTCATGAACCCGGTGCCGGTGATGACCCTGGTCGAGCTGATTCGCGGCATCGCCACCGACGAAGATACTTTCGCGGTAACCCGCGATCTGGCGTTGAAGCTCGGCAAGACCCCGGTCGCTGCCGAGGATTTCCCGGCTTTTATCGTCAACCGCATCCTCCTGCCGATGGTCAACGAGGCGGTCTACACGCTCTACGAGGGCGTCGGCTCAGTCGAGGCAATCGACACCGCCATGAAGCTGGGCGCCAATCACCCGATGGGGCCCCTCGAGTTGGCCGATTTCATAGGGCTCGACACCTGCCTGTCGGTCATGCAGGTGCTCTATGAAGGGCTCGCGGACAGCAAGTATCGGCCCTGCCCGCTGCTCGTCAAATATGTCGAGGCCGGTTGGCTCGGCCGCAAAGCGAACCGTGGCTTCTACGACTATCACGGGGAAAAGCCGGTTCCGACCCGGTAACCTCAATAATCATTGCAACATCTTGCTCAGGCAGGGTGAATTCGTTATCAAGCCGTCACAATCGCGTGCTATTCCGGCCCGCGAGCGTCTGTTAGCGGGACGGGTGTTTGGTGACGGTAAGTCTCGACAATTGCCCGGCTTTGGTGCTGAACGCGGATTTTCGCCCGCTCAGCTATTTTCCGCTGTCATTATGGTCATGGCAGGACGCGGTCAAGGCGGTCTTTCTCGATCGCGTCAACATTATCGATCACTACGATGTGCGTGTGCGCAGCCCGTCCCTGGAAATGCAGCTGCCGAGCGTCGTTTCGTTGAAGGAATACGTGCCGGCCGCCCGCCACCCAGCCTTTACGCGGTTCAACGTCTTTCTGCGCGACCGGTTTACCTGCCAATATTGCGGCGAACCTTATCCCTCGCATGAGCTGACCTTTGATCACCTGGTGCCGCGCTCGCGCGGCGGGCGCACGATCTGGACCAATGTCGTGACCGCCTGCGGCACCTGTAATCTATGGAAGGGCAACCGCCTGCCGCGGGAAAGCGGCATGTACCCACGCCACCGCCCGCTCCAGCCGACCACCTATATGCTGCAAGAGAACGGCCGCGCCTTTCCGCCCAACTACCTGCATGAGAGCTGGCGCGACTACCTCTATTGGGATACCGAGCTCGACCCGTTCTAACTGGCTTTTCGCGGCGGGACGCTCAAGCTTGGCAAAGCTCAGCCTTTGACGCCGCCCATCGTTAGGCCGGAGGACATGCGGTTGCGGAACATGTAATAGGTCGCAAGCGGCGGCAGGGCATAGATGATTGCTGTCGCCATCATGTAATTCCAGGGCGCGACGTCGCTGTTGAGGAACTTCCCGAGCGCCACCGCGACTGTCATGCTCCGCTCGTTTGACAGCAGCAGAAACTGGTAAAGGTACTCGTTCCACGCGAGAAGCAATGCGTAGGTGCCGACCGCGACCAGCGCCGGCGCCATCAGCGGCAGGTAGATGCGGAAGTAGATTTGAATGGGCGAGGCGCCATCGATCCGCGCTGACTCGTCCAATTCGAGCGGGATACTTCGACCATATTCCTGGAAAATAAAGATCGCGTAGGGTGTCGCGAAGGTCACCAGCACTGCGATCACCGACCACGGGTTGTTCTGCAGACCATAGCGGTTCATGATCAAATAAAACGGGATCGCCAGGAACGACGCCGGGATGACATAGGTCAGCAGTGCCGCGTTGGTGATCACCCAGCCGTTGCGAAGGCGCATTCGGCTGATCGAGAAGCTGGTCAGCGAACCGATCGCCAGAACCAGCAATGTCACCATTCCCGCGAGAAACACGCTATTTCCGAACTGGTGCCAGAAAGCTTCGAGATACCAGTGACCTTCGGTGACGACGACCCAAAAGCTCGCAGCGGACGGCTCAGGCGGCCAGATATGCGTCACCGCGACGTCGCCCTCGGCTTCGAGGGATACCATCACCATGTTGTAGAGTGGGGTTAGCGTCCACAGCAACAGCACAACGCTGACGAGTGCGGCCCCGGCGTTGGTCAGGTAGCGCCACCGCCGGGCGGTGCGCCGCATCCGCTCCGACGAGCGGGCGGGCGCAGAGGCAGGCCTTGCGTCTACCGCTATAGTGCTCACAGCTGCGCCTCCGAAGTCTTCAGCTTGCGCATCAGGATGATGACCAGCGGGATCAGCAGCGGCAGCGCCGACATGACAGCCGCGACGCCCAGTTGCGGCTTGCCAAGCTCCAGCATGTCGCGGACAACACCGAGCGTCGCCAGCAGATGCGTTGAGTTGGCCGGTCCGCCGCCGGTCACGAAATAGACCGAGTTGAAGTCGCCGAGCAGGAAAATCGTCGCCAACAGTGTCAACACCAAGTAGAGATTGGCGAGCAGCGGAAACGTCACATAGAGAAAACGCCGCAGACCCGTAGCCCCGTCAACCTTGGCCGCGTCATAGATCTCCTGAGGGATCGACATCCGTCCGGCGAGCAAGATGACAGTCCAGAACGGCGTCCATTTCCAGACATGCGAGAAGATTGCCGAGCCGAGCGCGAGCCAGCGCGAATTGAGCCATGACGGTCCGTCGACGCCGAACAGAATGTAGAGCGCGTTGTTGACCAAGCCCCACTCGCCATTCAGCATCCAGTGGATCGAGATGAACGTCGGCAACGCCGGCACTGCCCAAGGCAGGACAAAGATCAGCAAAAGCGCCTTTGTCCACCAGCCCGGGCGCATAAAGAAGCCGGACAGCATCAGCGCCAAAAACAGCTTTACGTTTACCCCGAACGCCAGAAAAATCATCGTGTTGACGACGGTGTTCAGGTAGATCGGGTCGGAAAACACCTCGGTATACAATGACGGGTTGCTGCCCATCCACAGCCCGTAAAAGGCGGGATAAATCACGAACGCCAGAAACACCGCGATATAGGGGATGACAAAAGCGACGGCCCACGTGAATTCGGAGCCTTGCAGCCCGCCGCGCCAATAACGCCACAACGATTGCCGCCGAACTGCCGGACGGCCGAGTTCGATAGCCGATACGGTGGTCATGAGCGCCTCTCAAGCCTGCTGGATCGGGTATTTCGCGAAGATCTCTTCGGCCCGCTTGAACGCCTTGTCAACCGCCTGCTCGGAGGCCATCCCGTTGTTCATGACATCGAACATCGCGACGCTGAAAAGATGCTCGGAGTTCACTTGAGCGATGGCGGGGTTGTAGACTTCATAGATCGGCATCTGCGGACCGAGCAAGGTCAGCTCGGCATAAGCCTTGCGGTGCGGATCCTCCTTGAGCCAGAACGGGTCGCTCTGAACCAGTTCAGGGATCGGCAGCATAAAGCGGCCCAGCCCGCCCTTTAGCCACTCGTTCAGCACGTTCGGCTGTGCCGCATATTTGAGAAATTCCTTGGCGGGTGCGATGTTTTTCGCGCCCTTTGGAATGACCGCGCCATCGGTGATGATTTGCGCCGTCAGCGGGTTGCCGTCATTGCCCATAGGCAAGCCGCGCGTCTCGATGGCTTGGTAATCCTCTTTCTTGTCGTAAATCGCAACTTCGGTCGAGATCGTGCCGTCGAAATCCATCACCATCAGCTTGGCATGAAAGGCGTTGTTGTCGTCGGCATCGTTCCAATTGACCACGCCCGGCGGGACGTAGCCCTTCTTGAACGCGGTGGTCAGCTTGTCGATCGCCTTGGCCGCCGCCGCGCGCACCTGCGGGTCGCCGGTATTTAGCCTACCATCCGGGGTGACGAGCTTCTTGCCGCCATAGGCGATCAGGAAGGCGTTGTAGGTGGCGATCGGGTCGACGCCGTTGGCGGTCAGCTGATAACCGTAAGCGTAGATGTTGCGCATGCCCACGGCGCGCAGTTTGTCCTGCACGGGCATAAAGAAGTCGAGAAAGGCGTCCCAGGTGTTCGGCAGATCCGAGATCTTGTAGCCCGCCTTCTCGACCAGCGGCCGCCAGATGTGGAACGGCCAGCCGGTGATCCGCAACGGCACCAGCGTATGGCTGCGCCTTTTTGTGACGCCGTTGTAGTAAAAGGCGGACTCGATGGCGATCGGGGCAAAATCTTTTTTCTGGGTTTCGACGACATCGCTGACATCGGTGAGCTTGTCGTCCCAGGAGCTCATCGAGGCGATTTCGAGGTCGGCACTTTCCATGATGTCGGGGACGATCCCGCTTTGGATCGCCGCGACCGCCTTCTGGCGCATCGGCGCAAACGGGATGATGCTCAGATCGATCTTGTCCCCGCTCGCCTTCTCGTAGTCGGCGACCATCTTCTTGAGCGAGGCATCCTCCTCCTTGGCGAAGCCCTGCGCCCACCACATTTCCACGGTTGTCGCCGCGGCGTCAGCGACATACGGCCGCGCAAGCGTCCCGGCTGCAACGAACCCCATAGAGCTGCGAAGCACCGAACGCCTGGTCAGACTCTTCATACCGATCACACCTCCCGTTCACGCCCCGCGCTCCGATGCGGATGCGTTCTAGTTGTCGTCTCCCGCTTGCACTATAGAGCGGCGGTACGCCGGGCTCAAATGTTAAACGCTGCCCGCCGCTTCGAACTCGCAAGACTGTGATCAACGCATCGATCCGCAGTCCGGCCCCGCCCAGCCTCCGCAGCCGCTCAGGAGGGATCCGCCTCGCGGCGTCCTTTGCAACGGACGCTTCGCGGTGCGACCAGTCTGCGCGTTCGATAATCCCGTTCAGGCCTGCTGAATCGGGTATTTCGCGAAGATCGCGTCGGCCCGCTTGAACGCCTTGTCGATCGCCGCTTCGGGCTTCATCCCCTCTTTCATCACGTCGAACATCGCGACGCTGAACAGATGCTCGCTGTTGACCTCGGCGATCGCCGGGTTATA
>Ga0306920_100002790_pt1 | contig 22046 bp, 17 predicted proteins | sample flu12Cox44000170_FD_204666 | JGI IMG/M metagenome (GOLD analysis project Ga0306920, IMG submission 204666) | Lab enrichment of tropical soil microbial communities from Luquillo Experimental Forest, Puerto Rico - flux4day.12C.oxic.44.000.170 (v2)... | ecosystem: Environmental > Terrestrial >...
TTGGCAACCGGAGAGTACCAGGACGAGCGCCGGCGCGGTTAAGAGGAGCAAGCCTGGAAGACGGTGGGAAAGCAGAGAGTAGCGGGATGATTGCAACATTCGAACCTCCGTTGCTGTCCAGGTGCCAGCGGGAGTTTTCAGAATGAACCGACAAGAGAGCCGAGCAGGATAACGGCGAATAGGGCGATAATGGCGCCGAGAATGCCGACCATGAAAACGTCCTTATAGCTTGCGCCATGGGTTGAGCCGCAGACCGCCAGCAGCGTCACCACCGCGCCATTGTGGGGAAGGCTATCGAGCGTGCCAGCGCCGATCACCGCAACGCGATGCAGCAACGCCGGGTCCATTCCGATCTGCGCTGCGCGTTCGAGATAGGTTTCGCCGAGTGCATCGAGGGCTATGGTCAAACCACCGGACGCCGAGCCGGTAAGTGCGGCCAGCGTATTGGTCGCAACTGCAAGAGAAACAAGGGGCCCGCCGCCAATGCCGAGAACCGCGTCGCGTACCACTGCAAACGCCGGCAAGGCGGCGACGACGGCTCCGAAGCCGACCAGGCTCGCGACATTGATCGCGGGCAATGCCGAGGCATTTACGCCAGCGTCCATGGTTGCCCGCAAATTCGGGATGCGGTTCCAGTTGAGAGCGATCACCGCCACGATCGCCAAGGTCAACGCGGTGAGAACGGACCAGACGCCAGTGACGGCGGCAGGCTCAATTCCACCCCATTCCGGCCTGGAAAGGAAACTCAGGTCGAGGCGCGGCAGGACAATGAGCGACAGTACGAGATTGGCGATAATGACGAGCACAATCGGCGCCACAGCGAAGATGAACTTCGGTCGCGTCGCGGCAATTTCGCCGTGCGCGATCTCGGCGGGGTCGAATTCATGCGAAGCGCTGGCGCGCTCGCGCAAGGTGTCGTCCTCGGCGAGGTCGCCGGCCGTCCTCAGGGTCCCGTCGCCGAAGCCCTCGCCCATGGCATGCGCGGCTGCCTCTTCGCGCGCGAGCCACCACAAGCCGAAGCCGAGCATGATGGCCGACGCCAGGATGCCGAGGCCCGGCGCCGCGAAAGGCGTCGTGCCGAAGAACGGCATGGGAATCGTGTTCTGAATCGAGGGCGTGCCGGGCATCGCCGACATGGTGAAGGTCGAGGTACCGAGCATGATCGCTGCAGGCATCAGCCGACGCGGAATGCCGGCCTCGCGGAACAGATCTTGCGCCATGGGCGCGATCACAAAAAAGGCCACGAACAGACTGACGCCGCCATAGGTGACCACTGCGCCGCCGAGCACCACGGCGAGCATCGCGCGCTTACTTCCGAGCTTCCGGGTCATATAGTCGGCAATGGCCGAGACCGAGCCGGTGTCCTCCATCAGCTTCCCAAACAGCGCGCCAAGCAGGAAAAGCGGAAAGAACTGCGCGAAGAACCCCGCGGCGCTGCGCATGAAGGTTTGAGTCCAATGGGCCAGCAAGGGCTCGCGCGAGATAGCGGCGGCGGCGAGCGCCGCAATCGGCGCAAGCAACAGCACGCTCCAGCCCTTGAAGGCCAGCCAGATCAGCAGGCCGAGTCCGGTAAGGATGCCAAGAAGGCCGATGAGATCCTTCAGGTCCATGATCAGCACTCCGCCAGAAGGATGTCCAGATCCGCGGTTGAGCGTTCTCCTACGTCCGCGCCATGCAACTTGAGGAAATCCTCGGCCGCCTTCCGGCCTTCTTCCTTGAGCACGTGCAGGAAGCGACCTTCGGCGTTGAGCTTGGAGGAGGCCCCGAACTCCACCAGCTTATCGGTGAGGATGCGATGGGTGCGCATTTTTGCCCAACGACACCCCTCGCCCACACCGGGATCGACAGCCTGGCGCAGCAGTGCGATCATGCGCAGCTCCTTCATCAGCGGCGAATTGAAGGATATTTCATTGAGCCGGTCCAGGATGTCACCTGCTGAACGCGGCGTAACGCGGCGTTCGCGCGGATTGATCTGGACAAGAATGACGTCACAGGCGTCGCTTTCACGCACCAAGGGCGAAATGGTCGGATTGCCGGCATAGCCGCCGTCCCAGTATGGCTCGCCATCGATCTCGATCGCCTGGAATAAGGTCGGCAAGCAGGCGGATGCGAGCAACACCTCCGGAGTAATTTCCTTGTTGCGGAAAATTTTGCCGCGCCCGGTATGGACGTTGGTTGCAGTGATAAAAAGCTTGATCGGCGCCTCACTCAGGTGGACGAAATCAATGCACTCCTCGAGGATCGACCGGATCGGATTATAGCCAAATGGATTGAGATCGTAGGGCGAGACCAGCCGGCTCAAGAGGTCCATCATCACATAGCCAGGGGAGGTATCGAGCGACCAACGATTCATCAAACGGTCGAACATCGAACGCTGGATTGGACTATACCGCGCGGAAGCAGCAACCCGCTCCCAGTATGCGTCCAGTGCCTCGCGTGCGCCTTGTGTACCTCCCTTAAGATAGCCGCTGACCAGAATGGCGGCGTTCATCGCGCCAGCCGATGTACCGGAAATGGCCTCGATTTTCATCCATGGCTCTTCGAGCAGGCGGTCAAGAACACCCCACGTGAAAGCCCCATGGGAACCCCCGCCCTGCAAGGCGAGATCGATCGGAACCGTTTCGCTCGAAGCTTCCAACCGCCCTGTCATGCTGGCTCCGCTTTCCATCGAGAGCTCATCACCGCGGAACTCAAAAACGCCCGGCGTAGTGATGGAGCGAAGGCCCAGCCCTGGCCTGACTAGACAGTTTGATGCCCAATGCGATTAAGTTGATCGACAAAGTTCGTCCGATTGAGAAACATTCTGTCCTGGGAAGCTCGGATTTGTTGCAACGTAAATCACTACTTCGCTGCGCTATGCGTGTTGATCTAAGTCAACGGCCGTTTGATACCCGCGAACCGCGTGGTCCTTTTGGTCCGAAGAGGCTTTCACCGAAAAGGGCTGCCCATCATGTGCAACGACCCGCACTTGAGGCAGGTGAGATCGGAGATTTTCGTGACGCGATACTCAAACCGCGTGGAAATTTTGGATTAGCGAACGGATGCTTGACGTTGTAGAATTGCGGTGGCGCGATGCGCTTCGTTGTGCGGCGCGGCTTACGCCGCAAAATTTATCCTGCTACGTTGCCTTGTATCACCGGCTCGGCTTTGCCCAAAGGCGTCGGTGGCTGAGAGACCAATAGTGCTCCCGCCTGCGCAGCATGGGGAGCACCTTTTGGCCGACGCACTCAGGGAGAAGCTGGTTGCCCGTGCCAGCGCCGCAAACGCTCAGCGCATGTGCCGCCATTTGCGAGAAGCAAACGCGGAGCACTTCAAATTGATGCTCGAGAGCATCAGCAGAAGCCGCGAGCTTCTTGAAAGTGTCCCGCTGCCGGACACGTTCGTGGGTTGGAAGACCCATGAACCGCGCACATGTGAGACGATGGATCGCTCGAAGCCATCCGCAGCAGGCAGGTTGCATCGACCAAAGAGATAAGCCGCTCTTGAGATGGCACGCAAAATCCTGCGAGACGCCGTCGGTGCGTAACCGAGATGGTCCCAGCCGGAGCCAGCGATCGTCGGCTACCTCCTGCTGGCGGCATTCGCATTGGTGAATGTGGGAATGTTTCGTATCACCGCCTTCACTTGCTCGACCGTGATGAGGCGCGTGCATTCGAACTGGCGCGGCGTGTCCTTGTGGCGTGGGCACCAGAGGAAATCCTTGTGATCGAAGCGATGGCGCGGATCGTTCCAGCAACTGTTGCAGGTGTGATAGTTGATGACTCGATAGGGGGTGACGAACTCGTTGAGCGGATGGGTGAAGCCCGAGATCATCACCACGGGGGTTCCCACCGCCCAGGCGAGCCATGACAGGCCGCTCGACAGGCCGACGAAGAAATCCGCGTGCTTGAGCCAGCGCGCCCGCTCCTCGAGCGGGCGAGCGCCGGTCTCATCCTCCGCGCCGTTGGGAATGTGGTTCCAGATGAGCCCCGTGCCATGCGCCGCCTTCTCGTCGATGCAGATGACACGGTAGCCGCACTCCTTCAGAAAGCGGACGATCTCGCGCCAGCCGTTCGGATTGTTCCAATACTTGGCCTGGGTCGTGCTCTGCACTGCGATGCAGACATAGGGCTCGGCGATCGGCCGGATCGTGTCGGTGAGGGCAATGCGCGGCGGCGTCTCGGCCGGATCGACGCCGAGAATGTAGCCGGCGGTGCGATGCAACCCGACGTGGCGGAAGTCGCAGGGCTGATGGATGCGGTCCTTGTCGTCGAAGAACAGCCCCATGCTGTAGGTCGCGTAGTAGCGCTCGGGCTTGATCTCCTGGTGAGTGAGGAAGGTGATGTCCGGATAGGCTTCGCGAAAGAGTGGGATCAGTTTCTCACCGATGCCGCAGGTGAGCCGGCATCGGTGCTGCTCCTTGAATTTCACCGCGTAGGGAAGCCAGCCGAGCGTGTCGCCGATCGTGCCGACCGGGAATTGGATAAGCACCTCGCGATCGGCCGCCGAGTAGTCGTGGGTGAGGAGGACTTTCTCCTGGGAGAAAACCTCCAGTCGGAGGCGCACGTAATAGCGTTTGGTACTATTCACCCGGCCGGCATTGATCTGCGTCTCGAACAGGATGTTCCCGGTATCGAGATCACTCAGCCGCACCCGCCAGGGATGCTCGCCCTCGGGCAGGAAAACTCGGCAGCCATCGTTGAAATCAAAGCAAACGCCCTCTGGCGCCGACTGCGTCGGCGTTTCGGCCGCAGGCGGATAGGCGCGCTTTGGTGCCGGGCCTGAATTGGAGGTTGCCGATGCAGCCGTATTCGCAGGAGGAGTTTCAGGAAGTGGCGCAGGGCGCACAACTGCAACGCTCATCCACCTCCCCCACTCACTGCCGCGGACTTCAACGACTGATTAATAAGGTCATGCCCGAGCCGCATCAACCAAGTTTGCGCACGGGCTCTCCTCAATTGGATACCGCCACAAGGTGGTCATCATACAACACCATCGCTGAAATCGACGCAGCCTCAGGAATGTGCCGCATAATCCGCACCGAAGTGTCGCAAACCGGTGCTTTGATGCGGCCAAACAAACAGTGGGGGCGTCGTTGGCATGATCAGGTTCCCTGAGATCGGGATAGTCTGATCAAGGCCGCCGAACCGCCGGCCGCGTTCATCGGCCGGGACCGCCAGTTCCGCCGCTTCGCTCAGATTGCCGCGCGCCGGAGCGTCAGTCCTTCGCCCGTAGAGGGCGATGGGTTTTGTCGATACCGGGAAGGATCAACGGAGAGGTCGCGATGCCCACCATTTTTGGCGCCGTAGAGGTGGTCGAACCGGGAGAGGTGGTCGATGGGGCCACCGTCGGCCCCCAAGTTCCGATTTACGCGCTGTATGCCACTTCAGGCGGCACGATCATTTCTACCGAGCTTTTGAGCGGAGGGTACGTCGAAGTCGATCCCGGCACCGTGGCTGTCGACACGATCTTTTCCGGCGACAGGTTTTCCCGCGGCCTGGAGGAGGTCTTTGGCGTGGATAGCGGCGCGCAGATCCTCGGGGGCATGCAAAACATCAACTCGGGCGGCGAGGCTATCGGCGCGATCGTCAGCGCCTTTGGCAGCCAAACCGTCTCCGCCGGGGGGCTCGCCATCGGCACGACCGTCAGCAGCGGCGGCGAGCTTGTCCTGTCGGGTGGCCAAGCCAGCGGCGCGACGATAAGCCAAGGTGGCATTGAAATCGTCTCCGCGGGCGGCGTTGACGGTAGCACGACGGTCGCCGCCGGAGGCGTCGAAACAGTCGACTCGGGCGGGGCAGCGAACGGTGTCACGGTCCTCGGCGGCGGAACCCTCCGGCTGGATGGGGGAGCCACCACAAATGGATTCACCGTCGCCAGCGGCGGCACCCTGGTCATCGGTAGCGATCCGTTCGCGTTTGTGGGCTATACGCTGAGCGGTTACACCGTCAGCCCCGGTGTGCTGCTCGACGTCGAGAGATTTGCAACCGCCATCGGCACGATGGTCGACAGCGGCGGTGAAATCACGGTCAACACTGGCACAGCGAGCGACACGACGATCGGCGTCGGTGGCCGGGTCGTGGTTGACTCCGCGGGAACGGTGAGCAGCACCACGGTCGGCAGCGCCGGCACGCTTATCCTGTCCAACGGCACCGCCAGCGACACGACAATCGGCAATGGCGGCACATTTGTCCTGTCCGCCGGCACAGCGAACAACACGACGATCGACAGCGGCGGCGAGCAAATCATCAGTCGCGGCCTGGCGAGCGGCACCACAGTCCTCGGCGGCGGCGAGCAGATCGTTGGCGGCTTTGGGGCCTTCGACCTTATCGGCTCTGCCGGGCTGGCGGTCGGCACCACGCTCCTCAGCGGCGGCCTCCAGGTCGTGCACGGGGTGGCAAGCGGCACAACCGTGGCTGGGCGGCGCGGAAATGGTCGTCTCCTCGGGCGGCGTGGCGGACAGCGCGACCATCGATGGCGGCGGGACGCTGGTCGTTCTCTCCGGCGGGATCGATGGCGGCGACCCGGCCCTCAACGAGGGCGCCTCGATCGTCACGGTTGCCAATCCTACGACCGTCAGCAGCGGCGGAACGGAAATCCTGATGGGGACGTCGACCAGCGCCACGCTCGACGGCGGCGCCGTCATGGTTGTGTCGAGCGGCGGGGTCGCGAACTTCACCACGATCAGCAGCGGCGGCGTTCTGGTGGTGTCGAGCGGCGGACAGGCGGGCAGCGATTATTTCAACTCCTATCTTTACGGCGGCGCGCAGGTCAGCAGCGGCGGCGAGCTCGTGGTAAGCAGCGGCGGGACCGATTTGGGCGCTCAAATTGCAGGCGTCGAAATCGTGGCCAGCGGCGGAAGGGCGATCCAGGATGTAGTCGGCGCCGGCGGGTACGAACTCGTCCAGTCGGGCGGTACGGCCCAGTCCGCGGTGATCTCCGGAGGAACGCTGGAGGTCGCAAGCGGCGGTATTTTGGATGGGGTTCGTTTCGAAGGCGGCACCCTGGTACTCGACTCCTCGGCAAGCCTCCAGGGACTGCTGGTCGCCGGCTTCGGTGAGGGCAGCGCGCCGGACCAGATCGACCTAAAGGACATCGCCTTCGGGACGACGACCAAGAAAAATCCGACTCACTTCAGTTTCACCGAGGCGGCCAACGGCACGAGCGGTACGCTCACGGTCACCGACGGATTCCACACCGCAAGTCTGTTGTTGGCCCAGTATGCCGCCGCATTTACCTCCAACAACTTCGTCCTGGGGAGCGACGGACACGGCGGTACCATCGTCGACTTCACGTCGGCAACGTCCCTCGTCGGGGGCCACGGCCACGGCAATGTGGTCGCAGCGCCGGTGACCTCCTCCGGTCACTCCTGACCAGTTATTGTTGCGCCTGTTCTTGGCGGCGCGCCGGGCCGGCCGAACCTCACGCCGAATTGAGGGCGGCATTTGTGAAGCAGTTCACAGGGGAATCTGGCGATCTCCCTTAAGAATCAAGGCGAACCCGGTCGAGGGAGGGATTTCCGTGGCATCACGTGTGAACGAGAGTATTGAAAGCCGCTGGGAATTTTGCACGTCAATCGTGCGAATCTTCGTGATCGAAGTCCTGGTCCTGATCGCGCTCGCGGGCGCGATCATTGGCTATCTGAACTGGTCGTCAGAGGTGGCCTGGTCCGAATTCCTCGCCGCGAGCCAAATGGCGGCGGCCGGATCACATTCGGCGCTTCGGACCGTCAAACACAAGCTGCGCTGCGGTCGAGATGCGCGAGCGCGCGTTCCGAGCACGGCTGACTTCGCCTGATCAGAGCGAGATGATTTCGGGCGGCCTCGCCCCAACCCTCTCAGGGCGAGCCTTGCTCGTCGCGTCCCCGCAAGCGGGGCGAGCGAGCCTACTTTCGTCTAGGTGAGCGTTGAGCCTGATCTCAACAGGCCAAGGTCGATCTACTGCGAAACCGTCTGAACCACGCTGCCCAACGGTTTCGTGCTCGCGACCGGCAGCTTGATTTCCTTGATCAGCGCCTCGTCATATTCGGGCAGGGTCTGGACCGTCGTTTTCGCTTTCATTAGCACGACCTTGTAGCCGCCGGCCTTCAGGCGCCGCAGCAGGGTCGGCATCGCCTCGGCGGTGTGTTTCTGGAAGTCGTGCATCAGGATGATGCCCTTGCCCTGCTTGTCGAGCTTGGTCATCACGGTACTCACGATCTGTTCGGCGCTCTTGGCCCTGAAGTCGAACGAATCGAGGTCGCATGAAAAGATCGCGATGTTGCGCGAACCGAGATAGGCCATCGCGGCGGGGGCGTGTTGCAGTTCCGGGAAGCGAAAGAATGGCGCCGGCGCCGCACCGAGCGCCAGGCGGACCGCGCTGTAGCCTTTCTCGATCTCGTCCTTGGCGAGTTGATCGGTCATCTTTTTCGAATTGAGGTTGGCGTGCGACCAGGTATGGGCGCCGATGGTGTGACCGGCGGCGGCCACCTGTTTGAGAATCTCCGGGTGATAGGTCGCATGCTTGCCGATCGGGAAGAACACCGCCTTGGTGCATTCGTCGGCGAGCGCCTTGAGCACGGCGGGCGTGTTGCTCGGCCACGGCCCGTCATCGAACGTCAGCACGACTTCCTTGTCGGTCAGGAAATCGAGCTGCTTGAAATGCTCAAACCCGAAGCCAGGTCCGCCCGTGGTGTCGATTTCCACCACCCGCGCCAGGCCGAGTGCGTCGGGATTGGCGCATGTGGGCTTCACCTGCGGGGCGGGAGCGGCGGAGAGTTTTTCCGAGATACTGCCGGTGGTCTCGATCTCGTCGCGCTGTGCTGTGGGTTTGGCCGGGTTTGCGGCGGCAGGCGCGGCCGGAAGCGGTTTGGCCGGCGTCGCGGCGACGGTCCGCGGGGCGCTGACATTGGCGTGCGGACCGACTGTCCAGTACCACACGGCGGTGATCATAACTGTGGCCACAACACTCGCCATCATCAGGCCTAACGCGTTACGCATGGTAATTCTTTCTCAAATACCGAGACCGAAAACGTCGTCAGGTCATTTATCGGAAATAGTCGTTAACGACCTGCCAACACGCGCCGCTGTTTTGTTGGGCTGTCCTGCCGCGTTCGGTATCTGCATCCCGATGAACGCACCTTAGCGTCGCGGCCCGATAACGCCCGTTTTGTCGGGGGTCTCTTGCCGTGAGGCGGCTTCCTGGTCTGGTGGATTTGACAATCGCTTCAGTATTGCCGCGATTCCTCGAGGCGAATGTCAAATCCAAAAGCTCGAATGTCAGAACCAAAGGGACACCAGCGGCCGGCTTATGTGCCTATCGCGGATTGACATCGTTGCCGCGGCGGAATTTGATCGCGCCAAAGGCACGATCAAAGGCCGCAATCAGATGTCCAGATTCCTTTTCGTTTTGCTGCTTGCGCTGATCGCTGCGCCGGCCTTGGCACAGCAGGGTCATGACGCCTGCGCGCGCGACGTCTCGCGGCTGTGCCGGTCGGTGATCAACCAGGGCGATCAGGTTGTTCTGGGCTGTCTCAAGCAACATCGCGCCCGGCTCAGCCGCGCCTGTGATCGGGTTTTGACCGAGAACGGTCAGTAGCGGTTTCGGCAAGCGAGGTCGCGTTGGCACGCTCCCATTCTGTAGATGCGATGGCAGGAGCTTGAATGATGGCTCCTGAATCGAGGAGTCGAGAAAGGTGAGTGCGATCCCAACCCCACTCACTCAGTACCTCGGACGTATGTTCGCCGACGCAAGGCGAACTGGAGCGGATCCTGGCAGGTGTGCGGCTCAATTTCGGCGCCGGTGCGGGATGAGCCACGCCGTTCAGGTCAACATACATGCCGCGAGCCTGGATGTGCGGGTGCTCAGCGGCTTCATCCATGGTGAGCACCGGCGCAAAGCACGCGTCAGTGCCCTCCAGCAGATCACACCATTCCCTCCGCGTTTGCCTGGCGAAAGTAGCTTGAAAAATTTTCCGCTGCTCCGGCCATAGCTTCCGATCGGTATGAGGCCGCATGTGCGGGATCCCCGAAATGCCGAGCTTGTCGAGAAGAAGATTGTAAAACTTCTCTTCCATGGCGCCGACAGCGACGTACAATCCATCGCTGGTCCTGTAAGTGCTGTAATATGGTGCCCCTCCATCCACGAAATTGTCACCTCTTTCGAGAGTCCATAGTCCGGCACGCCGCCAACTGACTACCAAGCCCATCATCGCGGTTACGCCGTCCACCATCGCGGCATCCACGACTTGCCCTTCCCCCGTTCGCTGCGCGTGCAAGAGGGCGCCGAGCATTCCCACTACGCAATGCAGCGCGCCACCGCCAAAGTCGCCCAGCAGGTTCATCGGAGGCTGCGGCGGCCCCTCAGCCGGTCCGATCCCGTGCAGCGCACCGGCCAAAGCGATGTAATTGATGTCGTGGCCGGCAGCATGAGAATAAGGCCCGGACTGTCCCCATCCGGTCAGTCGGGCATAGACGATCCTGGGGTTCACGCGGAGACAAATTTCCGGACCAAGACCGAGCCGCTCCATCACACCGGGTCGGAAACTCTCGATGGAGGCGTCTGCGCGCGCAAGCAGCCCAAGCGCGACTTCCCGCCCCTCCGATTTCTTGAGGTCGATCGCAACAGACCGGCGGCCTCGTCCGAGAATATCGAACTCGGGCGCCACTGCCACACCGAGCCCGGAAGGGGTCGGACGATCGATCCGGATAACGTCGGCTCCCATATCGGCAAGCATCATCGCGCAGTGTGGTCCGGCACCGACGCCTGCAAACTCCAACACTCTCAGCCCGCCGAGCGGTCCCATGCTTTTTTTGCTGCTAAGACTGAGGTGCCGAGCGTTCGCGCAGTTCCCGGCGGAGTATCTTTCCCGTCGGCCCCTTGGGTAACTCGTCCAGGAACTCTATCTCTGCGGGGAGCTTGTAGTCGGCAAGACTCGCAGCGCAATGAGCGAGCAATTCCTCTGAGCCTACGGTGTGGCTTCTCCTCACGATGAAGGCTTTTACGCGCTCGCCGAAGACGGGATCTGGCAAACCCACCACAGCGCACTCCGCTACTCCTGGATGCGAATATAATACTTCCTCAATTTCGACCGGATCTACGTTAGCTCCACCCCTTATGATCAGGTCCTTCTTCCTGCCAACGATGAAGAGGCGTCCCTCGGCATCGGTCAAGCCAAGATCGCCGCTTCTGATCCAGCCATCGATCATCGTTTGCGCAGTGGCTTCGGGATTCCTGTAGTAGCCGCTCATGATCATCGGACCACTCAACATCACCTCTCCAATAGTCCCAACCGGTGCGGGATGGAGCTGATCGTTGACTATCCTGAACGCGCATCCTGGTAGCGCTCGGCCGCAGGAATCTGGGTAGCCACGGTCATCTCGTCGGGGATCGTAGGATGTAACAGGCGTGCACTCGGTCATTCCCCAGAGATCGAAGATCTCGAAGCCGAGACTTTGCTTGGCCCTTCGGCAGAGCGCGTCAGGTAGACTGGCACCGCCAGAAATTGCAAGACGCATCGTTGAGAAGTCACACGCGGCGCTTTCGCAAAAATTCATGATCATGACGTACATCGTAGGCACGCCCATCGTCACCGTCACACGATGCTCCCGGATCGCATCGCAAACCAGCTTCGGATGGAATCGCTTCTGAAGAACTACTGTTGCTCCTCCTCTGATGGCGGCGAGACAGTTGATCGCCAGGGGATAAATGAATGCGAGCGAACCCATCACAAGCGAAACGTCTCGAGGGCCTATCGCCATGTGGCTCGATGTCATTTCGGCTATGTAGCCAGCAGCCCGATGACTGATCATGACGCCCTTCGGCGCGCCGGTGGTGCCTGACGTGTAGAAGATCATTCCGGTCTCATCGGGTGCCGTATCCGCGACCGTCTGATCGCAGCCGGCGTGGGTCACCGATGCCGCCCAATCCTGAGCCGCATCTCCCTTGATCAACACGGGAAACGCACCCTTGAGAGGCGAAAAATTCGCGAGCAGGTCGGAGTCGACGATCGCAAGGGCAGGTTCGCAATGAACGGCGATGTTGCACATTTCGGGCGATCGCAGACCGGGGTTCACCGGCACGGCAACGGCACCTACCTGGAGAACCGCAAATAGAGTGGTCAGCCACTCCACCGAGTTTTCCATCGTGATGATTATACGATCGCCCTTGCCCAATCCTCGCGCCCTGAGCACGGCCGCGAGCTTCCATACGTTCGTCGCCAGTTCGTCAAAGGAGCACCTCTCGCCGTCGACAAACAGCAAGGGCTTTTCTTCGTAGTGAGACCGGCTGGCTGAAAGAAGCTCACAGATGTTCATCGCGATAAACGTATACGCAGTTATCGGGTGTGCGCGGCAATTGGACAGTTTCCCTCGCTTATTGGCCGATAAGCTTGCTCCCCCGGAACCCTGCTCAATACTTTGTAGTAGTCGAAACGGTACTTTGACTCAGCCGGACTTTTGACCTGAACAAGATACATGTCGTGCAGAACGCGCCCATCCTCGCGCAACCGCACGTTCTTATTGTAAAAGTCGTTGACCGGCAGCTCCCTCATCATTTTTGAGGCGGCCCGGGCGTCATCCGTTCCTGCCGCCTGCACGGCTTTAAGATAGTGCAATATGCCACTGTACAGTCCGACCTGAAGCATGTTCGGAGGCCGGCGGTCGCCCGTCCGTTCGAGGAAACGCTTTGTCCAGGCGCGGGTTTCGTCGTTCACGTCCCAGTAGAACGATGTTGTCAGCATGAGGCCCTGCGCCGTGCTCAATCCGACCGCGTCAACATCGTTGACATACACCAGCAGACCGCCGAGACGCTGCCCGGCGCGCTGAAGACCGAATTCGGCCGCCTGCTTGATAGCCGTAATGGTATCTCCCCCCGCGGTCGCCAGACCAATGATCTTTGCTCCCGAAGCTTGGGCTTGAAGCAGAAACGAGGAGTAGTCCGTTGTTCCGAGCGGAGCACGCACTGAGCCGATGATCTTGCCGCCACCTCTCTTTACGAAGTCGGACGTGTCGCGCTCGAGTGCATAACCAAACGCGTAATCCGCCGTCAGAAAAAACCAGCTATCTCCACCCTGTTTCAGGATTTCCGTTCCTGTACTCTTGGCCAAGGAATACGTGTCGTAGCTGAATTGAACTGTGGTTGGAGAGCAAGCCTTTCCGGTGAGGTCTGAGGTCGCCGCGCTTGCGGCTATCATCACAGTATTTTTGTCCCGCAAAAGCTCATTGACGGCGAGCGCGACACCGGATCCGGTCACGTCCGCAATGGCGTCCACATGATCGATATCGATCCACTTTCGCACGATCGAGGTGGCTATGTCGGTCTTGTTCTGATGATCGGCCGTCACGATTTCGATCGGCTTGCCCAACACGCGTCCGCCGAAATCCTCGACGGCCATCTTGGCGGCTTCGACTGCCTTTCTGCCAGTTATGTCTTCGTACACGCCGGATTGATCGTTCAATACGCCAATCCTTACCACGTCGTTCGATATCTGCGCTTTGACCGGGGTCGCCATCGCGACCGCAGCAAGCAGCGCGAATGCTTCCAACCTCATATGGTTCCTCCCCGATTCGAGGGCGCGACGCCCGCTCACGCAAAGCCGCGCGGCCGCTTTGGCTGTCGCAGGCGGCCGCCCTAGCCTCGCAAAGCTCTTTTTCTTTTTTTGATCATCGAAATCCCACGATGGATCGATGTCAAGAATAAAATGCAATTGTGAATCACTATTCTATTTTGTTACATGCAGTGCCGGAGGGGCGCGCATCGATGAAAGTGATGGAAATCGCACATGATTGGGGACTCCACCGCCTGGTCCCGGGGTCGAGACCCGATCATGGCCCGCCTGGTTTCGGGCAAGTCCTCGTCCATATGCAGGCCGCCTCGATCAACTATCGGGACTATGTGATGGCCAACGGCGGGTACGGCCGGCGCGGCGGGCGCCTTCCCATGATCCCTGTCTCGGATGGTGCCGGGCAGATAGTCGCCTTGGGGCCAGGCGTCACGGGTTTCTCGGTCGGCGATCTCGTCTGTCCGAATTTCGCGCAGGATTGGATCTCTGGTTCTCTCAGAGATGAATTCTGGAGCTCAATGCTGGGAGGAATCACCGACGGAGTGCTGCAGGAGACCATGCTACTTCCAGCGAGCGGCGTAGTGAAGGTTCCTTCTCATTTGGAGCCTCTCGAAGCGGCTACGCTGCCTTGTGCGGCGTTGACGGCTTGGAACGCGATCACGTCTGCGGGCGTCAAGGCCGGCAGCACGGTTTTGACGCAAGGCACCGGCGGAGTGTCGCTATTTGCGCTTCAGTTTGCGAAGATGTTTGGCGCTGCCGTGATTGTGACCTCCTCCAACGATGCGAAGCTGGACAAAGCCCGCCGGCTCGGCGCGGATGAAATCATCAACTACACGAGGGAGCCGCGATGGGAATCGCGCGCCCTGGAAATTGCGGGCCAGGATGGCATTGACCTTGTCATCGACCTCGCGGGCTCGCTGGCCCAATCGGTGAAGGCCGTAAGAACAGCGGGTACGGTCGCGACCATCGGAGTTTTGGCGGGGCCATCAGCCACCGTGCCTCTTGGACAAATCGTTACGCGAGCCGTCCGACTGCAGGGAGTTACGGCCGGATCGCGCCAATCGTTCGAAGAGATGGTCCGGGGGCTATCGACCGACACCGGCTCAGACCGGTGCTCTCAGTTGCGGGCAATTCCATGAAAGATGCGCCAAGAGCGATAGCTGCGATTACCGAAGGCAAGCACTTCGGAAAACTTTGTATCCACCTAAGAAGCCCACCTCCATGAGTGCGCCTGAGATCGTCTTCGCAAAGCATTCCAGAGTAGCCCATGTCAGGTTCAATCGGCCACAGACATTTAATGCGCTAACAATTTCGATGCTGGATCGACTTACGGAAATCCTGGAAGAAGTTGAACAAGACGACGCCCTTTGCGCAGTTGTGTTGAGTGGTTCATCAAGCGCGTTTTCGTCAGGGGCCGACCTGAAGGAGTTGAGGGAGGACGCACGTGGAGTTTTTCACAGCGGTGAGGGATCCTTCCCCGCGCGCTTGAACGAGGTCCTCATAAAGCTGGAAAGATGCCCAGTGCCAGTAATAGCCAGCGTTCAAGGATGGGCGCTGGCTGGCGGTCTCGAAATCTTGCTTTGCTGCGACCTCATCATTGCGGGCCGCAATGCCAGGTTCGGAGATGCGCACGCCAAATACGGATTGCTTCCCAGCGGCGGCGCATCTGCCAGGCTTGCGACGCGCGTTGGTTTCACGCGAACCCGGGAGATGATGTTCACGGGAGATTGGTACACGGCCGAAACCATGCGGGAGGCCGGACTGGTCTCGCGCGTGGTCGAGGACCACGACGTTGAACCGGAATCAAAGCGCATAGCTGATTGTCTTGCTGATCGGAGTCCGTCTGGTCTTCGCAAGATGAAAAACCTGCTCCTTCAGGCGCCTCACAGAAGCCTTGCGGAGGCGCTTGCCGCAGAACAGAGAGCGTGGGTGGAGCATGCCAGTTCTTTGGACATGCGCGAAGGACTGTCCGCGTTTCGCGAGAAACGCAAGCCGCGTTTCGTCGGTCAATAAAGAACGCCATGCATCAGACCCAAAACTCGCGAGTGAAGCCATTCAGCATCTCGGTACCGCAAGCGGATTTGGACGACCTGCGAGACCGCCTTGCGAGGACGAGATTGACTCCCTCACCAAGACCCGGCTGGGTGCTCGGCACAGACATTGAGTACATGAAATGTCTTCTTGCCGAATGGCGCGATCGGTACGACTGGCGCGTGGTTGAGAGCCGCCTTAATCGCCTCAAACAGTACACTAGCGAGGTCGATGGCTACCGCATCCACTTCGTGTGGGAGAAAGGAAGTAGAGCAGATGCTCTACCCTTGGTTCTGACGCACGGGTGGCCCGGATCGTTCGTCGAATTCGAACAAATCATAATGCCGTTGGCTCATCCCGAACAATTCGGCGAGGATCCCAACGACTCTTTCGACGTGATTGTGCCAAGCATACCGGGATACGGCTGGTCGCCGGCGCCAAGCTGCCCAATAACCACAAGAGATGTCAGTCGGATCTGGCACCATCTGATGACGGATGTTCTCGGATACAAGAGCTACGTAGCCCAAGGCGGCGACTGGGGCAGCTTGGTAGCGTCGTGGCTCGGGGTAGACCAGCCTCAGGTTGTTCGTGCCATCCACATCAATATGATGGGACTTCGGCCCTATACCGGCGAAGGAAGCGCGCCGCTGGCACCTGAGGAAAAGGAATGGCTTGAAATCGCGCGACGCCGGCTACGCCAGGAGAGCGGTTATCAGGTAATTCAGGGAACGAAACCACAAACGCTGTCATTCGGACTTAACGACTCTCCAATTGGCCTGGCCGCCTGGATCGTAGAGAAGTTTCACGGATGGAGCGACGGCAGCACTGGGGTGCCTCCATTTACGTCCGAGCAATTGATAACGAACGTAATGGTCTATTGGCTGACGCAATCGATCTATTCATCGATTTGGCTTTATACCGCCGCACGAATCGCCGGCGATATGGGATTGCGCAAAAATGAATTCGTCAGTGCTCCAACCGGCTTCCTTTCGTGTCCGCACGATCTCTTCCCTCCGCCTCCGGACGCTTGGGTGAAACGCACCTATAACCTCGTCCAGAGGACGAACTGGGAGCGAGGCGGTCATTTTGCGGCATATGAGCAGGGAGATAAGCTCGTTAGGGAAATTCGCTCTTTCTTCAGACAGTTCCGAACCAGATCAGCCAGTCAGGGTCAAGGCATTGGCTCGTTGCAGCCGAAGCCCAGTTGATTGACTTTGCAAGGTAGCCTGTCGAAGATGAACGTTTCGATGGTATGGAGACGATAGTGGAATCGGTTGAAGGGGTGGCTACCCGCCCGGTAAAGATTAAGGATTTCAAACGCGATCCCAAAAGGAAGGCGCGCAGAACGAGAGAGGAAAGGTCGGAGGAAATCCGCCAGAACCTCATCCAAGCGGGAGCACGCATCGTCGGCCGCTATGGATATGAGAAGGCGTCAGTCGCGCGCATTACCGCCAAGGCGAGGGTCGCTCTCGGAACGTTCTATCGGCATTTTCGGTCTCGCCAGGAGTTTTTCGACCAGCTCTTGCCCGCGATGGGCGACCGCTTGATGTTATTCATTCGATCGCGGGTGGATGCTGCAGCCGTTGGTGCCGAAAGGGAGGAGCAGCGCCTCAAAGCTTACTTCGCCTTCATGGAGGAGCATCCATGGTATCATCGGTTGCTTAATGAATCAGAAGTGATGGCGCCAAAAGCTCACGCAATCTATCTCGAACAAATGGCCGCAGGACTTGTACGAAGCTTCAAGCGCAGCCAACGGCGGGGCGAACTCGCAGCCTTCGATGAATCCGAGCTCAGGACCCTCGCTTATATCGTAATGGCGTCCCGCGTGTATCTGGCTACGCAATGGGGGGGCTACAAAGAGAAAAACAGGACTCCCCCCGAAGATGTTCTGCAAACCTACACAAAGTTCATTCAGCGGGCGCTGTTCGTGTGATGTCGTTCGATGCGCGCAGCGATGCGGGATAAGCGTTCCGCAAGCTATGGTTTCGGCGCTCGCTAAAAATCGCCGACATATTGGCGCATGATGATTTTTGATTTGAATCGCTTTGTCAGCCAGCTCGGTTTACCTCTCGTTGGTGGGGATACCGGCGAGGGGCCATTGTTCTCGCGACAGGGAGCACACCTCCTCCGCGGCAGTACACTTTCAGTTTCATCCTGCCTTATGTGCTGCCGCCGGCCGCGGCCGAGGCGATCGGCAACACTTCGCTGGCGGCGCGGTCGGGGGTGTCCTCCTTCCAGCGAACCGATCCGAACGGCCGCTCCAGCATGCGGCGAATCCGCACCGGATCGGGTCCAAGATGAAAATCCATCGCGCGCTGATGCAGCGCTCGTTCGGATTGCGTCGAGCGGTTGCGCTGGCGCAGATAATCGAGCCAGGTCGGGCAATGATAGCGTTCGGTCCACAGCTCGGGGTCTGCGATGTCGCGCGCGACCGACCAGCCATAGGCGCCGTTTCGCTGGCGGCTGAGCTGCACCTCCTGCATCACGTTGTGGAAAGCGCGGGCATTTTCCTGCGCCACGCGATATTCGATCTCGACCACCAGCGGTCCGCTGCGCGCGGTCAGCGACAATTGCACTTCGGGGTCGGCAAGCACTTCGGCATCCTCGTTGCGTGCGCCGACGCGCGGCATTCGCAGCCAGAGTCCGAGCAGCGGCGATGCCAGCATCAGGGCGCCGGAAACCAGCAGCGCGATCTCGACGCCGACCGCGTCGGTGAGACGTCCCCAGCCCCAGCTTCCGATCGCGATGCCGCCGGCGATCGAAGCCTGAAACGCCGCGAGCGAGCGGCCTGCCACCCAGCGCGGCGCCGAGAGCTGAACGCCGATATTGAACAAGGCAACCGCCAGCATCCATGCCGCGCCGGCAATCACCAGCGCGGCTGCGGTCAGCACCGGCTCGTGGCTCAAGCCGACCGCGGCAATGGCGCCGCCCATCGAGATCGCGCAGGCGCGGATCGCGGCTTCGCCACCCAGGCGTTTGCGCACCTCGCCGATATTGAGTGCACCGATCACCGCACCCATGCCGAAGGCGCCGAGCATGATGCCATAGGTCTGCGCGCCGCCGTGCAGGAGATCGCGGGCGACCAGGGGCATCAGCGCCGACACCGATCCGCCGATGATGCCGGTCACCAGCGTGCGCGCCAGGACGATCTTGATCGACGGCGAGTTCGCAATGTAACGCACGCCCGACACCATGGCGCGGTTGAGGCGCTCGCGGGGCAGGCGCGACGGCTCGCTGGTGCGGCGCCACAGGAAGAGAACGACCAGCAGCGGGATGTAGAGGATGGCGTTGGCGGCGAAAGCTGCGACGGCGCCGGCCGTTGCGACGACGATGCCGCCGATCGCCGGACCGAAACTGCGCGCGATATTGTAGCTGATGCCGTTGAGTGCGACCGCCGAAGGCAACGTTTCGGCCGGCACCTGCTCGGTCACCGACGCTTGCCATGCCGGACCGAACAGCGCCATCCCGCTGCCGACGATGAAGCAAAACGCGAGCAGGAGTTGCGGTGTGACAAGGCCGAGCCATGCAAGCACCGTCAGCGCGCTGGCGCCCGACAGCGCGATCGAGAGGGAAACCAGCGACACGATCCGGCGGTCATACATGTCGGCGATCGCACCGGCCGGCATCGAGATCAGCATCACCGGCAGCATCAGCGCGGTTTGTACCAGCGCGACCTTGTCGGCGGACGACGCCATCTGGGTCATCGCCCAGGCCGCGCCGACCGCCTGGATCAACAGGCCGAGATTGGAAAGCAGGCTTGCCAGCCATATCCGGCGGAAGATGGAATGCCGCAGCGGGGCGGCGACGCCTTCGGCGGCGAACATCGAGCGTCTTGATGGTGCAGTCATGTCCCTGTTCCGTCGTGCCGAGGAAGCTTGCGTTCCCGCCAGCGCAGTGATGCCCGCTTAGGCCCTTGGCTGTCCAGTGGACCGATCGCAGACCCAAACTTCCCTGGAATCCAATACTTGCCAGCGGTGCTCTTGATTCCAAGATTGGCAGAAGTGTGGGCCGCAAAGGGATGCGAATGTTGGAAATCGGACCCCGGACAGCCGAATACCGAACCAAAAAGTGCCGAAAATTGCATCGACTTCATATTGCGCCCGAGCATGCGCTGGTCGCGGGAGCGCCGGCAAGCCGGTGCTCCCGGCTGGATTTTCGAGATGGTATGATTAGATATCGCCTGCTCCGTCGTGGATTCTTGCGAGGACGCCTTTGAGCATAGCCGAATCCTGGAACCTTCCGGCCACGCATAGGCCGCTGGTGCCTCCCAGCCCGCCGCGCGCGCCCGAAACCATGACCACACTCGGCCGGTTGGCTATGCTGCGAGATAACGCCATCGCGACCTGGGGCCAGCGCGCCTACGAAGAAGACATCATCCAGGGTCGATTCCTTCTGCGCTCGAGTTTCATTCTCAACACGCCGGATGCGATCCGGCATGTGCTTGTCGACAATTACGAGAATTACACCCGCACTGCCGCGGGGTTCCGGGTGCTTCGTCCGGTGGTCGGCGAAGGCCTGCTGACCGCCGAAGGCCAGGCCTGGAAACATCAGCGGCGAACCTTGTCGCCGGCATTTACGCCGCGCGCGGTATCGCTGCTCGTTCCGCACATGGTCGCGGTGATTGACGAAACGATTGCGAAACTGCAGGCGGCGGCTGGCGCGCCGGTCGATTTGCGCGAGACCATGCAGCGGATGACGCTGGAGATCGCCGGCCGCACCATGTTCTCGTTCGGAATGGAACGGCACGGAGCGACGCTGCGCAATTTCGTGATGGAATATGGCGACTGGCTGGCGCGGCCGCATTTTCTCGACTTGATCTTGCCACTGAGCTGGCCGAGCCCTCAGGATTTTTCCCGCGCGCGATTTCGCAGGCGATGGACGCAATTCATAGGTCAGCTGATGGCAGAGCGCCGCGCCGCGGGAAAGAAGCAGGGCGCGCCCGCACGCGACCTGTTCGACCTGATGGATGCCGCGCACGATCCCGAGACCGGCGAGGCCTTCGACGCGCAGCTCGGCGACCAGGTCGCGACCATGATTCTCGCCGGCCACGAGACCACCGCTATCGCGCTGTTCTGGTCGCTATATCTGCTCGCGCTCGCCCCGGCGACGCAGGAAAAAGTGGCTGCTGAAGTGCGTCAGGTCACGGCGAACGGCAGTCTCGATGTCGAGGCCCTGAAATTCACCCGCGCAGTTGTTGACGAAACCATGCGGCTCTATCCGCCGGTGTTTCTGATCGCACGCGCGGCCTTGGCACCCGATAGCATCGCAGGTATGCCAATCCGGAAGAACGATGTCATCCTGATCGCGCCCTGGCTGTTGCACCGCCATGAAAAGCTCTGGCGCGATCCCAACGGATTCATCCCCGAGCGCTTCATGCCGCCGGCGCCGCCGCCTGACCGATTTGCCTATTTGCCATTCGGGGCCGGCCCGAGAATCTGCATCGGCGCGCATTTTGCGCTTGTTGAGGCAACGCTGGCGCTCGCCAGGATCATCGGGGCGTTCCGCATCACGCTGCAAGACAAGGAGCCGGTGATGCCGGTCGGAGTGGTGACCACTCAGCCGGACCATTCGCCGATGTTTCTTATTGCTGCGCGTTAGGGATTGCCGGAGCTGCCGGCAATCCCTAACTAAAGCGCGATGGTTCAAGGTTGAATTCTTGTTGGTTATATTTGGGCATCCCCGTAAACGCGTTCTTGCGCTGGCGCGAGGGAAAACGGGTTTCCACCGTCTCGGATCACGCGTAGGCTGAAGTCATGAGCGAAATAGAAGCCCAGTTTTCGGTTCTCAAGCAGACCGCCGATCCGGCCGTGACGGATGCGATCGCCGAGCTCATCGGCAAGGGCGAAGACCACGAGCTCAATCGCATCAACACCCTAGATTTCTCCAGGCGTCGCGGTTTCGACGAAGAGCGTGTGATTTCGGCCTTCCTGCACGCCTCGCGGCTCGGCCTGTTCGACCTCACCTGGAACGTGCTCTGCCCCGGCTGCAGCGGCGTGCTCGATGCGCACGACACGCTGAAATCCCTGCGCCATGAGGACTATCACTGCGGCCTGTGCGCCTGCGGTTACGAGCCTTCTGTCGACGAACAGGTCGAGGTTGCCTTCACCGTCAGTCCGAAGATCCGGCGGATCGCCGCGCACGATCCGAACACGCTGCCGGTGTGGGAATATTACAAGCAGGTTTTCTGGAGTTCGGGCATTGATCTCAACAAGGATACTTTCCCCTCGCTCGCCGAGGAGGTGACGCTCGATGCGCTGGAACTGCCTGCGGGAGAAAAGGCGGTGCTGTCGCTGCAGCTTCCGCAGCAATTCATCATCGCCTTCGAGCCGGTGACACACTCGGCGCATTTCATCGACGTGCAGGGCGAGCCGACCAAGGAACGCCAGCAGCTCGCGCTGGTCTACAACAAGGCGCATCCGCCGACCGGCTCGATCACCTTGCGACCGGGTCCGTTGCGGCTTTCGCTCGACAATCAGGCCGGCGTGCGCACACTGCCCAC
>Ga0306920_100002791_pt1 | contig 22044 bp, 21 predicted proteins | sample flu12Cox44000170_FD_204666 | JGI IMG/M metagenome (GOLD analysis project Ga0306920, IMG submission 204666) | Lab enrichment of tropical soil microbial communities from Luquillo Experimental Forest, Puerto Rico - flux4day.12C.oxic.44.000.170 (v2)... | ecosystem: Environmental > Terrestrial >...
CCCATGCGCTCGATGTTCTTCGTGCAGAACACCAGATGCACCCCGAAGGTGACGATCCCGGGATCCTCCATCATGCAGGTGAGCAACTCCCGAAACAGCGACGTATACAGTCGATCGACGTCCTGATCGCGCGCCCAGACCTCGACCGCCTTGCCGGCGTCGCGGTCGGCGAAGCTGTCCAGAACATCGCGCAGCTGCCCCAGCATCAGGGTCATCATGTGCTTCACGCCGCCCATCGGCCGCCGCGGCATCTGCTCGCGTTTGATCTCGCCGACGCGCTTGCCGATGTTCTTGGCAAGATCGCCGATGCGCTCGAGCTCGTTGGCAATCCGCAGCATTCCGACCACCTGGCGCAGATCGACCGCGACCGGCTGGCGGCGCGCGATAGTCTCGACCGCGGTTTCCTCGATCGTGCGCTGCATGGCGTCGATGGTGGCATCGGCTTCGACCACCTGCCGGCCGCGGTCGGGATCGCGATGGGTGAGCGCGCTGATCGCCTCGACGGCCTGCTTCTCGACCAGCCCGCCCATTTCCGCGATCAGGCGCGAGAGCGCACGCAGCTCGTCGTCGAATACCGTTGCCGTATGCCCGGTCGCCGCCATCACCGAGTTCCGTTTGCTCCGACGGAGCAAGCTCCAGGTTGGTGCACGCCGGGATAATTTATGATGATTCGGTGTCGGCGTGATGACGCTGCACGCCTGTTTCGGCTGCTACCGCCGAACCGGCAAATCGCTCCGATTAAATCAGTCCTTGCCGGCTGTCTGCTCAAACCGGTCGTTGAGCGCGTATCCGGCGCCGCGCACGGTGCGGATCGGGTCGGTATCATCATCCCGGTTCAGCGCCCGGCGCAATCGGCCGATGTGAACGTCGACCGTGCGCTCATCGATATAGATGTCGCGGCCCCATACGCCGTCGAGCAGCTGCTCGCGCGAGAACACCCGGCCCGGCCGCTCCATGAGATATTCGAGCAGCCGGTATTCGGTCGGGCCAAGCTCGATGGCGCGGCCGGCGCGCGACACACGCCGCTTCTCGCGGTCCATCTCCAGATCGCCGAACGTGAGCACATCGCTCACCTTCTCCGGCGCTGCGCGGCGCAGGAGCGCATTCACGCGTGCGATCAGCTCCGGAACCGAGAACGGCTTGACGATATAGTCGTCCGCGCCGGTGGCGAGCCCGCGCACGCGCTCGCTTTCCTCGCCGCGGGCAGTGAGAATGATGATCGGGAGCTGCCGCGTTTCCGCGCGCGCGCGCAGCCGGCGGCAGATCTCGATGCCGGACAGCCCCGGCAGCATCCAGTCCAGGATCACGAGGTCAGGCGGGGTTTCCCGCAGCTTGATCTCGGCCTCGTCTCCGCGCGATGCCGTATCGACGACGTAGCGCGCCGCCTCCAGGTTGTAGCGCAACAGCGTGGTGAGCGCGGCCTCGTCCTCCACGAGAAGAATGCGCGGCATCATCATGACGGAGGCCCTTGCTAGCTCCGCTCGCCGATCATGGCTGCAAAGCTCGTGGTATCTCCCTTCGGGCGCTGCTCGGCGATGGCGCGGCCCTCGACGATGTAATACACGGTTTCGGCGATATTGGTCGCATGATCGCCCATGCGCTCGATGTTCTTGGCGCAGAACATCAGGTGCAGACAGTAGGTGATGTTGCGAGGATCCTCCATCATGTAGGTCAGGAGCTCGCGGAACAGCGAAGTGCAGGCGGAATCGATCTCCTCGTCGCCGTTCCAGACCGTGAGCGCAAGCTCGAGGTCGCGCTTGGCGTAGCTGTCGAGCACCTGGCGTATTCTTCCCAGGACCAGCTCGCCCATGCGCTCGACGCCGAGCATCAGGTTGGCAGGGTGCAGGTCCTCCGACAGTGGGCCCACCCGCTTGCCGATGTTCTTGGCAAGGTCGCCCATGCGCTCGAGATCATTGGCAATCCGCACCGCCCCGATGATCTCGCGCAGATCGATCGCCATCGGTTGGCGGCGCGCAATGGTGAGGACGGCCTTCTCTTCGATCTCGTGCTGCAGCGCATCGATGCCGGCATCGAGCGCGATGGCCCGCTGCGCCAGGTCGGCATCCCGGTTGCCGAGCCCGTCAAGCGCATGCGCGATCTCCTTTTCCACCTCGTGGCCCATGTCAGCCACCATCCCGGTGATCTCGCGCAGGTCGACATCGAAGGCCTTGGTGGTATGGTCGGTCATGGGAGCTCTTTCCGGGGCGTGGCTGTCGGTCATCCGAAGCGTCCCGTGATGTAGTCCTGCGTGCGGCGGTCGCGCGGGGCTGTGAACATCTTGCTCGTGGTATCGAACTCGATCAGCTCGCCGAGATACATGAAGGCGGTGAAGTCGGACACGCGGGCGGCCTGCTGCATGTTGTGGGTGACGATGGCGATGGTGTAGTCGTCCTTGAGCTCGTCGATCAGCTCCTCGATCTTGGCGGTGGAGATCGGATCGAGCGCCGAGCAGGGCTCGTCGAACAGGATCACTTCCGGCTTGACGGCGACGGTACGGGCGATGCACAGCCGCTGCTGCTGCCCGCCGGACAGGCTCAGGCCATTGGCGTTCAGCTTGTCCTTGACTTCCTCCCAGAGCGCGGCCCGCCGCAGCGAGCTCTCGACGCGTCCGTCGAGCTCGGATTTCGCCATCCGCTCATAGAGCCGCACGCCGAAGGCGATGTTCTCGTAGATGGACATCGGAAACGGGGTGGGCTTCTGAAAGACCATGCCGACGCGCGCACGCAGCAGATTGAGATCCTGGCCGGGCAGGAGAATATTCTCGCCGTCAAGCCACAGCTCGCCTTCCGCGCGCTGGTTCGGATAGAGATCGTACATCCGGTTGAGCACGCGCAGCAGCGTGGACTTGCCGCAGCCGGACGGCCCGATGAAGGCGGTGACCTTTCCCTGATAGAGCGCGAGCGAGATGTCTTTGAGCGCCTTTGCCGCACCGTAAAAGAAGCTCAGCGATCGAATCGATATCTTCTCGGCCAGGCTGCTGGCATCCACCGGCGCGTGGCCGACGATCGGGGTCGAGACGGATGGGAAATTCATGACTCTTTTCTCGCTGCGGCGAGCGCGCGCGCGGTGATGCTCAGCGCGAGCACGGTGAGCGTGATGATCAGCGCGCCGGTCCAGGCGAGCTTCTGCCAGTCGGCATAGGGCGAGAGCGCAAACTGGAATATCACCACCGGCAGGCTCGCCATCGGAGCGTTGAGATCAAGGCTCCAGAACTGGTTGTTGAGCGCGGTGAAGAGGAGCGGCGCCGTCTCGCCGCTGATGCGCGCGACCGCAAGCAGCACCCCGGTGAGCATGCCAGCGCGGGCGGCGCGATAGCACACCTGCCGGATCACGATGGCGCGTGTCATGCCAAGCGCGGTTGCCGCCTCGCGCAGGGGGTTGGGCACCAGGAGCAGCATGTCCTCGGTGGTGCGCACCACCACCGGAATGACGATCACCGCGAGCGCAACCGCGCCGGCGAGCCCGGAGAAATGGCCCATGGGGGCAACCATCATCTCGTAGATGAACAAGCCTACGACGATGGAGGGCGCGCTGAGCAGGATATCGTTGATGAACCGCACCACGGTCGTGAGCCGCTCGTGACGGCCGTATTCTGCCATGTACGTGCCTGCCAGGATGCCGATCGGGGTGCCGATGATCACCGCGAGCGTGGTCAGGATCAGGCTGCCGGCAATCGGGTTGAGGAGCCCGCCGGCGGAGCCCGGCGGCGGGGTCATCTCCGTGAACACCGCAAGCGAGAGCCCGCCGAACCCTTCCCAGAGAAGAGCGCCCAGGATGAGCACCAGCCAACCGAGCCCAAACAGCGTGGCCAGGAGCGACAGGCCCATCGCGATCCGGTTGCGGCGGCGGCGCGCGGAATAGATCCGGTCCATGGCCTATCCGATCCGGCGCTCGATCCGCAGCAGCATGAAGCGCGCCGCGGCGAGCACGATGAAGGTGATGACGAAGAGAATGAGGCCGAGCGCAATCAAGGAGGACGTGTAGAGATCGCCGACCGCCTCCGTGAACTCGTTGGCAATGGTCGCCGAGATGGTCGTGCCCGGCGCCAGGATCGATGCCGATATCCGGTGCGCATTGCCGATGACGAAAGTCACGGCCATGGTCTCGCCCAGCGCGCGTCCGAGGCCCAGCATGATCCCGCCGATCACGCCAACGCGCGCATACGGCAGCACGACGTAGCGCACCACCTCCCAGGTCGTGCAGCCGATGCCGTAGGCCGCCTCCTTGAGAACCGGCGGCACCGCATCGAAAACATCGCGGGAGATGGAGGTGACGAACGGCAGTACCATGATGGCGAGCACGAGCCCGGCGGTGAGGATGCCGATCCCGTAGGGTGGCCCTGCGAACAGCGAGGAGAGAACGGGAATATTGCCGAACGTGGCAATGAGGAACGGCTGCAGCGTCTGCTGCAGGAACGGCGCAAAAATGAACAGTCCCCAGATGCCGTAGATGATGCTCGGGATGCCCGCGAGCAGCTCGATGGCAATGCCGATGGGCCGGCGCAGCCACTTCGGGCACAGCTCGGTGAGGAACACTGCGATCAGAATCCCGACCGGCACCGCAATGAGCATTGCGATCAACGAGGTGACCAGTGTGCCGTAGATCGGGGCCAGAGCGCCGAAGCGCTCTGTCACCGGGTTCCATCGCTCCTCAATCAGAAAGTTGAGGCCGAAGGCCTGCAGCGCCGGCAATGACCCCTGGATCAGCGACAGGATGACGGCGCCAAGGATGATCAGAACCGCAAGGGCGGCGGTGCGCGTGAGCAGGCGAAAGCCGAAGTCTCCGGTCCGCATGCGGGCAAGCGCCCGCGCGCGAGCCGGAGAGGCAAAGTCTGCCGCTGTTCCCGCTGGCAAGGCAATGTCCGCCACCGCTCGCCTCCGGTGTCAGCTCACTGTGCCATTGCGTAGATCGGTTTTCCGTTGGCGTCCTTGATCTCGGTCGCCCACACCTTCTCGATCTCCGACACCACGTTCTTCGGCAACGGCACGAAGTCGAGTTGCTCCGCCATTTTGTCGCCCTTGGCATAGGCCCAGGTGAAGAACTTGAGCGCCTCGGCGGCCGCCGCCGGATCCTTTGGCTGCTTGTGAATGAGGATGAAGGTCGCGCCGGCAATCGGCCACGAGCCGGCACCCGCCTGATCCGTCAGAATGACGTGGAAACCGTCAGCCTTGTCCCACTTGGCGCTGGCTGCCGCCGCCTGGAAAGCCGCGGAGCTGGGCTCGACCGTCTTGCCGTCCTTGTTGATCATGTTGACCGTGGTCAACGTGTTCTGCTTGGCATAGACGTATTCAACATAGCCAATCGAGCCCTTTGTGTTCTGCACGTTGTTGGCGACACCCTCGTTGCCCTTGGCGCCGATGCCGACCGGCCACTCGACCGAAGTGTTGGCGCCCACCTTGCTTTTCCAGTCGGCGCTGACCTTCGAAAGGTAGTCGCTCCAGATGAAGGTAGTACCGGAGCCGTCGGATCGATGCACGACGACGATGGCCTGCGCTGGCAGCTTGGCATTCGGGTTGAGCTTGGCGAGAGCCGGATCGTTCCAGGTCTTGATGTCGCCGAGATAGATCTTGGCAAGGGTGGGGCCATCGAGCTTGAGCTCGCCGGGCTTGATGCCCTCGAGGTTCACAACCGGCACGGCGCCGCCGATAACGGTGGGGAACTGGACCAGGCCGTCCTTGTTCAGCTGATCGAGCGCGAGCGGCATGTCGGAGGCGCCGAAGGTAACGGTCTTGTTCTGGATCTGCTTGATGCCCCCGCCCGAGCCGATCGACTGATAGTTCAGGCCGGTGCCGGTCTCTTTCTTGTAGGCATCCGCCCATTTGGCATAGATCGGATAGGGAAAAGTCGCTCCCGCACCCGAGATATCCATGGCCATGGCCGGGCACAGGCTGCCCACGACCATGAGGCCGGCAAGCGTGATGGCGTGAATTTGTTTCAAGACTCTCTCTCCTGTGAGGTACGCCGGACGACGCTGCTCTTGCTGGCGGCATCGATCAGCGGCCCGGTTGGCTTGAGAAGGTGGTTGCGTAAGGCCAACGCCGCGGGTGCCGATGTGATCCCCTGTGGGGCAGGAAGGAGTGACCCAAAGCGAGGCGCCGGGGGTTCTACTGCCGCCATGTCATCGGTCTATGACACCGGGATGACAGCTGGATGACAAACCCTGCGTTGTGCCCGGAATATGGCGCTACCTAGGAGCGTTTGCTGCGCCGGTCAGGCTGAAAAAAGCCGGCTGGAAGGCGACTGACACAACCTGCGGACCCTTCCAGCCGGCCAACTCTGACGAAGCCGGCAATGCGGCGGGGCGCGGCTTCGACAGGCGAAGAGGGCGGCACTGAGAACTGATGCGGGCGCCCGCGCAACGTCCATAGATCGATTCGACTTCGGTTTGATGACGCCCCTGCGGCAGGCGCGATTATCCACGCATTTCACAAGGTGAAGCAGCATCGCTCTGATGAAAAGCGCGTCCGACAGGGACGAGGGCGCGGATTTAACCCTCTGCGAGACGCGCCATGCCTTCGCCCCTACGCCAGCCTGTCCCGATGCTCTACAAAAAGATCACAGACGTGATTCGCATGCCGGATTTCGCCGCATGAGCGCGGTCTCCAGATGGTCGCTTGCATTGGTGCTGACGGCGCTCGCCGTCGCGGCCTCGTATCTGTGGCTCGACCGGCCGATTGCGCTTTTCGTGCATGACCGGCTGCATGGCTACGTCCTGTTCCCGGCGCTGACCCGCATTCCCGAGATCGTCACGCCGCTTGTGCTGCTGGCGTTCGCGGTGATCGGACTCCACGCGCTGCTCCGACGGCCGCTTGCGAGGCTGCAGACGGTCGTCGTGCTGGCGGCCGCGAGCGTGGCAGTGTCGGAAGCCATCAAGGGCCAGCTCAAATTCGCGTTCGGGCGCACCTGGCCGGAGACCTGGATCCGCAACAATCCGTCCTTCATTCGCGATGCGGTCTACGGGTTCTTTCCGCTGCACGGCGGTCCGGGATTTGCCGCGTTTCCCTCGGGCCACACAGCCGCCATCTGCGCGGTCATGTCGGTCTTGTGGATTTGCTATCCCAGGTTCCGTCTTCTCTACGCCGCCGCCATTGGCGCGGTGGCCCTCGGCCTCGTCGGGGCGGACTTCCATTTCCTGGGCGATGTCATCGCTGGCGGCTTCGTCGGCGTGTCGATCGGATGGCTCACGGTGACGCTGTGGGAGCTCGGCCACCGCGAGGTGCGCGTCGACAAGAAGCCGCCGCTGTGATGCTGCGGCGTTTTCTGCGGTCGGGCGCAAAGCTTCACGCAACGAGCAGAAAAAAAGCCCCGGGCAGGCCGGGGCTTTTTCCAACTTCCGATGGCTCGCGGTGGAGAGCTTCCGCGGGCTCAAAACCCTCCGGGCCCGAACTTGAAATTGAGACCCGCCTTGACGACGTTGACGTTGGTGTTGACGCCGAGATTGTTAAACGCAGCGCCTCCGCACACCACTGGTGTGCAGACCAGGAGGTTCGAGCTGCCGTTGTTGAATCTGTAGTAGTCATACTCGACAAAGCCGGTCAGCCAGTTCAGGAACGCATACTCGCCGCCGACCCCGACTGTCCAACCGCTCTGGGTATTGCTGGTCGTCGCAGCGTTCACTCCGGCGACCTGGACATTGAAATCGCTGCGCAGCCAGGCGCCGCCACCTTTGCCGTAAATGAGCAAACGGTCCCAGGAATAGCCCACCCGACCCGTGACCGAGCCAAGCGACTTGAGCTGCGTCTGATCCGAGATCAAGGGGAAGACGATGTTCGCGGTGTTGTTGTTCGCATTGGTCCAGTCGTAATCGCCCTGGATGCCGAACACCCAGGCGCCGACCTGATAGTTGCAGCCGCCCTGGATGCCGCCGAGCGCGCCGCTTGCGGTGTTGGTCCCGAAGTCCCCAAAGAACCCGTCGTTCCAGTCGCTCTTGGCCCAGATGCCGCCGACGTTGCCGCCGACATAGCATCCGGTCCAGGTGAACAGCGGCACGAGCACCGGTGGCGGCGCATAGATCGGCGCCGGCCTCGCAAGGTCGGCGGCTGTGGCTTGCCCGCCCAACAGCGCGGACACGGCAACGCCCGCAAGCAGAAGCTTCTTCATCCGATCCTCCTTTGGCCGCGCTGTCGTAGTCTTTCCCCTGCGGCCCTGACCGGGACAATATACCAACGAGGTAGCCAATTATGTGACGTACAAGCCACACGGGGCGGAATATCGCGGATCGCGTGGCGCGCCCGCTGCTCGCAATGTTTTGTTCCAGCGCATATTCCTGCGCTGTTTTCGCCGGTAATTCGCCATTAATGATGTTTGGCACTCGCGCGCTACTGTGTTACCGCGGCAACGCGCAAACGCCAATTCGCTTCGCATGTCAGGGGCGCGTCGGTGTCAGCTCGCACGGCGCGAGGATTGAGAAACGTTCTGTTAATGCTGCCGCCGCTTGCTGACTGCGGTGCCGTCAGCCGATCTCCTGCGCGAGGGCCTCGCGCAATCCCGGCTCCCGCAGCAGCCCCTCGAAATAGGCAATGGTCCTCTTCAGGCCTTCGGCGAGCGGCGTGCGCGGGCCCCAGCCCAGCACGGCCTGCGCGTTGGAAATGTCCGGACGGCGCTGGCGCGGATCGTCCTGCGGGCGCGGCCGGTGCACGAGGCGCGAGCGCGATCCCGTGAGATCGATGACCATGGCGGCCAGCGTTGCGATCGCGAACTCCTCCGGATTGCCGATATTGATCGGCCCGGTCACCTCGTCCTTCGTCTTCATCAGGCGGATGAGGCCGTCGATGAGGTCGTCGACGTAGCAGAACGCGCGGGTCTGCGCGCCGTCGCCATAGACGGTGATGTCGCGCCCGAGCAATGCCTGCACGATGAAGTTCGAGACGACCCGACCGTCGTTGGGATGCATGCGCGGTCCGTAGGTATTGAAGATGCGCGCGACCTTGATGCGCAGCCGGTGCTGGCGCCAGTAATCGAAGAACAGCGTCTCGGCGCAGCGCTTGCCTTCATCGTAGCACGAGCGGAAGCCGATCGGGTTGACGCGGCCCCAGTAGTCCTCGGGCTGCGGATGCACGTCCGGATCGCCATAAACCTCCGAGGTCGACGCCTGCAGGATTTTTGCGCGCAGGCGCTTGGCGAGGCCCAGCATGTTGATGGCGCCGTGCACGCTTGTCTTGGTGGTCTGCACGGGATCGTGCTGGTAGTGGATCGGGGAAGCCGGGCAGGCGAGATTGTAGATCTCATCGACCTCGACGTAGAGCGGGAACGTCACATCGTGGCGCATGAGGTCGAAGTGCTTGTGCTCGATGAGATGCTCGATGTTGCGCCGCGCGCCGGTGAAGAAATTATCGACGCACAGCACATTGGCGCCTTCCCGCAGCAGCCGCTCGCAAAGATGCGAGCCGAGGAAGCCCGCGCCTCCGGTGATCAGCACGCGCGTTTCAAGATGCATGTCGGCTTCGCTGTTTGACCGTCGAATTTGTGATGATAGAGTGGTGCAGCTAACGTTGGAAAGGTATATCTGCTGATAACACTGAACATCAAGGTGACACTGAACGATCTTCTATGATGAAAACAGACTGCCGCAGGATCGCTGCGGTCGATGATACGGGAGGAATTCATGGCAGCTCGATCCATCGCGCCGGCCATCCTGCTTGCCTGCGCGGTGAGCGCCGCGCAGGCGCAGACCGCAGTGAAGATCGGCGTGCTCAACGACCAGTCGGGCGTCTACGCCGACGATCAAGGCATTGGCTCGGTGATTGCGGCACAGCTGGCGGTGGAGGATTTCCCGAGCAAGTCCGGCATGACGGTGGAAGTCGTCTCCGGCGACCATCAGAACAAGGTCGATATCGGCACCACCACCGCGCGCCGCTGGCTCGAGCAGGAGGGCGCCACTGCCGTCATGGATGTGCCGAACTCGGCAATCGCGCTCGGTGTCAACACGCTCACCCGCGATCTCAACAAGGTATTCGTCGCCTCCGGCGCCGGCACCGCCGACCTCACCGGCAAGGCCTGCTCGCCCAACACCGTGCACTGGACCTATGATACCTGGGAGCTCGGCCACAGCATTGCCAAGGCGGTGTTCGCGCGCGGAGGCGACAGCTGGTACTTCATCACCGCCGACTACACCTTCGGCAAGGATCTCGAGGCCTTCGCCAGCGAGGAGGTGGCAAGGCTTGGCGGCAAGGTTCTGGGATCGGCCCGCGTTCCGCTCGGCTCATCGGATTTCTCCTCCTTCCTCCTGCAGGCGCAATCGGCCAAGCCCAAGGTCATTGCGCTCGCCAACGCCGGCGGCGATCTCACCAACACGCTCAAGCAGGCAGCGGAGTTCGGCCTGACCGAGAAGTTCCAGATGCCGAGCTTTGTGTTCAATCCGAACAATGCCCGCGCCATCGGTCTGCGCGGCGCGCAGGGGGTGCTGGCGGTGGCGCCGTTCTACTGGGATGCAAATGACGCCAGCCGCGCGTTCTCGAGCCGCTACCAGGAGCGCCATCCGCGCCGGATGATGCCGAACGACATGCAGGCGGGCGTTTACGCAGCGACCATCCATTATCTGAAGGCGGTTCTCGCGCTCAACAATGCAAGCGATGGCAAGGCGGTAGTCGCCAAGATGAAGGAGCTGCCGACCGACGATCCGCTTTTCGGCAAGGGCACCATTCGCGCCGATGGCCGCAAGATCCATCCCGTATATCTCTACGAGGTGAAGAAGCCGGTGGAATCGAAGGGCGAGTGGGATACCTTCAAGCTGCTTGCCACCATACCTGCCGAGCAGGCCTTTCGCCCGCTCTCGGAAGGCGGCTGTCCGCTGGTGAAGGGATGACAGGGCGCTGGTACGAGGCAGGGTGATGGCCATGAACCTGGCAGAGCTCCGCGCGATCGACGTTCACACCCATGCCGAGGTGTCCGCGCGCGAGCCGATGGACGAGGTCTGGAAGGCGAGGACCGCGGCCATGGCGGACTATTTCCGCGGCGCCAGCGAGCGGCCCACGGTGCCGGAGGTTGCCGCCTATTACCGCGCGCGCAAGATCGGCTGCGTCATCTTCCCGGTCGACAGCGAGCGCGCGAGCGGCGAGCGGCGAGTCTCCAACGAGGAGGTCGCCGAGCTTGCTGCGCAGAACAGCGACGTGATGATCGCGTTTGCGAGCATCGACCCGGCGAAAGGGCGCATGGGCGCGCGCGAGGCGCGCCGCCTGATCCGCGACTTCGGCGTGAAGGGCTTCAAGTTTCATCCCTCGCTGCAGGCGTTCTATCCCAACGATCGCAACGCCTACGTGCTCTATGAGGCGATTGCCGAAGCCGGCCTGCCCGCCTTGTTCCACACCGGCCAGACCGGCGTGGGCGCCGGCGTGCGCGGCGGCGGCGGCATCCATCTGAAATACTCCAACCCCATGTATGTCGATGACGTCGCCGTCGACTTCCCCGACATGCCGATCATTCTTGCCCATCCCTCGTTTCCCTGGCAGGACGAGGCGCTCTCGGTCGCGACCCACAAACCGCAGGTCTATATCGATCTCTCCGGCTGGTCGCCGAAATACTTTCCGCCCAACCTGATCCAGTACGCGAACTCGATCCTGAAGCATAAGATGCTGTTCGGCTCCGACTACCCCATGATCACGCCGGATCGATGGCTTGCCGATTTCGAGACCATCTCGATCAAGCCCGACGTGCGTCCGCTGATCCTCAAGGAGAATGCCGCCCGCCTGCTCAAGCTCGACGGCAAGGCAGCGTGAGGGCGGCGATGCCGCTGCCGAGCTCGCTGCAGACGGAACGGCGGGGCGAGATTGCGATCCTGCGCCTCGCCAGGCCCGAGAAGCGCAACGCGCTCAACGATCCAACGGTTGAGGGCATCGGTTCGTTCTTTGCGAGCCTGGCGGCAGATGCGAAGGCGGTCGTGCTGGATGCCGTGGGCGACAATTTCTCTGCCGGCCTCGACCTCTCGGAGCTCTCCGAGCGCAGCACGGTGGAGGGGGTGGCGCACTCCATGATGTGGCATCGCGTGTTCGAGCAGATCGAGCTCGGCCGCGTTCCCGTCGTGGCGGTGCTCAAGGGCGCCGTGGTCGGCGGCGGGCTCGAGCTTGCAGCGGCGGCGCACATCCGTGTCGCCGAGCGCTCGGCGTACTACGCCTTGCCGGAGGGCCAGCGCGGGATCTTCGTCGGCGGCGGAGCCTCGGTGCGCGTCCCCCGCCTGATCGGGGCTGCGCGCATGGCCGACATGATGCTGACCGGCCGCGTCTATGGCGCCGAGGAGGGACAGGCGCTCGGCCTCTCGCACTATCTCGTCGAGGCGGGACAGGGCCTGACCCGGGCGCTCGAGCTCGCGGGCAAAATCGCGCTCAACGCTCCGATCACCAACTTTGCCGTCATCCATGCGCTGCCGAGAATTGCCGAGGCCAACCCGCGCGAGGGCTTCATGCTGGAGGCGCTGATGGCTGCGGTGGCGCAGGGCAGCGATGAGGCGAAGGACCGGTTACGCGCCTTCCTTGAGAAGCGCGCCAAGAAGGTGACCGAGTTCTAGAGCGTTCGTTGATATGTGATCAGCAGTGCGACGTACTCAGCCTACTCCCTCCCCCCGTTCTTACGGGGAGAGGGTTGGGGTGAGGGGCGTCACCCGCCGCGGATCAGCGTGCCCCTCACCCCCACCCTCTCCCCGCTCCAAAGAGCGGGGAGAGGGAGTCCGGACTGAGCGTGTGGCAGGGTTGCGCATCACTTCACCGCAACGAGTTCTAGCCGCCTATCGCGGCCCGAGGCGCATGGGCATGGGCAGGCTCTCGGGCAGCTTGCCGATCGCCAGCAACGCCGCCTGCATGGCAACGATATAGCCGTACGGGCCGAGCCCCGCGATCACACCCTTGACCGCGGACGAGAGCTTCGAATGCCGATGCAGCTCGTCACGCGCGTGGATGTTGGAGATGTGCACCTCGAAGATCGGTCCATCGAACGCCTTGAGCGCGTCGAGGATAGCGATGGACGTGAACGAGTAACCGGCGGGATTGATGATGATGGCGTCCGCCTTCTCCCGCGCCGACTGGATGAGATCGACCAGCACGCCTTCATGGTTCGACTGGTGAAACGACAGCTGTGCGCCGGCAAACCTTGCCAGCTCCTGACAGCTCGCCTCGATGGCGGCGAGCGTCGTCGACCCGTAGATATGCGGCTCGCGCACGCCGAGCAGGTTGAGGTTCGGGCCGTTCAGGATCATCAGTCGCATTGCGCTCCCTCGCCTCGCAGTAGGCAACTCGTGCGGTGCGGCCGCGGCACAGCGGCATGGCCGATGGCGGCCGCCGCGTGCTCATACATGCACGTCGCCGTGGGCGAGCTCGCCTTCGCCCGCGTACCGGCGCAGCGCCGCATAGGTGATCCAGCAGTAGAACGCCGCGACCGCGATCACCACCGCCCAGCCGGGCAAGGGACCAATGGCGGCGCCGTCGGCCCATTCGGAAAGCGAATGGGCAAAGTGGCCGGGTCCGCCCCCGGGCATCAGCCTCGGCGAGCTGATCTTCAAGAGCCAGGCGACCAGGAGGATGAGAAACATCCAGACGTAGTTCCGGCGCAGGCGGCGGGAGAAGGCGAGCGTCCGGCCCATCAGGAACACCGGCTTTTTGAGATTGTCGCTGAGCTCGCGCAGCCACTCGGGATCGCTCTCGCCTTCTGCAGAGAAGATACGCGCATAGTACTGGCGTTCGAGCCGGCGCACCCGCGCCCGGTACACGTCGAAGAAGCGGTAGCGCCGGGATTCGATAACCAGCAGCAGGAGCACCAGCACCATGGCGAAGATCAGCACGCCGTGATGGGAGGTGGGAGTGGAGAGCGAGACCGACAGCATCGCGCCGGCAACCGTGATGGCCCAGTTGGTCGTGCGATCGATGCGGTCTCGCCAGCCCGACATGCGCGACATCTCGGCGCGGTAGTAGTGCGCGATGAGCGTCACGTACTCGGAAGAGGTCCTGGGAATGCCGGGCCAGGGCGGCGGTGCCTGCAGCTGTTCCAACATGGGCCCTCGCTCGCGCAGCGGCGGTCGACGACCGCGCCCGAAGGCAAGAAGTTTTCAGCTAATTTCCGTGCTGGGCCGGCCGCTGTCAACGCTCCGCCGCTACGGCACGCGGTCAGCGCGTTGACCCGTGCTTCCGGTTCCCCCATTGATCAGTACGCTTGTCGCCGGGGCAGGGTGCCCGCGGGAGGACAGGGATCATGAAAGCCAGCACGGAGCGGATTCTCACCACGCATGCCGGCAGCCTGTCGCGGCCGGCAGATCTGATCGCGCTCGGCCGCACGCGGGCAGGCGGCGAGAAGGCGGATGAGGCCGCCTACGGCGCGTGCCTCGCGACCTCGGTTGCCGGCGTCGTGCGCAAGCAACGCGAGCTCGGGATCGACATCCCCGACGACGGCGAGTTCGGCAAGCCGGTTGCCGGCAGCTACGATTACGGCGCGTGGTGGAATTATGCCTTTGCGCGCATGTCGGGGTTCTCGCCCGCATCCGCCGCGCACGGCCGCTCCCGGCACTCGGGATCGAGCGTTGCGGAGGTGGCCTTGACCTCGTTTGCCAACCGGCGCGACTGGCAGACGTTCGGCGAGTTCTATCAGGACCCGGAATCGAGCGGCAGCCTCATGGGAAGCGCGGCGCGCCGTCCGGTCGCGCGGCCCGCCTGCACCGGACCGATCCGGTATACCGGGGGTGCCGCGCTCGCCGCCGATATCGTCAATCTGAAAAAAGCCATGGGGGCCTGCGGTGTCGAGGAAGCGTTCATGTGCGCGATCGGCCCTGGCAGCTTCGCCCGTGGCGAGGACTTCTATTACAAGACCGAGGAGGAGTTCCTGTTCGCCTCGGCCGATGCCATGCGCGAGGAATACAAGGCCATTGTCGAGGCCGGGATCGTGCTGCAGATCGATGATCCGAGCCTTCCCGACAACTGGGACATGATCAATCCGGAGCCGCCGCTTTCGGAGTTCAAAAAGTTCGAGCAGGTGCGCATCGAGGCGCTCAATCACGCCTTGCGCGGGCTGCCCCCGGAACGCATCCGCTACCATATCTGCTGGGGCAGCTGGCACGGGCCGCACACCACCGACATCCCGCTCGCCGACATCGTCGACCTCGTGCTCAGCGTCAATGCCGGTGCCTACTCCTTGGAGGCAGGCAACGTGCGCCACGAGCACGAATGGCGGGTCTGGCAGGACGCGAAGCTGCCCGCAGGCAAGGTGCTCATCCCCGGTGTGGTGAGCCACGCCACCAACATCGTCGAGCATCCGCAGGTGGTCGCCGACCGCATCGTGCGCTATGCGGGCGTGGTCGGGCGCGAGAACGTGATCGCTGGAACGGATTGCGGGCTGGGCGGCCGCATCCATCCGCAGATCGCCTGGGCCAAGCTGAAGGCGTTGTCCGAAGGCGCCGCGCTCGCCACGCGCGAGCTCTGGCCATGAGGCCCGCAAAGTGAGTCGGCGCAAGGTGGCCGGCATTGACCTGAGCGACCCGTCCTAGTTCTCTTCCATTCGCTGCTGCGAGAGATGTACTCCTTCGACCATATTGCGGTTGTTGGCGCCGGTGCCTGGGGCGTCGCGCTCGCCAATGCCATCGCGCGCGCGGGCCGCGCGGTGCTGCTTGCTACACGCGAGCGCGCCGGCGCCGATCTGCTGGAGGAGCGCCGCGTCTCGCAGCGGCTGCCGGGCATGCGGCTCGATGAGCGCATCGGCGTTGCGCCGGTGGGCCCCGAGGTCGGGCGCTATGACGCCGTCCTGCTCGCGGTGCCCGCGCAGCAGCTGCGCGCAGCCGCGCGCGCGGTGGCGCCGGAGCTGCGCGCGGGCACGCCAGTCGTCGCCTGCGCCAAGGGCATCGAGCGCGACACGCAGCAATTCATGACCGAGGTGATTGCGCAGAGCATTCCCGGTGCGGCGCCGGCCATCCTCTCCGGCCCGAGCTTTGCGCGCGATGTGGCACGCGGGCTTCCGACCGCGGTGACGCTCGCCACTCGCGAGCAGGAGCTCGCTCGCACGCTCGCACGTGCGCTCGGCTCGCCCGCCTTTCGGCTTTATCACTCAACCGACATGCGGGGAGTGGAGATCGGCGGGGCGGCCAAGAATGTGCTCGCCATCGCCGCCGGCGTCGTAGCCGGGCGCGGGCTTGGTGCCAGTGCCGCCGCGGCGCTGGTGACGCGCGGCTTCGCTGAGCTGTTCCGGTTCGGCGAGGCATTGGGCGCGCGGGCGTCAACCCTCACCGGCCTCTCCGGACTCGGCGATCTCATCCTCACCTGCTCGAGCGCGGCCTCGCGCAACTACGCCTTCGGCATTGCGCTCGGCGAGGGTCGCAAGCCCGATGCAGCGGGAGCGGACGGGGCCGGCGGCGCGCTGGTCGAAGGCATTTTCACCGCCCCGGTGCTCCTCGCTATGGCGCGGGCGCGCGGCATCGAGATGCCGATCGCGAGCGCGGTCGCCGATATCCTGGCGCAACGCACCAGCGTCGAGGAAGCGATCGAGGGCCTCCTGATGCGCCCGTTCCGCGCCGAAGCGTGAGCGGCCGCGGTCCCTGAAACAGGGGATTGCCTGCAAGGACGCGAGGCTCTTTGATAGCGCGCCACCGTCACCACAGCACCGGGAGGATCACATGTGCGAATACCGCTCTCGTCTTGCCCTTTGTGCCTGGGCGCTCGCTCTGCTGCCGACCGCATCGGGCGCGCAGATGCTTGCGCACAAGGACCTCTCGGCCGACGCGGCGCTGACCGTCGCCACGACCGCCATGGCCGACTGCAAGGCCAAGGGCTACCGCGTCTCCGCCGCCGTGGTCGGGCGCAACGGGGAAATCCTGGTGCACCTGCGCGGCGACGGCACCGGTCCGCACACCATGGAGAACGCGTTCAAGAAGGCCTACACCTCGCGCACCTTCCGCATTCCCTCGGGCGAGATGGAAGACCGGCTCAAGCAGAATCCGCAGATGGGCGCGCAGTTCCTGACCGGCTTCACCACCGCGCGCGGCGGGCTGCCGATCAAGGTCGGCGAGGAGGTGATCGGCGCCGCCGCGGTCTCCGGCGCGCCCGGCGGCGAGAAGGACGAGGCCTGCGTGAAGGCGGGCATCGACAAGATCGCGGGTCAGCTGCAATAGCCGGCGGCCGCAGAGCGGCAGGGAGCCCCGACCCGGAGGTCGGGGCCGGCCTTGCCCTCCCTTCCCCTAATCATTAGGCAGCGATCATCAGACAGTAATCTCGCGTCGCAATTGCGGCGGACGCGCGAGCAAACAAACAAAAAGTCTTTCAGAGCATCGCGTTACCGTCGACCATTACCGCAGCACCGGCACGCGCCGTTCGAACGGCGTAGGGCGGATTAGGCGCGCGCTTGCGCGCCGTAATCCGCCATCCACGCAACGCGGATTGCGACGCATGATGAGGGCTCTCGGCGAGGCAAAAAATAGTCCGGCCTGCCATGTGCTACGATGTATGAATGCCAAACTACCGGCGCGCGTGGGTACCTGGTGGGTGCTGGTTTTTCACTGTCAATCTGCTCGACCGGCGCAGCTCACTACTAACCGACAGCATCGACGCGCTGCGGGAAGCGACCCGCTGGACGCTGCAACGCTATCCCTTCCATATCGACGCGTTCGTTGTGCTGCCGGAGCATATTCATGCCGTTTGGAGCCTGCCGGAGGGCGATGCGGATTTCTCGACCCGGTGGCGAATGATCAAGTCGCGCTTTGCGCGATCGACCCCCAAGCAGGAGCCTCGCAGCTGTGTGCGTGAGGCACGCGGGGAGCGCGGCATATGGCAGCGCCGTTTCTGGGAGCACCTCATCAGGGACGAATGCGATTACGCGCGGCACATCGAGTATTGCTACATTAACCCGATCAAGCACGCCCTGGTGCGCCGGGTCCAGGACTGGCCGCATTCGTCTTTTCATCGTGATGTGCACGCGGGCATTTTCCCGCCCGATTGGGCAGGCGAGATTGATGTTGCAGGCGAGTTTGGAGAGCGGGTGTGATGGCGGATTACGGCGCGCAAGCGCGCGCCTAATCCGCCCTACGCTGTTTCTGCGACCAGGCGGTTGCGCATCTTGCCGAGCCCCTCGACCTCGGTTTCCATCACATCGCCCACCTTGAGAAAGGTATTGGTGCCCTGGCCGACGCCGCCGCAGGTGCCGCAGCTGAAGATGTCGCCGCTCACCAGCGTGAGAATGTTGGAGGCGTATTCGATCTGCTCCTCCGGCGTGAAGATGAACTGCGAGGTGTTGCCGTCCTGCTTCACGCCTCCATTGACCGTGAGCCGGATGAACAGGTTCATGTGATCGCGCACGAAAGCGCGCGGCACCAGGAACGGCCCCATGGGGGCGAAATTGTCGTGGCTTTTGCCGCCGAGCCAGTCCGAGCGCAGCGCCGGCCGGTCGGCGCGGATCTGCAGATCGCGGCAGGACACGTCATTGGTGGTCATGAAGCCGGCGACGTGATCGAGCGCGCGCTCGGCCTTGATGCGCTTGCCTGGCCGGCTGATGGCGAGCGCGATCTCCGCCTCCCAGTCGATCTTCTGCATGCCGAGCGGGATCGCGATGTCATCGTTGGCGCCGGCAAGGCAGCTCGGCGCCTTCAGGAAGAGATAGGGCCGCGTGGTCGATTTCTCGCCGGTGAAGCGGGGGCCGCTCGCAGGCGACATGCCCGCGCGGATCATCTCGTCGACATGCTCCTGAAAGTTCTGCGCGGCATAGAACATCTTGCCAGGGTGCAACACCGGCGCGAGCACGCGCAGCTGCGACACGGCGGTGGCGCCCGCGGCGAGACCCTCCTTTTCCAGGAACGCCACCATCTCCTGCAGCACGGCGAAGCTGGCGTCCCAGTCGGGAAGGAGACCGCGAATGCTGCCATCCTCGCTGAGCGCCCCGCGCCCTTTCGCCGAGCGATAGCGCGCGTGTGCCTGCGCGAGATCGACAGCCTTGTCGCCGAGCACGATGGCCGCAAACGGCGCGCCGCCCGACCGAGCGAATGTGGCGAGCTTGAAAGGGCTGCCGTTCATGCTCCTCTCCCTCTCCGCCATGCCCTGCTATTCGCAGAACTTGCAGGGCGGGAAGTCGCGGCTGTAGACCGGCTGCCGCAGGAAGGCGTCCTTGCCGTAGGTCCAGAACTGGCCCACGTTCGGATAGGTCTTGATCACCGTGTTCCAGAGCTCTTCCTTGTCGTAGCCGAACATCTTCTTCTTCTCGACCTTCTTTATGTAGATGTTCTGCACGGGGTTGCGCATGTCGTCGAAGGCCACCGGCCCGCGCAGCGTATCGAACTTCCGGGCGGCAAGCTGCTTGATAAACTCCTCGGCGCCGGGGAACTTGCCGTTGTTCTCTTTAATGATTTCATGGATCATCTGCGCCGTGGTGTAGTTGGTCTCCGAATAGTACGACGGGACCTTGCCGTATTTCGCGCGGTATTTCTTGACGAAAGCCTCGTTCTTCGGATTTTCCAGCGCGGCGCTGTACTGCAGCGCCGACACGTCGCCGATCACCTCGTCGCCCATGGACGGCAGCACGAACTCGTCGTAGCTCGTGCCGCCACCGAGGATCGGCTTTTTGTAGCCGGATGCGCGCAACTGCTTGGGGAATTGCAGCGACATCGGGCCGACCATGAGCGTGAAGATCGCATCGGCATCGGTCTTGAACGTCGGGATATAGGGTCCGAAATCCTTGGTGCCGATCGGGGGCCAGATTTTCTGGATGATCTTGCCGCCGCAGTCCTCGAACGCCTTCTGGAAACCGCCGATGACCTCGTAGCCGAACGCGTAGTCGGCGCCGATGGCGGAAATGCGCTTGTAGCCCTGGTCGCAGGCCCATTGTCCGAACGGATGGCTGGGCTGTGAGCTCGACCAGCCAGTGCGGATCAAATACGGATATTTTGGCAGGTCGCGCTGGGTCAGGTCGTCGGCAGCCGAGACCGGGACCACGTAAAGCGTCTTCTCCGCGGTGCTCACCGGCGCCAGCGCATACCCACTCGAGGCCAGAAGCCCACCGACCAGCATGTGAACCTTGTCCTGCAGGATCAGCTTCTTGGCCTTGGTGACGGCGGTGTCCGGCTTGGCCTGCTCGTCCTCCACGAGGAACTTCACCTGGGCGCCGCCGAAGTCGTTCTTGACCTCGTCGAGATACATCTGAAAGCCGTCGACCATGTCTTTTCCGACCTGGGCGAAGATTCCAGTGGTCGGCGCCACAAATCCGATGCGCAGCTCCTCGGCGGCGAGCCGCTGTGGCGCCCCAGCCAGCGCGAGGCAGCCGGCGAGCAGGGCAAGTGGTCGCAGCAATGAGCCTGTCATGTCTTGCACTCCTTGGTTAGTGGCTCAGGACGCCACCGATGCCAATTCCTTGGAATTCTCCCGGTTCCGCAGCGCCGCGCGGCGCTGACGCACGCGCGCCGGGATCCCCATCAGTCCGGTCGGCAGATAGAAGATGGTGAGCACGTAGACGCCGCCGAGCGCATACTGCCACCACGGCACCAGCGTGCTGAGATATTCGCGCAGCGCGAAGACGACGGCCGCGCCGATGACGCCGCCCACCAAAGTGCCGGCCCCGCCCAGCACCGCCATGAGCAGCGCATCGACCGAGGTGGTCAGCACCACGTTCTCCGGGCTCACGATGCCGGCCGTGTGCGCCCACAGCACGCCCGCCAGGCCGCCGAAGCCGCCGGCGATGATGAATGCGAGATACTTGTGCAGCCATGTATTGTAGCCGAGGATTTTCATGCGCAGCTCGCGCTCGCGGATGCCCACGAGACTGCGGCCGAACGGCGAGCGCACCAGCGTGTACATGATCGCGAGTGAGAGCGCGAACAGCGCGAACACCAGATAGAAGAACGTCACCTCATCGCCGAGGTCGATGCCGAATTTGGGACGCTGCCCGAGATTGATGCCATTGTCGCCTCCGGTCAGCGAATTCCAGCGATAGGCGAGCCCCCACACGCATTGGCCGAGCGCGAGCGTGATCATCAGGAAGTAGACGCCCGTTGCGCGGATCGCGAGCAGTCCAAACAGCGCGGCCAGCAATGCCCCGCCGAGGATGCCAAGCGCGATGACGAGCCAGAAATCGTAGCCCAGCCCCATTCCGTAGCGCGTCGCCAGGATTGCAGTGATATAGGCGCCGATGCCGAGATAGGCCGCCTGGCCGAGCGAGGCGAGGCCGGTGAAACCGAGCAGGATGTCGAGGCTCATCACCAGGATGGAGAACGCAAGCGCGCGCGTTGTCAGCAGGATGACGAACGAGCTCATGTGCGGAGTGACCAGTGCCACCACAGCCAGCGCCGCCACCACCGCCAGCACCTTGCCCCATGCGCCCGCCATGCTCATTCCCGCCCGAACAGGCCGGTCGGCTTCACCGCCAGGATGAGCGCCATGGGCGCATAGAGCGTAAAGTACGATACCTCGGGAAACAGCGCCTTGCCGAAATTGTCGGCGAGGCCCACCAGCAGCGCCCCGATGGCGGCGCCGCCGAGGCTGCCCATGCCGCCGATGATGACCACGGCGAACGCAATGGGAAGCATCTCGAAGTCGAGCCCGGGATAGACGCCGAGGAAGGCACCGCCAATCACGCCGCCGAGCGCCGCCAGAAATGCGCCAAGGGCGAAGATCAGCATGGAGACGAACGAGGTATCGATGCCCACCCCGCGCGCCATCTGCGCATCATCCACGGTGGCGCGGATGGTGGCGCCCAGCCGCGTTTTCTCCATGGTGAGCCAGAGCGCAAGCCCGATGGCGAGTGCCATCGCGATCATGAAGAGGCGATAGAGCGGCAGGTAGAGGCCAGCGACCACGATGCTGCGGGTCAGCGCCGGCGGCGGACTGATATCGAAGTTGTTGCCGGTCCAGATATCGAGCGCCGCCTGCTGGAACAGGAATGCGAAGCCCACGGTGAGCAACACCTGCCGCAGCGGATCGAACCCGAGCGGGCGCAGAAACACGCGTTCCATCGCGAGTCCGAGGACGGCGACGGCCAGCGCGGCGGCGGGGAGCGCCAGCAGCCAGGAGCCGGTCGTCCAGATCACGGACAGCGCCACGTAGCCGCCGAGCAGAAAATACGAGCCGTGCGCCAGGTTGACGATGCGCATGACACCGAAAATGAGCG
>Ga0306920_100002792_pt1 | contig 22036 bp, 20 predicted proteins | sample flu12Cox44000170_FD_204666 | JGI IMG/M metagenome (GOLD analysis project Ga0306920, IMG submission 204666) | Lab enrichment of tropical soil microbial communities from Luquillo Experimental Forest, Puerto Rico - flux4day.12C.oxic.44.000.170 (v2)... | ecosystem: Environmental > Terrestrial >...
CCGTGTACGGGTTAGTCCATGCAAGGCGGGAGGATGTTCGATGAGAACTCCTCCCGCTTTGTGTATCTGCGTCAGGGAGAAGTGATCACGTGAGCGTACCTGCGGTGCTCGCGCTGGCCGATGGAACGATCTTCCGCGGCCAGTCGATCGGAGCGAAGGGCAACACCACAGGCGAAGTCGTTTTCAACACTGCCCTCAGCGGTTACCAGGAAATCCTCACCGACCCGTCCTACGCACGACAGATCGTCACGCTCACTGTTCCGCACATCGGCAACACTGGGGCGACCCCGGAGGATCTGGAATCGGCGCAGGTGTATGCGGCCGGGCTCGTGATCCGCGATCTGCCGCCGCTTTCGAGCAACTGGCGCGCGAACGAGTCGCTGCGGGAGTTCCTCGAGCGCGGCAAAGTGGTCGCGATTGCCGGCATCGATACGCGCAGGCTGACTCGCATCCTGCGCGAGAAGGGCGCCCAGGCCGGGTGCATCATGACCGGCGATCAGGTCGATCAGAGCGCGGCAGTGAAGGCGGCGCGCAAGTTTCCCGGCCTCAAGGGCATGGATCTCGCCAAGGTCGTCAGCGCCAAGCGCAGCTACCAGTGGAACGAAGGAACGCTCTGGCCGGACCCGGCGCGCGCGCCGATCCGCACCCCTCAGCGCCTGCACGTGGTGGCCTATGACTTCGGCATCAAGCGCAACATCTTGAGGCTCCTCGCCGATGGCGGCTGTCGCATGACCGTGGTGCCGGCACAGACCTCCGCCGAGGAAGCTCTGGCACTCGAGCCCGACGGCATCTTCCTCTCGAACGGGCCCGGAGACCCCGAGCCCTGTACCTACGCCATCAAGGCGACGCAACGCTTTCTCGAGACGGACGTCCCGGTGTTCGGCATCTGTCTCGGCCACCAGATCCTCGGCCTCGCCGGCGGTGCCCGCACCGTGAAGATGAAGTTCGGCCACCACGGCGCGAACCACCCGGTGCAGGAACTGGAATCCGGCCGGGTCTTCATCACCAGTCAAAATCACGGCTTTGCGGTGGATGAGGAAACGCTTCCCGACGGAATCATCGCGACCCATCGCTCGCTCTTCGATGGCTCGCTCCAGGGTCTTGCCTTCCCGGAGCGCCCGGTGTTCGGCTTCCAGGGACACCCCGAGGCGAGCCCCGGCCCGCACGACCTCAAGGGGCTGTTCGAGCGCTTCAATCACCTGATGCTGCGTCGGCTGCAGGCGCAGCTGAAGGTCGCCGAGGAGAACCTGCGGCGCCAGAAGGCGGGCGGACGCTGAGCAAAGTGCCCAAGCGCACCGACATCCACAGCATCCTCATCATCGGCGCCGGCCCCATCGTCATCGGGCAGGCGTGCGAGTTCGATTATTCCGGCGCCCAGGCCTGCAAGGCGCTGCGGGAGGAGGGGTTCCGCGTCATCCTGGTCAATTCCAACCCTGCGACCATCATGACCGATCCCGAGATGGCGGACGCCATCTACATCGAACCGGTGAATGCCCACACCGTGGCGCGCATCATCGAGAAAGAGCGCCCGGATGCACTGCTGCCCACCATGGGCGGTCAGACGGGGCTCAACACCGCGCTCGACCTGGTGCGCGAGGGCGTCCTCGAGAAGTACGGCGTCGAGCTGATTGCGGCCTCGCGCGCCGCCATCGACATGGCGGAAGACCGCGAGCTCTTCCGCAACGCCATGCGCGAGATCGGACTCGAGACACCGCAGTCACAGATCGCCCGCAGCCTCGATGAAGCGCTCGCCATTGCCGGCGAAATCGGCTACCCGGTCGTGATCCGTCCCTCTTTCACCCTCGGTGGCAGCGGTGGCGGTATCGCCTACAACCGCGAGGAGCTGGAAGACATCGTGGCACGCGGGCTGGACGCGTCGCCGACCGGCGAAGTACTGCTCGAGGAGTCGGTGATCGGCTGGAAAGAGTTCGAGATGGAGGTGGTGCGCGACCACGCGGACAACTGCATCATCGTCTGCTCGATCGAGAATCTCGATCCGATGGGCGTACACACCGGCGATTCCATCACGATCGCCCCGGCGCTCACGCTCACCGACAAGGAATACCAGCGCATGCGTGATGCCGCCATCGCGGTACTGCGCAAGATCGGCGTCGACACCGGCGGCTCGAACGTGCAGTTCGCGGTGAGCCCCGAGGACGGGCGGCTGCTCGTCATCGAGATGAATCCGCGCGTGTCGCGCTCCTCGGCCCTGGCCTCCAAGGCGACCGGCTTCCCGATCGCGAAGATCGCCGCCAAGCTCGCCGTCGGCTACACCCTCGATGAGCTGCGCAACGAGATCACGGGTGGCGCGACACCGGCATCGTTCGAGCCCTCGATCGACTACGTGGTGGTGAAGATTCCGCGCTTCACATTCGAGAAGTTCCCGGCCGCGAATGACCGCCTCACGACACAGATGAAGTCGGTGGGCGAGGTCATGGCCATCGGGCGCACCTTCCAGGAATCGCTGCAGAAGGCGCTGCGGGGACTCGAGACCGGGCTCGACGGGCTCAACCCGCAGCTGCCGATGCCGCTTTCGGATGAGAACCAGGATCGCCTCGCCCACGAGCTGCGCGCTCCGGGCGCGAACCGCCTGCTGTATGTCGCGGATGCGTTCCGCGCCGGCTGGCCGCTCGCACGCATCGCCGAGCTCACGCGCATCGATCCGTGGTTCCTCGCGCACATCGAGGAGCTGGTGCAGGAGGAGGCCAAGGTGCGCGAGGACGGCTTCCGCGCGCTCACCGCCGATCGCCTGCGGTTCCTGAAGCGCAAGGGCTTCTCCGACAGCCGCCTCGCGCACCTCCTCGAGATGCCGGAGAAGGCGATCCGCGAGAAGCGCCACGAATTGAAGGTGCGCCCGGTGTACAAGCGCGTCGACACCTGCGCGGCCGAGTTTTCCACCTCCACCGCCTATCTCTATTCGACCTACGAGGAGGAGTGCGAGGCGAATCCCACGACGCGCCGCAAGATCATGATCCTCGGAGGCGGGCCCAATCGCATCGGCCAGGGGATCGAGTTCGACTACTGCTGCGTGCACGCGGCGCTGCAGCTGCGCGAGGACGGCTTCGAGACCCTGATGGTGAACTGCAATCCGGAGACCGTGTCGACCGACTACGACACCTCCGATCGCCTCTACTTCGAGCCGCTCACCCTCGAGGACGTACTCGAGATCCTTGCCGTGGAGAAGCCCGAGGGAGTCATCGTGCAGTTTGGCGGCCAGACACCGCTCAAGCTCTCGCGCGCGCTCGAAGCCGCGGGCGCGCCCATCATCGGCACCTCGCCCGATTCGATCGATATCGCCGAGGACCGCGAGCGCTTCCAGGCGCTGGTGAAGAAGCTCGGACTCAAACAGCCGGCCAACGCCACCGCGCGCAACGAGGAACAGGCGGTCGTGCTCGGTCGCGAGGTGGGGTTTCCGCTCGTGGTGCGTCCGAGCTACGTGCTTGGTGGCCGCGCCATGGAGGTGGTGTTCAACGAGGACGACCTGCGCAGCTACATGGCGAGCGCCGTCCAGGTGTCGAACGACAGCCCGGTGCTGCTCGACCGCTTCCTCGACTTTGCCGTCGAGGTCGATGTGGACGCGGTGTGCGATGGCGAGGACGTGCTGATCGGCGGCATCATGGAGCACATCGAGCAGGCCGGGGTGCACTCCGGGGACTCGAGCTGCTCGCTGCCGCCCGCGAGTCTCAACCGCGAGATGCAGGCGGAGCTGCGCGAGCAGACGCGCAAGCTCGCGCGCGCGCTGAATGTCGTCGGCCTCATGAACGTGCAGTTCGCCATTCAGGCGGGTGTCATCTACGTGCTCGAGGTGAACCCGCGCGCCTCGCGCACCGTCCCGTTCGTCTCCAAGGCGACGGGGCTGCCGCTCGCCAAGATCGCCGCGCGCGTCATGACCGGCCACAAGCTCAAGCAGCTGGTCGGTGCCATCGAGCGCGTGCCCCCTTATTTCTCGGTCAAGTCCGTGGTGTTCCCCTTCGTCAAGTTCCCGGAGTCCGATCCGATCCTGGGTCCGGAGATGAAGTCGACGGGCGAAGTGATGGGTACCGGGCGCACGTTCGGCGAGGCCTACGCCAAGGCGCAGACCGGCTCGGGCGTGGTCCTGCCGCGCCACGGGGTGTGCTTCATCAGCGTGCGCGATCGCGACAAGCCGGCAGCGGTGACGCTGGCGAAGAAGCTGATCGAGCGCGGCTTCGAGATCGTCGCGACCGCGGGCACCGCGCGCGCGCTCGCCGAAGCCGCAGTGCCGTGCCGGCCGGTGAACAAGGTGCGTGAAGGTCGGCCGCACATCGTCGATATGATCAAGAACGACGAGATCGATCTCATCATCAACACCACCGAAGGCAAGCAGGCCATCCGCGAGTCGAACTCGATCCGCCGTGAAGCGGTTCACCATCGCGTCACCTATTACACGACGATCGCCGCGGGACTTGCCGCCTGCGAGGCGCTCGATCACCTCGATGAGGTCGAGGTCAACAGCCTGCAGGACCTGCACAGCGAGGCGCTCGCCACATGAAGCGCACGCCCATGACATTGCGCGGTGCGGAGACGCTGCGCGCCGAGCTCAAGCGCCTCAAGTCCGAGGCGCGCCCGGCGATCATCAAGGCGATCGCCGAAGCACGCGGCCACGGAGATCTGTCGGAGAACGCCGAGTACCACGCGGCGCGCGAGCAGCAGGGGTTCATCGAAGGGCGCATCAAGGAGATCGAGCACAAGCTCGCGAGCGCCGACGTCATCGACCCGGCACGCGTACCGAATACCGGCAAGGTGGTGTTCGGGGCGTCGGTGGAGCTGGAGGACCAGGCCGATGGCGCCCACGTCACTTATCAGGTGGTCGGCGAGGACGAGGCCGACATTCGCGCCGGGCGCATCTCGGTCACCTCGCCCATCGCCCGGGCGCTGGTCGGCAAGTCCGAGGGAGAGGTGGTGGATGTGGCGGCGCCGGGCGGCACGCGCTCCTATGAGATCGTGGCCGTGCGGCTCGCCTGAGCGCCCGGGGCGAGGGCGCCTCAGCGACCGGGTATCAGCGATCCGGGATCAGGATGCGCGGCAGCTTTTCCCGGGGCCGGTAGAGCACCGCGACGTTGCCGATGCGGTGGACGAGCGTGCTGCCGGTATCGCGCGCAAGTGCCGCGAAGAGCTCATCGCGGGCTGCGCGATCCCCGCCCGGGCCCTTCACTTTGATGAGCTCGTGATCCTCGAGGGCACGGCCGGTCTCTGCCGTCACTGCGGGCGTGAGTCCCGCGTTTCCGAGGCGGATCACCGGTTTCAGGGCATGTGCGAGCGCACGCAGGTGCTTGCGCTGCCGCTCCGATAGCTTTGGCGGCGCCGGCGTACCGGCGGGGTGCGGGGCACGCTCCATCGCGGCATTGTAGGGGGAACTTATGCCTGGCAACGGACATCCACATCGATGACGCGGGTTTCCCGGTGAAGCGGCGCTCCACGAGCAGCAGCCGCTGGCTGAAGGAGCACTTTGCCGATCCTTTCGTCAGGAAGGCCCAGAGCGAGGGCTGGCGCTCGCGGGCCGTATTCAAGCTCGAGGAGATCGACCGGCGCGCGAGGCTGCTGAAGCCCGGCGCGGTGTGTCTCGATCTCGGGGCGGCGCCGGGCGCGTGGAGTCAGTACGCCGCGCGCCGCGTAGGCCGCTCGGGGCGCGTGGTTGCGACCGACATCCTGCCGATGCCGGAGCTGCCCGGAGTCGAGTTCGTGCAGGGCGATTTTCGCGAGTCGGAGGTCTTCGATCGGGTTCTCGAGCTGCTGCCCGACCGGCAGGTCGATGTGCTCCTCTCGGACATGGCGCCCAACCTGAGCGGTGTGGACGTCATCGACCAGCCCCGCTCGATGTACCTGGCGGAGCTGGCGCTCGAGATGGCCGGGCACGTCTTGAAGCCGGGCGGGCACGCCCTGATCAAGGTCTTTCAGGGTTCGGGGTTCGCGGAGCTGCTCAAGGAGGCCCGCGGCCGGTTCGGCCGCGTGAAGCTGCTGAAGCCGGAAGCGTCGCGCGCGCGCAGCCCCGAGATGTATCTACTGGCCATGCAGTTTCGCTTGGTGTAGGTTCTTTTGAGGCTGGCAGCCGCACAGGCGGACGAGGACGGAAGCCTTTGAACGATTTGACAAAGAACATCCTGCTCTGGGTTGTGATCGTGCTGGTGCTGCTGGCGGTGTTCAGTCGCTACATGCCGACCGTCGGTCAGCCTCAGGATATTCCCTATTCGACCTTCATCGAGGACGTGAAGAGCAGCCGCGTCGAGTCCGTGGTGTTGCAGGGGGAGATGATCTACGGGGTGCGGAAGGATAAATCGACCTTCAAGACCCATAACCCCGAGACCGACTACACGGCGCTGATCGGCACGCTGCTGAAGTCGGGTGTCACGCTCGACTCCCGCGAGCCCAAGCCGCCGAACTTCATCGGGCAGCTGTTCCTGCAGATGGCTCCGGCGCTGTTATTGATACTCGTGTTCCTATACATGCTGCGTCAGATGCAGGGCGCATCGGGCGGGCGCGGCGCCATGTCCTTCGGCAAGAGCCGTGCGCGGCTGCTCGGCGAGGACCAGGTCAACGTCACCTTCGCGGATGTCGCCGGAGTCGATGAAGCCAAGCAGGAGGTGGGCGAGATCGTCGACTTCCTCAAGGATCCGGGCAAGTTCCAGAAGCTCGGCGGCAAAATTCCCAAGGGCGTGCTGATGGTCGGGTCCCCGGGCACCGGCAAGACGCTCCTGGCACGCGCCATCGCCGGCGAAGCGAAGGTTCCATTCTTCACCATCTCCGGCTCCGACTTCGTCGAGATGTTCGTCGGCGTCGGCGCATCGCGCGTGCGCGACATGTTCGAGCAGGCGAAAAAGCACGCCCCGTGCATCATCTTCATCGACGAGATCGACGCCGTCGGCCGGCACCGCGGCGCCGGGCTGGGCGGCGGCCACGACGAGCGCGAGCAGACTCTCAACCAGCTGCTCGTCGAGATGGACGGCTTCGAGGGGAACGAAGGCATCATCGTCATCGCCGCGACCAACCGTCCGGACGTGCTCGACCCGGCGCTGCTGCGCCCGGGGCGCTTCGACCGCCAGGTGGTCGTGCCGCTGCCGGATGTCCGCGGCCGCGAGCAGATCCTGCGCGTGCACATGCGGCGCGTGCCGCTCGCCGACGATGTGAAGCCGGCGCTGATCGCGCGCGGCACACCGGGATTCTCCGGCGCCGATCTCGCCAACCTCGTGAACGAGGCGGCACTGTTCGCCGCGCGCGCCAACAAGCGCATCGTCGGCATGGAGGAGTTCGAGCGCGCCAAGGACAAGATCATGATGGGCACCGAGCGGCGCTCCATGGTCATGAGCGAGGCGGAAAAGAAGATGACCGCCTTTCACGAGGCCGGGCACGCCATCGTCGGCATGACAGTCCCCGAGCACGACCCGGTTTACAAGGTCACCATCATCCCGCGCGGTCGCGCGCTCGGCGTCACGCAGTTCCTCCCCGAGCAGGACCGCTACAGCTTCTCGAAGCGGCGCCTGGAAAGCGCCATCGCGACGCTCTTCGGCGGCCGCATCGCCGAGGAGCTGATCTTCGGCCCCGAGTCGGTGACGACCGGCGCCTCGAACGACATCGAGCGTGCCACGGAGCTGGCGCGCAACATGGTCACCAAGTGGGGCCTCTCCGACAAGCTCGGTCCGCTCACTTACTCCGAAGAGACCGGCGAGGTGTTCCTCGGGCGCAGCGTGACCCAGCACAAACAGGTGTCCGATGTCACGGCGCACGCGATCGATGAGGAAGTGCGCCGCGTGATCGAGAGCAACTTTCAACGCGCCCGGCAGATCCTCACCACCGCGCTCGACAAGCTGCACCTCATGGCGGAAGCGCTCATGAAGTACGAGACGATCGACGAGGAGCAGCTGAAGGACATCATGGCGGGCAAGACGCCGAAGCCGCCTGCAGGCTGGGACGATTCGCTCTCCAACAAGCCGCCGACTGCGCCGGCGCCGGCTGGCACGCCGGTGATTCCGGCCGGGCAGCACTAATCCCCGGGACGACTCGACCGACAGGCCTCGCGCGCCACAGCAGGCACTAGCGCTTTCCCTATGCTGCTGCGCTGCGCCGATAAGACGCTCGATCTGAGCCGCCCGATCGTCATGGGCGTGGTCAACGTCACGCCGGACTCTTTCTCGGACGGCGGGCGCTTTGCCTCGGCCGATGCGGCGGTGGAGCAGGGGCTGCGCATGGCAGCGGAGGGCGCCGCGCTCATCGATGTGGGCGGGGAGTCGACCCGACCGGGTGCGCAGCCGGTGAGCCTGGAAGATGAGCTGCAGCGGGTGCTCCCGGTCATCGAGCGGTTGCGCGCGGTCACCACGGCCGTCATCTCGGTCGACACCAGCAAGCCCGAGGTGATGCGTGCCGCCGCGGCCGCAGGCGCCGGCTTCATCAACGACGTACGGGCGCTGCGCGAGCCCGGGGCACTGGCGGCGGCGGCGGCGAGCGGCTGCGGGGTGTGCCTCATGCACATGCAGGGTGAGCCCCGCACCATGCAGGTCGCGCCGCATTACACCGATGTGGTCGCCGAGGTGCGCTCGTTTCTCCACGCGCGCGTCGCCGCCTGTCGCAGTGCCGGGATCGCGGCGGCCCGTCTCACCGTCGACCCCGGTTTCGGTTTTGGCAAGAACCTGGAGCACAATCTGACGCTGTTGCGGCGCCTCGCCGAGCTCGCCGCCGACGGCACGCCGGTGTTGGTTGGGTTGTCACGCAAGTCGACGGTCGGCACACTCACAGGCCGGCCCCCGGGGGAGCGGGTCTACGGCAGCGTGGCGCTCGCGGTGATCGCCGCGCTGAACGGTGCGCGCATCGTTCGCGCGCACGATGTGGCGGCGACGGTCGACGCGCTGAAAGTCGCCGCGGCCGTTGAGGGGCAGGGAGACTGACATGGCGCGACGATACTTCGGCACCGATGGGGTCAGGGGACGGGTCGGCGAGCATCCGATGACAGTCGACTTTGCGCTGCAGCTCGCGAGCGCCGCTGCGCGCGTGCTCGCCCCGCAGGGCGGTACGGTACTGATCGGCAAGGACACGCGTCTCTCGGGCTACATGTTCGAATCCGCGCTCGAGGCCGGATTCGTGGCGGCGGGCGTCCACGCCATGCTGATCGGGCCGCTGCCGACGCCCGGCATCGCATACATGACGCGCCGCTTCAACTGCGATTTCGGCGTCGTAATCAGCGCCTCGCACAACCTCTACGATGACAACGGCATCAAGTTCTTCGATGCCTCGGGCGGCAAGCTCTCCGATAGCCTCGAAGAGCGCATCGAGACCGAGCTCGAGCACACGCCGCTCACCCGCGCCTCCCGCAACCTCGGCCGCGCCACCCGCGTCGACCGCGAGCGCACGCTGTACCAGGAATTCTGCGCTTCGACGCTGCCTGCAGGGGTCGATCTCTCGGGCCTGAAGATCGTGATCGACTGCGCCAACGGTGCCGCCTACAAAGTCGGTCCGCGCATCCTCGCGGACCTGGGCGCGGAGATCGTACCGATCGGCTGCTCACCGAACGGTCGCAACATCAACGATGGCTGCGGCTCGATGGCCCCGGACCTGCTGCAGCTCACGGTTCCCGGCGTACGCGCCAACGTCGGGCTCGCCCTCGATGGGGATGGCGATCGCCTGGTGATGGTCGATCACCTCGGACGGATCGTCGATGGCGACCAGCTCCTCTACGTCATCGCCCGCGCGCTGCAGCAGTCCGGCACGCTGCGCGGACCGGTGGTGGGCACCGTGATGAGCAATCTCGGGCTCGAGGTCGCGCTGCGCTCCGCCGGGATCGAATTCCGCCGCGCGGCGGTTGGCGACCGCTACGTGCTCTCGATGCTGCGCGACAGCCAGGGTGTGCTCGGTGGCGAGACTTCCGGCCACATCCTCTGCCTCGACAAGACCACGACCGGGGATGGACTGGTCGTGGCGCTGCAGGTGCTGGCGGTGATGAAGCAGTCCGGCCTCTCGCTCGCGGAGCTCACCTCTGCGATGCGCAAATACCCCCAGATCCTGCTCAATGTGAAGGTGGCGAGCCGCTTCGACCCGAACGGGGTGCCGGTGATCCAGCAGGCCGTTACGCGCATCGAGCAGCAGCTCGGCGGTGAGTGTCGCGTGGTGCTGCGGGCGTCCGGCACCGAGCCCGTGATCCGTGTGATGGTCGAAGGGCGCGAAGAAGCGGAGACCCGTGCCGCAGCCACCGAGCTCGCCGAGATCGTCAAGCGGGCCGCCGCCTGAGGACCCGCGAGCGATATCGCGAGGGTTCCGTGCGCTCTGGCGTTGCGCGACCCCCCTCGCATCGCTATCATCCCGCGCCCTTTTTGAACCCTGTGGCGAAACGCCTCACGCCGAGGTCGCTCGATGCGCCGTCCGATCGTTGCCGGAAACTGGAAGATGCACGGCTCGCGCGCCGAGACCGCGGCACTCATCGAGGAGCTGCTGGCACGCGGCCCGGAGGCGCCCGCCGCGACCTGCGTGATCTGTCCACCGTTCGTCTACCTGTACGAGGCCTGCCGGCTGCTGCGGGACTCGGCCTTCAGTCTCGGCGCGCAGGATGTCTGCGCCGACACGCACGGCGCATTCACCGGCGAAGTCTCGGCCGCGATGCTGAAGGACGTCGGCTGCGAGTACGTGATCGTCGGGCATTCCGAGCGGCGGCTGCTGTACCGCGAGAGCGACCAGCTCGTTGCCCGTAAGTTCGGCGCCGCGCAGGGCAGGGGGCTGATGCCGATCCTCTGCGTTGGCGAGCAGCTCGCCGATCGCGAGGCGGTGCGTACGCGCGAGGTGGTGGCACGTCAGCTCGATGCGGTGCTCGAGCTCTGCGGCGCGTCCTCCCTGGCGCACGCGGTCATCGCCTACGAGCCGGTCTGGGCCATCGGCACCGGACGCAACGCGACCCCCGAGCAGGCGCAGGAGGTACACGCTTTCATCCGGGCGCGGATCGGGGAGCGGGATGCTAAAATTGCGGCTGCGACGCGCATTCTCTACGGCGGCAGCGTCAAGGCCGGCAATGCGGCGGATTTGTTCGCGATGCCGGATGTCGATGGCGGGTTGATCGGCGGTGCCTCCCTCAAGGCGGATGAGTTCCTGACGATCCTCGCCGCCGCGCGGCCCAAGGACTGAGTGAGTTTTTTCCGATGTTACGGTTGATTCTGACTTGTGTGCAGGTGTTCGCCTCGTTCGTGATCGTGGGGCTCGTGCTGCTTCAGCGTGGCAAGGGTGCCGAAGCGGGCGCGGGCTTCGGCGCCGGTGCCTCCGGGACCGTGTTTGGCGCCCGTGGCGCGACGACGGCACTCTCGCGTGCAACCGCGGTGTTCGCCGCGATCTTCATGCTCAACAGCCTGGCGCTCGCTTACCTCGGAACCTCGAGCAGCAAGCAGCAGGAGGCTCAGAAGACGATCCTCGATGAGGCTGCCATGCCTCCGCCGAAACCTGCGCCCGTTACGAACAGTCCCGCGCCCTCATCGGTGCCGGCCACGCCGCCGCCCGCGCAGCCGGCACAGAGCCCCGCGCCGACGCCCGCACCGGCACCCGTGCCGGCGCCAGCTCCAGCGCCGAAGTGAGGTCGCCGCGCCGCGTGCAATGCGGATCCGAAATCGCCGACGTGGTGGAATTGGTAGACACACTAGCTTGAGGGGCTAGCGCCGCAAGGCGTGTCGGTTCGAATCCGACCGTCGGCACCAACAAAAAAGCGCACTGCGCTGCTACAATGCCGCCCCTCGAACGAGGGGGCAGGTCGGGGTGCGATCTGCCTTTTTTACGCACGCTGGGCGCATGCTGTCGAATTACCTGCCGATCCTGATTTTTCTGATCGTCGCCGCGGCCTTGGCGGTCACGCTGCTCGTGCTCGGCACCGGGATCGGGCGCTATTTCTCGCGCTTCCATCGCGACCCCGCAAAGCTCGCGCCTTACGAGTGCGGCTTCGACGCTTTCGAGGATGCGCGCACCAAGTTCGACGTGCGCTACTACCTGGTGGCGATCGTCTTCATCGTCTTCGATCTGGAGATCGCATTCCTGTTTCCGTGGGCGGTCGCCCTCGGCCGGATCGGCGCGCTCGGGCTTGCGTCGATGGCGATTTTCCTCCTCATCCTCGTGGTCGGCTTCATCTACGAGTGGCGCAAGGGAGCACTCGATTGGGATTAGCGGCGGAAAGCATGGACGGCTTTGCGCAGCGCGGCTACCTCATCGCGCGCGTCGACGATCTCATCAGCTGGGCGCGCACCGGGAGCCTCTGGCCGATGACTTTCGGTCTCGCCTGCTGCGCGGTGGAGATGATGCACGCCGGCGCTGCGCGCTACGACCTCGACCGCTTCGGTGTGATTTTCCGCCCGAGCCCGCGCCAGTCGGACGTCATGATCGTGGCGGGCACGCTCGTCAACAAGATGGCTCCGGCGCTGCGCAAGGTGTATGACCAGATGGCCGAGCCACGCTGGGTCATCTCCATGGGCTCGTGCGCCAACGGCGGCGGTTACTATCACTACTCCTACTCGGTGGTGCGCGGTTGCGACCGCATCGTGCCGGTAGACGTCTACGTCCCGGGGTGCCCGCCGACGGCGGAGGCGCTGGTCTACGGGATCGTGCAGTTGCAGAAGAAGATCGCCCGTACCGGCGCCATCGCCAGATAAGCGTTAGGAGAGGTTGAGGAAGTGAGCGAGCGCATCGAAGCTCTCGCAGGCAAGGTCGACGCGCAGCTGAAGAGCAGCGTGCGGCGCCTGCCATCGCGCGCCGCGGAGCTCGCCTACGAGGTCGAGGCGGCCGCGCTCCTCGGCGTCTGCCGCACGCTGCGCGACACGGCAGACCTCAGGTTCGAGATGCTCATGGATCTCGCCGGCATCGACTACCTGCATTACGCTCGTGACGACTGGGAGACCGAGAACGCCACGCGCTCGGGCTTCAGTCGCGCGCGGCAGGCGCAGAACGCCACCCCGCCCGACCCCGCGGCGCCGGGACGCTTCGCCGTCATCTACAACCTCCTGTCGATCACCCACAACGAGCGGCTGCGCCTGAAGGCGATCTGTCCCGACACCGCGGAGCCCGTGCTCGACTCGGTCGTTGACGTCTGGGCGAGCGCCAACTGGTTCGAGCGCGAGGCGTTCGATCTCTTCGGCATACTCTTTCGCGGGCATCCGGACCTGCGCCGCATCCTCACCGATTACGGCTTCATCGGGCATCCCTTCCGCAAGGACTTCCCGCTGATCGGCAACGTCGAAGTACAGTACGACCCCGAGAGACAGCGCGTCGTATATCAGCCGGTGAGCATCACCCCGAGAGTGCTCGTGCCCAAGGTGATCCGCCACGATCACCGCTACGAGCCGGCGCTGAAAGACCCGCAGGTGCCACGCTGATGGCCGCGACCAGCCCCGCCGAGATCCGCAACTACACCATGAACTTCGGGCCACAGCACCCGGCGGCCCATGGCGTGCTGCGCCTCGTGCTCGAGCTCGATGGCGAGGTCATTCAGAAAGCCGATCCGCACATCGGGCTGCTGCACCGTGCCACGGAAAAACTGGCCGAGTCCAAGCCCTTCAACCAGTCGATCGGCTACATGGACCGGCTCGACTACGTGTCGATGATGTGCAACGAGCACGCCTACGTGCTCGCCATCGAGCGGCTGCTCGGCATCGAGCCCCCGGAGCGTGCGCAGTACATCCGCGTGATGTTCGATGAGATCACGCGCGTCCTGAACCATCTCATGTTCCTCGGCTCGCACGCGCTCGACATCGGCGCGATGACGGTGTTCCTGCTGTGCTTCAAGCAGCGCGAGGAGCTCATGGACGTGTACGAGGCGGTCTCGGGCACGCGCATGCACGCCACCTACTACCGCCCGGGTGGTGTCTACCGCGACCTGCCGGAGTCGATGCCGAAGTACCAGGCGTCCCGCTGGCGCTCGGAGAAGGACGCAGCGCGCATGAACGAAGCACGCCGCGGCACGATGCTCGATTTCCTGCAGGCGTTCACCCAGAGCTTTCCGGCGGCCGTCGATGACTTCGAGACACTTCTCACCGACAACCGCATCTGGAAGCAGCGTACCGTCAACATCGGGGTCGTGAGCCCGGAGCGCGCGATGCAGCTCGGGTTTTCGGGCGCCATGCTGCGCGGCTCGGGCGTGGCGTGGGATCTGCGCAAGAAGCAGCCCTACGAGGTGTACGACCGCATGGACTTCGACATTCCGGTCGGGGTCAACGGCGACTGCTACGACCGCTACCTGGTGCGGGTGGCCGAGATGCGCCAGGCGAACCGCATCATCCGCCAGTGCGTCGACTGGCTGCGCGCCAACCCGGGTCCCACCATGATCGATGACCGCAAGGTGCGCCCGCCGCGCCGTGAGAGCATGAAGGAGGGCATGGAAGCGCTCATCCATCACTTCAAGTTCTTCACCGAGGGGTACGAGGTTCCCGAGGGCGACACGTACGCAGCGGTCGAGGCCCCCAAGGGCGAGTTCGGCATCTACCTGGTCTCGGATGGCGCCAACAAGCCTTACCGCGTCAAGTGCCGCGCACCGGGCTTCGCGCACCTCGCCTCGCTCGAGGAGCTGGTGCGCGGCCACATGATCGCGGACGTGGTGGCGGTGATCGGGTCGCAGGACATCGTCTTCGGGGAAATCGACCGATGAGCGAGCGCAGCAACGTCGGGGTCGGCGGCACACAGCTCGCGAGCAAGCTGTCGCTGCTCTCGGAGGAGACGCGGCACGAGATCGATCACTGGGTGGCGAAGTTTCCGCCGGGGCGGCAGCGCTCGGCGTCGCTCTCGGCGCTGCGCGCCGCGCAGGAGCAGAACCAGGGCTTCCTCACCGCGGATCTCATGGACGCGGTCGCCGAGTACCTGAAGCTGCCGCCGGTTCAGGTCTACGAGGTGGCGCGCTTTTACTCGATGTTCGAGACCCGCCCGTGCGGCCGCCACCACGTCAGCATCTGCACCAACATCTCGTGCCTGCTGAACGGCGGTGAGGAGCTGCTCACGCACGCGCAGCGCAAGCTCGGCATCCGCGCCAACGAGAGCACCCCGGACGGGCGCATATTCCTCAAAGAGGAGCAGGAGTGCCTCGCCGCGTGCACCGGAGCGCCGATGATGATGGTGGATCACGTGTTCCACGAGCACCTCACGCCCGAGAAGCTCGATGTGATCCTGGATGAGCTGAAGTGAGCGACCTGGAAAGCAAGTACGCCGACAGGATGAATCTGCTCGTGTTCGAGCCGCTGAAGCTCGAGCGCCCGTGGACGCTCGCCACCTACCGCAGCATCGGCGGCTACGACGTCTGGGAGCGGCTGCTGCGCGAGAAGCCGGAGCGCGGCAGTATCATCGACCAGGTCAAGGCCTCGGGCCTGCGCGGCCGCGGCGGCGCGGGCTTCCCCACCGGCACGAAGTGGAGCTTCATGCCGCGCAACTCGCCGGTGCAGAAGTACCTGTTGTGCAATTCGGACGAGAGCGAGCCCGGCACCTGCCACGACCGCGACATCCTGCGCTACAACCCGCACGCGGTGATCGAGGGGCTCGCCATTGCCGGCTACGCCACCAACTCCACCGTGGCCTACAACTACATCCGCGGCGAGTTCCTCGCCGAGCCGGTGCCGCGTTTCGAGGCGGCGCTGGCGGAGGCGTATGCCGCGGGGCTCCTCGGCAAGAACGTGCAGGGCTCGGGCATCGATTTCGATCTGCATACTTTCGTCGGTGCCGGCGCCTACATTTGTGGTGAGGAGACCGGGCTCATCGAGTCGCTCGAGGGCAAACCCGGCAAACCGCGCAACAAGCCGCCGTTCCCGGCGAATTTCGGCGTCTTCGGTGCGCCCACGACCGTCAACAACACCCTGAGCTTCGCCTCGGTGCCGACCATCCTGCGCAAGGGTCCGGCCTGGTTCGTGGGGCTCGGGCCACCGAACTCGGCCGGCACGATGATCTACTCGGTGTCCGGTCACGTCGCGAAGCCGCGCAACATCGAGTTGCCGCTCGGCATTCCGTTTGCGGATCTGCTCGGCCTGTGCGGCGGCGTGCGTGGCGGGCGCAAGTTGAAGGCGGTGATCCCCGGCGGCGTTTCGGTGCCGGTCGTGCCGGGCGAGATCATGCTGAAAACCAACATGGACTACGACGCGGTGAAGGCTGCCGGCTCCGCGCTCGGCACCGGGGCGGCCATCGTCATGGACGAGACCACCTGCATGGTGCGGGTGCTCGAGCGCATCTCGCGCTTCTACATGGCGGAGTCGTGCGGACAGTGTACCCCCTGCCGCGAGGGCACCGGCTGGATGAACCGCATGCTCAAGCGCGTGCTCGCCGGGCAGTCGAGCCGCGAGGAGCTGGGGCTGCTCGTCGATGTGGCGAATCACATCGAAGGACACACCATCTGCGCCTTCGGCGACGCCTCGGCCTGGCCGGTGCAGAGCTTCCTCAAGCACTACCGGCACGAGTTCGAGTACATGATCGATCACGGCGGGCGGAGCCTCGTCACCGATGGCCTGGGAGCGCAGGCGGCCTGAGGGCGCGCGAACGGACACACTCATGGCGGATGACCTGGTCAACATCGTAGTGGACGGCGTGCCGGTACAGGCGCACAAGGGCGAGACCGTCATTCGCGCCACCGACCGCAGCGGCATCTACATCCCGCGCTTCTGCTATCACGAGAAGCTCTCGATCCCGGCCAACTGCCGCATGTGCCTGGTGGAGGTGGAGAAGGCGCCGAAGCCCCTGCCGGCGTGCGCCACCCCGGTGACCGAAGGCATGAAGGTCTTCACCAAGACGCGTCGCGCCATCGACGCCCAGCGGGCCACGATGGAGTTTCTCCTCATCAATCACCCGCTCGATTGCCCGATCTGCGATCAGGGCGGGGAGTGCGAGCTGCAGGATCTCGCCGTCGGCTTCGGTCGCGATATCTCGCGCTATAACGAGGGCAAGCGCTCGGTGCCGGATGAGAACCTGGGACCCCTCATCGCCACCGACATGACCCGCTGCATCCAGTGCACCCGCTGCGTCCGTTTCACCGACGAGATCGCCGGCGTCCAGGAGCTCGGCATGATCGGCCGCGGCGAGCACATGGCGGTGCGCAGCTACATCGAGAGCACCGTCAACCACGAGCTCTCCGGGAACGTCATCGATCTCTGTCCGGTGGGGGCACTGGTCTCCAAGCCCTTCCGCTTCACGGCGCGCGCCTGGGAGATGAGCGCCGTGCCGCTCATCTCCCCGCACGATGCGGTCGGCTCCAACCTCTTCGGGCACGTGCTGCGCGGGCGGCTGATGCGCGTCGTGCCGCGCGAGAACGAGGCGATCAACGAGATCTGGATCGCCGACCGCGACCGCTTCAGCTACGAGGGCGTCTACAGCCCCGACCGGCTGCGCAGCCCGCTCGTACGGCGCGGCGCCGAGTGGGCGGAGAGCGAATGGGAGCCGGCGCTGATGCTCGCCGCCGAGGGCCTGAAGGAGCGCGCCGCGAGCCTCGGGGTTCTCGTCAGCCCCTCGAGCACGGCCGAGGAGCTGTATCTCGCAGCGCGCACCGCGCGCGGGCTCGGCTCGAACAACATCGACCATCGGCTGCGGCAGCGCGATTTTCGTGACCAGGCGGCGGACCCGGCCTTTCCGACGCTCGGGATGCGCCTCGCGGAGGTCGATGGCCTGAACGCGCTCCTCGTCATCGGCTCGAACCTGCGCCGCGAGGCGCCGATCCTCGCGCACCGGGTGCGCAAGGCGGCGCTGCACGGCGCGAAGGTTACGCTGCTGAATCCCGCGCGCTTTCCCTATCTCTTCCCGCTCGCGGGCTATCTCAGCTGCGCCCCGGGAGCGATGGTGGCGGAGCTCGCGGCGCTGCTGAGCGCCGCCGCCGCAGCGACGGGTGAGCCGGTTCCCGAGCACCTTGCGGCGGTGGTCGGCGCGGCGACGGTTATGGACGCGCATCGCGCGGCGGTCGAGGCGCTCCGCTCGGGGCCCCGCCGGGCGGTGTGGCTCGGCGCGCTCGCCGCGCGCCACCCGGCGTTCGCCGATCTGCGCGCGCTCGCCGCGGCGCTGGCGCAGCTGTGCGGGGCGAGCTACGGGCGCATCGCCGAGGGCGCCAATGCCGCCGGCGCCTATCTCGCCGGCGCGATCCCGCATCGCGAGGCAGGCGCAAAGGCGCTCGCCCAGCCGGGGCTCGCCGCGCGCGAGATGCTCGGTAAGCCGCTGCGCGGCTATCTGCTGCTCGGCGGCATCGAGCCCGCGATCGACACGCTCGATGCGGAGGCACAGCGCACGCTCGCGCAGGCGGAGCTCGTCGTTGCCATCACCCCGTTCGCGAGCGAGGAAGTGAAGCGCATCGCGCACCTGATGCTGCCGATTGGCACCTTTGCCGAGACCTCCGGCACCTACGTGAATTGCGAAGGTGTGTGGCAGAGCCAGGCGGGAGCGGCGCCGCCGCTCGGCGCGGCACGCCCGGGATGGAAAGTGCTGCGGGTGCTCGGCAATCTCCTCAATCTGCCGCGCTTCGAGTACGAATCCTCGGAGGACGTGCTCGCGGAGCTGCGCGAGGTGTGTAGCGGCGTTGCCTCTGCCGCATATAGCGGCCGCCACGCGGTGCCGCCGCCCGGCAGCGGTGCGCGCCTCGCACCGCCGATCACGGTCACCGACGTCCCCATGTACCAGGTCGACGCGCTGGTGCGCCGTGCGCCTTCGCTGCAGAGAACGCGCGACGGCCGCACGCCGCTCGCGAGTTACTGACGGAGAGAGCCACGGTGCTGCACAGCCTGTCAACGCAGTGGATGGCGCTGCCGGACTACGCGCAGTCGACGGCGTGGATTCTCGTCATCACCGTCGTCCTCATCATCAGCGTCGCGCTGCTGACGCTGTGGGAGCGCAAGGTCATCGGCTGGATGCAGCTGCGTCGCGGACCGAACCGGGTGCGCCTGCTCGGGCTCTTCCCCGGCCTCGGCCAGCCCTTTGCCGACGTGTTCAAGCTCCTGATGAAGGAGGTCATCGTTCCGGCGAGGGCCAACAAGCTGCTGTTCCGCCTCGCGCCCATCATCACCCTCGTCCCGGCGTTCGCCGCCTGGGCGGTGATACCGCTGTCGCCGACGGTGGTGGTGTCGAGAGCCGACGCGGGACTCCTCTACCTGCTGTCGCTCACCTCCATGGGTGTGTACGGCATCATCATCGCCGGCTGGGCGGCGAACTCGAAGTACGCTTTTCTCGGCGCGATGCGCTCGGCGGCGCAGCTGGTCGCGTACGAGATCGCCATGGGTTTTGCCCTGGTGGGCGTGCTGATGGCCACCGGCAGCATGAATCTCGGCAAGATCGTCGATAGCCAGGCGGGTGGGCCGCTGTCGTGGAACTGGTTCTGGCTGTTCCCGCTGCTGATGGTGTATTTCATCTCCGGGATCGCCGAGACCAACCGCGCGCCCTTCGATGTCGCCGAAGGCGAGTCCGAGATCGTCGCCGGCTTCCACGTCGAGTACTCGGGCATGGGGTTCGCGCTCTTCTTCCTCGCCGAATACGCCAACATGATCCTGATCTCGGCGCTCGCCGCGGTGTTCTTCCTCGGCGGATGGCGGGGGCCGCTCGAGGGCTACCCGGGGATGGCGTCGGCGCCCGCGTGGATCGCCTGGCTCGGGGCACCGAGCTTTCTGTGGCTGTTCCTCAAGGTGTTCGTGTTCGTGTTTCTGTTCCTGTGGTTCCGCGCCACCTTCCCGCGCTACCGCTACGACCAGATCATGCGCCTCGGCTGGAAGGCGCTGATCCCGGTGACGCTCGTGTGGATCGGGGTGGAGATGGTCATGTCCGTATATCGCATCGGGCCGTGGGCGCGCCCCTGGTTCCACTGAAGGGACGAAGCGATGGCGTTCAATCCGCTCAAGACGTTCCTCATGCCCGAGCTCATCAAGGGCCTGGCAGTGACCGCGCGCACCTTCTTCAGCAGCAAATACACCCTCAACTACCCGGAGGAGAAGACGCCGCAGTCGCCGCGCTTCCGCGGACTGCACGCGTTGCGCCGCTACCCGAACGGTACCGAGCGCTGCATCGCCTGCAAGCTGTGCGAGGCGGTGTGTCCCGCGGTGTGCATCACCATCGACTCGGACGTCGCGCCCGATGGCACGCGGCGCACCACGCGCTACGACATCGATCTCTTCAAGTGCATCTACTGCGGCTTCTGTGAGGAAGCCTGCCCGGTCGATGCGATCGTGCTCACCCGCATTCACGAGTACCACATGGAAAAGCGCGGTGAGAACATCATGAGCAAGGACAAGCTGCTCGCGGTCGGCGAGCGCTACGAAGCGATGATCGCGGCGGACAAGGCCGCGGACGCCCCTTACCGGTGAGGGCGCACACATCATGCTGATCCAGGTGTTGTTCTACCTGTTCGCGGCCATCCTGGTGGCGGCGGCCCTCGGGGTGATCACCTCGCGCAATCCCGTCTACTCGGCGCTGCTGCTGGTGCTGTGCTTCGTGACCTCGGCGGCCATCTGGCTGCTGCTCGAGGCGGAGTTCCTCGCGGTCGTGCTGGTGCTGGTGTACGTCGGCGCGGTGATGGTGCTGTTCCTGTTCGTCGTGATGATGCTCGATGTCAACCTCGAGCGGCTGCGCGAGGGCTTCACGCGCTTCGCCTGGCTCGGCGTGCTCATCGCGGCCGTGGTGATCGTGGAGATCGTCGGCGTGGTGTGGGCACGCGGCGGGCTCGGCATCGATGCCAGTCACGGCGGTGAGTCGATGCCCGCGAACTACAGCAACACGCTCGAGCTCGGACGCGTGCTCTATACCCGCTACGCCTACCCGCTCGAGCTCGCCGCCATGGTACTGCTGGTCGCGATCGTCGCCGCCATCACGCTCACGCTGCGGCGCCGCCCGGGCTACAAGCAGCAGGACATCGCGGCGCAGGTCGCGGTGCGGGCCGAGGACCGCATGCGCCTCGTGAAGATGGACCCGGAGCCGCGCAAATGATCTCGCTCGCGCAGCAGCTGACGCTCTCCGCCCTGCTGTTCGCCATCGCCGTGGCGGGCGTCTTCCTCAACCGCAAGAACCTCATCCTGCTGCTGATGTGCGTCGAGCTGCTGCTGCTCGCCGCCAACTTCAATTTCATCGCCTTCTCGCGCTATCTCGGCGACCCCAACGGGCAGGTGTTCGTGTTCTTCATCCTCACGGTCGCCGCGGCCGAGTCGGCCATCGGCCTCGCGATTCTCGTGGTGCTGTTCCGCGAGCGGCGCACCATCGAGGTCGAGGACATCAACACACTGAAGGGTTGAAGACCGTGCACCCGCTCAATCCGACAGTGCTGCTCGCCATCCCGCTGCTGCCGCTTCTCGCCTCGGTTGTCGCGGGCCTCGGCGGCCGCCTCGTCGGGCGTACCGGCGCGCACACCATCGCCTGCCTCGCGGTGGGGGTGTCGTGCCTGCTGTCGCTCGTCGTGCTGAAGCAGGTGTACTTCGATAACGCGCCGCTCTACGACGCCCAGGTGTACACCTGGCTGGTGAGCGATGGCATGCACATGGAGGTCGGTTTCCTCATCGACCGTCTCACCGCGCTCATGATGGCGGTCGTGACCTTCGTGTCGCTGTGCGTGCACGTGTACACGATCGGCTACATGGCGGATGACCCGGGCTACACGCGCTTCTTCAGCTACATCTCGCTGTTCACTTTCTCCATGCTGATGCTGGTGATGGCGAACAACTTCATGCAGCTGTTCTTCGGCTGGGAAGCGGTGGGCATGGTCTCGTACCTGCTGATCGGTTTCTGGTACACGCGCCCGACCGCAACCTACGCCGCCCTCAAGGCCTTCATCGTCAACCGCATCGGCGACTTCGGCTTCGTCATCGGAATCGCCGGCATCGCCTACTACACCGGCTCCCTCGGCTACCGCGCGGCATTCGCCGCGGCGCCGGCCATCGCGCACGCGGTGCTGCCGATGACCTCGACCTCGGGCGTTCCGGCACTCACCCTCATCTGCATCTGTCTGTTCATCGGCGCCATGGGCAAGTCCGCGCAGGTGCCGCTGCACGTGTGGCTGCCGGACTCGATGGAAGGCCCGACGCCGATCTCGGCCCTGATCCACGCCGCTACCATGGTGACCGCGGGCATCTTCATGGTAGCGCGCATGTCGCCG
>Ga0306920_100002793_pt1 | contig 22035 bp, 17 predicted proteins | sample flu12Cox44000170_FD_204666 | JGI IMG/M metagenome (GOLD analysis project Ga0306920, IMG submission 204666) | Lab enrichment of tropical soil microbial communities from Luquillo Experimental Forest, Puerto Rico - flux4day.12C.oxic.44.000.170 (v2)... | ecosystem: Environmental > Terrestrial >...
GACGGCTTTCCCGGCATTTCAGGATGGGGATCCAAGACTGCCGCTGCTGTTTTCTCGAAATATCCTCACCTGGAAGACGTTCCGAAGAATTGGCGACACTGGGATCCGATGGTACGGAGAGCGCGCCCTCTTGCCGAATCTCTATTCGCTGCGTGGGAGGATGTGCTACTGTTTCGCACTCTTGCGACTCTTCGAGTCGACGTTCCGGTATTCAGCTCAATTGACGACTTGCTGTGGAGAGGCGCTGCAGAGGATTTCAAACAGACCTGCGACCGCATGAACGCGCCTGACCTGTTTCGACGAGCCTCGGCAAGGAAAGCGACCCAAACATCATGACAGTTCCGGCAAATAGCTTTCCTCGCGTTGCAACAGCGCGGATTGCAAACGTACCGGTCCTTCGTACACTATTAACGGGCGTGATGAAACAAGTTTGGTGAGAGCGCCATTTCAGCGATCTTACAAATGAAAACCCCTTTCATTCGTGGAGCCGAGTCAAGTCGCGTAATCGGACGTGCCAGGTTTGTGCGTTAACGAAAACTTGAGCGAACTGTTCGCGATAGAATTATTCCCATGAACAAGCTCCCTGAAGGCTGGACCGACGACATGACAATCGCAGTGCCGACTGGTTGTAGCCTTGATGACATCTTCGACTATGTCTTGCAGGCCACGATTCGGCGAGAGACTCCCACAAGCATGGTGCGGCACCTGACCACGGAATTCGGTCTCACTCAGGGTGATGCTGAACTGGCACTCGACCGCACATGCGGTGGGGTTGTTCGCGCTGCGACTGGACGGCACGAGAACTGTCCGCCTAGGGAAAAGGACCCAATGGCGTGGCTGAGTTTTCAACGGTGCCTGAAACAACCTGAACTGATTGGGGCGATTTATCCTCAGTTCGCTAAACCTTCTGAAATGCCTTAGCACTTGCCCGATTCCCCGTTGACGCGGCTTCCTCCCACAACCCGGGCTGTTTCCACCAAGGCGGTTCGTGTTCACGGGCCGTGAGCATTTGCAGCGTTGTCATTACATTCGACCGACCGATACAGGCAGGCGGTCAACCAGCGCTTACCGCGCGATTTGGATAGAATGCGGACACCATGATTTCCGGAATTCTGAGACGCCTTGCAGCGTTGACCTTGCTAGTGGCTGTGGCCGTCGTCTACATACGCGAGACGAAGCACAGCTTTCAAAGCAGAGTCAATAACTACGCGCTCACAGGGCGCGTCATGATGAAGAACGTCGAGGTGCCGATGCGCGACGGCGTGGTGCTGCGCGCAGATGTGTGGCTGCCAAGTGCAAACGGTCGGTTTCCAACCGTGGTTTACAGGACTCCATACGGCAAAGAGAACGCCCCGAAGGCGTGGAGCACTTTCGAGAAGCTCCCGCCACGAGGCTATGCCGTCGTGATTCAAGATGTGCGCGGGCGGTACGCTTCGGACGGCGAGTTTGCGCCATATCAGAACGAGGGCAAAGACGGCTACGACACGATTGAATGGGCAGCGCGGCAGCCATGGTCCGACGGCAACATGGGAACGTTCGGCCTGTCGTATCCGGGCGCAGTTCAATGGCTGGCGGCGGTAGAAAACCCACCGCACTTGAAGGCGATGGTTCCGGCCATGACCTTTTCTACACCAATAAATTTCTTCTATTCGGGTGGATTGTTCGACGGCTCGTGGCTTCAATGGATCTGGATGAATATCGCACCGGATTTGCGCGTCAGGAAGCGTCTCGATGGGCCGAAGACATACAAAGAAGCTCAGGAATCGTGGAAACGGGAGCATGCGCGGATGGAGAGTTATCTTCCACTTCGCGGGTTGCCGGATTTGCAACAGGCTGCACCGTTTTACTACCAGTGGCTGGAGCATCCTCCTGCAGATCCCTGGTGGAATTGGGCAGAACTCCGCAACAAGTACGACCGGGTGCGTTGCGCGGTGCTGAATCTCTCCGGTTGGTACGATGAAGCCTACGGGCCGGACGGGGCGACGACAAATTTCAACGGACTGTTGGCTTCGCGGAGAGGCTGGCTCGATCCGGCGACGCGCACGATCATCGGTCCTTGGACACACGGTGCGCAGGACACGCAAAAGAGCGGAGAGCGCGATTTCGGACCAACTGCCCCGGTAGATTACGACGAGCTCATCCTGCGCTGGATGGATCACTATCTACGCGGAACGGACAACGGCGTTGACAAAGAGGCACCGGTACGCCTTTTCGTCATGGGAGCGAACACCTGGCGCGATGAGCGGCAATGGCCGCTACAGCGGGCCAAAGCAACCACGCTGTATCTGGCTGCAGATTCCGCAGCAGACCGGGCAGGAAAACTGTCAAAGTTAAGCGGAACCTCCGAGGCGAGCCTCAGTTCGTTGCTGTCCGACCCGGCTCATCCGGTAAGCGATCCTTACAATGCTTACGGCGCACATGACTACCGCGCACTCGTCGGACGGGAGGATGTGCTGGTATTCGACAGCGAGCCACTGGAGAAAGATACCGAAGTAACCGGTCCCATCAAGGTTGAGATTTATGTGTCGGTGGACGTGAAGGACTTCGATCTGTGGGTGCGCCTGATGGATGTTGCGCCCGACGGAGTCGCCTTCAACCTGATGAGCCCGGGCCTGGACGTACTTCGAGCGAGCTATCGCGATGAGACCATCCAGCCGGAGCTGCTGACATCCGGACAAATTTACAAACTCACGCTCAATCGTCTACTGACAAGTAACACGTTCCTCAAAAGCCATCGCATCCGGGTGCAAATCTCCGGCGCGTTCTATCCGCACTTTTCCCGCAACCTGCAAACCGGCCAATCGGAAATTATTTCGAGGGACAGCCAAGTCGGCCATATTGTGATTCACCATGACCGCGAACACTCCTCAAAGATTGTCCTTCCGTTTGTGTCAGGAAATTGACTCAGCCCCCACGGGCGAAACGCCAGTTTTGCTAGGTGCCAGCAGAGCCTGGCAGGCTTTCCGAAGGTCTAAGCGTTCCGGTCAGTGCTAAATGGCAGCTTGTCTCATCGGAATGCAAAAGATTGTGTCACTCCAGCCGGGAAATCGAAAATGAGGAGGGCTGAAAGCCGGCGCTACCCGGGAATGCGGATCAGCCGAGCCAAGTCGCGGACCCAAAGCGGCATCAAACCCTCCGCCAAAACGGATAGTCGGAGGCGAGGACGTCGTAATGGTAGTTGAACTTCATTTTGCGTTCTTCGCAAGCCAGAAAAAAGGAGGCGCTCGGGCAAATGGCTTGCAATCCGGCGGAGATTGCCGCTAAAGTGCGCAACGCACCTGACTCCCGAACGGAAAATCAAAATGACTAGAGCGCTCGAAACGAAAGTAGCCCTCATCACGGGCGGCACTACCGGCATCGGCCGCGACACCGCTGTTCTCTTCGCAAAGGAAGGGGCAAAAGTGGCTTTCACCGGGCGCCGCGAAACCGAAGCCCAGCAGACACTCGAGCTCGTCCGGGGAGCTGGCGGCGACGGCTTGTTCCTGAAATCGGATGTTTCCAAGGCCGCTGACGTGCAATCGGCCGTTCAGAAAACCGTTGAGAAATACGGCCGCCTCGACGTGGCCTTCAACAACGCGGGAGTGGAAGGCGTATGGGTTCCGCTTGCCGAGCAAACCGAGGAGAACTGGGACTACGTCCACGGGATCAATCTCAAAGGCGTGTGGCTCTGCCTGAAATACGAGATTCAGCAGATGCTCAAGCAGGGCGGCGGAGGCACCATTGTCAATATGTCGTCCGTTGCGGGACTAATTGGCTCGCCCGGCGCGGGCGTTTATATCGCTAGCAAACATGGCGTGCTGGGACTGACCAAGACGGCCGCTGCCGAATGTGCTAAGGAAGGTATCCGCGTGAATGCCGTCTGCCCCGCAGTGATCCAAACGGACATGGCCGACCGCGCCTTCAGCGAGCCAGACCTTAATAAACGCGTTCGCGCTTTACATCCCCTGGGACGCTTCGGCACGCCGAGAGAAGTGTCCGAAGCCGTTCTGTGGCTCTGTTCGGACAGGTCTTCCTTCACCACCGGCCAATCCCTCTGCATTGACGGCGGCCTCCTCATCGGCCCGAATCCCTTCGCGTAGGAAGCTGCGAATGCGACTGCTAGAAGCAACTCTTCCGGTAACTCGACCACCAGTTGCAAGGTATCGCATACGAAAAGTAGGCACTTACCGGGAAGTGACCGCTTGGTTCTGTTTCAAGGACGCGTAACACCTCGCTTAAGCCGACTCCCAACACCGTTCAGGCTGATGCGTCAATGACGGCGGTCACTCTTGCGGATGCCGTCGTCTCCCCTCCCGCGCCTCTTTTAATTGCACCCAAAAAAGCTGCGTCTCGCGGCCTGCTCGCTCATCCAAAAGACAACCCACCTTGGGCAGGGAGCCAGCCACCCTCAGAGGTTTCCTATCCGTTCCCTCCCCTTGCTGCTATTGATTCACAATCGGCACCACTGCATAGCGATTCACTTCCATACACGCTTTCGGCCAGCTTTCGCCAGCATCGCGGTGTTTCGACTCGGCTCTTTGGGGGATGTGCAAAGCAACTCGCATCGCGAAAACTTATGTCTGGATCGCATCGAGAGGACCGGTGTCGGGCAGCGTAACACCGGAATTCTCCAGTGCTGGGCCGTGTCGCTTTTACCGCAAACGGCGCGGCCCGTTACGATCCAATGAGATGGCCCGAAACGAGTCGCTAGAATCAACATCGTGATAGCACATCACGGAGTTACTTGTTTCGTCACCGACCTTTTGGAGGGGAATGTCATGATCCCGCCTCTGGATGTATTTGCGATCGAGGACGGCGAGCACAAGTGGCTGGCCTGCGCCGAAACGCAGGCGAAAGCCCTCGAATTGATTGGCAATCGTGGCCCCGGTTCGTACTTCGTATTCTCGCAAGAGACTGGAAACAGGATTTTTTATGAAGTGGTTGCAAGGATGCGTCGATGGGACCGCTAAAACCCATTCCGGGGGGATGAATACGGGAATAGCAAACTGGTAGCATTGGGCCTTTTTCGAGAACCGGACTCGTTCTCGGCTGCTTCTAAATCGCCGTTGTTTTATCTAATATTCTGGTTATTGCGAGAGCAGAAGGCAGAAGACTTTCAGAGGAGGCGGTCGAGCAATTATTGGAAACGTGTCGTCCAGACACCGAACGACAACAATGTACGAAAACGACAAGATCGGTGGAACGCTCAGAGTTGGGCGCCTTGGTCTAGGAGCCTTCTACCGACTGAGCTCCTGGCGGTTCGCGGAAAGGATCCATCGGAATCGGCGCGTACTCAACGTCGATGACCTCGAGATGCTCCGTCTTCGCTGGCGCGCGCAGCTGCACGCGGTCGCCTGGGCTCGCCTTCATCAGCGCATTGGCGAGCGGCGAGCGCCAGCTGATGTGGCCGCGGTCGAGGTCGACCTCGTCGATGCCGACGATCGAGACGACATGCTCGAGGCCGACGGCGTCCTTGTAGGTCACCGTTGCGCCGAAGAAGACGCGGTTAGCGGCTGACCCCGGCCGCGGAGCGGCGGGATCGACGACCACGGCCGCGTCAATGCGCTTCGTGAGAAAACGAATTCGCGAATCGATCTGGCGTAGCCTTCGTTTGCCGTAAAGGTAGTCGGCATTTTCACTGCGGTCCCCGTTACTGGCAGCCCACGCGACGACCTCCACCACCGCGGGCCGCTCGCGACTCAGTAGAAACCGATGCTCGTCTTTCAGCCGCTGCAATCCGGCCGGTGTGATGTAGTTTTTGAGCGTCGGCTCCGCCTCCTCGCGCACCGGTTCTCGGAGTGGCCGCTTTGTTCGCATTTGCCAATCTGCCATGGGATTTCTTGTACTTGTGGGTGACCGATCTCGCAAGGCCCGCGCCTCGGTGCCGATAATTGTTCGCACGGTGACCGTGACGTATGCGGGCTAGGTCGAATGATACATCGGTCTGTCCTGTGGCGCTCCTGGAAATACGGTCACCCGTCCGATTCCATATCCAAAGCCCGCCTTCATTCACTTCCAAAGAAATCAACTGATTATTTTTTGCGTTCGACCCGTAGGCTCACAATGATCCCTTGCGTTCTTGTCAGCAATCCGGAGACTGACCATCTTCCAGTGGCAGGGTCAATCTCCGAATGGCGCGTCATCTTGGAGCAATCCGCTTCCTGAAAGGGTACGATTGGTAACCTGCGCAGTTAGCCGGGGCAGTATCGCTTCCGGCACGGACCGGGCACGGACGTCTCTCAGCTGCTGCGTATATTGACATTCCGATAACCAAGGGAGTCCCCAGTGTCACGACTTCTTCTAAGCTTTGCGTTCTTGATCAGCCTGACGGGTGGCTTTGATCCGCCGAAGGCGCAAACTCCGACTGCAGGCGCCGCGCGCCCGGCGCCGCCAACTCGTGAACCCAGCACGCCCGGCTACGTAAAGGCGAAGGAATTACCGGACGGAACCATCCCTTCGCCGAAGGAAGACGGGAATTTCATCATTGGCCCCACCCACAATGCGGCGCCGGAAATGGCTCCGAACGAAGGAGTGCCAAAGGGTGACGTCTTTGAATTCACGATGGAATCGAAGGACAGCAAGATCTATACCGGCATCGCTCGCGAGCCCAACACCTTCGGCGTGCCGGACCCGGCGGACCCGAACAAGTTGATCGTGAACAGCTATCCTGCTCCTTACACTCGACGGGTGGCGGTGTACGTTCCCAAACAATATGTCCCCGGCACGGAGGCAACGTTCATCGTCGGGGCGGATGGACCTGACCCGACTTTGTTCGCCGCACTCGACAATCTGATCGCCGGGCGTCGCGTGCCGGTGATGATTGCGATCTCCATTGGCAACGGTAGTGGCGACGCCCAGGGCAGCGAGCGGGGACTGGAGTACGACACGATGTCCGGGCGTTATGCGGAGTTCGTGGAGAAGGAAGTGCTACCTCTAGTGGAGACGAAATACAGCGTAAGGCTCACCAGGGATCCCGACGGGCGGGCAACCACGGGTTGCAGCTCAGGCGGAGCGGCCGCGATGGCGATGGCTTGGTATCACACCGATCTCTACCACCGTGTTCTGAGCTACTCGGGCACCTTCGTGTACCAGCAGTGGCCGTACAATCCCGAGACCCCGCACGGCGCATGGGAGTTCCATGAAACCCTCATTCCCAACAGCCCGAAGAAGCCGCTGCGCATCTGGATGAATGTCAGCGATCGAGATCTTCTCATCACCCGCGACAACTATCACGACTGGGTCCTCGCCAATGAGCGCATGGCCAGGGCCCTAGCCGCCAAGGGCTATCCTTACCAGTTTGTCTTTGCGAAAAACGCCGGCCACTGCGACCGCGCCGTGAAGGCACAGACCCTGCCCCTAGCGTTGGAGTATATATGGCTGGGGTACGTACCGAAGACTTGACTCGACCATCTAGGTCGAAATCAGCTTGAGGAGGAGCTAGCGCGAACCTTGCGTCGTCAATCCCCGTTGTCCCGCTGTTCATCACAGGGAGACCAGGCCAAACTCCAATCGCATCCCTCTGCGCGTGCTGACCGCAAGCCAACCAGCTCGGTGGCGGATTGAATCAGCTTCCCAGGATCGAAACCCACGCTTTGAAGACCAGCTCAACCTTAACTGAAGAGCCTGCCGGTCGACAAATCCTGCGTCGCTTCCTGCTACACGTCCGTCCCAAAGGCTTCGCGCGCATCCAGCTTCGTTCTCCACCAGTAATCACCGCTGCAGTATGAAACCACTCTCTCTAACTCGAATCCTTCGCGTGCTTCTCCACGCTTCCTACTTCTGTGTCCTGCCGTTGCCGAAAACTCCCCTTCCTCCATCTTCAGCTCCGCTCATGGCGGTACTTTTTTGTGGCTGCCAGCTTGCTGGCACCTGTTGTGGTGAATACTTCTTGCCCTCCCAGTCCCGGCAGACCTCAACACCGCTCTTTCCCACAATTGAATTCCCGCAGGGCCCACGTCCACCGCAACCGCCAGTGGTCACGTGCTAACGGCTTACCGGACGCCGCCAAACTCTCCTCCCGCGTTCACTCTTCGGCGCAACGCGCATCCGGTAAAGCGCTAGCGTTAATCAGGCATCACTGACTGACGAAGGAGTGTCAAAGCACTATTCCAAGTCGATAATCACGCCACTTATGTTACTCACGCCTGGCACGCTGGGCGAACGCCGCCGTTGACCTGCTACTACCCCACCTGTATCATCCGCGCATCCATTTTCAGTTCTAGCGGAGAGGTTCACCATGTTGAAGCGTGCGAGATTCTCTGTTGCAAAATACCTCGTAATGATTGCAGTGGCGGTGCTGCCGGCCGCTTCTTGTTTGTTGCAGGCCCAGCAGTCGCCCATCAGCCCTGAAGTGTACGCGCAGCTCAAGTATCGGTACATCGGCCCGGAAGGCAACCGCGCCACGTCTGTCGCCGGAGTGCCAGGAAATCCGAACATCTGGTACGTGGGCGCTGCCTCCGGTGGCATTTTCAAGAGCACGGATGGCGGGAGCCACTGGGATCCCATATTCGACTCGGAGCCGGTGGCGTCCATCGGTTCGCTGGCGGTGGCGGCGACCGATTCGAACATCGTGTGGGCGGGAACCGGTGAATCATTCATCCGCAGCCACATCTCCGTGGGACAAGGCATTTACAAATCCACGGACGCGGGCAAGACCTGGTCGTTGATGGGATTGCAGAAAGCAGGCCGCATCGGCCACGTGGAGATCGACCCGCGCAATCCAGATGTCGTGTTGGCGTGCGCGCTGGGCCACGCCTACGGGCCACAGCCGGAACGCGGCGTCTTCCGCACCGCCGACGGCGGCAAGACCTGGGACAGAGTGCTCTTCGTCGACGAAAAGACGGGCTGCTCCGACCTGGGCATCGATCCCAACAATTCGCGAATCCTTTTTGCCGGGATGTGGCAGATCGAGATTCACACGTGGGGCCGCACCAGCGGCGGGCCGGGCAGCGGCTTGTTCAAGTCGACGGACGGCGGCGTCACCTGGAAGCGCTTGGAGGGTCATGGTCTGCCGCATTCTCCGCTGGGCAGAATTGCCGTGCGCGTAGCCAAGAAAGATTCCAACCGCGTGTATGCAGAGATTGAAACCGGCGACGGCGTCCCGCAATCGAACAGCCCTGGGCAGCTCGGGCAACTGTGGCGCTCCGATGACGGCGGCGAGAACTGGGAGATGGTCAACTCCGACCGGCAGCTTCGCGGGCGCACGCACTACTACACGCGCACGGAGATTGCACCGGACAACGAGAACGAAGTGTTTTTCTTCTCCGGGTCATTTTCGCGGACGCTCGATGGCGGCCATACACTCACCAAGATGCCCTCCAATCCCGGCGGCGACAATCACGAGATGTGGATCGATCCCACAAACGGGGATCGCATGGCCGTGGTTAACGATAGCGGCGTGAGTATTTCCGTGAATCGCGGGCACTCCTGGAACCACGTCAACTTGCCGATCGCGCAAATGTATCACGTTACGGTGGACGATCAGATTCCGTACTTCGTTTACGGCAACCGGCAGGACGGTCCGTCGTGGCGCGGCCCGAGCAACAGCCTGCAGTTCGGCGGCTTCTTGGGCAACAGCATTCCTCGCGGCGCGTGGCACCCGGTGGCCGGAGGCGAGAGCGGCTTCGCTGTGCCGGATCCGGTGGACAACAACATCATCTGGTCCACGGGCACGGGATCGGGCAGCATCGGAGGCACGGTAACGCGTTTCGACGAACGCACGCACCAAGACCGCGAGGTCGAGGTGTGGCCCGAGTATGTGGCCGGGGCCCCGGCGGCAGAGGTGAAGTACCGCTTCAACTGGGAATTCCCTATCGCCATTTCTCCCCACGACCACAACAAGGTGTACGTGGGCAGCCAACTTGTGCACGTCACCACCGATGGCGGCAACAGCTGGCAGATTATCAGTCCCGACCTGACGCGTAATGACAAGAGCCGCCAGCAGATTTCCGGAGGGCTGACTCCCGACAACATTGGCGTGGAATATGCCGGCGTGATTTTCGCGCTGACCGAGTCGCCGAAAGAAGCGGGCCTGATCTGGGTGGGCACCAACGACGGGCAGGTGCAGGTGACGCGGGACGGTGGAAAAAACTGGAACAACGTCACGAAAAATCTCCCCAACTTCCCGGAGTGGGGCACAGTGGACAACATCGAGGCGTCGCGTTACGACGCGGGCACGGCCTACCTGGCCGTTGACGGCCATCAGGTGAACTTTCGCGACCCGTTTGTTTACAAGACCGCGGACTACGGAAAAACCTGGACGTTGATCACCGACGGGATTCCGCACAACATGCTGAGCTATGCGCACTGCGTGCGCGAGGATCCCGTGCGCAAAGGACTCCTCTATCTGGGCACGGAGGGCGGGCTATACGTTTCCTTTGACGATGGGAAGAGCTGGCAGCCGCTACAGTCCGGCCTGCCGCACGCGCCTGTCTACTGGCTGACCGTTCAGGAGAGATTCCACGATCTGGTGGTGGCCACTTACGGGCGCGGCTTCTGGATCTTGGACGACATTACCGCGCTTGAGCAGTTCACGCCGGAGGTCGGCGGGGCCGAGGCGCATCTGTTTGCGCCGCGCGATGCATATCGCTTTAAGGATGTGGCGCAGCCAGCTGCCGTCGCGTACGACCCATCGACGGGGAAAAATCCGCCTTACGGTGCCGCCATTGACTTCTATCTCAAATCCAACTTGGGTGAGAAAGACGTTGGCAAGCTCACCATCACAGACGCCGCCGGCAAGAAAGTGCGCGAGATTGAATGCCATGCGCCGAAACCCGGCGCCGCAGCGGCCAAAGAGCCCACCGAGGAAGAAGAAGATGAAGAGTATCCGGATAAGGACCCGAAGCCTTGCGAAGTCAAGGCCGGCATCAATCGCGTGTGGTGGGACCTACGCTCCGAGCGCACCACGCAGATTCGCCTCCGCACCACGCCGCTCTACGCGCCAGATGTTCCTTTTGGACCGGAAGGCTGGCGCAAGCCTCCGGCCATGGTGCGTTTGGCGGTGTTCGTCGCGCCGGGGACCTATACGGTCACGCTCACTGTGGGAGACGAGAAATCCACGCAGAAGTTGACCGTGCTGAAGGACCCTCATACCTCCGGCTCAGAGAGTGACATTCAGGCCCAGGCGCGGGTGCAGAGCGCGCTGTACGACGAGATGAACGCCATGGCGGTCACGGTGAATCAGATCGAGTCGCTGCGCGCGCAGCTTGTTGGCCTAGGCAAGAAACTGGGCTCCGAGGATGCCTCGAAACCGGTCCGCAAAGCCGCCGAAGACCTTGAACAGAAACTCACGGGCATCGAGGGAATCCTGCTGCAGCTCAAGCTCACCGGCCGTGGGCAGGACGACTGCCGCTGGTCGCCGATGCTGCTGCAGAAGGTCAACTACCTGTTCAGCCAGCTCGATGCCAATGCGGATTTTCCGCCTACCACACAGCAGACGGCCGTGCAGGAAGAGCTGAAGCAGCAGGGTGACACAGCGGCACATGATTTTCAGCAGTTGTTGGGGAAGGATCTGGCGGCATTCAACGCTATGCTGCGCGAGCATAACATCAACTACGTTTCCGTCGAGACGCCCTGATATGCGGTTCAACGCGGAACCCGTTCGGTCACCGTAGCGCCCCGCTGCTCACGCTCCGCGTCCGTGGAGTGCGGGAACAACCGGAAAGTGTTGTCCAGACATTACGCGGACCATCTCTCCTTGACAACTTAGGAGAGTGAAGTTACCCTCCTAACCTTCTTAGGAGGGCGAGAAGCATGCTCGAAGTTAGGGGGAAAACGATGAACCAAAAACGACTGGTAATTGTGGCGTATCTAAGCTTTGTTTTGATCCTTGGGCTTCTTGGAATGAAGCAAGGGCAGGCACAGGCGCCCAAGACAGCCTATTCGAACATGGCGCCACTCGATCAGTACCTCATGGCAGACCGAAATGCTGAAATTGCGTTGGCGCGAAGCGCGGCGCCAGAAGCGATATCCCGCGAGGCCAAGATTCTGGTCCTCGGACGCCATGGTTACGAAACTGCCGTCGAAGGCGAGAATGGTTTTGTATGTGTTGTCGAGAGAGGGTGGATGTCGCCTTCCGACGCTCAGGAATTTTGGAATCCTAGACTTCGCGGTCCGATCTGTTTCAATCCGCCGGCCGCTCGATCCGTTTTGCCCACCACTCTTAAGAGAACAGAGATGGTATTGGCAGGGCGAACGAAGGCCGAGATCATCGAGGGCAACAAGACAGCGTTCGAAAAGGGTGAGTTGCCGGCGCTCGAACCGGGCGCGATGAGTTACATGATGTCGAAGGAAGCTTATCTCACCGATAATGATGATCACAACTTGGCCCACTTGATGTTTTATGCGCCTCCGCTGGACGGCAAAGCCTGGGGTGCCGACCTGCCGAAATCACCGGTAATGCTGATACCACAATTCAAAGGCGCTCAACCAATCGACGTGTTTATCGTTCCCGTGGGCAGATGGTCAGACGGGTCCGCGGCCCCAGTTATGTAGGACCATTTCATGTAGAAGCGCTGAGACACGAATAGTCATGCAAGTTTTACCGTGACGACGACCCAAGCGCCCGGAAACCGCCAAGGTTCGCTAGCCAAATTAATTTCGGCGTTAACCAACCTGCCCGCCGAGCGGCTGCAAAATCTTTAAGAAACATTGTTCCAGCTCAAAGTAACGGCCTTACCCGCGTCGCAAAGTTCTAGTCATGCGACTTGTCGTCAAAAGGATTCTTCTCGCTCTTGCGGATGCGGGTGGGGAGATGACACACCAGCAAATCACTTCACGTCTGCTTCGGCGTAACTATAGTAAGGGACAAATTCAGCGCATGCTTCGAGGAGAGCTTTCACATCTTGTCGAGGTCGAAACGCGACAGGTCGGAGGGAACTGTACTCGCGTCTGGAAAATCACCAGCCGTGGATATGAAGAATTGAACCGAGATGATTGAGAATCACGGATCAACTCTTGCTAAGTCCGCTAGGGAACCCGTCGGAGCGCTGAAATGGCGCGGAGGTGGCCTAGTCACGTAGTGGTTGCGAGGGCCTCGATTTATCGCCAACTCTGGAAAGATGGCTCTTTAGTCGGCACGCCTCAGCTGACGCTGAAGTTGCCCTTCGCATTTCCCTTGGATTACCACGGTAACGCCTACGATATTTCGCGCGACCTTTCCACCATCGTCTATGCTCGTCCAGGCGGCCACGCCGACCTCTATGTTCTGAGCCAGAAATAGGTGCAGGATTGTCGTCGCTGCCCATCAGGACTTCCGGACGCCCTGGAATGACGCCGACCCCGACATCCCCATCCTGAAGCACGCCAAGGCTGAGTATGAAGTTGCTATAGTTAATCCTGTTTTTTCTTGGACAAATCCGGTGGTGCCGGTCAGTTTCCCTGGAAGAAATCTTCGTAGCCTCACTAACTCCCGAAAAGTCGCGCAACCGCCAAGGTTCCCTAGCCCGAATCAATGTCGGCGTTAACCAGGCATCACTTACTGTGTTTGTCTGTGCCATTTTCCGTTATGCCGGCCAACGGCTGACCTATAATTTTAGACGTAGCTATAAGACGGAGAGGGACGAGTATGCAAAAAGTGAGGGTTCATTGCTTCGGCATTTCACTGGATGGCTACAGCGCAGGTCCAAACCAGAGCCTCGATCATCCCCTCGGCGTGGGCGGCACGGGGCTGATGGAGTGGTTTTTCCCTACGCGCACGTTCCAGAAAATGCACAACCGCGAACTCATGAACGCCCCAGAACAAATTTTTGGACAGGAGGGCGGTGAGAACGGCGTTGACGATGACTTCGCCGCCCGAAGCTTCGAAAAAATTGGCGCCTGGATTATGGGACGGAATATGTTCGGCCCGGTCCGCGGGCCATGGACGAATGATGACTGGAAGGGTTGGTGGGGTGACAATCCGGTTTATCATTGCGATGTGTTTGTCCTAACGCACCACGTTCGGGCACCACTCACCATGGACGGCGGCACCACGTTCCATTTCGTCACCGAAGGAATTCAAACGGCATTGCAACGCGCCAGAGCCGCAGCCAGGGAAAAGGACGTGCGAGTCGGAGGTGGTGTCGCCACGGTTCGAGCTTACCTGCAAGCCGGCCTGGTGGATGAATTGCACCTGGCCCAGTCGCCGGTCCTGCTCGGCTCAGGAGAGTCGTTGTTCCAGGGACTTGATCTGCCGTCGCTCGGCTATCGTTGCATCGAGCGCGTTCCTTCAGCTAAGACCACGCACTTGGTGTTGGCACGGTCTTAAGCAGCAGAGGACCTAAGACATTAGGGTGCTACTACTGAGGTATATTCAACGAAGCAAATCGCCGCTCTCCGCCGAGGCGTTCTTGCATCTCGGTACAGCGCGGCGCTGAACCAGGTCCCTAGCGTTCGGCAAAGCGCGGCTCACTGATAGGCGCCGGTGATGGTTGCCTTGCGGGAAGGAGTACAAGTAGCGCGACTCCAATCACGCCAAAGATCACAATGTCCCAGGGACTATCCTTCCTGTGAATCCCCTGCGCCGCGGCCTCCGCCGATTGGATTGACATCGTGAACCCGTGGGCAAGGCTTGACCAAGCCCCATAGGCGATCAGCGAGCGATGCCTCACCGGTTGCTTGACGGCCAGCAACAGAAAGACCCCAAGCACCGTGTTAAGGCTGAGGAACATCGGCAAGACATCGTTGTGCCCGTTAAGCCATCTGGAGTGCCACAGAGCGTCGAACAGCAAGTAGCCCCAAAAGGAATAAAGCAGGCCCACCAACACCAAAACGACCTGCAATGTGCGCTCACGTTTCATAGCGTCCTCCATTTTGGGAAGGCTTTGAGTTGCACTGCCGCCCGGGTACTGTGATTCCTTTTCCCTTTAGGGGGGAATCTCCCCGACGCTTGGATACTCAGCTATACGAGGAGACCAACGAAAAAGACTCATGGGACCGCGTTTCCTCTGGCCGACCCGTCGATTTCGGGTCAACTCCCGGGGAAGCCGGTTATCGGCAAGATTCGGTAAATGGCTGAGGAGCCGCGCGGTGCCCACAAGCGACGTTTTCGGTCGGCCGAAGCCCGTAGACGCGGTGAGGATTCAGAGCCGCACGTCAGCCTTGCCGATAAACGAACTCCTCCGACTGCTGGGTCTGTGTGTCACAGAATGGGCTAAAAAATGGGCAGATGTACCTGATCACCGGCTCGCTTCGAGTGCATGCAGCGGCGCCGAATTGCGCACGACCGGCTGCGGCGCTTCGCCCTTCAACATCAGCCACAGGATGCGGTTATACACCTGGTCGTCGACGCGATCGGGAGCGCTCAGGTCCAACCCTTCTGACATGCGCGCGGCCGGCGTGTTCTGTGGATTCTTTTCGTTCAAATCCTGCTTGGGCGTTATCGCATCGAAGGGCGTGAGTTCGGGCGTGGAGGCAAAGATATCGGCAAGCGAGCGGCTGAAGTAATCAAACTTTGAAAGCCGTCCCAAGCCGAGGATGTCTTCGATCGCGGCGATTACATCGGTCGTGTTGATGAAGCGATGTATCGTGCCCGGCCGGCTATATGCCGAGATCGCATAGAATGGTGCGCGGTGCGAATCGACGTGATCGGGGCCGGCCTGCGCATCGTCTTCGACCACGAAAATCACTGTGTCTTTCCAGTATGGGCTGTACGAGAGCGCCTGCACAATGCGCCCAAGCGCGAGATCGTTGTCGGCCATGCAGGCATACGGGGTGCATTTTCCCGGACGAGCCGCAGTCAGGTGGTCCATCGGCAGCCACATGAGCTCGAGCTGCGGCATGTTGCCATCGCGCACAAAGCTCTGGAGCTCGGCGATCCAAACGTCGGCTCGCTTTTGATCTTGGGTGACCAGATCGAAAGGAACGTAATCAGGGCTAACGTCGGCCCCGAGCTCGTGTTGTGTGACGGGCCAGCCAGGGTTCCCTTTGACCATTTCTCCGTAGTCGCGGAAGGTGATGCCGGAGCCCTTTGCGAGCGTCCAAAGAAAGCCACGCTCCGGCTCGTCGCTATCTTCGCCGTCGATGTCGCCGCGTTTCCCCGCGTACGCCGAAGGGGCGGTCTTCTCGCCATAGTCGGTTACATATGCGGCCGTGGACCAGATATGTCCCTGCGAGCTGACCTCAGCGTTTACGAAGAACCGGTCGAATAGCCCAAAGTGCCGTGCCAGCGCATGATGATTCGGCGTGATGGTGATGTCGGGGAAGTAAACGAGGCTGGCCTCTCCGTCGCCTTCTTTCATGTCGCCAAGAACCTGATCGTAGGTGCGATTCTCTTTGATGACGTAGATCACGTGCTTGAACGGCGGATAGCGTCGTGTCGTGAGGCTCTGCCGCCAGTTGTTTGCGACCGCGACGCGCTGGGTGAAGGCGGACAATTGGGCCGGAGTCATGTTTGACGGCACCAATCGCAGGCTGCCATTCAGCTGTCCGAGTGTGTAGGCAAGTGGTTTCCCAAGCGGCCAGTTCGTGAGCGGGACGGGCCCGTCGGGGTTGGCATGCGTGCCATGACCTTTGCCCGAGAGGATCAGAATTTGTGAGCCAATTTGCGCGATCGCTGTCGGATACCAATCGGTCGGGATGCGTCCGATCGGCTTGCCGGTGACGAGGTCGAAGACGACGACAGCGTTGTTATCGGCTTCCGCGACGAGGAGCCGCTGGCGATCAGCGCTGACAGCAAGCGCGTTCGGCGTGCTGCCTTCCGGCGGAGCCCGGGGTGCGGAGTCCTTAAAAAAACCGGTCACTTTGCGGGAGCGGACGTCGACGATCGCGATCCGGTCGCTACCGCCGAGCGCGACGTATAACTGCGAGCCGCTGAGTGCCAATGCCGAGGGATGGCGGCCAACTTCAATGCGCCCAAGATAAGCGAGCCTGCCGTCAGCGAGAACATGAAAGTCGGAGATGGTGGTGCCGCCCCAGGCGGAGACGAAGAGATGGCCATCACCGCTGAGGATGACGCAGTAGGGGTAGTGATCGGTGGGAAAGCGCTGAACGATCTCGCCCGTCTCTGGGTCTACAACCGCGAGCCGATCGCCTACATTTTCCGCCACATAAACGAACTTGCCGCTCGGTGCAACCGCAATGCCGCCGGGATAGCTTGTGCCCGTGCCGTCGGCCGTCTTCACCTTGGCCAGCTCCAATTTACTCGCGAGGGTCGCCTTGCCATCTTTCCATGTGTAAATAAACAGCAAATCGGTATTGCCGCCGGAAACGTAGAGCGTGTTGCCGTCGGGCGAGAAAGCAGCGCCATAGAATGCGCCGTCCTGGACGAGTGTCTGCGTAACCTGCCGTGTCTTCAGATCGACAACCTGGATACCTTGCTCACGCCAGCCACTGAGCACCACCACCGCCTTGTCGCCGCTGCGCGCTGGCACTACGTTGAGCGGCATGCTGCCTAGCTCGACCGCATCACCAACGCCATCAAGGCGGACGCCGGTCGGTAGAGGCGAGGTAAAAACGGAAGTCTGTGCGAGCGCCGCTGCGCACAGCAATACAGACGGAAAAAGCACGAGTAGACAGAAACGGAGCAAACGCAAAGCGTCCTCAATCTTGTCGCGATTCAAATTCACACGGACTTTATCGTCCACGCGAAACGCTTGGTTACCTCGCTTCTTGGCTGGCACGCGAAGGAATGTACGCCTGACAGAGTCTCTTTTTCAAGCTCTGGAGAGTTCTCGAACAGCTGTCATAGAATTCACTGAACTCGCTCGAAGCCTGTTCGGATCCTAAAGCCTTCAAAAAGAGCACGTTTCGTGAGGACCGCGGTTTATTGGGCAGACTAGAGGTTAGAGCCCGCATCCTGGCTTCCTGCTTGCCGCCGAAGGAGCCCGTTGCGCAGTTCATTGTCCTGAGCTGTTGCGGCACCCTATCTAGCGCTTTCAACACTTCCGCTTTCCGCCGAGCAAGAAAACTGACCGCCTCTATTTACCCCCGCAAAATGCCAGTTTGACGGAAAGCGTGGTGAATTCTATAACCAGCAAACTTGGGAAGGCTGCACTGTTCTTGTGCGCTAGGTCTCGCTCAACATTTCGCCTGAATCCTCGCGACTGTGAACTGTCACAATGAGCCCCATCCCATTTTCAACATTGGCCCACGTCTCTATTTCAAAGTCTTAGGATAGGTCCCGGCAAGCCGGCTTCGATGTTTGTACTACAACCCGCGAACCGCGTTTCCCAGGGCTTGACCAGAAGTCGTGTTATTCTCACTCCGATTCGGAAGCTTGTGTTTTGGAGCAGCGACAGTCCCTTACTTCCGAAAGAAGCTCATCGAAAAACCGAGGAGCTGCAAATTAAGCAAAATCGGATAGGACTCGAAGGAAGCCAGCCATGAAAAAAGTCAATGTGCTTGAATTTGTCTCCCTGGATGGAGTCATACAAGCCCCAGGCGGGCCAGAGGAAGATACCAGTGGCGGTTTCGAGTGCGGCGGGTGGATAAGTCCACACTCTGACACCGTTAGTTCAACGGCCATAACAAAGCAGATGAAAATGCCGTTTGATTTGTTGCTAGGGCGAAAAACTTTTGACATTTGGGCGCAATTCTGGCCGCAACACAACGACATTTGGCCGGCCGTCAACACTGCTACCAAGTACGTCGCCTCGAATACGATGACTTCTCACGAATGGCAGCCATCAGTGTTTCTAAACGGCGATATTGCGGAAAAAATCACCACAATTAAGCAACAGGAAGGGCCGAATTTGCACGTTTATGGAAGCGCAAATCTCATTCAGACACTGCTCAAGCATAATTTGGTCGATGCGTTCTGGCTGAAGATATTTCCGATAACGTTGGGCAGCGGAAAACGATTGTTTGCCGATGGCACGATGCCGGCAGCATTCAAGGTTACGGAAAGCACAGTCACCTCGAAAGGCGTCATTATCGTCAATTACGAGCGTACAGGCGGCATTCGCGCCGTGTTGGGCATCTGACCTGACGTGTACTCAGGTTAATCGACCAGATGGGCTTCGTTGTTGTTCCTGAACTGCATCCTTGACGACATCCTCCGGGGGGAATTTCAGCGCGACAAAGCGGTGAAGCTGTGTGTCTTCTGCTTCGCGCCGCCACCGATTCTCTCGACGATCCCATAATGAGAAAGGTTCTGTCCATGGCTTCCGCCATACAACCTGCCTCCTGCGTAAGGACACTCTATACTGACGACGCATCAATTCTTAATTTGTTTCGCGCGCAGAATGCTTCCCTCGAAAGAGCCCTGGGGGGGCGTTTGACACCACGCTTGACGCCGACTGATTTCCAACGCTGCAGCGTGGTACACGCGCCCATCGCCTACATTGATTTGGCTAGGGAAGGCTGGCCAACTTCCGGTCCACGCAGAATGGGCGCGCAACCCGCTTCGTGCAATGAGGATCAGGGCAGCGTGAGGTCATCTGGATCTCGCCCCTGAGCCATGACTTGGCCGATCCTTGTAATACTGAAGATTTCTCTCAGGTGCTCGTTCAAATTGATAAGCTTCAGCTGGCTCTTAACTGCTTTCGCCGAAATGTATAAACCGACGATTGCGCCCAACCCCGAACTATCCATATAGATCACATTCGTCAAGTCCAGCACAACTGTTTTTCTTTCCGAAAGGAGCGGTTTGATCGTGGCCTTTAACTGCGGGGTTGTGTCCGACCTTATCTTTCCGGTGCAGCGGACGACGATCTCGGTCGGCGTCCTATCAGTAGCCATACTCAGCTCGGGGACGAAGGAAGGATTTGTTGTCATAGCTGCCTCCTCTAGGGTGCACTCGCAGAACTTCACGAAGCGAGCTGGCCTTCAGGCGTGCAGAACACGCTGGTCTTGCCCGCGACGACCATATACCCCAGTAGCTAGGCAGTCAACGGTGTGTTCCCCTAACCTTGTTAGCGGCCGATAAGCCTGGTAGCCGGGACAAAGCAGGTGAAGTTGCACATTACTGTTGATTGCAAATCTTTGGGGCGGGCTCGTTGCAAGGCTGAACCAGCGGAAGGGAGCTTAACACCTGAAGGTCGATCATCATTTGTACGCGCCTGTCGAGTTGAAAAAACATCGCCGTAGCCTTCGCTGACAGGACCTTGCGGAATATAGGAATGTATTTGAGCCGGAGTTGGACCACGGATTCATCCACGTCTTCCCACCTCTTCGATAGGGTATCGGCCTGCTCGTCCGTCATATTTTCGCTTTGCAGATACTCTTTGATAAGATCATATTTGGCTTTGTTGATCTGCACCAGCTCATTGACATACTCCTCGTACATCGGCCAGAACCATCGCCATTCGTCCGGGGCCAACTTCATATTGGATGCGATAATTTTCTTTCGGTTGGATCGCAAGTCCGACCTCATCAATGCGATCTGTTCATCCAGCCCTGCACTGCTGGCAGCACGCTGAGCGGTTTGCTCAGCATCCTGAGCGAACGATGCGCCAGAGAGCAAAAGAGATCCGCAAAACATTAGAGCGACTACTGAGATCTTCCGAAGCATGTTGACCTCCCGTTGCCCATCAACGAAACAAGGGCTCTGCTGCAACCCATGCGCCACAGGTGCAAGCAGCACAATTCATATACCGTAGTTGATTTTCCATGACGCCACGCTGGCCTTTCTCCTTGGTCGGCAAATCTCACCCGCAACCCGATCGGACGCCAACTTCATTGCCTCCGCCATCCCGCCTGGCACTAGCACCGCCAACGGCGCCGCACCCAACCAACGTTCGCCTCTTCAGATCCGCGATTCTACCAGAGCCGCTTGAGATGTTAGGAGCATTCTGAAGGGTCAGTAGGACATGAACCCTTAATTTCTGATTTTCAGGATTGCTTCCGGGTTGCCGCCCATGTGGCAGCCAGTCAATTCCTCATCCTCAACCGTGCGCTTCAGCACGTTCGATCTTGATCTACAAACCGGAGTGGACCGGAAACCGCCGAGGTTCCCTAGCCCAATTCAATGTCGGCGATAACGCCGTCACTCAGGACCTTCGGGTGTCTCCGAAATTTGCCAACTTTCAGGGCAGGTGCAATCATCTCGCGTTCCACAGTATTGGTTCTTTGCGTGTTCTTGTTCGTGCTGGCTTGAAACCTTGGGCCTGACCAGAAGCCCAGAGGTAGATCAAGTCCAGATCAGTCTGGTTAAACCGTTCAGCCTATTTTGATCGGTAGGGCCTATCGCGGAAGATCTTCCGCAATTCTGACTATGAGTTTCTGCATTGCTGACTACCCGTGAGGTGTCGAAAATCGGTCTTGACAGGAGTACCGGCACAAAGAATACTCTTCCATCGACTATCGATGGGAATAATCCGATCAATGGAACCTGATTTCCTACCAGGCACTCTGGAGATGTTAATTCTCCAAACGCTCAGCCGCGGAGCAAACCACGGATACGGAATCGCGCAGCACATTCAGCAAATTTCCAATGACGCCTTGAAAATCGGGGAAGGGTCTCTTTACCCCGCGCTGCAACGGCTGCTCATGAACGACTACGTCATCGCCGAATGGGGCGTTTCCGAAAACAATCGACGAGCGCGCTTCTACAAGATCACAGCCGCCGGCCGCAAACAACTGTCTCACGAAAAGAGAAAATTTGATGCGCTGCTGGTGGGCATCGCCCGTGTGATGGAGACGCCATGAAGCTCTGGAATAAAATTCGCAATCTGCTGAATCGCGAGGCGTTCGACCGGGACCTTCGGGAAGAGATGCGCATTCATCGAGAAATGGCTGAAGAAAAATTAAATCAATTGGGAACGCCAAAAGAGGAGGCGCACTACGCAGCGATGAGAGCCTTCGGCAACCCGTCATTGGCGCAGGAAGCGAGCCGTCTCCAGTGGACGTTTTTCTTTGAGTCGTTTTTCCAGGATATCGGCTTCGCTATACGGATGCTGCGAAAGTCCCCCAGCTTTGCCGCTGTCGCAGTGCTCACGCTAGCCCTGGGTATCGGCACAAATACAGCCATCTTCAGCGTGATCAACGGCGTGTTGCTTCGCCCGCTTCCCTACCAAGACCCACAGCAGATCGCCGTAATGAAGGAAAACGAATCCCTGCCAAACGTGATAGATATGCAGAGGCAGACCAATGCGTTTTCTGTCGGTGGCGGCATCAACGCGCAGCCCATGGACTACACCA